>Ga0207661_10000190_pt1 | contig 39991 bp, 37 predicted proteins | sample KBSC713LmetaG_FD_184337 | JGI IMG/M metagenome (GOLD analysis project Ga0207661, IMG submission 184337) | Corn rhizosphere microbial communities from Kellogg Biological Station, Michigan, USA - KBS C7.1-3L metaG (SPAdes) (version 2) | ecosystem: Host-associated > Plants > Roots > Rhizosphere ...
CGTCGCACAAAACGAGAGACGAAATGAAATTATCAAAGCGGGACCCGAGTCGGGATCCGGATTTTCGCAGATTTTTCAAACCCTTATCTTCACTGGTGGGCCCGGCAGGACTCGAACCTGCAACCAGACCGTTATGAGCGGCCGGCTCTAACCATTGAGCTACAGGCCCCGCCGCGGTCTGCCGCCAGCCTCGTCAGGCGGCACGGCAACGGTGCGGCCTCCGTTTACAAGGCAGCAACCGTTCCCGCAATGCCGCCAGCCGCGTTTTGCGTCAATCCACCGATGCGCCGGCGAACTCGACCACCTTGCGCCATTTCCCGGTCTCGGCGGCGATATGCTTGCCGTAAGCTTCCGGCGTCATCGGTGTCGGCACCCCGCCGATCTCGGCAAAGCGCGCCACCAGCTTCGGATCCTTGAGCGCCTCGTTGATCGCCTTGTTCAGGGTCGCGACGATTTCGGACGGCGTGCCTTTCGGCGCCGACATGCCGTAAAACACGGTTGCCTCATAGCCGGGCACGGTCTCGGCGATCGCCGGGACGTCGGGTACGCTTGGCCAGCGCTTGGCTGAAGTGACGCCGAGCGCGCGGACGGTGCCGCCCCGCGCCTGCTCCGCTGCTGTCGGCAGATTGTCGAAGATCAGCTGAACCTTGTTCGAGATCACGTCGGGCATCGCCAGCGCCGAGCCGCGATAGGGCACGTGCAGCATGTCGCATTTGGTCAGCGCCTTGAAGTACTCGGCCGACATATGCACCGTGGTGCCGTTGCCGGACGAGGCAAACGAGATCTTGCCGGGATTGGCCTTGCAATAGTCGATGAACTCCTGGACGGTCTTCACCGGCATGGCGTTCGATACGATCATCATGTTGGGAACTTCGGTGAACATTGCGACCGGCACGGTATCGCGCATGAAGTCGAACGGCAGGTGCTTGTAGAGCGAGGCCGAGATCGCATTGTTGGACCCGGTGAACATGACGGTATAGCCGTCGGGCGGCGAGGAGATGCCGGCGGCGGTCGCGATGTTGCCGCCGGAGCCGGGGCGGTTCTCGACCACGAATTGCTGGCCCAAACGGTCGGACAGGGTCTGGGCCATGATGCGCGCCACGGTGTCGACCGGCCCGCCGGCCGCAAAGCCGTTGATGAAACGAACCGGGTGATCCGGATAGTCGCCGGCTCGCGAGGGCGCCGGGCTGGCGGCGAGTAAGGAAGCAAAGAACAGGCCGAGCAGGGCGGCGTGCGAACGTCCGATCATGGTCTCTCCCGTCATCTTGTTTTCGTCCATGCTTTCATAAAATATGGAACTTGCCTACAACCTGCGGCGACAAGATGCCGCGTGGGAGCGTGCGCATGAGCAAACCAGGGAAACTGCAACTCGCCCTGTTCGCCCTGGCCGGCATTTCGTGGCTGGCCCCGGGCGCCGCGGCGGAAGAGGGAGGCAAGCCCATTTCAAGGACCACGATCAGCCTGGGCACCGCAACCCCCGGCGGCGGTTTTCCGCTTTATGGCAATGCGTTTGCCGAGATCATGAACGCGGCCGATCCGACGCTGTCGATCGAGCCGCGCAACACCAAGGGCAGTAACGAGAACATTCCACTCCTGGAAGAAGGCAAGCTCGATATCGCGCTGGTGGCCGGCGAGCCTTCCTATGAGGCGTTCATGGGGCTCGGCGGACGGAGCAAGACCAGCGCGAAAATCCTCACTGCGATGTATTCCTCGCCCGGCATGTTCGTGGTGCGCGCCGACAGCCCCTACAGAACCATCCGCGATCTCGTCGGACAATCGGTCGCGTTCGGCGCCAAGGGCTCGGGCCTGCCGATCCTGTCGCGCTACATGCTCGATGGCCTCGGGTTGAAGCAGGATGAGGATTTCAAGTCGATCTATCTCGACCGCGCCGGCGATGGACCTGCGATGGTGCAGGACGGCCGCGCGGCCGCGCTGTGGGGGGCCGGCATCGGCTGGCCGGGCTTCACCACCATGGCGCAAAGCCCCGGCGGCGCGCGTTTCATCGCGCCCAGCGCAGACGAGATCACAAAGATCCGCGCCAGGCATTCCTTCCTCAAGCCGCTCACGGTGCCTGCGGGCAGCTATCCCGGCCAGACCGCGCCGATCGATTCCGTCGGCTCATGGAGCTTCATCCTGGTGCGCGGCAATTTGCCCGACGATGTCGCCTATCATCTCGCGCGCACGCTGCACGCCATCGAGGCGAAGTTCTGCGAGAAGCTCGCGCAGGCCTGCGAGACCACGGCCGCGAACACGGTCGCTGCAGCGCCGGACGTGCAGTTGATCCATCCGGGCGTGTTGAAATATTTGAAGGAGATCGGGGTGGCGAAATGACCCTGTCGTCCCGGCGAAAGCCGGGACCCATAACCCCAGGGCGTTGTGCTCGCGAAGGAAGGCAACGCGCAGCTTCGCAAGACAACAACTGCTTGGGATAATAGGTCCCGGCTTTCGCCGGGACGACATCGTCAGTGTGGCCGCTACGCGGTCACTTCACCAGCTTGCATTCCGGATTCGGCGGGCCAAAAGCCTGCTCGCCCGGGATGGTCGTGAGGACCTTGTAATAATCCCACGGATATTTGCTCTCCTCCGGCGACTTGACCTGCGCCAGCATCAGGTCGTGCACCATCAGATTATCCTCGCGCAGCCTGCCGTGGCGGGCGAAGAAATCCTCGATCGGCTTCTCGCGCATTTTCGCCGTGACTTTCAGCGGGTCGTCGGTGCCGGCATCCTTGATCGCCTGGAGATAATGCATCACCGAGGAATAGACGCCGGCCTGCCACATCGTCGGCATCCGGTTCATCTTGGCGAAATAGCGCTTCGACCATTCGCGGGTCTTGTCGTCCATATCCCAATAGAATGAGGTGGTCAGCAAGAGTCCTTCCGCGGCCTTCAGCCCGAGCGCGTGAACGTCGGTGATCAGCACGAGCAGCCCCGCCATCTGCTGGCCGCCCTTGAAGATGCCGAACTCGCCGGCGGTCTTGATCTCGTTGGTGTTGTTGGGGGGACCTGCGGCAATGCCGATGATCTTGGCCTTCGAAGCCTGCGCCTGCAGGATGAAGGACGACAGGTCGGGTGTCGCGAAGGGCGGGCGGACGGCGCCGACCACCTTGCCGCCATTGGCGGTGATGACGGCGGAGGCGTCGCGCTCCAGTGAATGGCCAAAGGCATAGTCGTCGGTGATGAAGAACCAGGTGTCGCCGCCGCGCTTGACCACTTCCTGCGCGGTGCCGACGGCGAGCGCATGAGTGTCGAACACCCACTGGATCGCATAGGGCGAGCACAGCTTGCCATGGAAGTCGGCCGCGCCGGTGGAGTGCACGATCAGGAGCTTCTTCTTCTCGTTGGCGACGTTCTGCACGGCGAGGCCGACCGCGGAAACCGGCACGTCGACGATCAGGTCGACCTGCTCGACATCGTACCAACGCCGCGCAATGCCGGCGCCGACGTCCGGCTTGAGCTGGTGATCGCCGACGATGACCGAAATCGGCTTGCCCAGCACCTTGCCGCCGAAATCGTCGACCGCCATCTGCGCCGCCGTCACCGAGCCCTGGCCGGTCGGCGTCGACGCCGGACCGTTCATGTCGGTCAAAACGCCGATCTTGACGACATCATCCGAAATCTGCGCGAGCGCCGCACTCGAAGCCAGCATGGCAGCGGCAAGCGTGCCGAGCATGGGCAATAGTCTGGAAAACATCCTTCCTCCTCCCGTTAACACCGGCGCTTTGGCCGTTCTTGCTTTTCGTCGGCTACGTCACGCTCGGCCTATTTGGTTTCTTTTGCAACTATTTAGGGGGCCGCGTCAACGCGGCTTGACGCCCTACTATCGGCGCACCCCTCTATGGGTTTCGGGCGCGATCCGGTACATACGTCAGTCATGTATGCCACCCAGCGCCTGCCGGCTTCGCTGACGCCCCTTGACGTGGCGCTGGGTGCGCTGCTGCGCGACCTCGAGCCGGTCGAGGCGCGCACGCTTGCGCAGGATGCGCCCGCCAGTGATGCACTTGAGATGCCCGAGCTCAAAGCCTGGCCGTCCCATGACGCCGCCGCGGCCGATGGCTGGGCGCTGCGCGCCTCCGATCTCGTCGGGGCTTCGAGCTATGCGCCGCTGCCATTGGCCAAATCGCCGGTTTGGGTGGAAGCCGGCGACCGCCTGCCCGATGGCTGCGATTGCGTGCTGGATGAAGAAGCCGTCGATCGGACCGGGCCGATCGCGCAAGCGTTGGCGGAAGCAATCCCGGGGCAGGGCATCCGCCGCAAGGGCGGCGAGATCGGCGACGTCAGCGGGATCGCCGCCGCGTGGCGGCTTGGCGGTCTTCAAGATGCGGCGGACCGTCCGCGGCTGCGTATCGTGAATGTGCCCGGCGGCGTCATCACGGCGAAGCTGATGGTGAGGAGCTTGCGAGAGGCGGGCATCGAGATCGTGTTCGTCGAGGCCGCAGCGCGCGACGCCGCGTCCATCGCCAGTCTGCTCGATGGCAGCGGTTGCGATCTCGTAATCGTCGTCGGCGGCAGCGGCGTCGGCCGAACCGATGCATCGGTGATGGCGCTCGCCGAGCGCGACGCGGTTGCAGCACACGGGATCGCCCTGCAGCCCGGACGCACGGCCGCGGTGGGGCGGATCGGCCGCACCCCGGTCATTGTCGTGCCGGGCGCGCCGGATCAGGCGCTCGCGGTGTGGTGGACGCTGGTGCTGCCGATGCTCGACCGCTTGACCGGACGGAGGCGGGAAACGCTGAGGAGGCGGCTTTCGCGCAAGATCGCCTCCAGCGTCGGGATCGCGGAGGTCGTCTTGCTCGAGGAGGTGGACGGCGCCTTTCTGCCGCTTGCGGCCGGCGACCTCCCGCTTGCGAAGGTTGCGCGGGCAGACGCCTGGCTCTTGGTTCCCGGCGGCAGCGAAGGCTATGCTGCGGGAACAGAGGTCGATGCCTATATGCTGCGCGAATGACCGGCAAGATGAGCAAAGGCCCCGCGCCAAAGCGCCCAGAGAGCGTCGATCAGGAGCAGTTCCTGACCATCCTCTCGCGCGAGGAGGCGCTGGCGCGCTTCGAGGCGGCGCTGTTTCCGCGCGAGCTGCCCAGCGAGCGGCGCAAGCTCGCCGATGCGCTCGGCTGCGCGCTGAGCGAGGACGTCACGGCGCCGATCGATGTGCCGCCCTTCGATCGCTCCAATGTCGATGGTTTTGCGGTGCGCGCGTCCGATCTTGCTTCGGCAAGCGAAGCCGCGCCGGTGCGTCTGTTGCTCAATGACGAGGTGATCGCCTGCGGCGTGGCGCCGTCACGCCCGGTGCTATCAGGCACGGCGACACCGATCGCAACCGGCGGGCCGCTGCCGCGTGGCGCGGACGCCATCGTCATGGTCGAGCACACGCAGCCGGTGGCGGCGCGCGCGATCGAGATTCGCCGTGCCGCGTCACCTGGGCAATTCGTGTCCTATGCCGGCTCGGACATCGCGCGCGGCGAGGCGTTGCTGCGCGCCGGCACGATGGTCGGCTCGCGCGAGATCGGGATGCTGGCGGCGAGCGGCATCGCCGATGTCATGGTGGCGCGCAGGCCGCGCGTCGCCGTGATCTCGACCGGCGACGAGCTGGTGCAGCCGGGCGAGCCGCTGCGTCCCGCCGCGATCTACGACACCAATGGCGCGATCGTCACCGCCGCGATCAACGAGAACGGCGGCGAAGCGCATTTCCTGGGCGCCATTGCCGACGACGAGGCCGCGCTCGAGGCGGCGATGCGAAAGGCGCTCGCTGATTCCGACATGCTGGTGCTGTCGGGCGGCACTTCGAAGGGCGCCGGGGACGTTTCCCATCGCATCATCAGCCGGCTCGGCAAGCCTGGCATCATCGCCCATGGCGTGGCGCTGAAGCCGGGCAAGCCGCTGTGCCTTGCGGTCTGCGACGGCAAGCCTGTGGTCATCCTGCCGGGTTTTCCGACGTCGGCGATGTTCACCTTCCACGACATGATCGTGCCGGTGCTGCGGCAGATGGCGGGCCTGCCGCCGCGTTCGGATGCAAAAGTATCGGCGAAAGTGCCGGTGCGCATCGCCTCCGAGCTCGGCCGCACCGAGTTCGTGATGGTGTCGCTGGTCGAGGGCACGGACGGCCTGATCGCCTATCCGTCCGGAAAAAGTTCAGGCGCGATCACTTCCTTCTCACAAGCCGATGGTTTCCTGAAGATCGATGCGCTCGCCGAGGCGATGCCGGCGGGCACCAACGCCGAGGTCACACTGTTCACGCCGCATGTGCGGGTGCCCGATCTCGTCATTGTCGGCAGCCATTGCACCGGACTCGATCTCGTCACCGCGCAGCTTGCCCATGCGGGTCTCATCGTGCGCTCGATTGCGGTCGGCAGCCTCGGCGGGCTTGCGGCGGCGAAGCGCGGCGAATGCGATCTTGCGCCGATTCATCTGTTCGACGACAAGAGCGAGACCTACAACACGCCGTTCCTGAGCGAAGGATTGGAATTGGTGCCGGGCTGGCGGCGCATGCAGGGCATCGTGTTTCGCAAGAGCGATGCGCGCTTCGAGGGAAAGACGGCGCAGGAGGCGGTGCGATCTGCGCTCGCCGATCCCGCCTGCATCATGGTCAACCGTAACCAGGGCGCGGGCACGCGCATCCTGATCGATCGGCTGCTTGGTGAGGCGCGCCCGGACGGCTACTGGAATCAACCACGATCGCACAACGCCGTCGCTGCCGCTGTCGCGCAGCACCGTGCCGACTGGGGCATGACCATCGCGCCGGTCGCCCATGCATCCGGCCTCGGTTTCATCCCGCTCGCCGAAGAGCATTATGATTTCGCGCTGGTGCAGTCGCGCGCACAGCGGAGCGCGGTGCGGGCCTTTCTCGATGCGCTGGCGTCGGAAGAAAGCCGTGCGATGCTGACGAGAGCAGGATTCAGGCGGGCGTGACCGGCCAAAAATCGGGGTGGGGAAGCGATGGCAAAACCTCTCAAGGTCGCGATCATCGGCGCCGGCATGGGCGGGCTGGCTACCGCCGCGGCACTCAGGCGCGTCGGCATCGATGTCACGGTGTACGAGCAGGCGGGCAGGTTCACCCGGCTCGGCGCCGGCATTCAGGTCGGCTGCAACGCCATGAAAGTGCTGCGCGGCCTCGGCCTCGAGCAGAAGATGCGCAGGCAGTCGTTCTATCCGCGCTCATGGAATAATCGCGACTGGAGGACCGGCGAGGTCAAGTTCGACATGATCTTTGGCGAGAGCGCCGAGCAGAAGTTCGGCGCTCCCTATCTGCTCGCCCATCGCGGCGATCTGCACGAGGCGCTTGCGAGCGCCGTTCCCGAACAATGCGTTCGCCTCAACCACAAGCTGGTCGGTCTGGACCAAACCAGCGACGGCGTTCGCCTGAGCTTTGCCGATGGCGGAAGCGCGATGGCCGACGCGGCGGTCGGCGCCGACGGCGTGCATTCGATCGTGCGCGACATCCTGTTCGGGGGCTCGCCGGCCTATTTCACCGGCCGCATCGCCTATCGCACGACCTATCCCGCCTCGCTGCTCGGGGCTGAGAAGATCGACGACTGCACCAAATGGTGGGGCGAGGACCGTCACATCGTCATCTATTATGTGAAGGCGGACCGCAGCGAGATCTACCTCGTCACCAGCCAGCCCGATCCCGACTTCCGTATCGAATCCTGGTCGGCCAAGGGCGACGTGAAGGAATTGCGTGGCTCCTTCGAGGGCTTTGACCGCCAGGTCGGGCAGGTGCTGGCTGCTTGCCCCGACGTGCACAAATGGGCGATCATGGATCGCGATGCGCTGACGCGATGGGCCGACGGCAACGTGACGCTGCTCGGCGATGCCTGTCATCCGATGACGCCGTACATGGCGCAGGGCGCGGCCATGGCGATCGAGGATGCCGCCGTGCTGTCGCGTTGTCTCGATGGTGTCGCCCGGGAAGGCGTGGCAGATGCCTTCCGCCGCTTCGAGGCAACGCGCAAGGAGCGGACCACGCGCGTGCAGGACACCTCGCGCAAAAACATCTGGCTGAAAGAGAGGACCAACGGCGACTGGGTCTATGGCTACGACGCCTGGAACGCGCCGCTCGCGGCGTGAAATTGCAGATTGAACTGCAACGACGATGACGGTGCATCTCTCCCCTTGTGGGAGAGGTCGGATCGCATCGAAGATGCGATCCGGGTGAGGGGTCTCTTTCCACTCGATAAACTGCGTCTTGCGCCAGCGGATGCAACCCCTCATCCGGCGCGGACTGCGTCCGCGCCACCTTCTCCCACAAGGGGAGAAGGAAAAAGAGATTGCGGCGAAGCCGAGCCGAACAAAGCCCATCCTGCTTTACAGCAGCCTAAGCCGCAAACCGCACCTTGCCCGCATCTATCGTGTCGTAGCCGGTGAGCTCGGACGCCCGCCGCCTGAGGCGGTCCTCGCGCAGGAACGAGATCAGTGCCTGCATGCTGGGGCGGAAATAGCTGCGCTGGCGCATCAACAGATCGAACTGCTCCCACAGCAGCGGCACGAAATCGAGCCCGGCCGCTCGCGCCGCCGCCCGCGTGGCGATGCCGCAATCGGCCTGTCCGTTGCGGATGGTGGCGGCAAGGTCGGGGCCGGTGAGGCAAGCAGGCTCGCGCCGCCGCAATTGCTTCACGCTGGCGCCGAACCGCGTCAGCAGTGCCTCGAGCAGCAGTTGCGCCCCCGCGCCGGGCTGGCGCACGGCCATTTGCGCGCCGGAAGCCAGCACATCCGACAGGCTCTGCAACTTCTTCGGATTGCCGGGCGCCAGCAGCAATCCCTGCTCGCGTCGCGCCACGCCGACGAGCACGGCGTCATGCAGGCTCGCCATCGCGCGCACCGCGGCGACATTGGCATCTTCAGCGGCATTTGCCGAAAGCTCGGCCCCATGAAAATGGATCGCGGCCGCGATCGCCTCGCCGCGCTGCAGCCGCTCGACGCCATGCGTGGTGCCTTCGTTCAGCGAGGCGAGGCCGGAGCCGGACTCGCGCAACGCCCATTCGAGCAGGTCATCCTGGCTGCCGCCGACGATCGGCGGCGCCTCGGCCGCGATCATGCCGGCCGGTCGCGCGAGACCCGACATCACCCACTGATCCAGCTCGTGACGGGGAAACAGCCATTTCCCGGTCACCTTGCTGCAGGGGATCGCCCCCTCGGTGACGAGCTCATAGAGCTTGCGCTCACCGAGCCGCAGGTAGTCGGCAGCCTCGCTGGTGGTCAGGAATTCCATCCTGCATTTATATGCATATCTCTGCTTCCGCTCAATCAACCGGAGGTGTGCGGAGTTATTGCCAGCATCCGGTCATCAATTGAACGCCATGCCGCCGTTGAGCGCGACGGTCTGGCCGGTCATGTAGTCGTTGCCAAGCAGCATCAGCACGGCCTGCGCCACCTCGTCGGAATGGCCGAGCCGGCCGAGCGGAATCCGGCTCGCGAGATCGGAGCGGCCGGCCATCATGTCGGTATCGATCAAGGACGGCGCCACCGCATTGACGGTGATGCCCTCCTTCACCAGCCGCGCGGCATAACCGCGGGTGAGCCCTTCCATGCCAGCCTTCGAGGCATTGTAGTGCGGGCCGATCGAGCCCGCGCCGCGCGCGGCGCCCGAGGTGATGTTGACGATGCGGCCCCATTTCCTGGCGCGCATCGACGGCAGCACGGCCTGGGTGCAGAGGAACGCCGACTTCAGATTCACGGTGATGGTCTTGTCGAAGTCTGCCTCGGTGAGGTCGTCGACGCCGCGCACGATCGCGAGCCCGGCGTTGTTGATGAGGATATCGATCGGCCCGAGCGCCGAGCCGACGCGCTCGATCATCTTGGTCACAGCGGCGGCCTGCGAGACGTCGGCCGCAACCGCGATTGCGCGGCGGCCGGCCTTGTTGAGATCGCCCACCAGCCTGTCTGCGGCATCGGCCCGCTCGCGATAATTCACCGCCACCGCAGCACCCGCCTCCGCCAGTGCCACCGCAATCGCCGCACCAATGCCGCGCGAGCCGCCGGTCACCAGCGCCACCTTGTCCTTCAGATTCGGGCTGATGATCATCGCGGTGTCCTTTCGTCTTCACCCTCCAGGGGAGGGTGAGCAGCGTTCGATGCTGCGCTACCTCCATTTGACCTCACCATGTTCAGCCGCCGTCGAGCGCGGCGAGGCGATCGGCCTCGGCGATATCCTCGACGGTGTTGGCGTTGAAGAAGGGATCGAGCGGCGTGGTTGGCCAGGTGACGGTGGCGAGCGGATAACGCGCGGTCCAGCGGTCGATTTTGCGGATGTCCTCTTTGACCAGCGCATGGCGAAGCTCGTTGCGCAGCCGCACGCTCCACAGCCCGATCACCGGGTGTGTCTGTCCATCGGAGGCGGCGACCGCAAGCTCCGCATTCTGCACGGCGCGCGCTTCCTCGAGCCGAGCGACGAGATCGCGCGGCAGGAACGGACAATCGGCCGCCGCGCTCAGCACAAATCTCACCTCGGGACGACGCTCGGCCATCCAGTCGAGCGCCGCCAGGATACCGGCGAGCGGTCCGGGAAAATCCGCGACTGTGTCGGCGATGACAGGCAGGCCGAAGCTGGCAAAGCGTGAAGGCTCTCCATTGGCGTTGAGGATCAGGCCGTCGCATTGCGGCGACAACCGCGCGATCACGCGCTCCAGAATGGTTTTGCCGGCGATGGTGCGCATCGGCTTGTCGCCGCCGCCCATCCGTCGCGCCAGCCCGCCGGCGAGCAGGACGGCAGGAATCTCGGGCGCGCCGCCTGGCGCTGCTTTAGTCGTCACTGCTTTCGCCCTTGCGCTTGTGCCGCGCGGATTCCTCTTCGACGTAGTCGAGGTTCTGGTCATGGACGATGCGCTCTTCGCCTGACAGCGCGATGAAGCGCTTGCCCCGCGTGCGCCCGACCAGCGTCAGCCCCACTTGCCGCGCGAGATCGACGCCCCAGGCGGTGAAGCCGGAGCGCGAGACCAGAATGGGAATCCCCATCCGCACCGTCTTGATCACCATTTCCGAGGTAAGCCGCCCGGTGGTGTAGAGAATCTTGTCGGCGGGATCGACGCCGTGTCGATAGATCCAGCCCGCGATCTTGTCGACCGCGTTATGGCGGCCGACATCCTCGGTGTAGCAGATGGGCGTGCCTTCCTTGCACAGCACGCAGCCATGGATGGCGCCGGCCTCCAGATAAAGCGAAGGCATGGTGTTGATCACATGCGTCATCTGGTAGAGCCAGGAGGTGCGCAGCTCCGCTTTCGGCAGCGCCACGCTCTCGATCGCTTCCAGGAGATCGCCGAACGCGGTGCCCTGCGCGCAGCCGGAAGTCTGCGTGCGCTTCTTCAGCTTCGCCTCGAAATTGGTGTGATGCTCGGTGCGCACGACCACCACCTGCAGGTCGTCGTCATATTCGACCTCGGTGACGACGTCGTCATATTTCAGCATGTTCTGGTTGAGCAGATAGCCGAGCGCGAGATATTCCGGATAGTCGCCGATCGTCATCATGGTGACGATCTCCTGCGCGTTCAGATACAGCGTCAGCGGCCGCTCCACCGGCACCTTGATCGCGACCTTGGTCCCGGTCTGGTCGACGCCGACCACGCGCTCCGTCAGCCGCGGATCGTCCGGATTGGGGACGATCGGGGGGAGGGGGACTTTCTCGATTTTCATCATAAGGTACAGGCTAGCATGACAATCGGTTCCAGCCGATATAAGCATGGAAGTAGGTGAATAAAATGCCGCTTCTCCCGTCATTGCGAGGAGCGAAGCGACGAAGCAATCCAGACTGTTTCTGCCGTGAAAGCTCTGGATTGCTTCGCTTCGCTCGCAATGACGGAGGAGGCGTCAGGTTCCGGTGGATAGGATGAAAGTAATTGGCCTCGCAGGCTGGAGTGGTGCCGGCAAGACCACCTTGTTGACCCGGGTGATCCCGCATTTGCGCGGGGCGGGCCTGCGCGTGTCCGTGATCAAGCACGCCCACCACAGGTTCGACATCGACACGCCCGGCAAGGATTCCTGGCGTCACCGCGAGGCGGGCGCACAGGAGGTGCTGGTCTCCTCAAGCAATCGCTGGGCGCTGATGCGCGAGCTGCGGGGCGAGCGCGAGCCCCGCTTGCCGGAGCTGCTGCAAAAGCTGTCGCGCGTCGATCTCGTCGTGATCGAAGGCTACAAATCCGAGCAGCATTGCAAGATCGAGGTGCATCGCGCCGGCAACGGCAAGCCGTTCCTGTTTCCGACCGACCCCGACATTGTCGGCATCGCCGCCGATATCGCGGTTGAAACCTCCCTGCCCAGCGTCCATCTCGACGATATCGCCGGTGTTGCCGCGATGATGCGGCGGTATGCGGTCCCGATCGAGGACGTGCTCGCGATGGCCGAGAGCTGAAGATCCAGGATGGCGCAACTCTCCGACGATTGCTTTGCCTTTGGCGGGCCGATGCTGTCGGTCGATGAAGCCGTCGGCATCATCGCCTCGAAGGTGACGCCCGTAGGCGAGACGGAAGCCGTTGCGCTCATCAGGGCTGACGGCCGCATTCTTGCGCGCGACGTCGCTGCACCCCTGCCGCTGCCGCCGTTCACCAACTCTGCCGTCGACGGTTATGCCGTGGCCGGCAGCGACCTGCCAAGCGACAACGAGCGCGCGCTGCCCGTGGCCGGACGCGTGCCGGCGGGCGCCGCCACGGGCGCCGCGCAATCAGGACACGCCGTGCGCATTTTCACGGGCGCCCCGATGCCCGAGGGCGCCGATACCGTGTTCATGCAGGAGGACGTGCGGCTCGACGGCAAGGGACATGTCGTGCTGCCGCCGGGCCTCAAGCGAGGCGCCAATGTGCGCCCCGCGGGCGAGGATATTCCGCAAGGACATGTCGCGTTGAAAGCCGGACAGCGTTTGCGGCCGCAGGATATCGCGCTCGCTGCCGCGTTCGGTCTCACGCATCTCGAGGTGACGAGGCCGATCAGGGTCGCGGTGTTCTCGACCGGCGACGAATTGGCGTCTCCCGGCGGCGCGCGCGCCGCCGCGCAACTCTACGATTCCAATCGCTTCATGCTGCTCGCGATGCTGCGGCGACTGAGCTGCGAGGTCACGGACCTCGGGATTCTGCGCGACGCGCGTGAGCCGCTGGCGAAGGCGTTGCAGCAGGAGGCGAGCCGGCATGACCTGATCCTCACCACCGGCGGCGTCTCGACCGGCGAGGAGGATCATGTCAAGGCCGGCGTCGAAAGCGTCGGGCGGCTGGTGCTATGGCGGATGGCGATCAAGCCCGGCCGTCCGGTGGTGATGGGAATCATCGCCGGCACGCCATTCATCGGGTTGCCGGGAAATCCGGTGGCGAGCTTTGTCACATTCGTCCACGTGGTACGGCCGACCGTGCTCGCACTTTCAGGCGCTCTCCCAGCGCCACTGGTGCCGATGCCGGTGCGCGCCGCCTTTACCTACAAGAAGAAGGGCGGCCGCCGCGAATATGTCCGCGTCACGCTGCGCCGCGCCGAGGATGGCGCGCTGGAGGCGATCAAATTCCCGCGCGAGGGCGCCGGTCTGTTGTCCTCGCTGGTCGATACCGATGGCCTCGTCGAGCTCGGCGAAGCCGCGACCGGTGTCGAGCCCGGCGACCTCGTCGGCTTTCTCGGCTACGCCGATCTCATGTAGGGTTTTCCGCGCATGACCACGACCAAGCTCGACCTGACCGGCCTCAAATGTCCGCTGCCCGCGCTCAAGACGCGCAAGGCGTTGAAGTCGGTCGCGGCCGGCCACTTCCTCGAAGTGCATTGCACCGATCCGCTGTCGGTGATCGACATCCCGAACCTGATCCGCGAGACCGGCGACAAGGTCGAGATTACCGAACGCGACGACAAGCGGATCGTGTTCCTGATCGAGAAGCTGGATCGGCCGCCTGCCGCGGGCTGATTGTAACTCGCCGTCGGTTGTCGAGCGAGCCGCCGTCAGTCGGCAAAAATTAACACCAGCGGCACCGTCCCCAGGACCGGCAGCAGCCGCCACAACCCCGGCATCCACCGCACCTGCAGCCACGCCAACCGCAGCCACGGCAGCCTCGGCATCCACCGCAACGGCCGACCCAGGCCACCTGCAAGCCGCCAGTGCCTTGCTCCTTGTCGAACAGATGGAAGGTGGCGAGGCTGACGTCGGCCATCTCCTCTTCGCCCAGAACGAAGCGTTGCTCGGACCAGCCGTTGTTGTCGGATTGCGGGACAGCAGCAGCGGGCATTGTCGATGCGGATGCGCTCCCCGCCAGCGAAAGCCCAAATCCGGCGGCACCCAAAGCCGTCACGGCGACAGCTTTGGTCGTGCCGTTGGTTGTGCCGTTCTCTTTTGCAGATCGCTTCGTCCGTGCCATGGTCGCTTCCTTCCGATACGTGGTTGGGCTCGGGTTGAGTGGCAGGTGTGCCCGTACCGCGTTTGAATGCGAGGCCCGCCGTCAGGTTCCTCTTGGTTGAAGGCTTTTTTGAACACCACTTGGTGATGGCCCCGCTGAAGCGTTCATTCCGGGAAAACCGGCGCCGGTCTGATAGGCCAAGTCTGATAGGCCAAGACGGTGGCGGCGATTGTGTCACCCGCACTGACCCGTACGTCACATGGAGCGGATCGAAGCGCCCGCCGAGTCTTCCGTCCTATTGACCGGTGACAATCACCTTAGTCGAACAGCGGTGCTCGCCGCTTGCCATCAAGATCAGTCAGGGCACCTTCGGTAGGCCAGGACCGTCGAAAGGATCATCAACAAGATGATCGAGATGGGAGGTGTCATTGACGCCACGAATCTGGATGCGCGGTCCGACAATATCGATGTCGTTGATGCAACAGGGCTCCTGGGCGAGAATCCAGTAAGAGGAAAGCGGAAGGTCGGCGAGCTGAACGAGCAGCGCTCGATTGACGCTGTCATGCGCGACCATGACGACGGTCTGATCGGCGTGCCGCTCCAGCACGAAGCGCAGCGCATCGGCGGATCGAGCGGCCAACTCCTGCAATGACTCGCCACCTGGAAACCGAACCAGTTGTGGACTGGAGAACCACAATGCGTAGAGATGCGGTTCGCTCGCCGCCATCTCCTCGTAGGTTTTCATCTGCCAGTGGCCGTAATCGAGGTCGTTGAGCTCTTCCACGGTCTGCGATTGGATTTTGCAGGCGCTGGCGATGGCAGTACCGGTTTGCACACACCGCGAAAGCGGGCTGGTATAGACGCAGGCCGGGCGCCACTTCCCAACGATGCGGCGTGCCACCGCCAATGCCTCGGCCTTGCCGCGCTCGGTCAGGGGCAGGTCCTGGCGGCCGCGAAAGCGAGGCGGATCAATTCCCTGGACATGGCCATGGCGAACCAGGATGATCCGGGTCAAGGTTTCAGTTCTCCCTCTGATCGAGGCGCAAGCGTCCCATGATGAAATTCCAGGCTTGCTAACGCTCGATTGTGAGTTAGGATGTAAACTCTCTGAGGGGATGGAGTCCCCCGTAGAACCGCCGCGAGGCTGATGACTCCTACCAGGCGCTTTGCGTCGGTAGGAGCGTGCCTATACTCCTCCACAGAAGCAACTGGATTGATTGTCCTGCGCTCCCAAAAGGCGGCGCATCAGGACAGAGTTGTGACATGACGGGCGCGGGCCCGGCTCATGGGTGTCTTTCCATGAGCCAAAGCAGGAGGCGGATGTGGATCGAGCGATGCACAGTGATCGACCAGCAGGGATCAATCATGCCATATCGCCTGCTTCTCGCAGAACCAAAGCGGCATTTCTGAACCCATGAGCGGTCTCGTTTCCCTCGTATTGGGCAGCGTTCTCGGCGGCGTCGCGCGCTACTTCATCTCCGGCCTCGTCGCAAGACGCGTCGGCGAGACGTTTCCCTGGGGCACGCTCTTCATCAATGTCAGCGGCTCCTTCCTGATCGGTATCCTCGGAGGAATGGCTCAAGACGATGCCTCGTTGATGGCATCGCCCGATCCGTGGCTGTTCGCCGTGACGGGCTTCCTCGGCTGCTACACCACGGTGTCTTCCTTCAGCCTGCAAACCTTGTCGCTCGCAAGGGACGGACAAAGCGGGCGTGCGCTGATTTATACGGTCATTTCCGTGATCCTCTGTCTCGCGGCCGCGGGCGCGGGGTTTGCCTTGGTCGATTGGATGAGATGAGCTGACATCGATGAGCGGCAAAAAAACACAGGCGAGTAGCTCGAAGACGGCGATCCTCTATGCATGCGTTGCGGCCGGCGCCGTGCTGGGCAGCCTTGCACGCTATCTCGTTTCCCTCCTGATCCTGCCGATCTCCGGATTTCCGCTGGCAACGCTGTTTGTGAACGTCACCGGCTCCTTCATCATCGGCTTCTACGGCGCATTGAGCGGACCCGACGGCAGATGGTTTGCGAGCGCAGAGCAGCGCCAGTTTGTCATGACCGGATTTTGCGGCGGCTACACCACGTTCTCGTCCTTCAGTCTCGACACGGTGAGACTGCTGCATGCCGGCCAGACGCATACCGCGCTCTTGAACATCGGGGTGTCGGTGGTGACATGGCTCGTCGCCGTCTGGCTGGGATACGCGGCTGCGAACCGGCTCAACCGCCTGAAAGAGGGCTAATCATGCAAATCCCGAAACAAGCCGTGCTGCTTCGCATTTTCATCGGCGAGAGTGACCGCGCCGGCGGATCACCGCTCTACGAGGCGATCGTCTTGAAGGCACGCGAGCAACATCTGGCCGGAGCGACCGTCCTGCGCGGGCCCATGGGCTTCGGCGCCTCCAGCCGGCTTCACACGGCCAAGATCCTGCGCCTGTCGGAGGACCTGCCGCTGGTGATCGAGATCGTCGACAGCGAGGAGAAGATCAACGCGTTCCTGCCCGCGCTGGATGCCATGATGACGAGCGGCCTGATCACGCTGGAGAAGGTCCAGGTCCTCCAATACGGGACCGAGTCCGCCAGTTGATTTCCGGCGCGACGGGACCCATTCAGGCGTATGCTCACAAATAGCCCTACCGGTGCAGCATCAGCGGTATCCGTGCTGCTCCAAAACGGCGGGCGTCGGTAGAGGCCACTGGCCGCGTGGGCTATCGGAGCGATGGCCATACGGCGAAATCTCAGCCCCGTATATTTTCTCAGCCTTGGAACGGTCTTGCGCTTGCAGGGGCGGTACGACGACGTGCTCAGGGTCGTCGACAAGACGGTGCAACTCGGGTTTGACGACGCACGTCTGTGGATGCTGTGTGGTCAAACGATGGTCGATTTGAAGCGCCCGTACGACGCTTTGTTGAGTTCTCAGCAGGTGCTCAAGTTCGAGCCGCCACACTGGGACGCAGCCGGAGGGCGATACCTTTTGCCTATCGACAGCGCGGGTCGCTTCTGCCCCAATCGAGTTCCGCCGCACAAGGGCGGAGGTTGAATCGTGCCGTTTGTGCACGCGAGATTCGGAATTTGCGATCTCCGCATCGCGCCGCACAACGACGTGCGGACATCGTGCGGCATAATCTAACGGAACTGGGGTTAGGCTTCGAATGCGCCAAGCGGTCCCGGCGCATCTCGGAAGCACGCCGCGGAGCAACAATGGGCGTTGTGGCTCCGCGCTGCGCTTGGGCCAGGGATCGATAAGGCAGACCGACCAGTCAAGGCCGGCTGTTAGGGGAGACACGACGAATGGGTATCTTATCTTTTCTGGATCGCGATCACACGGTCGCGGGGCCGGGCTACAGCCGTTGGATGGTGCCGCCGGCTGCCTTGTGTGTGCATCTATGCATCGGTCAAGCCTACGCTTTCAGCGTATTCAACCTGCCGATGACCAAGCTCATCGGTATCACGAAGTCCGCACCGGACGACTGGAAACTTACCGAGCTTGGCTGGATATTCTCGCTCGCGATTTTCTTTCTCGGCGTGTCTTCGGCGGTATTCGGTCGTTGGGTTGAGGAGGGCGGTCCGCGCCGGGCGATGTTTACGGCGGCATGTTGCTGGTCTGGTGGATTTTTCATCTCGGCGGTCGGAGTCCATTCTCACAACCTCTGGTTGATTTACCTCGGCTATGGCGTGCTGGGCGGTATCGCACTTGGCATCGGCTACATCTCGCCTGTCTCGACGCTGATCAAATGGTTCCCGGATCGGCCGGGCATGGCGACGGGCATGGCCATCATGGGATTCGGCGGCGGCGCCTTCATCGCTTCGCCGCTGTCGGTATGGCTGATGAGCAAGTTCGGCACCGCAGCGCATGTCGGCGTCATGGAGACGTTCGTCATATTGGGCGTCGTCTATTTCTTCTTCATGATCGTCGGCTCGATCATCGTTCGCGTGCCGGCGCCGGGCTGGAAGCCGGCCGGCTATGTGGCGCCTGCGCAGTCGCAGAAGCTCATCACGAGGAACGATGTCTTCGTGTATGACGCGCTGAAAACGCCCCAGTTCTGGCTGATCTGGTGGGTGCTGTGCCTCAACGTGACCGCCGGCATCGGCGTGCTGGGGCAAGCCTCGGCGATGAGCCAGGAAATGTTCCCCGGCCATATCACGCCCGTAGCTGCGGCCGGCTTTGTCGGCCTGATGAGCCTGTTCAACATGGGCGGTCGTTTCGTTTGGGCCTCGACCTCGGACTATATCGGCCGCCGCAACACCTACTTCGTGTTCATGGTGCTGGGCTTCCTGCTCTACTGTGCAGTGCCCTATACCGGATCGATCGGCAGCGTCGTCGGGTTCGTCTGCGCCTTCCTGGTGATCATCAGCATGTATGGCGGCGGTTTCTCCACCGTCCCGGCGTATCTTCGCGACATGTTCGGCACGCGTTATGTCGGCGCGATCCACGGCCTGTTGCTTACGGCCTGGTCGATGGCCGGCATCTTCGGTCCGGTGCTCGTGAACTACATTCGCGAGTACAACGTTTCGCACGGCGTGCCGAAGGCCCAAGCCTACAACACCACCATGTACATTATGGCAGGCCTGCTCGTGATCGGCTTCTTCTGCAACCTGTTTGTGAAGGCGGTCGACAAGAAACACCACATGGCCGCCAATGATGATCGCGGCATCGAGCCGATCGGCGCTCGTGCCGCCGTCGGCGCTGCATAGGAGTAGACAATGGCCAACGCTTCTCAAACAGGTACAACCACTCCCCTGCAACTCGTGCTGGCTTGGGGATTTGTCGGCATTCCCCTGATACTGGGAGTGTTGCAAACGCTGATCAACGCGATGCAACTGTTTCGCTAGAGTATGTTCCGGAAAAGCGTGTAGCGGTTTTCCGGAACGATCATGCTCAAACAATACGCTAAAGCGCGATGACGATTCATCCCAAACTCATCGCGCTTTAGCGCGAGACTACCGAGCCGGCGACAAAGCCGGAAACGGTATTGCTGATTGATACAAGCGCCGGTCGCGAAGGTCGCGGCGGCGCATCGGCGGGCCACGTCCGGTGCCAAGCCGGGAAGGGTGAAGCTCACGATGCAGAGGCTGAAGGAGATGAAGGCGACCTGGACCCAGAACAAGCCCAAGCTCAAGGCCTGCCGCGCCGAGGTGAAAAAGCAGGGGCTCATGGGCGTCGATCGCTGGTCCCATCCAGGATTGCATGAACAAATCCTGAGCGCTTGGGGCCGCAGGCCTGTTAGCCAAAAGGGGGCATGACAGCAGCGCTGCATGCGCCTTAAATGCCTATAGGAGCATTCTAATTTGGCCTTGGCATCTGGCATGCCAAGGGCTAGGATGGACCACCAGGTTGCCGCCGGGATTCCGGAAAGAGCATGCACAACAATAAGTTAGTGCGCGACGTGCCCCACCAAGCCGTCGCGCCAGCGAGACGCTTCCATGAGTCATGACATTCACAAGGTTCGCGCATTCGAGCATCCCGGCGAAGGCCGCCGGCGGGCGAAGGCGACGCCGAAGGGCCGTCAGGTCGACCCCGTTGCCGCCCAGGAGGTCGAGGCCCTGCTCGGCGACCGGTCGCGCCGGCGCGACCTGTTGGTCGAGCATCTGCACCTGATCCAGGACAAGTATCATCAGATTTCGGCGGCGCATCTGGCTGCGCTCGCCGACGAGATGAGGCTGTCGTTTGCGGAAGTGTTCGAGACCGCGACCTTCTACGCCCATTTCGACGTGGTGAAGGAAGGCGATCCCGCGATCGCGCCGCTCACCATCCGCGTCTGCGACTCGCTCACCTGCGCGATGCTGGGCGGCGAGAAGCTTCTCGCGGATTTGCAGAACAAGGCCGGCCCCGGCATCCGCGTCGTGCGCGCGCCCTGCGTCGGCCGCTGTGACACCGCGCCCGCTGCCGAGGTTGGCCACAACTTCGTCGATCATGCCACCGTCGAAAACGTATTGGCGACGGCGAAGGCCGGCGACACCCATGCGCATCTGCCCAAATATGTCGACTACGCGGCCTATGTCGCGGATGGCGGCTACAAGCTCCTCAATCGGCTGCGCTCCGGCGAGTTGTCGAAAGAAGATATTCTCAAGCCCCTCGATGACGCGAGCCTGCGCGGGCTCGGCGGCGCCGGCTTTCCCACGGGACGCAAATGGCGCGCGGTGCTGGGTGAGCCTGGCCCGCGGCTCGTGGCCGTCAATGGCGACGAGGGCGAGCCCGGCACCTTCAAGGACCGCTACTATCTGGAAACCGATCCGCATCGCTTCATCGAGGGTACGCTGATCGGCGCCCATGTGGTCGAAGCGAGCGACGTGTACATCTATCTGCGCGACGAATATCCGGCCAGCCGCGAAATCCTGGAGCGCGAGATCGCAAAGCTTCCGCCCGGCGGTCCGACGCTGCATATGCGCCGCGGCGCCGGCGCCTATATCTGCGGCGAGGAATCCTCGCTGCTCGAAAGCATCGAGGGCAAGCGTGGCCTGCCCCGGCACAAGCCGCCCTATCCGTTCCAGGTCGGCCTGTTCGGCCTGCCGACCCTGATCAACAATGTCGAGACGCTGTGGTGGGTGCGCGACGTCGTCGAGAAGGGCGCCACCTGGTGGAAGAGCCACGGCCGCCACGACCGTCTCGGCTTGCGGAGCTTCTCGGTTTCGGGGCGCGTGAAAAATCCCGGCATGAAGCTGGCGCCGGCTGGCATCACCGTGCGCGAACTGATCGACGAATATTGCGGCGGCATGGCCGATGGCCACACCTTCCATGCTTACCTTCCCGGCGGCGCCTCCGGCGGCATCCTGCCGGCGACGATGGACGATATCCCGCTCGATTTCGGCACGCTGGAAAAATATGGCTGCTTCATCGGATCGGCGGCGATCGTAATTCTTTCGCAAGCCGACAGCGTGCGCGGCGCGGCGCGGAACCTGATGCGCTTCTTCGAGGATGAGAGTTGCGGCCAGTGCACGCCATGCCGGGTCGGAACACAAAAGGCGGCGATCCTGATGGAGAAGCCGGTCTGGAACCGGCAATTGCTCGACGAATTGAGCCAGACGATGCGCGACGCCTCGATCTGCGGATTGGGGCAGGCGGCCTCCAATCCGCTGACCTCGGTGATTAAATATTTCCCAGACGAGTTCAAGGACGCAGCTGAATGACCAAGATCCAGTTCGAGCTCGATGGCAAGCAGGTCGAGGCCAAGCCGGGTGAAACCATCTGGCAGGTCGCCAAGCGCCAGGGCACCGAGATTCCGCACCTCTGCTACTCGCCCGCTCCCGACTACCGGCCCGACGGCAATTGCCGCGCCTGCATGGTCGAGATCGAAGGCGAGCGCGTGCTGGCCGCTTCCTGCATGCGGACGCCAACCATTGGCATGAAGGTCAAGAGCGCGAGCAACCGCGCCGTCGCCGCGCAGAAGATGGTGATGGAGCTTCTGGTCGCCGACCAGCCCGCGCGCGAGACCTCGCACGATCCCGAGTCGAAGTTCTGGCACTGGGCCGAGAAGACCGGCGTCACCGAAAGCCGTTTCCCCTCCGCCGAGCGCTGGGAGACCGACGCCAGCCATCCGGCGATGCGGGTCAATCTCGATGCCTGCATCCAGTGCGGGCTATGCGTGCGCGCCTGCCGCGAGGTTCAGGTCAACGACGTCATCGGCATGGCTTATCGTAATCACGGTTCGAAGATCGTGTTCGATTTCGACGATCCCATGGGTGAATCCACCTGCGTCGGCTGTGGCGAGTGCGTGCAGGCCTGTCCGACCGCCGCGCTGATGCCCTCCGTGATGCTGGATGACAAGCAGACGCGCGTCACCTATCCCGACCGCAAGGTCGACTCGCTTTGCCCCTATTGCGGCGTCGGCTGCCAGGTCACCTACCAGGTCAAGGACGAGAAGTTGATCTATGCCGAGGGCCGCGACGGGCCGGCCAATCACAATCGTCTTTGCGTCAAGGGCCGCTTCGGCTTCGACTACATCCACCACCCCAACCGTCTCATCAAGCCGCTGGTGCGGTTGCCGGGTGTCAAGAAGGACGCCAACGACCAGGTTGATCCCGCCAATCCCTTTACGCATTTCCGCGAGGCCTCGTGGGACGAGGCGCTCGATATCGCCGCCAAGGGGCTGGTGAAGATTCGTGACGAGAAGGGCGTCAAGGCACTGGCCGGCTTCGGCTCGGCCAAGGGCTCGAACGAAGAGGCCTATCTGTTCCAGAAGCTGGTGCGCACCGGCTTCGGGTCCAACAATGTCGACCACTGCACGCGGCTCTGCCACGCCTCTTCGGTGGCGGCCCTGTTCGAGGGCTTGAGCTCCGGCGCGGTGTCTGCTCCGTTTTCGGCCGCCGCCGATGCCGAGGTGATCTGGGTGATCGGCGCCAATCCGACCGTGAACCATCCGGTCGCGGCGACCTTCATCAAGAACGCCGCCAAGAACGGCGCCAAGCTGTTCGTGATGGATCCGCGCCGGCAGACGCTGTCGCGCCATGCGACCAAGCATCTCCAATTCAAGCCGGGCAGCGACGTCGCGATGCTGAACGCGATGATCAATACGATCATCACCGAAGGCCTGATCGACGATCAATATATCGCCGGCTATACCGAGGGTTATGACGAGCTCAAGGCCAAGATCAAGGATTTCACGCCGGAGAAGATGGCGCCGATCTGCGGCATCCCGGCGGAGACATTGCGCGAGGTTGCGCGCACCTATGCGCGCGCAAAATCATCCATCATCTTCTGGGGCATGGGCGTCAGCCAGCATGTCCACGGCACCGACAATGCGCGTTGCCTGATCGCGCTCGCGCTGATCACCGGTCAGGTCGGCCGTCCCGGCACGGGGCTGCATCCGCTGCGCGGACAGAACAATGTGCAGGGCGCTTCCGACGCCGGCCTGATCCCGATGTTCTTCCCCGATTATCAGCCGGTCGGCCGCGCCGACCTGCGCGCCAATTTCGAGAAGCTGTGGGGCCAGGAGCTTGATCCAGAGCGCGGGCTCACCGTGGTCGAGATCATGAATGCGATCCATGCCGGCGAGATCACGGGCATGTATATCGAGGGCGAGAACCCTGCGATGTCCGATCCCGATCTGCAGCATGCGCGCGAGGCGCTCGCCAAGCTCGACCATCTCGTGGTGCAGGACCTGTTCGTCACCGAGACCGCGTTCCATGCCGACGTGATACTGCCGGCCTCGGCCTTCGCGGAGAAGAGCGGCACCTTCACCAACACCGACCGCCGCGTGCAACTCGCGCGTGAGGTGATCAAGCCGCCGGGCGACGCGCGCCAGGACCTCTGGATCATCCAGGAGATCGGCAAGCGAATGGGACTGCCGTGGAACTATTCCGGCCCCGGCGATGTCTACACCGAGATGGCGCAGCTGATGCCCTCGCTCGACAACATCAGCTGGGAGCGGGTGGTGCGCGAGGGCGCGGTGACCTATCCGGCCGACGATCCGAACAAGCCAGGCAACGAGATCATCTTCACGGCAGGCTTTCCAACCGAGAGCGGCCGCGGCAAGATCGTGCCGGCCAAGGTGATCCCGCCGGACGAATTGCCCGACGACGAATATCCGATGGTGCTGTCCACGGGACGCGTGCTCGAGCACTGGCACACCGGCGCGATGACGCGGCGCGCGAGCGTGCTCGACGCGATCGAGCCGGAGGCGGTCGCCTTCATGTCGCCGAAGGACTTGCGGAAGAAGCAACTCACGCCAGGCGATTTCATTCGCCTGGAGACGCGTCGCGGCGCGGTCAAGGTCAAGGTGCGCGCCGACCGCGACGTGCCGGAGAACATGGTGTTCATGCCGTTCTGCTACGCGGAGGCGGCGGCCAACCTGCTGACCAATCCGGCGCTCGATCCGTTCGGCAAGATTCCGGAGTTCAAGTTCTGCGCGGTGCGGGCGGAGCCGATCGAGATGCGCGCCGCGGCGGAGTAAGCAGCGCGCGACCCATGTCAGTCGATTCATGTCAGTCGAATCCATGTCCGTCGGACCTGGACCGCGGTCAGTTGGGATTATGTGACACAATCTTGTTTTGCGCGATGATCGCTTCGGCCCGCGCCAGATTTTCCAGCAGGCGCTGGCTGGTCAGCACGAGGAAGTAGTAACCGAACTGCGGGTTCTGGAAGTAAATCTCCAGCAACTTCTCGTAGGTGATGGTCAGCACCTGGCCGTCCTCGATGCATTCGATCGTTGCGGTACGGCGGTTGTCGGGCGTGAGGAAGCCAAGCTCGCCCATCAGGCGCCCCGGCGGAACTTCGACGTTGATTTCAACGACCCGGAATCTGCCGGTCACCGTGAGCAGCATGTCGTGCGCCGCATCTCCTTTCTTCATCAGGACATCGCCCTTGCGATACTTGCGCTGGGTCATGAACGGCTTGAGCCATTCCATCGACATATCACCCTGCGTTGCGCTGCGCGCCTTCTTCACGAGAGCGAGCATCTGGCGGAGGCGCCACGCATTGATCGGAATCATCAGAAGATAAAGAAAGAAGGTTGTGATGGCTCCGCTGAGCGCGCCGAAGATGGCGAAGAATAAACAGCCGATCATGTTGGCGACCCGCAGCGGCACCATCGTCTGCGTCAGCAAGGTGGCCACGAAGAAGATCGCGCCGGCCAGGGCGAACATGTTGGCCAGGGTGATGTTGTGAACAAAGATTTCCAGCAGGCGATTGAAAATCGCGTCCCAGGTGACGTTGTTGGGATCGAGACCCATCTGGATCAGGAGTTTGGCAACGGTCAGGTTGTTGGACGCCGCATCGAGAATGCGATTGAGCGTGGTGGACATGTCTGCACCGAGTAACATTCGGTTTCGCCAAAATGTTGGTTGCGGATTTGCATATCCAAGTTGGAGACTTGAATGCTCGTCAAGTCAAACGAAAGACTCGGCAAGTGCCAGATACGCGTCATTGTCGCCGCTTGGGCGCGTTTCCTGGCGCGGGGGCGAGGACCAAACCGGCTGTCCTGGCTCAGCCGCCATCGCGGCGTCCAACTCGGGCAATGGCCGCAGACGCATTCCTGCCGGCCCCTTCCCACACGCCGCAGTCGTAGTAGCAGGTCTTTTGAGGCCGCCGACCCGCTCGCCGGTTTTGTGGCAGACAAGGCCGGTGGATTTTTCCGCCATCGCCGGCTCCGCTGCGCCGAACAGGACAACAAGAAAAGGAGCGGTAACGGCCAGAACCAATCTCATCGGATACTCGGTCGAACGCGAGGGACGACTGTCCAACCTAGCCCGCCTGCATGATTTGCCGGTGACGCCTATGCCGCCCTTATGTCAGCCCCTCGCGGCCCGTCTCGATTTCCTATGCCTGGATGCGCATCTTCGCACGATCGGCCGCGCGCCGGCCTTCGGAAGATGAGCGATGACCCTGCTGCACCTGCATCATAACGATCTGCACGGCCTTGAACGCCGGGACACTACCTCGATTCGGAAGGCGTTTCGGCGCGCGGGTACCGTGCTCACGATATTCCACCGCGCGATCGTGCGCGCCAAGTTGCGCCGGCTCCCAAGCGAATGGCTGCTTCGCAAGGACTACACCGATATGCTGCCGCCCGAGCCGCAGGACGTGACGAAATTCCCGCAGCGGCCGCTGATCCTCGGTGACAAGTGGGATTTCTAGGGCGCCTCGCAATAAAGCCTTCGCGGCAATTGCTTGGCGCAGGAGCCTCCCGAGCGCTTGCCGGCCTCGCGGCGACATCCCAGTCGCCATGAGCGGGCTGCTGACCTTCCTGTTTAACGTCGCCCTCACCGCTTCGTTCGTATAGTGAGCGCATGAACCATGCGATAATGGTCAGTGCTGAACGTCACCTCGAGCTGGTAGTCCCCGCCACAAGGCGGCGTTGCGATTGGAGCGTTCTCTTTTCGGAGCTTCCCGCTCGATCTCGAGCGCTGCTGCAAGCGCGCGCTTCAGCCGCACGTCGTCGATTAGCGCAAGATATTGTCGCAAGAATCTTTCGGCGGCGCCATCATGCTGAAGAATGGCGGCGCATAGCTTCGAGGTTGTGCTGCGAAAAAATTCAAAGTGGAGACTTTCATTGGGCCGCTTGCCGAGTCCGTCGATCTCGTTGGCGACGGCAAACACGCTGAGCCGGTCTGCATTGTCCCTCGTCACGGCAAAGCGGAGCACCGCAAGGTGCCAGCTGCGCACAATCCGCCGGTGCCATTCGTCTGAGCGTTGCGACTCCATGTCCGGAAGCCCCGTCAGCCCTCAGCGATTGCGGGTTGATCCTCGTCAATGCTGGCGAAGGCGATGGCGACAGCGGATTTTGCGGGCTCATCCAGTTCCACGATGGGCAGCCGGGTTGTCGGATCGATCAAGCCAAGCAGGCCAAGTGCAAATTTGAGAGCCGCAGGATTGTTCGCGGACAAGCAGGCCTGCAGTGGCATGAGCCCTTTTTGCAGGTCCCATGCCGCCTGCAACCGCCCGTGATGAATGGCCGACAACATCTTTTGGCACAGGGCTGGCGTCATGTTGGAAATCGTCGAAATGCAGCCATCTCCACCGTTGACCAGATAGGCCGACACAATTGCATCATCGCCCGTCAGGTATCGAAAGGGGGACGGCAACAATGTACTCAATCGCATCGGACGGGTGAGATCGCCCGACCCGTCCAGCAGGCCGACGAACTGATCGCATTCGGCGAGTCGCACCAGCGTTGAGTTCGCGATTTCACGCATGGTGAGGGAGGGAATATCGTGCACGATGATGGGCAATGCGGTCGAATCGGCGATCGCACGGAAGTGCTGGTAGATGCCTTCCTGCATCGGCTTGTTGTAATATGGCACAATGGACATCACCGCGTCGGCGCCGGCGGCCTGCGCGCACCAGGTCAAGTCGATGGCATGTTGGGTGGAATTTGAGCCTGCGCCGGCAATTACCCGGCTGCGCCCCCGTGCGACGTCGACGGCGGCGCGGATGATGGCCTCATGCTCGGTCGGGGACAAGGTTGAAGCCTCGCCGGCGGTCTCGCAAACCAAAATGGCGGAAACGCCGGCCGCGATCTGGCGCTCGCAGAGCCTGCGGAATGCGGCCAGATCGACCTCGCCCTTCGTGTCGAACGGCGTGGGAATATCCGGGATGTAGCCCGAAAGCCAGGCTTCCGGAGTTGCCGGGATCGTCATGTGAATCTTCGACTCTCCATGATGCCGATGTGTCAGGCGATGCGCCGGCCAAGGGGCGAGAAAGCGCCTGCATTCATGTCGAGCTCGATCTCGCGGGAGAGTTCGACGATGGTTTCGGGATGGCGGCCGTTCTCGGCGAGGACGTATTTGATGGCCTGGGCACGATCGACGAAGAGCCCGCCATAGCGGCCGTTCTGTTCCTGGGCGACCCAGTCGCCGCGATGGTTGCGGCCGATGAAGACAAGGGGGAGAGCAGCAGAGCTGCACGAGGGAGGTTCGACGAGCTTCACGTTGGTGTCCTTCCAAAGAGCGAGCTTGGCGTGTGTCTTCTGCCAGAGACGTTCAGTCGACTGGATGTGTCGGGAGGGCAGAAGAGCGCGCTTTCACTCATGCACAAAAATATCTTCCGTGCGGGATAGGAAATCGAGGGCGAGCACGGACCCATCTCATAAGCGCGATATAGGATCGGCGATGCTCTCATAACGGTGAAGACAGATTGACCGCAACGCTCAGGAAATAGAGCGCGGCATAGGCGGTCGCCTCGTCCCAATGATTGAGCGCAGACTGGAAGATCGTCTCCCGTCGCGCGAGAGCGAGCACGACGCAAAGGATTGCCGACATCGCAAGCAGGGTCGCAAGGCTCCTGCCAAAGCCGATACTTCCGAACGCAGCAAACGTCACCAGGATGACCGTCCTGATGCCGAAGCGAAGGAAGACCCGGCGCGGATCAAACTCGCGCGGAAGCCGTTGCATCTGGGCCAAGGTATCGAAACTCCGGCGCCGGTGATGGCTGGATGCTCAGAGAAAATTGTCGATCGGAACGGCTTCGTAGAAGTCCCGGACGCGCTGGCTGACAGTGGGAACACTGGTCCGGCTTTCCGGCTCACTGATCCGTTGCGCTTCGACAAAGGCCGACAGAACGGCGACCGCAAGATCCGCATGCCTGACTTCGATGGATTGATCGAGCCACTCTGGTAATTCGCGCTCGCGCGACAGGGCGCAATGCCATTCACCTTCGTCATAGGCGAGGCGCCGGATCTGCCAGAGCGGCAATTCCAGATCGATCAGCGCGAGCGCCGCGTCGGTCCATGCGCCGGATTGGATCAAGTGCTCGAGCCGCGCGGTCTTTTCGCTCTGGCCGAGTGAGGGAAACCTTCGGCACGCCACATCGAGAATCTCAGCCATCAGCCTGGCGTTGATTTCGCCGGCTTGGCGGAGTCGGTCGCTGAGCTCGCCGAGATCGTGATGTCTGAGGATTTGCAGCATGGTTGTTGTCCCACTCAGGCTGCGGCCGGAGCGCCGGCCACGCCGCCAAAGTGGCCACAACGCCATTTGAAAGCGAGACGAGACAAAGCGCTGCGATATAGGAATTCCATAAAGCTGGGGCCATCATCGCCGCGCCTTTATGAAATTCATATAATTTCGACAGAGCCGCCTTCTCGAAAACCTATACGGCCCCTGCCACCTATCACGCGGACAACAAGCGGAATTGCTGTGTTTCGCAGCGTCGCTGACCCGACGCATAGGAGTATCTCATGCTGGACATCTTTATGGCAGCGCTCGCGCTGGCGTTCTTCGCTGCCGCGATCGGCTACACCTACGTTTGTGAGCGGCTGTAAGGGGAGGGCGCCATGATCTTCGATTATTCGCTCGCCGGCCTCGTCTCGCTCGGCCTCCTCTTCTACCTGACCTACGCGCTGCTGCGGCCCGAGCGCTTCTGACCGCTCCGCTCCGACGCCTTCGCATCATCTTCAGAGGCTAAACTCCCATGACCGTCATCGGTTGGCTTCAGATCATTCTCTATTGCGTCATCATCGTCGCGCTGGTGAAGCCGCTCGGCTGGTACATGACGCGCGTCTTCAATGGCGAGCGTACGTTTCTGTCGCCGGTCCTGCGCCCGGTCGAGGCCGGGCTCTACTGGATCAGCGGCGTCGACGAGCGGCGCGAGCAGCATTGGCTGACCTACACGGTCTCCATGCTGCTGTTCCATGTCGGCGGCTTCTTCATCATCTACGGCGTCATGCGCCTGCAGGCGCTGTTGCCGTTCAATCCGGCCGGCCAATCGGCGGTGACGGAGGATCTTTCTTTCAACACCGCGATCTCCTTCATCACCAACACCAACTGGCAGAATTATGGAGGCGAATCCACGCTCTCCTATCTCGTGCAGATGCTCGGCCTGACGCATCAGAACTTCCTGTCGGCGGCGACCGGCATCGCACTCGCGGTCGCGCTGATCCGCGGCTTCGCCCGTTCGTCGATGCGGACCGTCGGCAATTTCTGGGTCGACGTGACCCGCACGACGCTTTACGTCTTGCTGCCGATCTGCATCGTATACGCGCTGTTCCTGGTCTGGCAGGGCATGCCGCAAACGCTCGGCGCCTATGTCGACGCTACGACATTGGAGGGCGCCAAGCAGACCATCGCGGTCGGCCCGGTCGCCTCGCAAGTCGCGATCAAGATGCTCGGCACCAACGGCGGCGGCTTCTTCAATGCCAACGCCGCGCACCCCTTCGAGAATCCGACCGCGCTGTCGAACTTCGTGCAGATGATCTCGATTTTCGCGCTCGGCGCGGCGCTGACCAACGTGTTCGGCCGCATGGTCGGCAATCAGCGCCAGGGCTGGGCCATCTTCGCCGTGATGGGCGTGCTGTTTCTGGCCGGCGTCACCGTGACCTATTGGGCGGAAGCCAATGGCACCACCGCGCTTGACGCGCTGGGGCTGACCGGCGGCAACATGGAAGGCAAGGAAGTCCGCTTCGGCATCGTCGCCTCCTCGCTGTTCGCCGTGGTCACCACGGCCGCCTCCTGCGGCGCGGTCAACGCCATGCATGACAGCTTCACCGCGCTCGGTGGCATGATCCCGCTGATCAACATGCAGCTCGGCGAGATCATTGTCGGTGGCGTCGGCGCGGGCCTCTACGGCATGCTGCTGTTCGTCATTCTCTCGATCTTCGTGGCGGGCCTGATGGTCGGTCGCACGCCGGAATATGTCGGCAAGAAGATCGAGGCGCGCGAGGTCAAGATGGCGATGCTCGCGATCCTGGTGCTGCCGTTGATGTATCTCGGCTGGACCGCGGTCGCCGTGGTGTTTCCGCCGGCCGTGGCGTCAATGGCCAACGCCGGCCCGCACGGCTTCACCGAGGTGCTCTATGCCTATACCTCGTCTACCGGCAACAATGGTTCGGCCTTCGCGGGCCTCACCGGCAACACCTTCTTCTACAATCTGACGCTCGCCAGCGCGATGTTCGTCGGTCGCTTCTTCATGATCGTGCCGGCCATGGCGATCGCGGGCTCGCTTGCGGAGAAAAAGTCGGTGCCTGCCTCGAGCGGCACGTTCCCGACCACCGGCGGGCTGTTCGTCGGCCTCGTGGTCGGCGTGATCCTGATCATCGGCGGTCTGACTTTTTTCCCGGCGCTCGCGCTCGGCCCGATCGTCGAGCATCTCGCCATGAACGCCGGCAACCTGTTCTGATCTGGAGCGACCTCCATGGAAACCATGAAACTGCAAAAGCGCTCGTCGATGTCGGCGATGCTGGATCCGAAGATCCTCAATCCGGCGATCCGGGCGTCCTTCGTCAAGCTCGACCCGCGGGCGATGGTCAAGAACCCCGTGATGTTCGTGGTCGAGATCGTGGCCGTGCTGACCACGGTGATCTTCCTGCGCGACCTCGCGACCGGCGGCGAGCATCTCGGCTTCACCTTCCAGATCATCATCTGGCTGTGGTTCACCGTGCTGTTTGCCAATTTTGCCGAAGCCGTGGCCGAGGGCCGCGGCAAGGCGCAGGCCGACTCGCTGCGCAAGACCCGCACCGAGAGCCAGGCCAAGCTGCTCTCGGGCTCCGACGGCACCGTTCGCCTGGTGCCTGGCACCAGCCTCAAGGTCGGCGATATCGTGCTGGTCGAAGCCGGCGACAACATCCCCTCCGACGGCGAGGTGATCGAGGGCGTGGCCTCCGTCAACGAAGCGGCCATCACCGGCGAGTCCGCTCCGGTGATCCGCGAATCCGGCGGCGATCGCTCGGCGGTGACCGGCGGCACGCAGGTGCTGTCGGACTGGATCAAGGTGCGCATCACCGCGGCCCAAGGCTCGACCTTCATCGATCGCATGATCAAGCTGGTCGAGGGCGCCGAGCGGCAGAAGACGCCGAACGAGATCGCGCTCAACATCCTGCTCGCAGGCCTCACCATCATCTTCGTGTTCGCGACCGTGACCATTCCGAGCTATGCCAGCTATGCCGGCGGCTCGATCTCGGTCGTGGTGCTGGTGGCGTTGTTCGTGACGCTGATCCCGACCACCATCGGCGCGCTGCTGTCCGCGATCGGCATCGCTGGCATGGACCGCCTGGTGCGCTTCAACGTGCTCGCCATGTCCGGCCGCGCGGTCGAGGCCGCGGGCGATGTCGATACGTTGCTGCTCGACAAGACCGGCACTATCACGCTGGGCAACCGGCAGGCCACGGCGTTCCGCCCCGTGCGCGGCGTGAGCGAACAGGAGCTCGCGGATGCCGCTCAGCTCGCCTCGCTCGCCGACGAGACGCCGGAAGGCCGCTCGATCGTGGTGCTGGCCAAGGAGAAATACGGCATCCGCGGGCGTGACATGGCCGAGCTCGGCGCCACCTTCATCCCGTTCACGGCGCAGACCCGCATGAGCGGCGTCGACGCCGGCGGCAGCTCGGTTCGCAAGGGTGCGGTCGATGCGATCCTCAACTATGTCTCCGGCGGTTTGCAGTCGGTTGCCACTGGCAACACGGTGCGTTCAATTCAGCCGCTGCTCAACTCCGATGTCGGCCGCGAGTTGCAGTCGATCTCGGACGAGATCGCGAAATCCGGCGGCACGCCGCTGGCGGTGGCGAAGGATGGGCGCCTGCTCGGCGTGATCCAGCTCAAGGACATCGTCAAGGGCGGCATCCGCGAGCGTTTCGCCGAGCTGCGCCGCATGGGCATCCGCACGGTGATGATCACCGGCGACAACCCGATGACGGCAGCCGCAATCGCGGCCGAAGCCGGTGTCGACGACTTCCTGGCGCAGGCGACGCCCGAGGACAAGCTGAAGCTGATCCGCGACGAGCAGGCCAAGGGCAAGCTGGTGGCGATGTGCGGCGACGGCACCAATGACGCGCCGGCGCTGGCGCAGGCAGACGTCGGTGTCGCCATGAACACCGGCACGCAGGCAGCCCGCGAGGCCGGCAACATGGTCGATCTCGACTCCAACCCGACCAAGCTGATCGAGGTGGTCGAGATCGGCAAGCAGCTGTTGATGACCCGCGGCGCGCTGACGACGTTCTCGATCGCCAACGACGTGGCGAAATACTTCGCCATCATCCCGGCGATGTTCCTGGCGTTCTATCCGCAGCTCAACGTGCTCAACATCATGAACCTGTCGAGCCCGCAGAGCGCCATCCTGTCGGCGATCATTTTCAATGCGCTGATCATCATCGCGCTGATTCCGCTGGCGTTGAAAGGCGTCGCCTATCGCGCCATCGGCGCCGGTGCGCTGCTCCGCCGCAACCTGATGATCTATGGTCTGGGCGGTATCATCATTCCCTTCATCGGCATCAAGGCGATCGACCTCGTCGTCGCCGCCTTGCACCTGGCCTGACTATTACCGTCATTGCGAGCGAAGCGAAGCAATCCAGTTCTTTACCCAGCCCCAAAGCCTGGATTGCTTCGTCGCTTCGCTCCTCGCAATGACGAGGAGACATAGGAGACCAACATGCTCAGAGAAATTCGTCCCGCCATCGTCCTCCTGCTCGGGCTCACGGTGATCACGGGCCTCGCCTATCCGCTCGCGATCACCGCCGTCGCCGGCGCCATCTTCCCGAAGCAGGCCGAAGGCAGCCTGATCGAGAGGGACGGCAAGGTGGTCGGCTCTGCCCTGATCGGACAGGAGTTCAAGAGCGACAAATATTTCCACGGCCGCCCGTCGGCGACCACGGCTCCCGACCCGAATGATTCGACCAAGACCGTGCCCGCCCCCTACAACGCGGCCAATTCCGGCGGCTCCAATCTCGGCCCAACCAGCAAGGCGCTGAACGACCGGATCAAGGAGGATGTCGAGAAGCTGAAGGTGGAAAATCCGTCGCAGCCCGTGCCGGTCGATCTCGTCACCACGTCCGGCAGCGGGCTTGACCCCGATATCTCGCCGGAGGCGGCCCTCTTCCAGGTGCCGCGCGTCGCCAGGGTGCGGGGGCTTTCGGAGGACAAGCTCCGCCAGCTCGTCGCCGACAACACCCAGGGCCGTCTTGGCGGCCTGCTCGGTGAGCCCCGCGTTAACGTCTTGGCGTTAAATCTGGCCCTCGACGCCACCTCCAAATGAACGAGCAAGTGAGCGAGGCTAGGCCCGGCCCTCAGCCACGCCTATATTGGCCGCATGGCAAATCAGCGCCGTGATCCCGAACAACGTCCCTCGCCGGAGGCCTTGCTGGAGCAGGCCCGGCGGGAGGATAGTCCTCTCGGCAAGCTGAAGATCTTCGTCGGCGCCGCCCCCGGGGTCGGCAAGACCTATGAAATGCTGCAAAGCGCACACGCCCGGCTCAAGGCCGGGACCGACGTCGTGGTCGGCATTGTCGAGACCCATGGCCGCGCGGAGACCGAGGCGCTGCTCAGGGGGCTCGAAGTCATTCCGCGCAAGCGCATCGAATACAGGGACCAGATCCTCGAGGAAATCGACCTCGATGCGCTCGCTGCGCGCAAGCCGCAGCTCGCGCTGGTCGACGAGCTGGCCCACACCAATGCTCCCGGCAGCCGGCATCCGAAGCGTTATCTCGATGTCGAGGAGCTGCTGTCGCGCGGCATCGACGTCTATACCGCCGTCAATATCCAGCACATCGAAAGCCTCAACGATGTGGTCGCGCAGATCACCCATGTGCGGGTGCGCGAGACCGTCCCGGATTCGATCTTCGACCGCGCCGATGCGATCGAGCTCATCGACCTCACGCCGGACGATCTGATCCAGCGGTTGAAAGAGGGCAAGGTCTATGTCCCAAGGCAGGCCGAACGCGCCCTGGAGCATTATTTCTCGCCTGGCAATTTGACGGCGCTGCGCGAGCTGGCGCTGCGCCGCACCGCCGACCGGGTCGACGAGCAGCTGCTCAACCACATGCAGGCCAATGCGATCGCCGGTCCGTGGGCCGCGGGCGAGCGCATCCTGGTGTGCGTCAGCGAGGATCCACGCGCGGCCGGGCTCGTGCGCTACACCAAGCGGCTTGCCGATCGCGTGCACGCGCCCTGGACGGCCGTCAGCATTGAAACGCGGCGCAGCCTGCAGCTGACCGACGAGCAGCGCGACCGGCTTGCCGACACGCTGCGGCTTGCGGAGGCGCTCGGCGCCGAGGCGCTCACCATTCCCGGGGTGAGCCGGCGGATCGCCGACGACATCGTCAATTTCGCGCAGGCCAATAACGTCACCCAGATCATCATCGGCAAATCGACGCGTTCGCGCTGGTTCGAGATCATGCAGGGCTCGGTGGTGCATGAGCTGGTGCGGCGTGCCGGCAATATCAGCGTCAGTGTCATCGCCGGCGACGAGCTGCCGCAGGGAGGGGGCGGCAAGCCGTCGATGCAGACGGTAACCCGGAGCGAGCCGTTCAACCCGCAGCCTTATCTGATGGCGCTCCTGATCACCGGCATCGGCCTTGGCGCTGCCGCGATCATCAAGCCGCATTTTGGTGTCGAGAACGTCGATCTCGTATTCCTCACCGCCGTGGTGAGCGTCGCGGTGCGCTACGGCCTGTGGCCGTCATTGCTGGCGAGTGTCGTCGCCTCGCTCGCCTATAACTTCTTCTTTCTGCCGCCGATCTACACGCTCACCATTACCGATCCGACCAATATCGCGGCGTTCTTCTTCTTCATGCTGATCGCGATCCTGGTCTCCAACGTCGCGGCGCGGGTGCGCACGCAGGCCGATACCGCCGTCGGCCGCATCCGCACCACCGAGCAGCTTTATGCCTTCAGCCGCAAGCTTGCGGGGACCGCGACGCTGGACGACGTATTGTGGGCAACCGCCTATCAGACTGCGCTCATGCTGAAAGTGCGCGTGGTGCTGCTGCTGCCCGAGGATGGTCTCTTGACGGTCAAGGCCGGCTATCCGCCCGAGGATCAGCTCGACAAGGCCGATCTCGCCGCGGCGAACTGGGCCTGGAGCAACGATCGCCCGGCCGGGCGCGGCTCGGATACGCTGCCCGGCGCCAAGCGACTGTTCCTGCCGATGCGCACCGGGCGCGGGCTGATCGGCGTGATCGGCATCGATGACGACCGCACCGGCCCGTTGCTGACGCCGGACCAGCGCCGTCTGCTCGACGCGCTGGTCGACCAGGGCGCGCTCGCGATCGAACGTGTGTTGCTGGTGGAGGACATGGATCGCGTCAAACGCACCGTGGAATCGGAGCGGCTGCGCTCGGCGCTGCTCACCTCGATCTCGCATGATCTCAAGACGCCGCTCGCCTCCGTGCTGGGTGCGGCATCGACGATGCGTGATCTCGGAAGCAATCTGTCGGACGCCGAGAAGCGCGATCTGCTCGCCACCGTGATCGACGAGTCCGAGCGGCTCAACCGCTTCATCGCCAACCTTCTCGACATGACCAAGCTCGAATCCGGAGCCATCGTGCCGAATACGGCGCTGCACGATGTCGGCGAGATCGTCGGCAGCGCGCTGCGGCGTGCCAGCAAGATCCTGGCGCGGCACAAGGTGTCGCTGGAGCTCGCGGCGGATCTGCCGATGCTGCAGCTCGACGCCGTGCTGTTCGAGCAGGTGCTGTTCAACCTGTTCGACAATGCCGCGAAATATTCGCCGCCGGATACCAGGATCTCGATCCGAAGCTTTCGCGAGCGGGATTCCGTGTCATTGCAGGTCGCCGACGAGGGCGAGGGCATTCCGCCGACCGAGCTGGAAAGCATATTCGACAAGTTCTATCGCGTGCAGAAGGGCGACCATGTTCGACCGGGCACGGGCCTGGGGCTGGCGATCTCGCGCGGCTTCGTCGAGGCCATGAATGGCCGGATCACGGCCGCTAACCGCGCCGACCACAGTGGTGCGGTGCTCACCATTCGCCTGCCGGTTCCGGCAGGCTCTCGCGCATTGGATACCGCCGCATGAACGCCACGCCGATCAAAGTGCTCGTCATCGACGACGAGCCGCCCATCCGCAAGCTATTGCGGATGGGCCTGACCACCCAGGGCTACGAGATCCTGGAGGCGCCCAACGGCAAGACCGCGCTGGAGCTGCTGGCGCAGCATCCGGCGCTGATCATTCTCGATCTCGGCTTGCCCGACATCCAGGGTCATGAGCTGCTCCGCACCATCCGTGGCCGCGACGAAGGCGTCCCGATCGTGGTGCTGTCGAGCCGCGGCGATGAGGCCGGCAAGGTGCAGGCGCTCGATCTCGGCGCCGATGACTACCTGACCAAGCCGTTCGGCATGGACGAGCTGCTGGCGCGGCTGCGCGCCGCGTTGCGGCATCAGTTGCAGGTTCATGGCGAGCGTCCGGTTTTCCGCTCGGGCGATCTTTCGGTCGATCTGGTGCGTCGCATCGTCAAGGTGGGCGACAAGGAAGTGAAGCTTTCGCCGAAGGAATACGAGCTGTTGCGCGTGCTCGTGCAGCATGCCGGCAAGGTGCTGACCCACCGCTTTCTCTTGAAGGAGCTATGGGACGAGCTGACCGATGCGCAATACTTGAGGGTTTATGTGCGCCAGCTCCGGCAGAAGATCGAGGCCGATCCCGAGCGCCCGCAATTCGTGCTGACCGAGACCGGCATCGGCTATCGCCTGCGCGCGGCCGATTAAGGAACCCTCAACGTCATTTCCGGGTTCTGGTTCCGGTGGCGCGTGATAGGCTGTCGTGCCCCTTGACCAGCGCAGGATCGATTGTGCGTTCCGGAAAGCTCTCCACCTACCGCAAAAAGCGGGATTTTGAGAAGACGGCCGAGCCTTCGGGAGAGGCGATGGTGGCGCCGTCGAAGCGCCCGCGCTTTGTGATCCAGAAGCATGCCGCGACGAGACTGCATTATGATTTCCGTCTCGAATGGGACGGCGTCTTCAAGTCCTGGGCGGTGACGCGAGGCCCTTCGCTCGACCCGCATGACAAGCGCCTCGCGGTCGAAGTCGAGGAACACCCGCTCGACTATGGCGATTTCGAAGGGACGATCCCGAAGGGGCAATATGGCGGCGGCACGGTGCAGCTCTGGGATCGCGGCTATTGGGACAGCGACAATCCCGAGGTTGGTTTCAAAAAGGGCGATCTCAAATTCAACCTCGATGGCGAAAAGCTGCATGGCAGCTGGGTCCTGGTGCGCATGCGCCACAACCGCGATGGCAGCAATCGCACCAACTGGCTCCTGATCAAGCACCGTGATGAATATGCGCGCGAGGGCGAGGAGAACGATATCCTCGATGCGGATCGTTCGGTCGCGTCGGGCCGATCGCTCGCGGAGATTGCGGCAGGCAAAGGCAGGGCGCCAAAGCCGTTCATGATGACGAAGAATGGTCGCGGCAGGGCAGACGCTGTGTGGAATTCGAACCGCGGCGAAGCGGCGGAGGCGCGCGCCGTGAGCAAGGCTGCTGCGCCAGCCAAGCGCGTGGAAGCCAAGCGTATCGATTCCATTCCGGACTTCATCGCGCCGCAGCTTTGCGCTTCGGTCGAGCGTCCGCCGGGCGGCGAGGGCTGGGGCCACGAGATCAAGTTCGACGGCTATCGCATGCAGCTGCGTGTCGAGGACGGCAAGGCGTCGCTGAAAACGCGCAAGGGACTCGACTGGACCGAGAAGTTCGCGGCGATCGCGAAGGAGGCGCGTTCGCTTCCGGATGCGCTGATCGATGGCGAGATCGTTGCGTTCGATTCCGAGGGCGTACCGCATTTCTCCACGTTGCAGGCGGCGCTCTCGGAAGGCAAGACCAGCAAGCTCATCTTCTTTGCATTCGATCTGTTGTTTGCGGAGGACATGGATCTGCGCCGCCTGCCGCTGCGCGAGCGCAAGGCGCGACTGAAGGAGTTGCTGGACGAGCATGGCGGCAAGAACATCCGCTATGTCGAGCATTTCGAGGTCGAGGGCGAGGCCGTGATGAGATCGGCCCAGGAGATGAACCTCGAAGGCGTCGTCTCCAAGAAACTGAGCGCACCCTATCATTCCGGCCGCACCGACAGCTGGGCCAAGGCGAAAGCCCGCGCCGGGCAGGAGGTCGTGATCGGCGGCTGGAAAACCACCAACGGCAAATTCCGCTCGCTGATGGCTGGCGTCTATCGCGATGGCCATCTCGCCTTTGTCGGCATGGTCGGCACCGGCTTTGGTCAGGATAAGGTCAAGCAGATCATGCCGGCGTTGAAGGCGGCGGCTTCGGACAAGAGTCCTTTCGAAGGCAAGAATGCGCCGCGCAAGGAGCGTGAGGTGCACTGGCTCAAGCCCGAGCTGGTCGCCGAAATCGAATTTGCCGGCTGGACTGGCGACGGCAACATCCGTCAGGCGGCTTTCAAGGGGTTGCGGGAAGACAAGGACCCGCGCGAGGTACGAGCCGAGCTGCCCGCGATGACCGAGGTGGCACAGCCGGCGCCGGCGAAGGCGGCGGCCAAGTCCAAGAAGGTGGCCAGCGTTCGAGGGAAGGTGGCGGATACGCAGTCCAATGAAGTGATGGGCGTCGTCATCTCCAATCCCGACAAGGCGATGTGGCCGGACGCCGGCGACGGCGAGCCCGTCACCAAGCTCGATCTGGCGCGTTATTTCGAGTCGGTCGGCGAATGGATGATGCCGCACCTCGAGGGCCGGCCGAGCTCCATCGTGCGCGCGCCCGACGGCATCAATGGCGAGCAATTCTTCCAGCGTCATGGCATGCAGGGCACCTCGAAGCTCCTGGAACTGGTCAAGGTTTCGGGTGATCGCAAGCCCTATATCCAGGTTGACCGCATCGAGGGGCTAGCTGCGGTGGCGCAAGTTGGCGGATTGGAATTGCATCCCTGGAATTGCGCGCCGCATGAATATGATGTCCCGGGGCGGCTGGTGTTCGACCTCGACCCGGCGCCTGACGTTGCATTCACGGAGGTGATCGAAGCCGCAAAGGCGATGCGCAAGCATCTCTCCGCTCTCGGTATGGAAAGCTTCTGCAAGACCACGGGCGGCAAGGGGCTGCACGTCGTGGTACCGTTGCTGCACGGCGCGAAAGACAAAGTGACATGGAAGGAAGGGAAGGCCTTCGCGCAAGGCGTCTGCCAATTGATGTCGAGCGAAGATCCCGATCGTTATCTGCTCAACATGTCGAAAGCGAAGCGCAAGGGAAAGATCTTCCTCGACTATCTTCGCAACGACCGGATGTCCACCGCGGTCGGCGCGCTTTCGCCGCGCGCGCGCAACGGCGCGACCGTTTCGATGCCGCTCACCTGGGCGCAAGTGAAGGCCGACCTCGACCCGAAGCGCTTCACGGTCCGCACCGTGCCGTCGCTGCTGGCAAAGAGCAAGGCATGGCAGGGTTATGACGAGGCGGCGTCGTCGATCAAGGCGGCGATGAAGAGGCTGGAAAAGAAGTAGGGTGGGCTAATACTACTGAGTCAAGCTGTCGCAGCCGTTGAGGGTGAGAATCAAGTAATTGGAGAGATTCAATCTTTGGCACGCGGAGGGCCGGATGGATCTCGATCAGAGCGAAGCACGGTTTGCGTCGTA
>Ga0207661_10000192_pt1 | contig 39824 bp, 41 predicted proteins | sample KBSC713LmetaG_FD_184337 | JGI IMG/M metagenome (GOLD analysis project Ga0207661, IMG submission 184337) | Corn rhizosphere microbial communities from Kellogg Biological Station, Michigan, USA - KBS C7.1-3L metaG (SPAdes) (version 2) | ecosystem: Host-associated > Plants > Roots > Rhizosphere ...
ATGGGGCACGAGCTGCCGCCCGAGAACGTCCACGTCGGCCCCTCCGACTACGTGCCGTGGCTGACCGACCGCAAGTGGGCCCACATCCGCCTCGAGGGCAAAGCCTTCGGCGACGTGCCGCTGACCGCCGAGCTGAAGCTCGAGGTCTGGGACTCGCCGAACTCCGCCGGCGTCGTCATCGATGCGGTGCGGCTGATCAAGCTGGCGCTGAACAACGGCATCGCCGGCCAGCTCGACGGGCCCTCCAGCTACCTGATGAAGAGCCCGCACAGCCAGCGGCCCGACGACGAGGCGCGCGAACAGACCGAGGAGTTCATCGCCGCCAACGCGCGCGGCAAGAGCCTGCCGGGCACCCAGGCAGAGACTGCCGGCACTGCCCAGGCCTAAAGTCCTGGCGTGACTTCCGCGCCGCTGTCGATCGCCCAGGTCTTCCCGGTCCGCCGGGGGGCAGGGGCGAACCCGGCGGCGCGGTTCGCCGGCGCCGTCTCCGAGGAGCTGGAGCGGCGCGGGCACGAGGTGCTGCGGGTCAAGACCGGGGACTCGGTCAAACGGCTGCTGAAATCGCGGCCGCTCGACGTCGTCCACGTGCACGACCCCTTCGCCCCGAGCGCGCCCTCGGCGGCGCTGCGGCACTCCTTCAGCCTCAACGTCGCCACCTTCCACGATCCGCGCGAGCGGGTGCTGGCGACCCAGGTGGCGCGGCCGCTGGTGGAGATCTTCTTCGGCCGGATCGACGCGCGCACGGTGACGCGGCCGGAGACGGCGGAGCTGTTGGAGCGGTTCTTCCCGGCCGGGTACGAGCTGCTCGAGGGCGCCGCCAGCGAAGAGCCGGAGTGGGGGCGGGTCTCCGACGAGCTGGAGACGATCTACCGGCGGCTGCTGGCGCGCCGGCACGACCCGACGGGCGACCCCGAGGTGCGCGAGCGGATCTCGGGGCGGCCGCTGATCGAGGTCGACCTGCACATGCACACCGACCACTCCGGCGACTGCGCGACGCCGGTCGACGTCCTCATCAACACCGCCCGCGACCGCGGCCTGGGGGCGATCGCGATCACCGACCACAACGAGGTCTCCGGGGCGATCGAGGCGCGTGAGCTGGCCGAGGAGCTGGGGGACATCAAGGTGATCGTCGCCGAGGAGGTGAAGACCGCCGAGCAGGGCGAGGTGATCGGCCTCTTCCTCGAGGAGAAGATCCCCAAGGGGCTGACGATGGCGGAGACGATCCGCGAGATCCGCGCCCAGGGCGGGCTCGTCTACGTCCCGCACCCGTTCGACCGCTTCCATTCCGTCCCCGACTACGAGCACCTGCTGGACATGGTCGAGGAGATCGACCTGCTCGAGGTCTTCAACCCGCGGGTGGCGGTGACCGCCTTCAACGAGGAGGCGGTGCGGTTCGCCAGCAAGTACCGGATCGTGCCGGCGGCCGGCTCCGACAGCCACGTCGCCCAGGGGCTCGGCAGCGTGCGGCAGCGGATCCACGACTTCGACGGGCCGGCCGAGTTCCTGGAGGCGATGCGGGATGCCGACATCACCCGCAAGCACAAGAACCTCGTCTACGTGCAGACGCTGAAGTTCCTGCAGACGACGGGGCGGCCGAAGGCGCCGAAACGGCGCGTCCCGGATGCGAAACCGGTGCGCGGCGGGCGGCCGCGGCGGCGCAAAGAGGGGCGCCGGGCGAGCAAGTCCTGATGCAGACGGACCGTCGCAAAGGAGCCGCGCCCGCCCCGTCAAAGAACGCCCCGATGCGCAGCATCGACGACGAGATCCGAGAGAAGTACCTGGAGCGGGCGATCCGCGAGCTCAACCAGATGAGCCGCGAGATCCAGGAGTGCCCGCACTGCCCGCGCGGCAAGCTGATGCCGGTCCTCGGCTCCGGCCACCCGCAGGCGGACATCTTCATGCTCAAGCAGGCGCCGCTGGCCTCGGAGATCGAGGAGGGGGTGGCCTTCTACGGTCGCTCCGGCAACGCGCTGATGAAAAGCTTCAAGCGCCTCGGCATCGACCCGCTCGTCGTCTACGGCACCCTCTGCGCCAAATGCCCGATCCCCGAGCCGGACCTGGCGGCGGGCGAGTGCGTCGGCCGCCTGGTCGAGGAGCTGGCGATCGTGCAACCGAAGATCGTCGTCGTCATGGGCGAGCCCGCCCTGCGCATCCTGAACGGCCTCTCGGTCCCCCTCTCCCGCCCGATCGAGCCACGCGAGGGCGAGATCCAGCCCTTCACCCCCACCATCGACGCCCTCTACGTCCCCGACATCGACGAATCCCTCGACGAAGAGGGCGCCAAGCAGCGCTTCTGGCGCGCCTTCAAGCAGCTCGGCGACTGGTACGACGACCTGCCGCCATATTGAGGCTTCTGCATAGCTGCATCAAGATGTTAAAGTGCGGCAATGGCGAAGACCCGGACCACGTTGACCGTCGATGAGGATGTCCTTCGGGCGGTCAGGATCAAAGCCGCCCGTACCGGCAAGCGCGATTCCGAGGTGATCGAGGAATCGCTCCGGCGGGATCTGGGTCTCGATGAGCTGGAGCGAATCTGGGCGCGAGTAAAACCGCTGCCGGAAAAGGAGGCAATGGAGCTCGCTAATACTGAGCTGCACGAGATGCGCAGGGAGAAACGTGCGGCGGGCGGTCCTTGATCCCAATGTTCTCGTATCTGCTCTGCTGAACCCGACCGGCGCACCCGGCCGCCTCGTCATGCAGGCGCACCGGGACTTCGAGCTGATCGTTTCCCCGCTGCTGCTCGAGGAGCTGGAGACGGTGCTGCTGCGGGAGAAGTTTCGTCGCTACGCCAGCGTTGAGGAGGTGGCGGACTTCCTTGCTTTCATCCGGCGCCAAGGGACTCTGGCCCGGGACCCCACCCAGCCCGCGCCGTTGTCATGTCCGGACCCAGGCGACGAGTACCTTCTCGCACTCTCCTATACGCAGAAAGCGGTGCTAGTCACCGGCGACTCCCATCTGCTGGAGCTCGGCGGCGGCGCTCCGATCTGCGCTCCCTCGGACTTCCTTACGACCTAGCCGCCGTGCGGCGGGCCGCCTTTGAAGTCCATGGTTCCTCCTGGCGGTCGGCGGTTGGTGACTTGAACCCGCTATAGGCGGGCAAACTCACCACTCATGCAGTCGTTCCGAGATTGGGTGCCCTATAGGCCCCCAAAGCTCGGAAGGGTGAGTTAGGAGGGCGGTGCGGCGGCTTCGGCGAGGGCGGTCATCGGGTCGACCTTGGCGGAGGCGAGGCCGCGGACGACGATGGTGTCGAGTGGGCCTTCGTAGGCGCTCAGCTGCCGCTGGGCGTCGGCGCTGTCGGTGGCGGCGACGCCGACAGTGCCCTCGGGCTCGGCGAGGCGGTCGAAGTGGTCGCGGTAGCCCTTGTGGAGGTCGCGGTAGAAGGACTCCTCCTTGGCGAGGCGCTCGGCGGCGTCGGGGCCGACGGCGGTGCGGACGTAGCCGAAGACGGGAGGGGTGGGGCGGGCGTTATTCGCGGCCCCGGCTTCGACCTTCTCGCGGGCCCCGGCGGCGAAGCCGGGGGTCATCCAGTTGAAGAAGACGCCGTCGTAGTCGCTGCCGCCGAGTTCGCACATCTTCGGGCCCATCGCGGCGAGGACGAGTTTCACCCCGGGGAGCAGCTCGCGCAGCTGCGGCAGCGCCTCGCGCATCTTCGTCAGCGGCTTCTTGGTGAAGCCGGCGCCGACGCCGAGCCAGAGCTTCGAACGGTCGATGCCGAACTCCTCGATGTCGGCGGCGATCTGCTCGGGCGGGGTGCGGTCGAGGGCGATCACGGCGACGCCGAGGGCGATCTGCGGCGCCGCGGCGGCGAACTCGCCCAGCGTCGCCAGGCCCTTCGCCCCGGGGTGGTCGTTGGACCAGATCGACTCGTAGCCGAGCTCGGCGCAGCGGGCGGCCAGCGGCCGCGCCACCTCCGGGTCCAGCCCCGCTGCAACTCCGAACGCCCTACTCGCCATCGCTTGCCGCCTCCTCCGCTTCGCGTTTGAAGGCGGCTACCCGCTTCGGGTCGCGCTCGAAAAGCGCGACGCACTCAATGTGCGGGGTCTGGGGGAACATGTCGACCGGCCTCACCCGCGCCAATCTATAACCGGCCTCCGCGAGCTGGGCGGCGTTGGGGGCGAGCGTGGTCGGGTTGCAGGAGACGTAGACGATCTTCTGCGCCTCGCACTCGAGCACCCGGCGGACGATTTTCTGGGAGAGGCCGGCCCGCGGCGGGTCGACGACGACGACGTCGGGCTTGCCGGCCTTCTCGACCAGCGGCCGCACTCCGGTGCGCGCGTTGCCCGCCATGAAGTGGGCGTTCTCGATCTTGTTGCGGCGGGCGTTGCGCTCGGCGTCTGCGATCGCCTCGGGGACGATCTCCAGCCCCCAGACCTCGCCCGCCTGCCCGGCCATCGTCAGCCCGATCGTGCCGATCCCGCAGAAGAGGTCGAAGACCCGCTCGCTCCCGGAGAGGCCGGCGAACTCGGCGGCGACCGCGTAGAGGCGCTCCGCCATCTCGGTGTTGGTCTGGAAGAAGGCGCCGTGGGACATCTCCAGCTTGAGGCCGCAGAGCTCCTCTCGCAGCCGCTCCTCGCCGAGCACCCCGGTCGGCCCGTCGCTGCCGCCGGCGTTCCCCTCGACGATCGTGTGCAGGTCGACCGGTGGTCGCGGGAAGCGCGCTTTCACGGTCACCAGCCGCGTCTGCACCTGGCCGGTCCGCCGCCCTTCGCGCACCGCGAGGTTGCGGAGGACGCCGCGCTGGGAGCGGCGGTCGAAGGCCGGGATCGCCTCGGCCCGCGCCCACTCGCGGACCGCGTTCCGCGCCTCGTTGCCGGCGGCGGTCCCGAGGTGGCAGTCCTCGACGTCGACGATCAGGTCCCAGCGCCCGCGGGCGTGGAACCCCAGCGCCAGCTGCTCGTCGCTTTCGCCGAAGGAGTATTCGAGCTTGTTGCGGTAGCGCCACTGCTCCGCCGCCGGAACGATCTCCTCCAGCTCGTAGCCCTCGAGGCCGCCGATCCGGTTCAGCGCCTCGCCGACCTGCTCCTGCTTGTAGGCGAGCTGGCGCTCGTAGGGGAGTCCCTGCCAGGGCGCCCCGGGGCAGGGCTCGCCGTCGTGGACGCAGACGTCGGGGAGGCGGTCGGCGCCGGTGTCGAGCAGCTCGACCGCCCGCGCCTCGGCGAACCGCTTCTTCGCCTTCGTCACCTCGGCGCGGACCCGGTCCCCCGGCAGCGCTCCGGCGACGAAGACGACGAGGCCGTCGCGGCGGGAGATCCCTCGCCCGCCGAAGGCGAGCGAGTCGATCTCCAGCTCGAGCTGATCCCCCCGCTTTATGGCAGTGCTTTGCGCGCCTGTTTGACCAGCCGCTCGAGCTCTTTGATCAGCGTGTCGCGCTGTTTTTTGCCCCGTTTGACGAGTTCGGTGAGCAGTTTCTCGGCGTCGCTGCGGGTCATCCGGCCGCGTTTGACGGCGTCGTCGACGACGTCCTGGATGCGGTCCCGGCTCAGGGTCACGTTCTGCTCGAGCGTTTCGCGGAACTGGGCGACGCTCTTGTCGAGGCCGCTGGTCGCTTTGCTGGAGGCTTTGCCTTTCGAGCTTTTGGCGGAGCTTTTTTTCGAACTCGATTTCGATTTCGAGGAAGCTTTCCTGGCCGTTTTCGAAGCGGCTTTTTTCGCTTTCGTCGCTTTGCCTTTGGCTTTCGATTTCGTCGATTTGGCCGCTTTCGACGTTTTCGATTTCGCGCCGGCTTTGGTTGCGCGTTTTTTGCCGCTGGCTTTGCCGGTCGCTTTTTTGTCCGCCATCTAGGTGTGCCTCCGTTGTCGGTTGTCCCGTCGGTGGGACCCGACTATCTCAATTCGGCAGGAGGTCTGGCTCGGCGGCGCGGAAACGTGCCTGCACGGGCGCGTGGTCGGAGAGGCGCAGGGCCCGTCCCTCCAGCGGCAGCTCGCGCTGCTCGGGCGGCCAGCGGGTCGGCTGCTCGAGCACCTCGAGACCGCGGCAGAGGATGTGGTCGATCGCGTCCGGCGCGGTCGGCGCGGCGAGGCCGAACTCCTCCTCCAGCTGCTTGAAGATCCGCGGGTTCTTGCCCGGGCGGAGGTTGAGGTCGCCGCCGAAGAGGAGCGGCGCGTCCGCCGCCCACTCAAGCGCTGCCCGCGCCGCCTTTTCGACGTCCACGGCCGCCAGCTGCGGCCAGTCGTTGGTCGCGTGGAGGTTGGCGACGCAGAGGCCGGAGGCGGTGCGGACGAACCCCATCGCTCGCCGCTCCGGCTCGCCTTCGTGGATCGCCATCTCCCGCCGCTCGGCGATCCCGCCGAGCTTGCCGGGGACCCGGACGAGGATCAGGTTCGAGCCGCCCTCGCCGGAGGCGATCAGGTCCGGGTTCCGCCGCCCGAGCAGCCCGCGCAGGGCGCCGAGCGAGTTCCGCGAGGTCAGCGTCCGGTGCCACTCGGCGCCGCAGGCGCGGGCCAGCGGCTCGGCGAAGCGCGGCGGGCACTCCTGCAGCATCGCCACGTCCCACTCGGCCCGCGAGAGCAGCGTCGCGAACTCCCCGGTGAGGTCGCGGTTGACCTGGACGTGGGTCGCGTTGCGCTCCTCCAGTCGCAGCAGCCGCGAGCGCCAGGTGCGCAGCCTTGGGTCGGGCGGGAAGTCGCGCCCGTGGAAGAGGTTCCAGCTGAGGACAGTTATCTCCACCGGCGTAGTATCCGCAAGCTTGAAGCGGGACTTTTTAACCGGCGAAGAGCTCGGGGCGTTCGACCTCGGCAAGCTGCTCGACCGCGCGGCCGAGCTCAAAGCGGGGCGGCGCGAGGGCGTCGGCCGCGACTCGCTCGCCGGCCGCAGCATCGCCCTGGTCTTCGAAAAGCCCTCGACCCGGACGCGGATCTCCTTCGACGTCGGCGTCGCCGAGCTCGGCGGGCACGGGGTGATGCTGCGCGGCGACGAACTGCAGCTCTCCCGCGGCGAGTCGGTCGCCGACACCGCCCGCGTCCTCTCCCGCTACGTCGACGCGATCGTGATCCGCTCCGGCTCGCACGAGACCGTCGCCGCCCTCGCCGAGGCGGCCGAAGTCCCGGTCGTCAACGGGCTGACGCCGCTGCACCACCCCTGCCAGGCGCTCGCCGACCTGCTGACGATGCGGGAGCGCTTCGGCGACCTGCAGGGCCTGCGCCTCGCCTACGTCGGCGACGGCAACAACGTCGCCCGCTCGCTGGTGATCCTCGGCGAGATGGCCGGGGTCGAGGTGGTCGTCGCGGCGCCGGAGGGCTACCAGCTGGAGGAGGGGCACGGGGCGAAGCTGACCGCCGACCCGCGCGCGGCCGCGGCCGCCGCCGACGCCCTTTACACCGACGTCTGGGTCAGCATGGGCGACGAGACCGAGGCGCAGCGGCGGCGCGCCGACCTCGCTCCCTTCCTGCTCGACGGCGACCTGCTCGCCGCCGCCAAGGAGCGGGCGATCGTCCTCCACTGCCTGCCCGCCCACCCCGGCGAGGAGATCACCGCCGAGGTCCTCTACGGCGACCACTCGGCCGTCTGGGACCAGGCCGAGAACCGGTTGCACGCCCAGAAGGCGCTGCTGGAGCTGTTCGTCACCGAGGACCGCTAGCGCGTGTACCCCGAGATCCACCTCGGCCCGGTGACTCTGCAGACCTTCGGGCTGATGTTCGCGCTCGCCTTCCTCGCCGCGGGGGCGCTGATCTGGAGGCGGTTCGAAGAGATCGGCAAGCCGCCGGACTGGGCGTACGAGATGGGGTTCGCGGCGCTGGTCGGGGGGGTCGTCGGCTCCCGTGTCTACTTCATCGTCCAGAACTACAGCGAGGTCAAGGACGACCTCCTCGGCAACCTCTTCAGCGGCTCCGGCCTGGTCTGGTACGGCGGCGCGATCGGCGGCACCGTCGCCGTCCTGCTCTGGGCCTGGTACCGCGACTTCCTCGGCTTGGCGCTGCTAGACGTGGCGGCGCCGGCGCTGGCGCTCGGCTACGCGATCGGCCGCTGCGGCTGCCAGCTCTCCGGCGACGGCGACTACGGCAAGGCCTGGAACGGGCCCTGGGCGATGTCCTACCCCGACGGGACCGTGCCGACCGACCAGACCGTCCACCCGACGCCGATCTACGAGACGCTGGCGATGGGACTCGGCGCCTGGATGCTGTGGCAGCTGCGCGACCGGGTGCGGCCGGGGATCCTCTTCGCCATCTACCTACTCTACGCGGGGGCCGAGCGCTTTCTCGTCGAGTTCCTGCGCCGCAACGCCACCGACGCGCTCGGGCTGACGACGGCGCAGCTGGAGAGCCTGGCGATGATGGCCGCCGGGGCGCTCTGGATCGCTATCGTGAGCCGCCGCTATGGAGGCATCGCCAGGCCGGGGGCGAATGGAGTGGCTCGCGCCGAGGCTTAGTCACTCACGCGAGGCCCGATCACTGGTATCTTGCGCAAAATCTTTGGAGCGGTAATGAGACGGGAGGATTGGCGGTAATGGCGGCTATCGACGTTCAAAGCGAGGGGCCTTCGGCTCGCACCGTGGGAGCGATCCTCGACGACGCGGCTGAGCGGATCGCCGCCGCCGGGGTCGAAGACTCCCGCACCGAGGCCGAAATCCTCGTCGCCGACGCGCTCGGCGTCGGGCCGAGCGAGCTCACCGTCGAGAGCGCCGGAGAGGTCGACGCGGAGGCGGCGGCGAAGGTCGAGCGCAACGTCCAGCGCCGGGTCGAGCGCGAGCCGATGGCCTACATCCTCGGCCGCGCGCCCTTCCGCAACCTCGAGATCTACGTCGACGAGCGCGTGCTCTGGCCGCGCCGCGAGACCGAGCTGCTGGTCGAGGTGGGGACGCAGCTGCCCGAGGGGGCGCGCGTGCACGAGATCGGCACCGGCTCCGGCGCGATCGCGCTGGCGCTGATGTCTGAGCGGCCCGACCTGAAGGTGACCGCCTCGGACCTCTCGCCGGAAGCGGTCGAAGCCGCGCGCGAGAACGCCGAGCGGCTCGGGCTCGATCTCGAGGTGACGGTCGGCAAGGGGCTGCCGAAGTCGGTCGAAGCCGAAGAGGTCGACCTGGTGATCGCCAACATGCCCTACGTCACCGACGAGACGATCTTCGAGCGCTCGCCGGAGATCCAGAAGGAGCCGCGGATGGCGGTGACCGGCGACTGCGGCGAGGACGGCCTCGGCGTGATCCGCGGCGTGATCGCCGAAACGCCCTCGGGCTGGAAGCTGGCGATGGAGCACGACACCCATCACGGGCCGGCGATGCGCGAGCTTCTGCGCGACGCGACTACCCTTCAGGACTATGAAGGTGACGACCGGGTCACCGTCGGCTACGCCCCCTGAGGTAAGAGTCGACGATGAGTGAGGCGCCGACGGGGGCGGAGGCGCCCCCGCAGCCGGGCGACCGCTCGGTCGCCGTCTCCACCGAGGAGCAGCGGCGGGCCAAGGTCGAGCGCCTGCGGGCGGAAGGGGTCGATCCCTACCCGCACGCGTTCCCGGACCGCACGCACGTCGAGGAGATCGAGGCGAAGCACGACCCGGCCGAGCTGGGGGAGGGCGAGCACGAGGAGTTCTCCTACCGGGTGATGGGCCGGGTGACCGGCAAGCGCGGGCACGGCAAGACCGCCTTCCTCGACGTCCGCGACATCACCGGCACGATCCAGGCCTACGCGCGGCGCGACGTGCTGGGAGAGGAGGCGTTCGCGCGGGTGGAGGAGCTCGACATCGGCGACCTGGTCGGGATCGAGGGGCCGCTGCACGTGACCAAACGCGGCCAGCTGGCGATCGGGGTGCGCGAGTGCACCCTGCTGGCGAAGGCGTTGAAGGACCCGCCGGACCTCTTCCACGGGATCTCCGACCCGGACACGCGCTACCGCCAGCGCGAACTCGACCTCATGGCGAACGCCGACTCGCGGGAGATCTTCAAGAAGCGCGACGACCTGCTGTTCGCGATCCGCACCCACATGCACGAGCACGGCTGGGTCGAGCTGGAAACGCCGGTGCTGCAGCGGATGACCGGCGGCGCCGCGGCGCGGCCCTTCGTCACCCATCACAACGCCCTCGACCGCGAGCTCTTCCTCCGCACGGCGACCGAGCTGTACCTGAAGCGGGCGATCGTCGGGGGGTTCGAGGACGTGTACGAGTTCGGCAAGTTCTTCCGCAACGAGGGGATGTCGCCCCAGCACAATCCCGAGTTCACGATGCTGGAGATGTTCGTCGGTGGCGCCGACTACAACGGCGTCATGGAGTTCATCGAGGTCCTGGTCGCGAGCGTGGTGCAGAAGGTGATGGGGACGACGGTGGTGGAGCGCGACGGGGTCGAGATCGACTTCGCTGCGCCGTGGCCGCGGGTGCGGCTGCGCGACGAGCTGCTGCGGGAGATCGGGCTCGACATCTACGAGGCGAGCCGGGACGAGCTGGCCGAGGCCGCGGGCGACGCGGTCGGCCCCGACGACGACTGGGCCGGCGTGGTCGACACGCTGCAGGGCAAGTTCGTCGAGCCGAAGCTGATCCAGCCGACCTACGTCATCGACCTGCCGATCGACATCTGGCCGCTGGTCAAGGTCCACCCTGAGAGCGACCGCGTCTGCGAGGCCTTCGACGGGATCGTCGCCGGGATGGAGATCGTCGGTGGCGGCACCGACCTCAACGACCCGGTCGAGCAGCGCGAGCGCTTCATCAAGCAGCGCGAGCGGCAGGAGAAGGGGGCAGAGCCCGATCCGCACCCCCACGACGAAGAGTTCGTGCGGGCGCTCGAATACGGGATGCCCCCGGCGAGCGGCTGCGGGCTGGGGATCGATCGGTTGCTGATGATCATGACCGGGGCGAAGACGCTGAGAGACGTGATCATCTACCCCGCGATGAGGGAGCTCGGCGGGTAGTAGCGGGCGATGACGCTGCGTCGCTTGGTCCTACTGACTCTGTTGGTATTGCTCTTGCCGGCGGCTGTGGCTGAAGCGAAGCTGTGGCATCCGGACGTGGCGGCAGCGCGGCGCTACGCGCAGAAGCGGGCGGGGGAGGTTGCCTTCGCGGTGATCGACCAGCGCGGGCGCTTCCAGGGCTACCGCGCGGCGGACACGGCCCCGGCGGCGAGCGTGTTCAAGGTGATGCTGCTGGCGGCGCTGCTGCGCAAGCGGGGCGAGCACCCGCTGCGGCCCAGCGACCGGCGGCTGTTGGCGCCGATGATCCGCTGGAGCGACAGCGTCGCGGCGACGCGGGTGCGGGACATGGTCGGCCCGCGGCGGATCCGCCGCCTGGCGCGCGTCGCCGGCATGCGGGACTTCCGCTACCGCTCCTGGTGGGGCCTGAGCCTGACCAGCCCGCGGGACCAGGTCCGGTTCATGGCCCACCTGCAGCGCTACGTCCCGAAGCGGCACCGCGCCTACGCGCGCTACCTGCTCTCGCACGTGGTCCGCTCGCAGCGCTGGGGCGTCGGACGGGTGGTGCCGCCCGGCTGGAAGCTCTTCCTCAAGGGAGGGTGGGGGAGCGGCAGCGGCCGGGTCGACCACCAGGTGGCGCTGCTGAAGAAGGGACGTCAGCGGGTGGCGCTGGCGATCTTCACCGAGTTCGATCCGAGCCACGCGTACGGGAAGCGGACGCTTCGCGGTGTAGCCGCGCGCTTGTTGCGCGGGCTGTGATCGCAGCGGTGTGCCTTATCCCCCTCTGGCGGGGAAAAAGAACACCGCTACACGGTCGAGCGCAGCAATCCCCCGTCGATCGGGATCACGGTGCCGGTGATGTAGGCGGCGCGCTCGGAGCAAAGGAAGGCGACGAGGTCGCCGTACTCCTCGACGGTGCCGAGCCGGCCCGCCGGCACTTCCTTCCGCGCGGCCGCTTCGACCTGTTCGATCGAGCCGCCGAGCTCGGCCATGCGGTCGGTGGCGAAGCGGCCGGTGGCGACGGTGTTGACCGTGATCCCGTCGCCGGCGACCTCGCGCGCCAGCGTCTTCAGGAAGCCGACCGTCGCCATCCGGTGCGCATTCGAGAGGCCGAGGGCGGGGTTGATCTCGATCGTCGTCGTCGAGCCGACGTTGACGATGCGGCCCCAGCCTTCGCCGCGCATGCCGGGAACGACGGCGCCGGCGAGCACCCGCGGCGCCAGGACCAGCGAGCGGTAGGCCTCCTCCCATTCCTCGTAGCCGTGGTCGAGCGCCCCGCCCGGCGGCGGCCCGCCCGTGTTCGTCACCAGGATGTCGACCGATCCCAGCGCCTCGGCGACCTCGAGCGGCAACCGCGCCAGCCGCTCCAGGTCGGTGGCGTCGGCGACGAAGGCCGTGCCGCTCCCAAGCTCCGCCACCGCCTCCTCGAGCCGCTCCCGCGACCGGCTCGCCAGGGCGACCCGCGCCCCCTCCCGCGCCAGGGCGCCGGCGACCCCCCGCCCAATCCCCCTGCTCGCGCCCATCACCAAAGCCACTTTCCCCTCGATCCCAAGCTCCATCCCAAGGACTCTAGCCCCGCCCACGATGCTCAGAACCCCTTGCGCGGGTATCGTTCCAGTCGAGCGCCCGTAGCTCAGTGGTCAACGGGTCCTTTCGGGGGCCCAAAGAGCGTCGGTCTTTCAAGCCGAAGGTCGCGGGTTCGACTCCCGTCGGGCGCATCTCGGGGATTCCGCTTTGCAAAGCGAATTGCTGTGCGCCTGGTTCCCCCTTGAAGGCTCCCAGGTACGCAGGGGGGCAAGCCCTGGGGCAAGGTGAGGTCACCGGGAGAGGTCGACCAGGCCTTGAGCGGGTGCTCCCGTCCACCTAGGTTCGCCGCCGACAACGACCAAGAGTGCCCCCGCGCTGCGCTAACAGCCGGGGGCGCGGCACAGGAGGCGAAGCTCCCATGCACGACCACCCTAAGGGTGCGGGCGAAGACCCCGTTCTCACTACCCATGACGAAGACGACCGCGAGGAGGCTGCGGCCCTTCGCCTCGTCCTCGAACTCCATCCGGCGGCGCTGACGCTCGACGAGCTGAACCGAGAATTGACCGGCGGAGGATCGCGGGACTTCTCGGACTTCGACGCGATCCAGCGAGCCGTTCGCGACCTCGCCGGCAGCGGCCTGCTCCACCGCCCCGCCGAGGACGAGGTGGTCCGTCCCACCCGGGCCGCCGTCCGCCTCTACGACCTCTGGGAACAATGATGGACGGGCGACTGAGAAACGAGGAGGTGGCGAAGCGGATCGGCCACAACGTGTTCCTCGCCCGCCGCCGAGCCGGCTACTCGCAGGAGGATCTAGGAAAACGCTGCTCGCTGCACCGCACGGAGATCGGCATGATCGAGGGCGGCACTCGGCTACCGCGCTCCGACACGCTGATGAAGCTGGCTGGCGGGCTGGAAGTCGGAGCGGAGGTGCTGCTGCGCGGGATCGAGTGGATCCCTCCCGGCCCGGAGTCCGGCGGCAGCTTCGGGATCATCTCGCCGGTCCCGAGGGGAGGCTGACCGATGCCGGCCAAGCAGAAGCCCACCGGCCCGGAAGACGTGTTGCTGTCGATCCTCCAGCACCCGCTGCGAAAGCGGCTGCTCAGGTTCTACCTCGAGGCCGAGGGGGTCCTGAGCCCCAAGGAACTGACGGTCCTCGCCAACGACCCGAAGATCTCGAACGTCGGCTACCACGTCCGCGTCCTCGCGGAGAAGGGAGCGGTGGAGCTGGTCGAGACTCAGCCGCGCCGCGGTTCGGTCGAGCACTTCTATGAAGCGACTGATCTCGTCGACGAAGTGCCCTGGGGGCGGGCGGTGCTCGGCGTTGGGGAGGGATGAGCGATGGGACTGGAAGACACGAAGGTGATGAGCCTCCGGCTCTCGGAGGAGTTGGCGGCGGAGATGGCCTACGTGTGCCGCGTCGATGAGGTGTCAGTCTCGGAGGGGATTCGCGCCGCCATCTACCGGCACGTCGCGACCCGCCGTGCCGACAAGGGCTTCCAGGCCCGCCTGAGGGAACGGCTGGAGAAGGATCGCGAGGTCTTGGAGCGGCTGGCGGAATAGCTACCGCCGGCGCACCCCCTTCACACGTTTCTCCTCTCCTCAGAAGGACGGGATTAGAGGCCCCCGCCGTCCCGCCCGCGTCCTCGCGCGAGGCACTTACAAGGATTCGCTTGTGAGCTTGTGACCACTTCGGCACTTCGGCTCCCCGTTGTCATGAGCCAGCAAATTGGCTGGCGCCAGGAACGACAACGGAGGTGGGTTCGAAGTGCCAGTGGGAATCGATACTCAGTCCAAGTGGCGCGACTGTGACAGTCGCTCGGTCCTTCGGGCCGCGAGCGGGGTGGCGATGTGGGCGTTGGTCGGGCTCTTGGTCGTCGGGGCACGCATCGGGATTGACGCCCCCATTGTGGCTGGGATTGACGCCGCAATTGCACCGCCGAGTGGAGGACTGCGCCGCCAGGCCGCTTGCCGACTGAGTTCGCCGCGGTGGGCAGTTGCTGACATCTATTCCTCAAAGGAAGCCCGATCATGAGTCGCTCCGACTGGCGGGAACCAGTCCCGCTCGCTCTCCTCGCGGCGGCGGCAACCGCGATCTCGCTCGTGGCGTCGAGCGCTCCTCGGTGGGGTCAGTCGCTCCTAAAGCCCGCGGGACACCCCGCCGCCGTCAGCCTCGCCGGGGCTCTGCTGAGCTTCGCCTGCGCGGTGCTTGACGCCCGCCTCGTTGTCACTCGCCGGGCTCTCGATCACCGCGTGGCGATGCCTGCCTCCGGCGTTTCGTTAGGTCCTTCCTCCGAGTCCGCCATCCCTTTCGCCTCCAGGCTCAGTCGATCATGACTAGGCGATTCATTGTGGAGCCGGAACGAACCGCGGCCGCGATCCTGGAAAGCCTCGGCCAGCACCGGTTGCTCTTGACCCGGCAGGTGCGCGACTTGCACGTCCCCGGACGCTCGCGGCAGTGGGCCAGCAGCAGGCTCGACCGCCTGCGGTCGGCAGGGCTCGCGGCGGCCACCCGGGCGCCAGGAGGCCGCCTGCTCTGGCACCTGACGGAGCGTGGAGCCGACGCGCTTGATGCGATCCCGAGCCGGGCCGAGACGCGCCGGAAGGTGATCCCGCCCGAGCAGGCGGCGGGCCCGCTGTTAGAGCACACCGTCGCGGTCAACGACGTCGGGATCGCCTTCGTGCGGGCGGCGCGCGCCCGCAGCGATGAGTGCGGCCCGTTCGCCTGGATCCATGAGGTGGCTCACCCTCTCGGCCCGCCGCCGGGGAGGCGGATGCCTGAGCAGCTGATCTCCGACGCGGTGCTGACCTACCAGCTCGCTGAAGTGGGCGGATCGACCAGCATCGCCTACCGATTCATCGAGCTAGACCGCTCGACCCGCTCGGCACCGGACCTGGCCCAGAGGCTGGGCCGTTACGCGCGCTTCTATCGGCGCACCGTCCCGTCCGGGAATTCGGAGGGCGGACCGGTGGCGCTGTGGTCGCTGCTATATCCGGTCTTCCCGACCGTGCTGCTCGTCCTCGGTGGCGCGTCCAGGGATCGGCTCGAGAGTCGCCGCCGCATCGTGCTCGCGCTTTGCGCTCAGAATCCCGACCTGGCCGAGACGCCGGAGGTCGAGGTCTCGATCTGCCTGCTCGAAGACCTCGCAGAGCGGGGGCCGTTCGCACCGATCTGCCGGACTCTCGCTGACCCGCAGAAGCCGGTGGACTGGCTGGGGGAGGGCGGGCAGTGAGCATCCCGTCCGCAGCGAGCGAGCAACCCCGGCCGACTGGACTGCCGTTTCTTCGAGCGGACGACCGTTTCATCGAGGCCCTTGCAAAGGTCGTCGCCGATCAGGTGGCCCAGCGGTTGGAGGCAAAGTTCGGTGAGGAGGCAGGATTCATGGACGCTGCCGCGGCGGCCCGCTACCTCGGCACCACGCGAAAGCGGATTCACGAACTCACCAGCGTCCGGGTATTGCGCCCGGATGGCCGGGACGGTCGCCGCCCCCTTTACCGAAGGGCGTCCCTCGATCGCTACGTGGAAGGAGGGCAGTGATGCGCGGCAGCCAATCGCGCCGCGCCCGACCTCCGGGTGATTGCCCCCACTTGGTGCAGGCGCCCGCACCATGTAACGTCTTGTCCGTCCCTGCAAAACGGGGCGGCGCCGCTGGAACGGCCCGCCCCCGGCTCACGAGGTGAATGCTCATGAGCAACTCCGAGGGTAGTTCCGCCCTTAAGGAACGTCCAGCCCGGCGCGATCGTCGGCGGCTTGTCAAGACGAAGACGCCGGGCGTGTACAGGCGGGTCGATGGCGAGGAGAAGACCGTCGGCTATGTCGCCGTGATCGAAGTCGCGGGCAGGCAGCGGAAGAAGAGCGCTCGCACGTACGGCGAGGCTCGAAGGCTCAAGCGGGGAAGCGAGAGCGACCGCGACCGAGGCTTGCTGCAGCCGAACACGGCGATCACCTTCGTTCGCTACCTCGACGAGTGGGTCGAGCGGTATCGCGGCAGGGGGTGCGGCTTCCGCGAGAACACCCGAGAGGAATACCGGCGCCTGATCCAGACCCATGCCCACCGGTACTTCTCCAAGCGCCTGAAACTCTCCGATGTCACCACCTACGAGCTCGCGCGCTTCGTAGATTGGCTGGCCGACGAGGACGAGCAGGGCAAACGCCTTGCCGACTCGACGATCGCCAACATCATGATGCCGCTGCGCTCGGCGCTCGCCACCGCGGTGCGGGAGGGATTGATCCGCCACAACCCATCTCACGGTCTCCCTCTGCCCCGTGGCGAAAAGCAGGAGGGAGGGGATGAGGGGCCGATCAAGGTCTTCAGCCGCGAGCAGCTCTCGGCCATCCTGGCGATGGCGCCTAACCAGCACAGGCTTCTGTTCGGGGTGCTCGCCGGTTGCGGCCTGAGGATCAGCGAGGCGATCGGCCTGCAGCGGCTCCACGTCATCTTGGACGAGTCGCCGCCCGAGATCTGTATCCGTCGCGCCCTCGTCAAGGGCCGGATCGTGCCGCCCAAGTCCCGGTATGGCCGCCGCGATGTTTGCGTGGCTCCGCCGCTCGCGTCAGAACTCCGGAGGCATCTCCATGACCAGCGGGGCGGCGACTCAACCGCCCTGGTCTTCACCAACCGTGTTGGAGAGCCGGTCGATCCCAACAACCTCCGGCGGCGCATCCTCAAGCCCCTTGTCGAGGAGGTCGGCGCTCCGTGGGCGGGCTTTCACACGTTTCGGCACACCTTCGCATCGCTGCACCTGAGCAGCGGGACGAACATCGTGCAGCTGAGCCGAGCGCTCGGACACCACTCGCCAGCGTTCACGCTGTCGCGTTACACGCATCTGCTTCCCGGTGAGACGGCGCCGGCGCTTGAACTCCCAAAGGGCCGAGGGGCTGAGGGACCGAGCCATCGGCGGCATCATGTGGATCATTCAGCGGTCACGTCGATGACCAGCTCCGAGATGTCGTCGACTGAATAAGGGACAGTCAACTCGACAATCGGTTCCGACGGCGCGATGGCGAGCCGTTCCTGCCATGGGTAGTCGGCAACGCGGGAGAAGGTCAGGATGCCTCGCGGGGAGGCGGCGGCAGGATGAACGGCTCCGCTATTGAGTGGCGAAAGCTCAACCACGTCTCCGTACGCGTGCATGAGCCCCTCGGTGCGAATGGTCAAGATGTCGTGCTTCCGATTCTTATAGGCACTTGCTCGGCGCAGCTTGTCGAGGCGCTTCCTCGTAAGCCAGAAGAAGACCCTCCTGTTGAGGGTCCGGTACCATTCCTCAAGCGTCATCCCTTTGAGCGTCTTGATCAGCGCGGTCTCATTGATCGCCTTGTTATCTCGGACCCATGCGCTGTTGCCTCGTCCGTCCGTGATCCCGACAGACTCCGGACGCCGACACGACTCGATCTCAGTGCGCAGCGGGTCTCCAACGTCGAAGCGGTCAAGCAGGGCTCTAGTCGACTGGAGTCCGTGCTCCCTGATCGAGTCCCACGAGCCTGCCTCCGTCATGTGGAAAAGCCGCGGCCAGCGTTCGACGAGGTAGTCGCGGGTGAGGGACTCGGGAGCGCTCACGGGTTCGCCGATCGATGATGCCACGGTGGGGCATGAATCCCGTCGCGATCAAACGGACCCGGGCACCAATCACCCTTTCGACTTCAGGCTGCGATCTGCACCCGATGCGGGGCGAGGGCCTCAAAGAAGCGCTGGTGGGTCTTCCATCCTTCGAGGAGCGGCTCGTCGTCGCGGCCGAGATACGCCTCGCCCGAAGGTGGCAGGCCATCAAGCAAGCCCCGATCCGAAGCCCGTCCGAGCACGATGCAGGCCTGACGATGGCGAGTGGTGAGTACGCACAGTCGGCCCGACTCAAGGTGGAAGGTGTCGGCCCTTGGCAGACCGGCGAGAGGGTGGAGGGCGAAAACGAGGTCGAACTCGAGACCCTGAAGTCGATTAGCGGTGTCGACATTTAAGCCTTCGATTCCTCGTTCCGCCATCGCTCGTCGCAAGGCGCGGACCTGTTCGCGATGGGAAGCGCCGACCGCGATCCGATCGGGGCCGAGCGCCCGACGGCCGTGACGCTCGCACTCGACGGTCGCGTGCATGTCGGGGGCTATGGCGGTGGCGACAAGATCAGCCGCGAGCTCGACGAGCTCGGGATCGCTGGGTAGCGCTGGCGCAGCTGGAAGCTCAAGGTGGGCCCAACCTGACGATGCGGCCGAACGGAGGATCCCGTCGAGCTTGCGCTGTCGGGAATCGTGCTGCAGACGGGTGGCGAACTCGAGATTCCTGACTCCGGCCGGGACAGCGGCCTCGAACTTGTGGTCGGAGCTGTAGAAGGACCGTGCCGGGGGGACGGCACGCGCGTCCAGGCGGCGGGTGATCGGCAGGCGATGGCGGGGGGTCTCGGGATGGTTTTCAAGGAGGACCTCGACTGAGGTTCGGACCGGATCCTCGGCGAGACCACGCAATTCGACCGCTCCCGGAGCGGTCGAGAACGGATCGATCTGTCCAGCGTCGCCGACCAGGAGATGCGCTGGCGCGATCTCGGCGACCTGGTAGTAGATGCCCGCGTTTGCTTGGAAGGCCTCATCGACGAGCAGCAGGTCGGCCTCTTCAAGGTCGTTGCGGGCGAAGGCGTCGGCAACCTTGTGCAGGGTCGCGACCAGGATTCGATAGCCCCTGGATTCGCTGGCCGGCCTGCACACTACGACGCCCGGAGGGACGGGGAAGGGAAGCTCGGCCGTTTTGGAGGGCACGTAGTGCAGCGGCAGCCCCGGCCGCTTGTCGGCGATCGCGCGAACGAGCGCGTAGACCTGTTCGTTGGTCGGGGCAGCGACGACGAGCCGGGCATCGTCCGCGAGTTCGTCGACCGTGTCGACGACGAAGGTGCTCTTGCCGCCGCCCGCGATGGCCTCGACGACCACGGCGCCGCCCTCTGCGAGTCGGTCTCGGACGTCTTCGCGGGCTTCACCGGCGACCTTCTCTGCCGCATCTATGGCCTTTACGTTCACGCCGCCTGAGCCTCCTCGATCGAGCTTGGCTGCTCTGGCTCACTGCTGCCGACGTGCGTCCAGGGCGGCGTCCGCGAGGGGGTGCCGGGAAAATGCTCGTCCTCGACGGAGAGGGTCGTGAAGCAGGCGATGGAATCGACCTCGGGCAGCGGCTTGGCGCGCGGATTCAACAGGACAAGCTCGATTGCGTCGGGATGCACAGCAGCGACTTCCCAGTCCTTGTCGGGCAAGCGGTCCCAATGCACGACCTCACCCTGCTCGAGCATCGTCGGTCGTCCCAGGGAAATCTTGACCAGTGGTCGCGATTTGCGTCCAACCTTGTGCGTGGGGTCGACACTCGTGACGGTGCCGAGGACGGCTTGTTCACTGAGCAGCACCTCGACCATCCGTAGGGGATCGTCGACGGCTTCCTGGGCGACCAAGCGCTGGCCGGCCCTCTCAAGATCTCCGACGCGGCGGATCGCCTGAGCCTGCGTGAGCCGCGAGCGCCGTCGGATCCCTTCGCTGACCATGTTCATGTGCCACGCATAAGCCTCTCGATCTTCCTGCTCGCGACGCGCGGCGTGGCGAGCATTTGGATAACCGGCCTCTCGACGCAAGCTGCGCCAGCTGATCTCGGCGGCGCGCTCCAGCTTTGGCCGGTAATGACGCTCAAGCGGAGCCAGCAGGGGCTCGACGACGTCGCGCTCGACGCTCTTTGCCCGTCCCTCGTTGAGCGCTTTGATCAGCGGAGCGACCGCCTTGTCCTGCTCGGCGTCGGGGCGCGGTCCCAGCGGCTCGCGATCCGCCTCGGCGGAGGCATCGTGGCCGTGGACCCCAGCGGGAGGCTCGACGAAGGCATCGAGGGCGGGAAGCGACAACGCCTCCCATTCGTTGAGGGAGGTCTGCCAGTGATCAGCGACGAGATCGGAGGCGATGACGACGAGTTGCTGGCCGGGCAGGGCGGCATGCCGGCGGAGGAAGTCGAGGTGAGCGCCGAGACGGATCAGCTCCTCGCTCGCGGGAGTCGGTCCGTCGGTCGGCAGGTAGCGGACTCGGCGCCCGATGAGGCCGAGCAGGAGGAGCGTCTCCCTGTTGGGGACGAGTATCTGAGGTAGCTCGTTGACCTCGAGGTGACGATTGCCGCCCCGGGGACCGGCGACCTCTTCGACGGACTCGAAAGGCCCCTCGAAATAAGGGAGCAAATCCTCTGCGAGTTCCTCAAGTGCTGGGAAGAGGAGACGCCGCTCGCGAGGATCTCCGGCGACCGCCACCTCGAGGCGACTCTCGTCCCGTCCCCATCCGATTGCGGCAGCTGAGAATGGCTCGGCACCGAGGCCAAAGAGGCAAACCAGAAATGGGTCAGGGCGCAGGATCCGGTGGCAGCAGAGGGCGCTCCGTTGGGCGCGGCCCCGCTCGTGTGCACGGACGGAGAGGAGGGTCGAGAGGCTCATGGCAGGCTCCTGGTGAGCGCCTCTTCATGCAGGTCCGCGGTTCGGCGGAGCGCCGCTGCCGCTGGCGCCTCCATCGGCGTCGGCAGGTCGCCCCGCGCAAGCTCGGCCGCGCGGTCGAGACTCGCGACGCCGACGAGCTCACGGGCCACCCTCTCACCAGCCAACTCCGTAGAGCCGAGGCGGAAGGCGCGGTCTCGGCATAGGCGGTAAAGGCCGCAGCCCTGGCATGCCGGACCGTAGGCATTTCCGATGTCGTCGCAGATCGAGAGGGCTGCATCGATCCGCTGCTCGGCACTGCGGCCATGACCGCGGGTGACCGCCGCGAAGCGGGCCGCTCCGCTGCCGTTACTCGGACTCGGAGTTGCGTTGGGAACCGCCTCAAGGAGGCGACGGATGCGCTCGATCCGGGCAGTGACGCCGTGCTCGTGGAGCGTCGGACTCAGGCCCACGTTTCGCGGCGTAATCAGGACGAGGTCCTCGCTGACCAGGTCAGGATCGAGGCCCTCGGCCTCAAGCGCAAGTCGGACCAGATGGATGTAGAGGGCCCCCTGGTCGAGGGCTGCCGCAAGGGCGGTGGGATCGGCCTTGCCATCGACCACCGCAAAGCTCTTCACCTCGATTACGCGCAGGCTTCCTCCCAGCCGGAAGGCGAGCCCATCGGTCTCGTAGTTGGCGGAATGCCCGGCGACCGTCGCCTGGAGCACCGCGCCGTCGATGATGTTGGCGAAGCCCTCGCGGCCCTCCGCCATCTCGTGCAGGAGCAGGCGGGTCCGACGGGCGCGCGCCCCCATGTCGGAGCCAAGCTCCTGGCGAAGGTTGACGATCCGTGCCTCCGGGGTGTCGAAGCCCAGACGGTCGCGGAGGAGTTCGAGAAGTGGGCCGTAGCGGCAGTGGCCGTCGCCTGCATCCTGCTTGACCAAGCGCTCGAACATGCGACCACGCTCGAACATGAACTGCGACTGCCCGAAAGGATCGCCGTAGACCGTGCCCTGCAGGACCCGATCGAGGTCATAGCCCTCGACGAAGGCGAGGCTCGCCGTCGGGCAGTGGCCGTGGTTGGCGAAGCCTGCGAGTCGCGCGACCGTCGGTGCGGCCGCTCCCTGTCGCTGGGCTGGCGTCATCCGCTCCCGCCTCCCCCTGCTATCACCTGCAGGCCTGGTCGGTCCTCCCAACCCCAGAGCTGTTCGTCGGGCTGTAGCTGTGCGCGGGCGCGCTTAGCTCCCCGGGCGCGCTCCTGGTCGTCGAATCCAGCGATCTCGGCGAGCTCGGCATCGGCCGCCACGATGATCGCCGCAGGGTCGAGATCTGCCCGGCCGAGGGCGCCGGTCACGCTTCGGGCGTAGCTGCCGGCGAGTCCCAGCACCCGGTTTCCCTGCTCGCCTCCGAGATCGCGAGCAAGCTCGGCCAGGCGGCGGGTCAGTCGCAGGTGGTCGACGCGGGGGGAGGTAGGGGCGAGTAGGCGGCGCTCAAGCGACCAGGAAGAGAGAGTGAGGGGTCCACGAACAGGTTGAAGTAGGCGGACGTCGAGCGCCGGAACCAGATATGGGGTAGCCCGATCGGGGCCTTGGCGGTCGAAGGCCTTCCGCTCATCGCGCCGCACCGAGGCGAGCGCGCGTACGTCAAGGTCCACCCCGAAACGGACCTCATGGAAGCGCGCGATCTCCCGCGGCGGGGCTGCGACCCCCATGTCGTCGAGTGCCATGAGAGCTTGCGATCGTGCGGAGGTGCGTCCGGCCCCCGTCGGGCTGTGGCGGGGCGGGCGGCGAACCCGCTCGACGCGACGACGGATCGCGGCCACCTCGGTGGTAAGTGCATCGACCCGCTCGAGGTCGCCTTTGCCGGCCGCTTCCGCGGCTTCCTGGTGGAGAGTCGCGACGCGGTCGAGCAGCTCGCGAATGTTCGGTTCGGTTTCGGCCTTCTCGGACATGGTGGGGAGCATAGTCCAGATCACCCAGATTGTCCAGACTTTCCAGAAACCGATGTGATACGCAAGGCTGAACTCTCTTGTCTCTGCGCCTCGAAGCTCGAACTTGGATCGCCTTTAGCTTCCCCCTAGGCTTGCGCCCATGGCCAGCTCCGCACTCCCATCGACGTCTCTAGGGTCCGAGCCGTCGTCGTCGGGGACGGGCGTTGAGCGACCCGAGCGCCACGTCGTCGAGGATGGGCGACTCATAAGGCGCATAGTCCGTCGCGACGGCTCGGAGATTGAGACGGACCTAGGGGCAGCGAGATGGCAATTGCGGGATCCGCATGCCGAGGCTGATCGCCGACTCCTGCGTCGGCGGTCGGCTCCAGATTGGAACTCGTCGGCGGAGTCTGCGATCCGAGTGGTCGACCTCTTCAGCGGTTGCGGCGCTCTCTCTCTGGGCGCGCTAGAGGCAGCGCGAGCTTTGAATCTTCCTGCTCGCGTTGAGCTTGCAGTAGACGTCGAGCAGGCACCATTGGATGTGCTCAGCGCTTCATTAGGGGCTGAACGGAGCGTGCGGCGACGCGATCTGGCTGTCGCCCTAGACGGCGAGATCGGCGAACCGGAGACCGAAGCCGAGCGCCTGCTGCTGAAAGACATTGAGCGAGGCCCGGAGGTGTGCGTCGCCGGGCCGCCCTGCCAGGGGCATTCCTCACTTAACAATCACACTCGCCACGACGACGAGCGAAACGACCTCTATCTGCGGGCGGTTCGCTTCGTCGAGCTACGCCTGCCTCAATTGGTGGTCATTGAGAACGTGGCTTCGATCTTGAGCGATCAAAGGCGCAGTGTGGAACTCGCCGAGAAGGTACTCAAAGGCCTTGGCTATCAGGTCGACCACGACACGGTTTCCCTCGACAAGCTGGGAGTGCCACAGTCAAGGCGTCGTCATCTGCTCTTGGCCGTCGCTCAGGGTATTAGTCCCGTATCGGTGGCAGCCCTTGTCCAGGCATACCGGGTGCCGGACCCTGAGCGCCGGAATCTGCGTTGGGCGATCGGCGATCTCGCGGACTGCGGCGGTGAGAGCGAGATCGACCGCCCCGCCGTGCCGAGCGAAACGAACAAGCGCAGGATGCAGCTCTTGATCGATGAGGACCTCGAGGATCTCCCAGACGAGCACCGGCCCCCCTGCCACCAAAAGGGGGGACATACCTACAAATCGATGTATGGGCGGCTGAGTTGGGATCGGCCTGCCCAAACCATGACCAGTGGGTTTGGCTCCATGGGACAGGGGCGTTACGTCCATCCTGACGAGCCACGGACGTTGACGGCGCATGAGGCGGCGCGCTTGCAGCTCCTCCCCGATTTCATGCGCCTCGATCTAGCAACCGGTCGCCAGCAACGGGCGCGCATCATCGGCAACGTGGCGCCGATGAAGCTCTCCTACGGCGCTGTCTTGGAGCTCCTGCGGTGACCTCTGACTCCTGGGCCTCCTCCTCGGACTCGCGGCGACGGATGTTGGCGAACCGAGGCCGAGACACCACGCCCGAGCGTCAGGTCCGCAGTGCTCTGCACCGCCGAGGATTTCGCTTCTTCGTCGACCGGTGGGTGATCGCCGACGGGGTCCGGACTCGCCCCGACCTCTTGTTCCCGCGGAGGCGCCTCGCTGTCTATATAGACGGCTGCTTTTGGCATAGGTGCCCGCAGCACGCGACCGACCCGAAGGCGAACTCGTCGTACTGGGGTCCGAAGTTGGAGGCCAACGTCGCCAGGGACCGGCGGGCGACTATCGCGCTCGAGACGGGTGGTTGGACCGTCCTTAGGTTCTGGGAGCACGAGGATCCACACGACGTGGCTTCTTCCATTGAGACTGCGCTCGGTGCCCCTAGGCCCGGGTCCGCGATGATCCGCGACGCCGGGGCCTGAACCTGCGGCGGACCCACATTGGATTGTCCAATCGCCGCTCCGGAATTGACGTAAGTCCGCTTTCGAGCATTGGGGGCTCAGCCGATCGCGCGGCGGACGTCCTCGAAGCTGCCGCCCACTGGGTGCGAGTAGCGGGCGAGCATGGTCGAGAGGCGGTGGCCGGCGATCCGGGCGAGGTCCGCGTCGTCGATGCCGGCGCGACGCAGGTGGCTGATGTAGCTGTGGCGGCACTCGTGGGGGCGGATCTCGATCCCGCTCGCCTCGCTCGCCGTTCGCCAGACGCTGCGGTAGAAGCCCGACTCGCGCCAGAGCTTCCCGGTTGGGGTCTGGAAGAGGAGCTCTTCATCGTGCGCGCAGGACGCCGCCCTCGCCGCCAGCAGCTCGGCGAGCGCGGGCGGAACCGGCACCAGCCGGCCGGGATCGCGCTCGCCGTGGTCGACCTTTGTCCCGTCGAGGACGGCGCCTTCGTGGGCGGTGCGGCAGACGCGGAGCGTCGTGCCCTCGAAGTCGCCACGCCGCAGCGGCAGGACCTCGCCGATGCGCAGGCCGGCGTCGGTGAAGACCCGCACCATCGCCTCGTGGGCTCCCGCGGCCCTGGCGAAGCGGTGCATCGCCACGAAGCTGAAGACGCGGGCCGGGCGGAGCTTCTTTTGCACCCGGGGATCACTGGCGCTGATGCGAACCCCCTTGAACGGGTTGCGCTCGGCGAGTTCGTCGGTAATCGCGTCCTCGACCATCGCCGAGAGGGCGCGCAGGATGCCAGCGGCTCCGCTCGCGGCCCGGCCCTGCACTCGCAGCAGGTGATCGACGAGGGCGAGGGCATGGCGGCGGCGAAGGGCGGCCAGCGGCCACTTGCACAGGGCTCGTCCCTCGACCTCGACCGCGAGGACGCGGCTGATCCGGTGCCGGTAGGTGGCATTGGTGCGCTCGGCGCGGGGATAGCGCTCGAGCCAGGTCTCGAAGTAGTCGCCGAGTGAACGGGGATTGCCAGGCAGGCCGTAGGCCTCTTCGATTGCGCGCTGGGCGTCGCGGCGGCGGCTGAAGGTGCCGAAGCCACGGTTCCAGGCCGGCTTGGCGATCCGCCTGCGGCCGTCGGGCGCGGTGTAGCGGGCGACCCAAACGACCTCGCCGGACGTATAGATGCGGCGGGTTGGGGCCTCGCGATGTCGGATGTCCATCGAAGGGCCCTACCCGGCGATCAGCAGACTTAAGACGAACGCGGCGGTCCTCCGGACCTAAGTTGGGCATCGAGTGGCATTACAAACGATCGTCGGGCGCCGTAACTCTCGGCCGCCCTTTGCGCGACCACGCCGCCCCAGACTGCGAGCCTCACATCGTTTCCAGCTTCACCAAGCTTGGGGGGCTGACTCCCGTGCGTCGGTATTTCGGGGCCGCATTTCGAGAACGGCCAAGAATTGAAATCTCACGTAGCGCAGGCTCGGTGATCACACATGTTCCGATTAGATACTCATATGATTCCTTTTAAGACAGATTTGACGCAGGCTTTGTAGGCGCAACCACTAACTGAGGCGGGCAGAGGCGAGCAGTCATGCTGGGGGAAACTCTTGTAATCGCAGCCGTAGAGGAGTCTGATTGGCTCACGCGACACGCAACGCTTCTAGTTGGCGTAGTCGGCGTGTTGGTGTCAGGGCTCGTTGGACCCTCGGTTGCCGCAGCGTGGACGAGTAGGCGAGAGCGAGATCGTGATCATCGCACCCTCGTCGCTACTCGGCGTGATGATCTCCTTGAAGTCATCGATGAGGCGGCAAAGCTCCTAGCTGGAGCGATCCCCAATGTGAAACGACTCATGGCCGCCACTGCCAAGGATCAGGAGCTTCCCGAAGGGCCTCGAGATCTTCTAAGCCAGATGGTCCCCCTCTCTCAGCGTCTTCAGCTCCGCCTCCCGGCTGACCATGCGGTCATCGAAACCTTCGAAGCTGCGCGCGAGGCCCTGATCAAGGTAAGCAAAAGCGATAGCTCTCAAGACGACTTTGATCGTGCGGCAGATGCATTCGAGGATCGGCGAGCTGACTTCTTGGATGCTTGCCGAGGCGCACTACAGGAGAAGATCACCCGAAAGGTTGAGATTTAAGAATGAACTGGGACGATCTCGTTGTCGAATCCGTGATGGTGCACTACGTTCCTACCGCCAGGGATGATCCAACCGGCACCGTTCTTCTCACCGATGCCCCAATACCGATGGATCCTGCACTTCATCAGTATTTCCGGGAGAAGATTGCCAGTCGACTAGAGGACAACGGCCTTGCTTCTGTCAATGACCCGGAAGTGCAAAGCCCAGCACCCCAACTAGTTGAGGACATAGCCGCCGACGCCGCGCGCTTGGTTGATGGATCAAAGATGCTTGCAGCCCATCTCGACACGATCCAGACCGGTAACAACTCTTCAGGTCTTCTGGCCGTGGCCACCGCGTCCCTCGAAGGCAAGAACTTCGTCGCGATTATCAAGCTAGAGAAAGAGCGTGGCATCCGGTTTGCCATCAACCAGGTAGATGGCCAGAACGTCGTCGATATGGAACTCCTCAGGAATCTGACTCTCACCGACAAGACGAAGGTCTATAAGACGGCGATCCTTGGGCCAACCGATGCGGGCAGTGCCTACTCGGTTGAAGGCTATGTAGCCGACGATCAGCGGGGCCGAACGGACGGTGTTCAGGTCGCTACCTTCTTTCTTTCTCGGTTCCTTGGATGCAAACCGAAAGCGCCCGCTGCTCGCTTGACCTTCGACTTCGTTCGAGCTACGAACAAAATGATCAGCGACAGCGTCTCTGACTCCGAGACCAAAGGCAAATACCAGGTCGCACTGCTCTCCACCATGCAGGACAACACGGCGGACGTCCGTCCGAGAGAGTTTGCTGAAAATAATTTGGCCCCCGAGCATCGCGAACCATTTTTCGAGCAGCTTGAAAAGGTTGGAATAGATCGCGCAGCCGTTTTCCCCAAGGACACCTCAATCGTCAGAGTCTCCAGGTTCAAAATGACTTTCGAGTCCGGAATGGTTCTCGTCGGAAGTCGAGAGGACCTGGAGGAGAAGGTCGAGATTCCTAGCGATCCGGGGCCGGAGAATCCCGTCAAATTAAAAGACGGAATCGATGATGTCCTGACCGCAAGATGATGAGGGCGTATTTCTTGCGCTTTATCGGAATGCGGGAACGAGAAAGGCCGCCGGCCGCGACCCCACCCAAGCTCAGCGGGTAGTCGCCACAGTCAGCCGATCATCGGCTCTTCCCAGTTTGCTCTGTCGGGTGAAGCGACCTTCGAGATCAATGCGGGCCCTGCTCCTTGAGGGCGAGATCGAGCGACTGATTGGCGAAGAGAACTATTCGCTTGCAGTCATCCTGAGCCAGACGATGCTTGAGCTGCGGGTTGAGCGCGAAGTAAAAGAGCTGGCCGAGGGATTCGACTCCGATTCCTTCGGCGCCGCCGCGCTCGGACTCTTCCCCTCCTTCAATCTCACCAACAGCCGTACCCGGCGCTTCTTCGAGACGGCTCTGGAAGTTCGCTTTGCCGATGCAATGCCCGATGAGGTGAAGGCCCTTGAAGCGCATGCGAAGTTGCGTAACCGGGTCGTCCACGAAGGCGAGGAGGTCGGCCGCGAGGAAGCCCGCGCCTCGCTCGCAGCCGTCCTCGCGACCACCCGGCGTCTCCACCAGCTGACCTACCGCCGTCTCGGTCTCGAGGAGAGCCTCGAAGAGGAGGAACGCTTTGAGCGTGAAGACGAAGGCCTAGAGGTGGAGGGTGGACCCTGACCCTTTGAGGCTCCTCTGGCGGTAGATCGCTGGGGCAAGACTTCGTCGAACGCTGCCAGAAGACTCCATCAATGGCGAGCAAGCTCGAGAGCGTGATCGAACAGAGCCACTACACAAAGCCCATCTCGGTGCTTCGCGATTATGCCGACCGCTATCCGGAGCTCGGTGTGCAGTGGAACGGCGACGCTTTGATCTTCGACGGGTCCCTAGAGGGGCAGTGGAGCATCCTCAGGCTCCTCGATGAGGCCGGTTTCACCGGAGAGCTCAGCGGCGAGAAGTTCGAGGCCCCCGCGAAGCGACATCTCTGACCGCTAAGGCGACCGGCTTATTGACGAAGTGCCTTGGGGGCGGGCCGCTCTCGGAGGCGAGGAAGGCACGGCCGTCAGCCACTGCATCGCACCGTCCGTTCTGACGATGGCTTCCCAGGCAAGCCTGAGAGAGTAGATGGAGAAGGACCGCGAGTTCCTGGAACGCCTGGCCGAAAAGCGCCCTGCCGCTTGTAAACGGCAGATTACTCAATGTCTGGCTAGGATCTCGGCCCGTGAGCAGGGGACGGGCCGCGAAGAGCTCGGACGATCTCGACATGAGGGCCTTCCGGGCTGCGCAGGTCGTGCGAAAAAGGATGCGCACTAAACGTAAGGAAGTCGAGGATGCAGCCTTCCTGTCAGAACCGTCTCGCCAGCTCGGGCGGCTTCAGGAGGCCGGAATCGTCGCCGCACATAGCCCTGACCAAAAGGCTTGGCGCAAGCTAAGCCCAGGATCGAAAGCTTCACCTGGCCGCCCGAACATGTGGTTGACGCTCGCCCCGGATTTGGGCTATCTGATCGGCGTGGCTATGACGCACAGTCATGTCTCCGCCTCGATCACGAAGGCCGACCTCGGGAAGGTGGTAGACGTCGCTCCGCGTGTACCGATCTCTGGTCTCGACGAGGATCCGGAGAAGGCGTTCGATGTCGCCGCTGAGCTGATCGCCAGAGTCTTTGAGCAGGCTCAAGACCGCTACGGCGCGGATCACGAGCAGGTCATCGGTATCGGTATCGGGTTGCCCGCCCCGGTCAGCAGAGAAACCAAGACCGTCTCGCCCGAGATGCAAATCCTCTCGGCCTGGAGCCGTTACTCGCCCGCAGCCGAGCTTTCAGAGCGATTGGGCGGCATCCTGCCGGAGGTATCGATAGAGGTTGACAACGATGCCAGCCTTGGGGCTCTGGGTGTCCATTGCTGGGAGACCCTCACGTCCGATCCGGCAACCGCCCCCCGCGATCTCCTGTATGTAGGAGTTGGCGACGGAATCGGAGCTGGCGTGGTTATCAAGGGAAAGCTCGTCGGTGGTGGCTCCGGTTTCGCCGGAGAGATCGGGCACGTGAAGATCGATGATCGCGGGCACTTCTGCCCTCGCTGCGGGCAGAGGGGATGTGTGGAGACCAAAGCCAGCGCCGATGCCGTGCTCGCAGAGCTCCGGCCGACCGTGTTCGCGGACATCGCCGGCGAGGTTGCCATCGAGGATGTCATCGCGCGGCCCCACCCCGCTTGCCGCCGAGCACTCCATGAGGCTGGATGGCACCTCGGGGCCGCTTTGGCTCATGCTCGAACCCTCATGGACCCGACTCGCATCTACTTGGGCGGCCCGATGTCAAGGTCGGAGCGCTTCATGCTTGGTGTGCGAGAGGGAGTCGTAAGCAACTCCCTCACCCTGGCCGAGCAGGTCAACGAACTGGTGGTTCCGTCCCCGCGGTCGCTCTCGGAGATGCGTCCCGATCTCTCCGCTCCGGAGCTGTTGGGGGCGGTCGCGATCGCATTGCATCGGTGTGGCGATAGCCATATCGAGCGGAAGCTAAGGGTTTTTCAGGCGCAGAAAAACAACGCCAGCAGCATCGCCGGCAACACCGGTTTCGTCGGCTGAGCGTCAATTCGCGGCGCTGAGGCCGCAGTTTTCTCGCATAGGTCGTGGAAGTCCTTAGTGCCCTTTCGGGGTGCTGGGAATGCCCTACGGTCAAACCATTCCTAGCCGCGATCCGATCGAAAGGAGTTGGTCGTGCCCCACGCTCACCACCATCACCACCCGCCGCCTCCCGGTCATCTGCGGGGCGGTCCTAGCCCGGTGCGCTGGCTTTTCAGCGCAGAGCGCAGGGTGAAGCTCAGCGAGGCTGCGAGCATCCTGACCAAGTTGGGGACGGCGCTCGCTAACGGTGGAAAAATCGCGCTTCGCGATGACCTCACCGTAAGCCCCCCGGACCCGTGTGACACGGTTGTGCGCTTCGAGCGCAGCCCCATCGGCGAGCTAATCCTGAAAATCGAGCTCAAATGGCCAGACGGCGAGCAAGCGGCGTCCGAGGACTCCCTCGACGCACTGCTCGCGTCGGAGCGCGCCGCGTCGGTAGCTGACGTGGAAGAGCGATCATGAGCGACCTGACTGCTCCACGAGGGCTATGGCCGCTGCGCGGCAGCCACCCCCACATGTGGGGGTGGCTGCGAGCACGGGATTGGCGGCGCGTCGATGGGCTCAACGATCTTTGCAGCGATATCAGGGCACTCTGCCTGCGTGAATCCCTCAGCGCTGAAGAGGTCATCGAACTCGTTCGGGATGCTTCCCCGTCGGCCGTGCCGACCGAGCTTGCGGAAGCTGCCGACCAGATTCTCGCCGGCGACCGCCCAACCGATCCCAAGGCCGTGGTCACCTTGGCCGAGCGTCTCGAAGAGCGGTTCGGTGAGCATCTCCATACTCACCGTATCTCTGGGCCCCTGCGGCGTACCGGCCGCAGGCTGGCTCTTGCGTTCAGCACCGTCTTGGGCGTGAGTTGCCTCTATATCGTGATAGGCGGCCTGCTTGAAGGGCAGAGCGAGCGCTTCGGATCCCTGCCGGGACCCTTGGCATTGGCCGTCTTTGCGATGGCGCTCGCCTTTCTAGGCTTGTTTGAGGCGCTTCACACTTCTGGCACCCAACTGAGGCTGGCCGATCTTCGGGGGTTGGCTCGGGAACTTCCCCGCGCATGCGAGTTGAATCGGCGCTTGCGTGATGACAGCGGCATGGAGCGCTTCCTAGCTGGACGCCAGATCGTAGTTGTGATCACGGTCTTCTTCGTCGCCGGGCTTTCAAGCTTCCCGTCGATGGAAATGCTCCCGCTTGTCGACCTGCCGCTGCCAGGTTTCCTTAGCCCTTTGATCGAGCTAGGCATACCGGGTGCGCTGGTAGTGCTCTGGACGGCGCAGCTAGCGCCCCAGTTTTACGCAACGCGCAACGCGCTGAAGCTCATGAACACCCGGGCGGCCAAATGGGCCCTCGATCTCGCCTTTTTTCTCGAGGCGGTCGGCTTGGCTCAACCCAGCCGCTGGATCCCGCGGCGTGGGACGTCGAGCCGCATTCCGCTCTCTCCCGCTCTGCGGTGGGATCAAGATACGGAGGAGTTGGACGGGGACGGGCTGGTTAGTGTCAACCGTCGCTGGCGTTGCGGACCGACCGATGCCTGCGTCCGCGTGGCGTCGGCCACTTCTGTTCGCCGCCCAGGCCACACCGCCGTCGCGGACAACAGTCTGGTCTTGCCGGTCGCGCCTTCCTCACTGCAACTGGCGGCGGAGATCAAGACCACCAGCGGCGGCAGCCGAGCAGTCGCGCCAACGGACTACAAGGAAGAGCCACTTCCCACCGGAGACCGGAGGTTCCGCAAGATCATCGCGCCTGCCATCGGGGCCTTCACCGTAGGCGAGTGCGCCCAAGCGCTGCTCGAGGCTGGTTATGAGAACCCGATTGAACGCGACGCGGTCCCGGTCGATCGGCCGGCTCGGTTTCTGCTCTGGCGTCTGGCCCTCTCTGAGCAGCCGTTGCACTTCGCAGGTGTACGCCTTCGCCTCTACCGGATGGGAGAGGGGCTTGCCGACCTTATGAGGATCGGCGAGGACATCCATCTGTATCCGGTGGAGGGGTCCGATGGTCTTCCCGTCGTTTCCTACTCGCACCCGTTTCCCCCCGTTTACACTTTGTTCGCCTTTGACTGGGAGGTAACTTGGTCATGAAGGTTCGGAATGTATTCGGCGCGTTTCGTGCCGGTCCGGTCGGCCTGTGGCTGCGCCTGTGGCAGGAACTGTCAGCGGCTGAGCGCTGGCGTCTGCGCTTAGCCCTGATCGCGATGTCTCTTGCCAGCGGCCTGACCGCGATCCTGCCTCTGTTGATCGGGGAATTGGTGAACGGGAGCCTGAGCGGAGGGAAGGTGACCCTCAAGGGATCACTCGATCTTCTGGCGGTGACGGCGGGCCTTGTTCTGGCGGGTCAGCTGCTGGAAGTCGTTCGCCGGCAACTCGTGGAGAACGTTGCCACCGCCTTCGAGCGCGACAGCCGCATACGCGCCTACCGGCGCTTGCTTCACCTGGATCTGGGGCGGTTTCGGGAAGGGCGGATCGGCAGCGTCTATGGGAGGACTAACAGGAGCATCGAAGGCGCGGTCAAACTGGTCAAGCTGGGGGCACTCGACTTTCTGCCCGCCGTGACCTTGGCACTTGCGGCGGTGGTAGTCGCGTTCTTCAAGAGCCCTGTCGTCGCCGCGGCGATGTTCGGAGTCGTTCCTACCGGGTTCCTGCTGGTGAGGTGGCAGGTGCGAAGTCAGGCCGGAATCCGGGTGGAGGTGCGGGACCACAAGGATGTCATCGATGGGGAGGTAACCGAGTTGCTGCCCGCCTTGGAGACGATTCGAGCTAGCGGGGCGGAGAATCACTTCGTAGAGCGGGTTGAAGCCGGCTGCGAGAGCCTGCGAGAGACGGAGTTTCGCCATCACCGAGCGATGTCGCTCTTCGATGCAGCGAAGTCGATCAACGAGGGCCTCTGGTTGATCGGCGTCCTCCTCGTTGCTTTGACTCTCACCGCCTCCGGCGATATCACGGCGGGTGAAATCACCGCCTACGTTTTGCTCTACGCCGCTGTTCTGTCCCCGTTGCGGGAGCTGCATCGAATTCTGGATGAGGCATCAGAGGCTTCGTTACAGACTCGGGATCTCTTCGAGCTACTCGACGAGGATGTCGATCTCAGCTACACGAGGGAAATAGGTCTCCCGATCTCGCCAAGGATCCAGGCGGAACCAGGAGGGCCTGACGGGCCGGCGCTTGCGATCAAGGACCTCGTCTTCGAGCATCTGGGCACCAATACGACCACCCTGAGTGGGATCGACTTAGAGTTGGCGCGTGGCGAGCGCCTCGGGATCGTTGGCGCGTCCGGGTGTGGAAAGTCGACTCTGCTGCGCATCATCGATCGTCTCCATCACGGATATAGCGGCCAGATCGAGTTGTTTGGCGCTGACCTTCAGGCCCTGTCTCGGGGGGATCTGTCCAGGATCGTCGGCTATGTCTCTCAGGAGCCTCGCCTCTTTAGGGCGACCATTCGCGAGAACATCGTATTCGGCCGCGATGGCGTCTCCGAAGCAGAGTTGATCGATGCGGCGAAGCGCGCTCACATCCACGAGGCGATCGAGGCGCTCCCCTCCCGCTACGAGACCATCGTTGCCGAGCGAGGCGAGACGCTGTCGGGTGGGCAAAGGCAACGCATCTGCCTAGCTCGCATGCTTCTGAGCGATCCGGGCTTGCTCCTGCTCGACGAGCCGACTTCAGCGCTCGACAATGCCTCCGAGCGAGCCGTGCAGGCTGCTATCGATGGGCTGGAGGGTGTATCGATGCTGATCGTGGCTCACCGCCTATCCACCCTGAGATCGACGAACCGAATCGTTGTGCTCAGCGGGGGTCGGATAGCTGAAGAGGGCTCCTTCTCGGATCTAGCGTCTGCCGGTGGCGTGTTCGCTGAGATGCTGGCCGCGGAGCAACTTGCAGAAGCGACTGATTCCCATGACTACCTCGGCGCTGTCGGGTAGCGAGTGGGGCCAGCCGCGGGCGTCGCTGCCAGAAGCTCAAACGCACCAAATCACGTCGGTGGTAGGGGTCAGACTCATGGTCAGTTCGGAAATGCATCTTCCACGGAGGTGACCTCCCCGTACCCGCCGTTCTCGAGGTCGGGGGACTCGACTCGAAGGTCCAGTACATGGTCGGTTACGTTCTCGGCGGACATGTCGCGGTCTTCATCGTCGACCGGGTTGGCATAGTCGACCGCGAACTCTGCTCGCACAAAGAGGGCACCATCTTTGAAGTAGAACTTCTCCACGGCCTTCGGGTTCGCTGCGCGCGCCTCCTGCTGTCCGGCCACGTCGAACGTCTCGGCGACCACGTCGCAGGCGGCCTCGCCATCGGCTTCAGCCCAGCTTTCGAGGAAGTCGAGGATCTGGTCGTTGTCGAGGGGCTCCAAGGCGTCAACGGAAACCGAGAAATCTTCCTCGGCGTATAGAACCTCGAGCAGCATCGAACCCTCCACTTCAGCCTGGGCCGAAACCATCCACTCGTTCAAGTCCCGGTGGGTGACGGTGAGAGGACCCCCTTCGGGGAGGGTGTATGCCTCCGACTTCATCAAGCCCAGATCGAGGGTCGCGGTCCCATAGGCCTCGATCGTCATGGAGAGTCCCCGCGGGCCGGGATCGGCGCGGACTAACCGTAGGGCGCCGACATCGAAATCTTCCAACGTCGCGTCGTCGACCTCCGCGCCGAGCGGCCATTCGTCGGCATCGAGAGGGAACCACGAGACGGCCGTTTCGATCTCGGACACGAGCCTGCCGTGGCTTGCGGCATCCGCTAGGAGCTGCCCCGCTTCTTCCGTAGCTTCCAAAGACGGTAAGACGTGCTGCTGGTTGAAATCGAGAATCCGTGGGAATACCTTTATCCGTGCCTCGGAAATGCCCCAAGCGTCGAGATCACCGCGAAGCGTCTCGTGGAGCCGCGAGCGGTCGTCCGGATCGCAGAAGTCCGTGTGGTTATTGGTGATGAGAGCAACTTGGTCTGGGGTGTCGGCGGCCTGAGCCGCAGTCAGCCAGATCTGGGTATCGACAGTCCCCGTACCGTCTCCGGGTATTGGCTGCCGGTGCTGGGCGACCCACTCCGCGATCAGTCCGGCCCGCCCGGGAGGCGGCGCAATCCGCACCCCGGGGGACCGAAGGCGATCTTCTAGACGGCCCCGGTACTCGGCTATGCGAGCGTCGGTCTCTGGCAGAGGCGGGAGATTCCATCCCAACGCAAAGGCGTCGTTGCGCAGTTTCTTCCCGGCGCCCTCCAGCTCTCTCATCCGGTCGGGGAACTGACGGACCAGCTCCTCGACCACGACGGAAGGCACCCAGACCTCCAGATCGTCCCGCTCGGCAGCGGCGCCGAAAAGGGTCTCGGCCCACTGTTTTTCGGCATAGACATCACCCCAAAGGGCGTTGGTGTCGAGGACTACGATCACGGGGTATCAGTCGGTGGCACCGGGGTCGCCGCCCCGATGGTCCTGTCGCTCGGCCTCACGCTCCAAGTAGTGACGGTTCCTGGACTCGGAAACCGGCAGCGTACCAATCGGCCCTTTGCCTATTCGGTTGGGTGTGGGGCAAGAAACGGGGCAAGGTGCCCCACGGATTCCAGCCCATTCCAGCCGTAGCGGATCTCTCGATTTTGACTTGTTCCAGCACTCGGCGTAGCTCAGGCGATCTACCACTTCGGTCTTTCAAGCCGAAGGTCGCGGGTTCGACTCCCGTCGGGCGCATCTCTCGCGAATTCGTGGCCCTAACCCCCACCCAGGGTGCAGAGGCCAGGACCACGGCGGGCAGCTCAGCCGCCCTTGTTTATGGACGTGGCCGGGTGGACCGGCGCGCAGCCGATGATCTTCATCCGAGTTCACCCCCTTCCCTCGCATCGGGGACCCGGCTCCCAATAAAACTCTCTCTACCAGTAGAAGACGGTCCACCAGCAAAGAAGCTGCCCGCAAATAGCGTTTAACTCAAGTCGTTAATCGGCTAGGTTCTGCACGATCTAACGCGCTCAAGTGTTCAGGAGGGGCTGTATGAAGGCGGCAGGAAGGAAGAGCGGCAGAGGCAGAGCGGACAAGCGCTCCGCCGCGGACGTGTCGGTCTGCGACGCGCTCCGACATCCGATTCGCGTGCGCATTCTGGAAGCCATCTGCGAGAGCGACCTCAGCCCGATCCAGTTCCTGCGGCGTGGGCTTCTTCCGCCAGGGTTCGACTTCGAAGGCGACGAGCAGAACGCGGTCTCGACCGTCTCCTACCACTTCAAGGTGCTGCTGGAAGCCGACTGCGTAGTGCTCCAGGACACCGTCCCCAGGCGCGGAGCTAACGAGCACATCTACCGCAGCAAGATGCTGGCGCTTCATACCGACGAAGACTTCGAGACGATGAGCTTCGAGCAGCGCCGCCAGATCTCACGCTCGACTTTGCAGATGCTGATCGCCAGGGCCGACGGGGCGATCTACCAGGCACCTTCGACAAGCGCCCCGACCGTCACCTCAGCTGGGTGCCGCTGGAGTTGGACGAACAGGGCTGGGAAGAACTTCGGGACCTGCAGGCGGAGGCCCTGGAGCGCGCCCAAGGGATCAAAGCCGCCGCCATCGCGCGCCAGTTGAAGCGGACGGAGGGGGACGACACGCCCACCTTTCCAGCGACGTTCGGCGCCCTCGCTTTCGAGTCGCCGCCAGTTCCGAGGTGATCGAGGCGAAACGCCGACGGCCCGCGGCGGCGGGACCTAGTGCTCCGCAAGGGCTTGCCGGATGAACTCGGTCTTGCCCTCCGTATAAGCCTCACGATCGTCGCGATGGCGCTCGGCGAGCCGACGCTTCAGCGCTGCGTAATCGGCCGCGAGCCGAGGGTCGGCCCGGAGACGATCCCGGAAGGCCAGCTCGTCCCGGTAGCGCGGGGATCCGCAGGGCACGAGGTGCAGGTGATGCGTCCGCCGAGCCGGATCCGGTTTGCAGAACCAGTGCATCTCGTCGGGCAGGTAGGGCGCGTAGAGGTAACCGAGATCCGCTAGAGGCTCGAAGCACTCACGAGCGGCCTCGAGGTCGCGCACGCCGACCAGGATGTCGATGATCGGCTTGGCCTCTAAGCGGGGCACGGCAGTGCTGCCGAGGTGATGGATCCCGCCCTCCACCCACTCTCCGATCGCTTCCACAAGCAGCGACCGCTCAAGCTCGAATTGAGCCGGCCAACTCGAGTCTGACGGCACGAGCCGAATCGGTTCGCCCGAAGGCATCGATTGACCCTACGGGGTCAGAGAGTGAGGTCATCCCGCGGAAGGACTGGCGCTGCGCGAACTGCGCCGTCGTCAATGCTCGCCCTAGTTGACCACATGTCGAGGCCCGAAGTAGCGCGACCACCGGGGGCCGTTGACATCCCCCGCGCCCTCTCGGCGATGGCCGAGGACGCGATCACGGACGAAGTCTGCGACCTCAATCCGTTCAAGGGCATTCGCATCCGAGCGAACGACCCGAGGGCGAAGAAGAAGCCGAGACCGATCCGCGTCTTCAGCTTCGAGGAGATGCACCGCTTCGCCAAAGCGGCCGGGCGATACGAGGCAATGGTCCGAGTCTTCACCGACTGCGGGTTGAGGCTGGGGGAGGTGCTGCTGCTGCGCCGCGAGGACTTCGACGGAGAGACCCTCCAAGTCCGCCGCACCGCCCACGAGGGCCAGATCCTCGAGGGAACGAAGACCGACCACGGCGAGCCCGACGCCGGCCGCGTAGTGCCGGTCCCCGCAACCCTCGCCTGGATGCTCGAAGCCCAGATCAACCTCAACGGCCATGACTGCCAGCTGCTCTTCCCGACGCCCCGCGGCCGCCTCTGGCGCGAGCGGACCTTCTACCGCGACCTCTGGAAGCCGGCCCAGGAATCTTCCGGTCTAGACATCCGCCCCCACGAGTGCCGCCACAGCTACGTCACGCATCTTCGAGCCGCCGGTGTCGATGACGCGGATCTGGCTGAGATAGCAGGGCATCGAGTCGAGACGATGCTGGCGCGGTATACGCACGCGGTAGGTAAAAGCTCTGCGGCCATCTGTCAGATCATCAGGTAGATACGAGTTGAGTCGATAGGGTTCTGTATTGGTATTTGCGCATATATAAACCGAAAGGAGCGCGACTGTGGCGCTAGATCTGGTTGACCTTGATGACAAGACCCGAGTTCACATGGTGGCCGAGCTCGAACGCGACGTGGGAGCGGGCACTCTGTACGAAGGCAAGGATCTCAGCGAGCTAGGTCGCGAGAGATACCCTGGTCTACTGCGTGAAGCTTTGGAGACGGGCGACGACAGCCAGCTTGAGACTAGGCTCGCGGAACCAGGCATTTTCAACGAGATGGGCCTCCGCCAGGGAAAGCCTGTGAAGGTTCCAGTTAACGCTCCGCAGCGTCTCGCAGAGGGTGAGTTCAACCGCTTCTACATCCGTGGCCTTTGCCTACGGGCTTTGGACGAAGGAAAAACGACCGTCGTTGTTTATCGTGCTCGCCCTTCGTCATCACCACGCAGGGAGTCCGAAGAACTAGTCGGTTCGGCCATTGATGCAAAGGCCCTTCTTGATGACCTGCGTGAAAGCCCGGGGGTTGATACTGCGCTTGGGCTACCGCCCGGGCCTAATTCAGGCTTGAGTGCGCGACTGCCATAATCCTCGGTGGGGAGCTAAAGGGGTCGCTTCGCTGGTGCCTCAAACTGCTCGCCGCTGAGCTCGCCAGTGAAGCCAGCCTCATCAAAAAGTCGCAGGATGCTCCATTGGTGTTTGAGGTCGCCCTCGAAAACAAGCTGATCCCCGTCCCACCTGACACCGAGCTGGGGATATCGGTCTGAGTAATCCTTCAACTCGGCAATAGGCTTCTCAAACAGTTTTTGATCAACAACGCTCTCTAGCTTGCTTGCCATGGAAGGCGTCGTTTGGCATCTCTCCACGAATTCATCTGCATTTCGAATTCCGATTTGCGACGTAATTGCATCGACATGCCCTTTGACGGCTTGTCGAAGCTGCGGAACAGTTCGAAAGGTTCTGTTGAAGCCCGGAGCATCGAGGATCAGCACGTAGTCGCGCCACGCGATCCAGTCGATGTAAGGATCAAGAGCCAGTAGCGGTCCCTCCTCCAATACATCAAAAGCCTCTCCGGTCCAGAAAGCGCGAATCCAGCGTGACTTCTTTAGAAGATGTCGAGCGGTAACGCGGCGTCCGAACTTGGCTATAGAGCCATCCGCAAGCTGTGCAGCAATGACATAAAGCTGTGGGTTTGATCTGCGCCTGGAGCTGGTCCCATAAATACCGAGCTGACCGAAGTTGTCGATTTGGGGAAGAAGATCTCCTCCTACGGCCGCTTTGGGTGGCTGGCCGCTCTGCGTATTAGGCAAGCTGAAGAACTGGGTCTCATTGAGTGGCCAGTCGGGGTCGTAAGTTATCTCAGCCCGGTTGTCGTGCAAATCAGATGCGGTGGTCTTCGCCAGCTCTGATAGCTCATCCGTAAGGCTTCCAAGGGCTGGTGCGATCTCCACTCTCCACTTGTCGGGTTGGCTCCGCCAGGCAAGCGTCAGATGAAGATTTGCTGAATCGAGCAGTTCGACCAGTTCTTGTTGCTCG
>Ga0207661_10000193_pt1 | contig 39699 bp, 51 predicted proteins | sample KBSC713LmetaG_FD_184337 | JGI IMG/M metagenome (GOLD analysis project Ga0207661, IMG submission 184337) | Corn rhizosphere microbial communities from Kellogg Biological Station, Michigan, USA - KBS C7.1-3L metaG (SPAdes) (version 2) | ecosystem: Host-associated > Plants > Roots > Rhizosphere ...
ATCACCTTATGTTCACAACCTACGAATGCACCGCTCGCGTTGTAAACACCATGCTGGCTCGGGGGACATGGGTTCTTTCCGCCCTTGTCCTTGCCGCCATTCCCGTTGCCAGAATCGGCTAAAGCAAAAGCAGCGAACATGCCTAGGGCAGCAATGGCAACCAATGCCAATACTGTATAGAACTTCTTCATTCTTTACCTCTTTCTTTCCCCGTGGGGATAATGTTGAGTCATTCTCTATAAGAGTAGCATAATATTATCAAAAAGTACAGTCCCTTATTCGAGTGATATTTCGAATAAGGGACTGCAAGCCTAATCTCTATTCTTCATCTTCGACAAACAGGCGCTTTAGACGATCCTGCTTGGCCTTATCTTCGGCCTCTCTGCGGGCTTCGCCGCAATCCCAACACTCCATACGTCGGGGCATACTGTCCCGAAGAACAGCGTTCTCCGTAAGGACGTATAGAATCTCTCCTGTCTCGGGATGGAGAGACGGCCCGTTATGCTTTGGGTTGGAACAAATTACTTTTCTCTTGTACATTGACTTCCTTTAGTCTGCTGAGATACCGCCATTTCTTACGCGACCGTTCTGCCGCTCGCTCCTGACGTTCTCTCTTTCCAATGTTCTGGCTATGCCTCAAACTCTGCCCATTCATGGAGACAATCAGATCGTGCAGCTTCGTATGCCCAATCCGCTCCGCGATTCTGAAGCCAGTCCTGCTCATTGCCGTCGAAGTCAGCTAGCTCTTCGGCCCATTCTTCATCACTAAACTCATAAGAGCCTACGATTTGGACTGGCGCGTTAGCACCTAATCTAGCCTTAAAAATAACCTTCTTCATTTACGGATTCCATTTCTCGGTATCGTAGCTACTGTCAGACTCTATCGACGCAAAATACTTGGCAATAACTTTTTTCCTAGCTTCTGCACGAGACGAACCCAAACCCCAGGCTAATGAGAATAATGACCATTTCCTGCGGTAGAGTTTAGCCTTATACGGAACGGTGTAGCCTCTACTATATCTAATATACATTACGGCCTATCGAAATCCTTTCATTTGGAAGCCCCTGACTGGATTCGAACCAGCGGCATACGGTTTAGGAAACCGGTGCTCTTCCTCTGAGCTACAAGGGCGACTTGCTATTTAACAGATATCTCTATAGGTTTCTTACTAGAGGGGACGCTGCCCTTAAATCTTGCTGTGTTATTGTCACAAATTCTCATCTTTGTGACCTGATAAACCGATGATTAAAAGAAAGATATCCATTATCGCCTAGTCCTTGCTCCCGGAACCACGTCCTTAGGATAGACACAATCGCACTCAATCGAATGACCCTTGATACGACACCAACGGCCATACTTTCCGCCAATCTGCTTGAACTTACGTTCATTCTTCTTAGCTTCCTGTTTCTGCTCATACGTCTTTTCGAACCGTTTGGCGTATGCCTTGTTTCGCTCCTGTTTCTCCTTGCGGAGATTAATCTTTCGCATAGGCTCTAGTCTACCAGACCTTTCCGTGTCTGTCAAATTTTACCATAATTGTAGCCAGGATTCTGTCATTTAAGACTACGATCTGTCTCACACCCGTTCGCCTTGTCGTGAGAATAAGGCTCGTCATGTGGCGGCAATCGCCGCTGCCCTCTACCATGTCCCTTAGGCTAAGGAGCGATTTGAGGTCGCACCCCGGCATCCGTAGCACTAATCTTGTGGGCAAGTCTGTGGCAGATGGCACATAGAAGATCACACTTCTCAATTTCTTTAAGTGCTGCCGTTCTACCTTTGCTTCAAAGAAGAGAACTAACCCCTGCAACTTTGTCTTCAGGATTTCGATGGTGTCAATCCATAGCCTCAGGAGGATAAGAATTGCCACAACTAGAACAAGGAGACTCTTTCAAACTGTTTAACCAGTTCCTATTTCGTTCTCTATCAACGGCCTTTCTACTTCTGCGATCAGCCTTTCGATATTCAGTTTGATTATATTCGCGCATGTAAATTTTCTTACATTCATAACATCAGTTACGATTGCGAACAAACTCTCCTTCATCCTTCTCTTCTTTGCATTGCCTACATATACGAGTCATCGTATATTTAGTGTACGGACTGAGCGATTTTATACCAGCAATGCTGAGATAAAACCCTGCAAGCATCCTTGAGGTAATGTGGCTTTCGCCTCCCTCTACGCTACCCGTTCCCACGGCTCTTAAGCCTACCGTGTTCAGGTGTCCTGAACTTCCTCGACAGGGTTGGAATCCTGCCGCCGTAGTCCATTATGGTAAACTCTTACGATGGTGAAATATTACCTGTTACCCAAAAATACAATCGATCAACATCATCTTTCGGATCAGGGTAAATTTCCCATGCCTTCCGTCCACGCTTTTGGAGTTGCTTCTTACGATTAAAACCGACTCTTAAATTCGCGGGCTTAAGCTCATTACAACGTCTCCACCATGAACCTTCACCCATTTCTTGGTGAGTAAGCTCATCATATACTTTGGGAAGCAAAACGTCCATGTCAGCATAACCAACTTTGCCTCCACTACGGTATTCCTCAACACCGGCCTTCCAGACCATGCGAAGGAATCCGACAGCGAAGAGTAAGATTGCGAATCCAATTATTCCAGCCATATAACGTAGTATATCATGAAGTGAAGGTTTTGTCAAGCAGCCATGAGAAGACTCGAACTTCCGACTTCATCCTTCGCAGGGATGCGCTCTGTCCACTGAGCTACATGGCTTTGATTATGCACCCAAGTAAGATAACGACACACCATAAGAAAATGATGAAATCTCTATCTGCTCCTGGTTTCATAAAGCACACAGCGAGATTCGAACTCGCGACATTCGCGTTGGCAACGCGACATTCTAGCCACTGAATTATGTGTGCGTCTATCTATTCCTCTGGGTTTCCAGAAGAAAGTTAGTATAAGCAAAGACTAGCCAACTAAGCTCGTCTCGCTCTGATGCGGTAAGCTCTCGCTCTTCCCGTAGTGCCTCCAACTCTCGTCGGCGCGGCCACTGATCGGGAGAGTAGCGGTAAGCTCCCTTGTAGTATGGCAAATCCATGTCTACAGTATATCATAAAGTAGGGGCGTGTTGCCACTTCTCATGGACACAGAAGGATTCGAACCTTCGGCCCTTCGCACGTCAAGCGAATGCTCTCCCACTGAGCTATGCGTCCTAGTGCTCCTGTCCAGTCCGTAGACTGACGCCAACATACACTCCCCGGAGCACAGGAGATTTAGAACTCGGTACTGATGTTACCTTCGGCCTTGTCTTCCTCTGTTCCAGGCTCGACAACATTAACTCGTTCAAAGTCAACCATTGCCTCAGTAAGATCAGAGTTAGCGTAGTCTCCGAAGAAGGTTCCGGTACTTGCGGCTGCGGCCACTGTGTGGGCATGTGTAGCCTGTGAGAGTCCGCTCATTGTGGAGGACATTCCCGCTGCACCACCGCGAACTACGGTGTAGTTACCAGCCGCAACACCAAGGTTCTGAGCGGTAGCGAAATCGTTAATCTCGGCGCTCATAAAGATGACAGTCCAATCGCCGTCATTCTCAAGTTCCTTAATTAGATTCTTCACCTTGTCTGGTGTCCACTCGACAGATGAATTCTCGTAACCGTCTGTGTAGATCGCTACGAGCTTCTTGCCAGGAAGATTTTCAGACTTAGCCTTTTCTAGCGTGGTGCCGATAGCGTCATACAAAGCTGTGCCTCCACCAAGGAATGTATCCTTCTTGGTAATCGGTGTGACTGAATTGATATCCTCGGCCATGTAGACAATGGTCGGCTTATAGTCGAACACCGTAAGGCTAAAGACAACGTTCGTTCCAAGTGCAGCTTCGTCCTTCTGCTCCTGAATGAAATCGTTAAGTCCATCTACTACTTCCTTCTGGACACCGCTCATTGATCCTGAGCCGTCTAGAATGAAGAAAATACTTAAGTCTGACATGTACTCCCTTTCGTTTATAGACCTATACTCTGCTTCGATACAGACAACATGACGGGCCTCGACTTACAGAGTTACCGCTCTGCTCGTTGTACCAAACTGCTGCTCGCAATCGTGCGGTAACACAATCCGAGGTACAGGGTAAAAGTAGGCAAGGCAATCTGTAGTATGCCAAGACGCGCCCTATCTACAGGGGCGACCGTTCATCCACCTACTAAGCCAAATCCCGGAGTCGAACCGAGTTTTCCAGATTACGAAACTGGCGTGTCACCCGCAACACTTAATTGGCGTATTATTATTTCTCTTCTTCTTCAACAGGGGGTTTCCGCTGACCACCTGTAAGGTGGCTGATCCAAATAGCATAGAGAGACATAAATCCCACGAACCAGAGAGCATCCTGTAAGATGAACCAAACAACGGCTCCTACAGTAAGCCAACAAATCGTGAGTCAATAGTGAATCGTTCTTCGAAAACGGGCGCTAGTGTATTCTACAGCCCAATCTCCTGTTAGAAACTTCTTCATGGTTTCCTTTCTAAAGCCTATCCAGGGAATCGAACCCTGCGCCCCCGCCTTACCATGGCGGTGCTCTACCGATGAGCTAGACAGGCATGATAGGGATTCTATGATCCCTATTCGTCCTTACCGTAAGCACCATCGCGGGCTTTACGGAGCAAACGAATTAACTCGTTAATTGAATCACGATCCAAATCTACCCATAGACCTGACTCCAATGATCCAATCTCTGCATTAGGATTTGTTGTCGCTATTCTTACATCTGGGAAATGCTTATCCCATCCTATCTCTACTCGCCAAGCACTTCGTGATTCTACAGCTTGGTCAGAGGTAACGATATCTGCGTATAAATTGCGAGTCAAACCACCCTCTACGTATTCTTTAGGCATCGCGCCTTCTCCTTTGCCTATCGCAGGCAATATAGGTGGGAAGGGTGAGTTTTACCCCACCCTTCCAGAGCGGCAAGAGGACTGACTTCCTCTAACTAGGGCCACGAGTTGTCTCATTGTAATTACCCCGGTACCATACGTTTGCTGTCAAGCATCGCTGCCTGCGGAACTACCCGCTCGCCTGGACTCCCAGGCTGATCGCCCTGTCCCTTTTGTACGACCGTATGTGCGTTACGGGCCGACCGTGGACTACCCGTTATTCCGCCATACCTTACGTGGCCGCTAAACCACGCAATCTGTGTGAGTCACATGACTACGGTCATGTGACTCCATAGCTCTACGGAGAATCGAACTCCGGTTACAAGGGTGAAAACCTTGCGTCCTGTCCACTAGACGATAGAGCCTTGTTGGGCAGTTTCACCGCCTCTTACCCAGGAGGCCACTATAATAGGTATACAGAAGGTTCATGCATTTGTCAAGAGCCAACAGAAGGAATCGAACCCTCATCACAGCATTACAAGTGCCGTGTAATAATCCTTTATACTATGCTGGCATATAATCAGCAGGGGTGCCTAACTAACACCGTCGCCGTCCTCTAGAAAGACGCGCTCTCTTGGCCCGAAGCTTGGTCATCTGAGCTACCTACTGAAGGGAGAATATTCGGAGTTGAACCGAAATTGACGGATTCACAGCCCGCGCTCTTACCATTAGAGGATATTCTCCGCGTTCAGTTTTTAACAGGAAATCTCTCGTCGCTTGCAGCCGCTCTACCGTTGAGCTATCTCCCCTTGAATGGAAAGAGCCGGATTCGAACCGACAACCCTCTGCCTCTCAGACGAGAGGCTGCATGTTTCTAGGATAACTGAAAAACCCAGAGCGACCCGTATCGGATTCGAACCGATGACTTTCTGCTCGACAGGCAGATGCTCTAACCGCTGAACTAACGGGCCGTAAATTTAATTGATTCCCCTTGCTATTTAAAGCAGAAGATTAAGTGCGCCCTTAACCATGCAAGCTACTAGACCCGTCCATTGCAGGGGCTTTCACCGCTAGGCAAATTCGTGTGTATGATTAGATACCTACCTGAGTCTAGCGAACGAGGCTATCCAACACACCGGAACGCCGCGCCTTCGAACATGGCTCGCGTCTCTCCAACCATTGAGGCAACATTGCTCGCGGAATCCGTGAGGAAACGTCGTTAGTCCACCCCGCCCCTCGCCATCTACCTCATTGCTGAGGGATTACGATCATTTTCCTTGGCCGTAGGGATTTTAAGGTCTTCGGCAAGAACCAATTAAACGAGGATGACGAGATTCGAACTCGCGATTTCTTCCGTGACAGGGAAGTGTGATAGGCCATACTTCACTACACCCTCATATCTAATTTTTAAGCCATGTTCCTCGCGTTCCAACATAGGAACGTTTGGGTTGCCATTGAGAGGTAAATTAGTAAACCTCTAGCTGCAAGGGTAGGAGTCGAACCTACGTCGTACCGTGGTTCAAAGCCACGTCGCCTCTACCGACAAAGCAACCTTGCATTGGTGCCCGTTAAAGCCGAAGCCCTAACGGGAGTTTGGAGGCTTCCTGGAAACTACGCCAAGAGGAAGCCGCAAGATTTAAGGCGTATCTGTATTAGAATAACCTTTATCTCCCGCAAGCTGATGTGACAGCCATCTACGTCTTAGTCCTGCTCGCTTATATTGCTTAGCAGTAGAACCATGGCGCTTCTGACGCGCTCGTGCTCGCTTACGTAAGGTGCTACTTTTCCGATACATTTCCTTGACCCTTCTAGTCGTGGGTTTGTATCGGGTAAGTTCCTTTTCAGAGAGAATCCATCATCTAGCCGTTCTACAGGCACGCCGGGGAATTGAACCCTCGGTTCTCAAAGAGTGAAAGGGTCTGACGCGGTGTTACCATCCTGCACGAATGGCATAAGGCGCTGCCCGTAGGCGTCAAGACCCTAGCTGGCGGGGAAGGGGTCGAACCTCCGCTTCTGGATTCAGAGTCCAGTTGTCTACCATTAACACCCACCAGTGGCCGGGGAGCCGGAAACAGCCCTCATGGACTGCGCGACACTCCCCGTTGTTACTAGATATCCATCATGCACTGATACATTTGCTCTTCGTCACAAGAACAAAGAGAAGTATAGTCATTATGGATTTCCTCAGCATATGGACAAGTATGAAGCTCAACTTCCTCTTCAACCTCTTCCATTGCTTCGTTCTCTAGCTCTTCCATGTTGTCTCCTTTGTCGGTATCTTCGACTCCATAAGACTGGAAGTAGAGCCTGCGGGCGGTTTGACCCAACCCGCAGACTTGTTGCGTAGTTCCTCTGATTAGTTCTGACCTAATCAGTGACAATTGTCGCGTTTGCCCTCTCCACCCGCGACCGCTCACGCCCTATCACTTTATAGATGTTGTCACCATCTATTTCCACCGGCTTAAACGGCGAGCTTCCACCAACACACCGGCACAGTCAGACCGACCGATGTTCCCATTTCAGGGATGGTACCACGTCTTCCTCACACCCGGCTACGTGGCCTTGCCGGTTTACAGGAAAGGGATATAACGGATTCGAACCGATACTCCATGCTTGGAAGGCACGTTTGCTAACCATTAAACAATAATATCCCTGGTTGCTACGACTGTCGCAACTTCACCCAATCACTACTCTTTCTGGGCTTGTGCTGCTGAGAGAAGCTTAACACTCGCTCTCAATTCTGTACTCGTTCTCGCTGATCCTTTGCCATCTGATCCTGACGAGTCTTGTTTCTACGACCCTTTCAGGTCGGCTTTCTTGTTGTCTGCTTTTTGGACATAGTTTCCTTATTATAGCATAAATACCCTTAGAGAGAATCGAACTCCCGACCCACAGGTTCGAAGCCTGTTGCTCTGTCCCCTGAGCTATAAGGGCGTATACCCCTGGCAGGAATCGAACCCGCAACCTTCGGTTTAAAAGACCGTAGCTCTACCATTGAGCTTACAGAGGTTTGGTAGGGGGTGCGCTATGTGCCTAGCTCTCGCCCCGCAGTCACTACAACATGAAGCACATTCTTGGAAGATAGTGAAAGGGTTAACCATAGCCTACCAGAGATTCGAACTCTGACTGTGCGGGTTTTGAATCCGCTTTCTCTACCAATTGGAATAGTAGGCCGTAAAATTAGATGGGTTGCTCCGCAGCCTGAGCAATGGCCGCGAGGGTGTACGAATCGAACGTACGGACGCCAGTTCCCTTACCATCTAAATAGCCCACTTCGGATTCGAACCGAAACTGTACCGGGTTTAAACCGGTTCTCTCTGCCAGTTGGAGTAGAGGGCCGTAATGTATTATACCATAAAAGTCTCATTTTCAACCAGTCAGCAAATATTCTTCAGCCTCTATCAGACTTACTTCATATTTACCTCAGGCTCCTTACAAAGGGAGTAGACTGTCCGCCCATACAACTACCATTATAATCTCGGCGGCTCCTGGCGACAAGGGTGAAATGAGAAAACCCGAATCTAAGAGGCGAATGTCAGAATCGAACTGACGTATGAAGGGTTGCAGCCAACAGCCTGAGCCACTCGGCCAATTCGCCTTAAATGGACGTGGCGAGAATCGAACTCGCGTCCACGGAGAGAATACGCTCGCTTCTACGATCATAGACGTTACCCGTCACGGTACTACAGAATCGTCTTTCCGAAATGTCAGAACGGGAATCGCCCATTCTCGACCTACCAGTTACGACGCCTCTTCACGGCCCTGGTAGTCCAGCCTTGAGAGACGCTAGCAGAACTAAGCTGCTAGGAGGTATTCTGAATCTGCATTTAACAGATTGAACGGATGATTAACGAGGCCAACCATTCATCCTCGGATCGCTACTTACGAATTCCTGATTCCATGTCGAAACCAAAAACACGCCCTAAATAGAATGTCTTCGTCTGTGGTCATTAGCACAGACTACAACACACTTCTTCATTTCATCCTCAATCTTTGTTAGAGACGTTGGACGATAAACCATCGCGCTTACAGTATCAAGCTTGTCGGAACCTCATAGACTGAGAAGGATTCGAACCTTCGACCTACGCCTTATCAGAGCGCCGCTCTAAACCACTGAGCTACCAGTCTTTGGAGCCAACCGCTGCGCTAAAGCCCGAGGTTGGCGAGAATTGCTGATTTTGGTGCTGAACCTGAATGTCTTCCGATTACCTTTCCACCCTCCACGAGGATGAGCGTAGGGATAGACTGCACACCGTAGGATTCTGCCAAGTCAGGATTCTTGTCGATATCAATTACCTCGACTTCAACTCCTGTTTCTTCGGAAACCTTCTCCACGGTGGGTCTAATCGCGTGACAAGGGCCACACCAGTCTGCTTCAAATTTTAATATCTTCATAGACCTCACAACGAAACTTCCATTCGATTTATTCCATCGACCATCAAGGAGTCGAACCTTGCTTACCCACCTTATAAGAGTGGTGCCTATACCGATCAGCCAATGGTCGTTCTAGGGGGTGCGCTAGGTGCCTAGCTCTCGCCCCGCAGTCGCCGCAACATGAAGCACCTTCTTGGAAGCAGGCGAAGGGTACGTACAGCAGGGGTAGTAGGAATCGAACCCACTTCTAAAGTTTTGGAGACTCATTGCCTACCTTAGGCTTGCCCCTAGGTTTTGGATTTACTTCTTGTTTATTGCACCGTGTACACACAGACATTGATTTCGGATGCAATCATTTGTGATCGAATATCAAACAGAGTATGTGCCTCATAGTACATATTCGTGTTCGGAATTACAGGCGATGAAGGAATCGAACCCTCTCCTGAGCGGTTTTGAAGACCACGCGGACACCATGCCCTATCGCCCTCGTGCTGTTATTGTAGTATACGGAAGACATGGGATTCGAACCCACAACGCCTTTCGACGCGATAGCTTTCCAAGCTACTTCCTGGCCCTTCGGATATCTTCCATGTCCTGTTTTTAACTCTGTCTCCAAGCTGCCGATTCGAACGGCTTTACGGCCCTCTCATGGCCGCGTGTTACCTGTTTACACTAGGACTTGCAGGCGGCTTTTGGCCACGAGCATGAGAGGTATTACAGGAAAACCTCTAGCGGAATGCATAGGATTCGAACCTACAAGCCTGTTTAAAGCCAACGATTTTCAAGACCGCTCCCTCACCACCCGGACACATTCCTTGGTCTGATTTTTAAGCTGCCGTCCCGCATCCAGAGCGGATTCACGATAGCCAGAGGCTATATCAGAAAACCCTACGCGGCGTCAAGGAATCGAACCCTGTCCTGGTGTTTTGGAGACACCTTGGCTGCCATAGCCTACTCCGCTTGTCCTGTTTTCAACAGAAACAACCAATGTAACAACATAATCTAATATATACTACAATTGGTCTTTCAATTTCCGGCCGGATTCGAACCGACATTCACCGCTTTCAAGGCGGTTGCATCACCATTCTGCCACGGAACCGTATAAACAACATAATAAATACGGCTGCTCTGCGTTTTGAGGGATTTACAGGAAAACCCACACGGAAGAACAGGGATTCGAACCCTGGAAGATGGGGTTACCACCTTACCGGTTTAGCAAACCGGCGCACTAGGCCAACTATGCGACTCTTCCTCTTCGGTTCCATTTTTGTAGTCACCGTGAACCAACATTTCCGGGCAGACATTCGATGAAGCCCAACTAGTCCGAACTTCATCAGTCTGCTACTGGAAAGCAGGGATTCGAACCCCGATAATCGCCTTAACAGGGCGACGTATTACCATTATACGACTCTCCATTGATCTGGGTGAAAGGATTCGAACCTCCGACCATCGGCTCCCAAAGCCGCGACTCTGACCAGACTGAGCTACACCCAGGAAACGGAAGGCTAGCTTTCATTGCTACCCACCGGGCCTAGCGCAAGCGCCTTCCCGGAACCTTCCGATATGTACGGATGGATTCGAACCATCGACATTTGGCTTATGAGGCCAACGCTCTGCCGCTGAGCTACGCACATGAGATTACCCGCAGCTTGATTACGATAGCGCCTGCTTACGCCTTTCTATGATCGCAATCCTAGGCCACTTACTACGTGGTTCAGGTAAAAGGTTGGAGGATGAGCTTCAGACTACACGTTTATGGCGCAAGGAGGAATCTAACCCCACATTCCGGCAAGGCATTGTCTAGAATCGCCAGGAGCTACCCGGCCTTTCCGAGCCATTGTCACTTCATCTTCCAAAGAGGGTAGTCGGATTCGAACCGAAATCGTCCTGGATCACAACCAGGGGCATTAGACCAATTATGCTAGACCCTCGTAGCTCCAAGTCTAGGATTCGAACCTAGGACGCATCGGTTAACAGCCGACTGCTCTACCACTGAGCTAACCTGGATTGGTGCCCACTTAAGAGCCGAAGGCTCTCGGTGAGCGAGTGCATCGTGTAGGAATCGAACCTACCATGTACGAGACGGCGGTTTTACAGACCGCTTCAACACCTTGTTGAATACGATGCATGGAGCCACCGCACTAAGCGGATTGGCGGCAAGATAAGTGGTAGGGACTGACGTACCATAAGATGGCTAGTCCTATGGCTGAGTCGCCAACTCTGACGCCCCCTACCCGATGAGCATCCCATAACGGATTCGAACCGTTGTCCTCCTGCGTGAGAGGCAGGCGTCCTAAACCAACTAGACCAATGGGACATGCGAGGGATTGCTTATCTTTACGGTCATCCCTCTGTATGCTTCCCCCAGGATTCGAACCTGAAACCTTGCTCAACCAGAGCGAAAGCGTATGCCACTGAAAGGATTCGAACCTTCATTTTCCTGCTTAAGAGGCAGTTGCCATAACCGTTAGGCGACAGAGGCTAGATCCATCTTCTCTGCATGGCAATTGGCACATAGCAGATCGCACTTCGCAGCTTCCTCTCGCATACGAGCGATAGAGTAAGTCTGTCCCTTGCCGCTGATCGTAAACAGCTTAGTGGCAGGATCGCGATGATGGAATTGAAGAGCGCCGATGTACTTATCGTACCCGCACTCTACGCACTTACCACCAGCCTCCAAGACTAGCTGTGTGCGCTTGTTCTTACGATGTTTGGTCACAGCTTCGACCGTACATTTCATACAGCGTCAGGAGTCTACACGAGACTTCCCGGTACGTAGTCTATGCTCAGTTAAGCCATGGATTTTGCATTCACGTTCCACATCTATTAGTGGTCGTGGTCTTACATTTAATAGCTCTGACCAATTGGAGCTACGGAAGCGTAAGTCATATCGTCTCGGACTCGGTAAAGAGGCCGATATTGAACATACCGCTGGCACGGCAGCTTTGCTCTCTATGACCCCTGCCAGGAAGCTGAGAGACGGGCGATATTATAGCGGAGGGTGGAATTGAACCCTCAGTAGCGGGCCTGGACTTGAACCAGAACTTCAGGGCATGAACCTAAAATGTTACCATTACACTAACCCGCTCGATAGCTTCATCCTCAACTTCCATGTGACAATTCATGCAGAGCAAATCACACTTAGCTGCTTCTTTTCGCAGGCGTTCTATGCTATATGTTCTAGCTTGATCGCTGAGGCTGAAACTCTTTGTGGACGGATCACGATGATGAAAACCTAAAGCTCTCATACACTTATCGTATCCGCACCTAACACACCTACCACCATGCTCACGAATAAGAGTTTCTTTATTCTTCTTGCGAGCACGATCAGTTGTTTCTACGGCGCATTTCTTACAACGCCATTTACCATCAGTCTTTAATCTAAACTCAGACTGACCATGATGTTTACATTCTCGTATTTCTATCATCATGCATTACTGTTCGGGTGACAACATTTTATAGCTTGTCCCCGCGTGATGTTCCCTGACGGATTCGAACCGCCGACGCGCTGCGCTTCAAGCAGCCGCTCTACCGTGCTGAGCTAAAGGAACTAAATAGTTGGCAAGTTAGGAGCGCCTAACCCTTTACCGCCGCGCTAATATGGGCAGACCAACAATACGGATAAGAGGACTTGAACCTCCAAGGCATTTCTGCCACTAGGCTCTCAACCTAGCACGTTTACCGATTTCGTCATATCCGTGAGGGAAGGGAACCTCGTCAGGTTCCCCATGGGGAGCTAGCCCTAGTCGCTAGCTCCCCACCGTTTGCCACTTCACTCAGTGGCCGAGCTTTACGAATGCACCGGGCACTTGCCCGTATCCTTGCGGGCGATACGTCCGCAGGGCTTACCAGAAGCGGTCTGAGCGCCACACTTTGCGGCCTTCATCACACGCTTGGCCGCAACCTCGCGCTTGCCCTTCGGGTTACGAAGACCGAAGGCATTCAGCGGGAGTCGAACCGTCAGGAAGCGCGTACCCTCAAAGGTCGTGTCTTCCAAAATCTCGGCTGCCGCATTGCGCTCTAGCGCAGTGACCATCTTGCGCTGAGACGTGTTGATCGTGATGAACTTGTCTGCATCGTTCATCAAAACCACTGTCTCGCGCTCTGTTGCTGTAAGTGCCATGCTCTTCCTCCTTGTTGTGTAGAGGTATTATATCACACTTACCTGAGAAATGCAAACAACAACACAACTACCACGATCAAAAGTAGGACGTAGGGACTAATGTAGACCCCGCCTAGAATGACGAATAGTAGAAGTAGAAGCAATAGTAAGATCAACATCTTACCTCCTATCTGTCTTTCGTATTACGAGTACCCAAGAAGAGATTCGAACTCTTACGCCGCTAGGCACTGGATTCTAAGTCCAGCGTGTCTACCGTTCCACCACTCGGGTATGTCAGGAAGCGCCATGTGCAATCGGCTGGCACTACCGCTAGGGTATGAAGGTCTTGCACCTTCTCTTCCAATCTACCTAGAAGGATTCGAACCTTCGACTTCTCGCTCCCGAAGCGAGCACGCTGACCAGACTGCGCTATAGGTAGTAGTAATCCACGGCTCTCGGTCGCCCTACAGCCTGACGTTGCCACTCAACTGCTCTAGATATAGGGTAGGTGCGAGTGGTACCGTGGAATAGGCAATGACAGATTCGAACTGCCGACCCTCTGCGTGTAAAACAGACGCTCTCCCGCTGAGCTAATTGCCTATGTTTTGCCTCACTTAGGGATTAGGACATGACCGGAACATGTTTCCGTCTTAGGGCTGCTTCGGCGTATACGCCTCGGCGTGCCCCCGGTGTGGCAAAGTGGAGAATAAGAGATTCGAACTCTTGACTTCCTGCGTGCAAAGCAGGCGCTCTCCCGGACTGAGCTAATTCCCCATGGTGCAGCCCGTATCGCCGGATATGCCGAGACACGGCGCTGCTAGAACCGCTGTGAGGGGCGGAACCCCCGTTAGGCTCTGGTGCTAACAACCGTTGTCACTCCCCGACAACTAGGGCCACTACCCGTGGAGGGTCTTTCAAGTGTATTAGGAGTGCCATGAGTTTGCTCTGGCTAGAGGGTTGCCCCACTTAAGGGATCGGCCACCAAGGGGTCTTTCACCCCAACTCCTAAACTCTAAAGTGGACAGTAAGGGAGTCGAACCCTTAATTTCGGCGTGCAAAGCCGACGTGTTCCCGCTAGCACTAACCGCCCAAGTTGCCGGTATTCCCCACTTAACACCGGCTCGATACAGGCCCGCGTCCGAAGACTACGCTGTATCTCCCGCAGGAGCAAAGCCCCCGCTCATATCTGAGACTCTATAGACGAGCGCACAAGGAGGTCAATCGCTCGTCTATACAATCTCCGAAAAAGAGATTAGGCTCGCTCTGCTCCCCCTCGACCTGTACTAGCACCCTGGTTTTGCATCCAATCCAGTACCGGGCTGCTACCTCCGATACCTTCATACCCTTGCGGGCGGCGGCACCTTCACTTCATGTTACTTACTACATCATACACTATCTAGATTGCTCTGTCAAGTGCTGATTCGAAATATTTCCCGGAACCTTTCGGTGTGGAGTCGAACCACCTTATTTCTTACGTCCCTGGAAGGATTTGAACCCTCGACCTTCTGGTTAGAAGCCAGTCGCTCTGTCCACTGAGCTACAAGGACTTGTTTGGTGACTAGGAGAAGTATAGCACATACTCGCTCCTTGTCAAGTTTTTGTGCTTGGTATATATTAGTGCGTAAGCCGGACACTTTTATAGTGTCCTAATCGAAAAATAGTATATCAGTTATCTTACGATCTTTCTGTTACCACTTCTGCTTCCAAACTAGCTCGGGCAACACACCGTCAATCTTACCGACTTGTGTTCTAAGAAGATATTCGGCCAAAGCTTTGGACGCGATCCTCTTCTTGTGCTGCCACTTCACTGTTCCAGGCTGATAAGCATACCATGGCTGGAAACCTCGGGTGCTAAAAAGTTCATAAGCAATTATAGCAGATTTATCCGCTACTGCCAAATCTGGGTTCTCATTGAATAAGGTTTCGATGAATTCGCTCATCGCGTCCTCTTCCATCGGCATCCATACACCGCCACCGGCCATTACCAAGTTGCGCTGAATGAAACCTAGATCGACGCTCTTCACAAACATACGTCCCTGAGCATCACGAACGATACTCTTATTCTCATCATCTAGACGCTTAACGTTTGCGTGCCACGCCTTTGTATAAGAACCAGATTCACCCTCAATAACGGCGAACATATTAATCGCCACACGAGGATCGTGGAATCCTGCTAGAATCAATCGCTGCATGACTTGCCAGGGCTGTAGTTCAACACCCTCCAAGCCTCATGTAATATTTCGTATCTCTTCCATTTGATTAACCTTGACTAATTTGAGCTTCTAATTGTACCAGAACTCGTGCAGTTTGTCCAGCGGCCAGGAATCCGTTCGGCTTGTGCGCCTGCTGGATCGCCTGCCATGAAGCCTTACCGTAATTCCCGGTAGGGAGAATCGCGTGCTCGGTCTGGAATTTCTTCATTGCCTCTTGAAGAGGTCGATTGTAATATCTGTCAGGATTCTGGAACGCGCCACCATCTAGATCAAGCTGATGCATAATGAGCTTGAGAGCCAAGGCTGTCGGGCCTTTTCTCTTCGGCTTACCATTCTGAGTCTCCGGGCCATAATACGGGCCGGTGTACGGGAATTGGTCATTCGTTAGATTAGGCTCTTCCCCTGGTGGTGCCGGTGCGGTGGGAGATGCAATAACTATTGTGTACGATACCTCCGTACAACAGATCCATGGGCCTGGGGCGTCTCGTAACTGTACGAAGAAGTTATAGGTTCCTGGTGTGGTCGGAACTCCAAGGATCGTAAGTGTGCGTGTATCCGAAGATGTAACGGTGGTTAAACCCGGAGGGAAAACACCGGAATGCGGAACGATCCAGGTCATGGGATATGATCCTGAATCCTGTCGTACATGTAACTGGTAGAAGTAGGCTTGTCCAGCAATACCATCCGGGGGGACGAAACGGTCGTCAATTGACAAACCGCTCGCCCCCGGAATGATCGTGAACGCCACTACTGCGACTAGCGCAATAAGTAGCTTCTTCATGGTTAAGCTGTCAACCCCGTATCAGGAGCAGGATCTTCACCCTTGGTCAAAAGACCTTCAAGTGCTCTAAATCCTGCGGAGAGTGCTGCCACGAGTGCTGCGACAACTGCCGCCTTCTCGAAAGCAAGCTCCGGTGCTGAAAGCATACCGATAGCAAACACGAGAAGGGCCGCTACGAAAGCTCTCACGAAAGCATCGAGCCATGCTGCGAGAGGCTGTGACACCAATCCCGCAAAGCTAAGCATAGGTACGAATGCCTGAATTGCCTTTAGTCCTGCTGCTAGGGCTGCTGCCAAAGCACCAACTCCGAGCAAGAACATCTGATCTAGGTTAGGTGCTGCTAGGACACCCGGTGCTAGAATAATCAATGCTGCTCCGAAGGCTCTCAAGAATTCTCTACCGGCTTGACCGAGTACATTCTTCATTTAGTTACTCCTATTCGAATAGATATTACACAGATTAACCTAAAGCTCTCGACCGATTTCTAGTACGAAATATAGTATATCGCGACCCTTGACAAACCGAAAATCTGTGCTACACTCTACCTACTAATAAGATACTTAGTTATAAGTCTTCTATATCTATCTCTAAGTAAATAGAACTAGTAATTCCCTTAACCATTATCTAAGTAATAACTTAGTTGACGTGGAGCGGAATTTGACACGTCTGATATAATATAAGCATGGACAAACCAGCCAAGAAGGTAACCCGTAAGACGGCTACCACTAAGAGGAAGGCACCAGCTACGAAAGCTCCTGCCAAAAGGAAGGCTGCTCCTGCTAAGCGTACTCCCTCTACGACCACGACTAAGAAGCGTGAGCTAGTCAAGCGCAAGAAGAGACTTAACGTTTCGGTAGTGGAACAGGGTTTGTTACTTCACCCTCCTACCAAGGTAACTTGGGCTTGCTCTTGTGGAATCTATAACGGAGGTCGGCAGGAAAAGTGCTGGCTTTGCGGCAAGCCCAAGACTGATAAGTTACTTTGGCCTATCTATATCGCTGCCTGTGAAAAGGTCGGCGTAGAGATTGGTTCCATGTGGAAGATTAAGAATAAGATTAACAACCATGTGATGATGCGTCCCGCTAAGGGTAAGTGGAGGGACTGGTCGCTTCCTGAGGGATACGATTCACTTTAATGGATACGCCTCTTTCTGATATCTGGTTTGAGTATAGTCAGTCTCTAGAATCTTCAATTGAGAGTGGAGAGATTGACGATCAGGCTATTGCTGAGATTTACATTTGGCCGCGTGACCTAGAGATTACCCAAGCCGAGCGCGAGGATATTAAGAGGTTTGTCCATGAACGTATATCAGAGGTTTTGGCTCGTCATGCCGCGCCGATAGATCATGCTATAATAGCTAGTTATATTTTCCGTTCTATCATTTGTGGTATGATGTTGGAGAAGCAGAAAGCTGTTAACAAATAATTGACACGAACGCCTGTTTGTGATATACTAAGACCATGAAAGAAGAAAAGCAGATTATGATCATCATGCGTGGGATTCCCGGTAGCGGGAAGTCTACCGCTGCTAACGAGCTTAAGCAAGTGCTGTTGGCGGTTGGTGCTCGCGAGGTTGGGATTTTCTCAACTGATGATTTCTGGTATCGAGAGAAGTCAGGGATCTATGATTGGGATGCCAAGAAGATTGGCGTTGCCCATAATTGGAACCAGACTCGGGTTAAGAATGCCATTGCTGCTGGAATGCACGTCATTGTCGATAACACAAATCTTGACGGCTTCGCATTAATGCCGTACTTCGACATGGCTGCACGCTACGACCTCGATGTGATTATGCATACCGTTGATACTCCGGTGGAGACATGCATCGAGCGGCAGAAGGATCGGCCTGAGGATCGTAGAGTTCCTGAGAATGTCATTCGTGACATGCACGACAAGCTCATCCGCAACAAGGATAAGACTGTAGAGAGTGAGCTTGCTAAGGCTAAGATAAGAAGTCAGATAAGAAGTCAGTTGAATTAATGAAGGCTGATTGATCCTCTAGGGATTGGTCAATCAGTTCCTCATATTTCCGCTTCTTCTCAATGATCCTTAGCTTCTTCTCTTCTACAGAATCAGCAACGATGAGATTATAGAAGAACACATGTTCAGCCGTCGAAGTTAGGCGGCTGATCCTGTTTACCCTTTGAATGAGTGTGGAGTGATTCCACGGAAGATCATAGTTGATAACCGTGGTGGCTTGTTCAAGATTGATAGAATCTGATCCCTTGTCAGAGCTTAGGAATATCTTGATATACGGATTGGTCTGGAAAGCATCCTGCGCCTGCTGCATCTGTTTCTCGCTGCCGTCGTAGAGAACGAATGATTCGCCCCACTTAACAAGGTAGTCCCTGAGCATCCGTGTTCCATACTCGTTAAAGGATGAGAAGATAACAACCTTCCCCTCAACTTGATCTAGTAAGTCCTTTAATGATTCTAGCTTAGCACAATGCTTGTCGGTAAAACTATACTGCTTGCTTAAAGCTTGCGCTAACTTTGACTCTGACTTATTAATCAGAGCCGGATTGTTGCACATAAGCTGAAGAGGTAGGATAGTCTGGAAAGGTGAGACTTGCTGTACCTCTCCTGATTCCAAGTCCTCAATAATTGCGGCCTTGACTTTGTTGTAGAGCTTGCGATCATCCACGCTCATGTCAATAAAGATATCTTCCCAATGGTCTTTGGGGAATTCGTTCATTACCTCGGGATCAGTGTACTTGTTGACAACGTGTGTCATGTGCGCTAAACGCATTCCTAGCTCAGGAAGTTTGTCGTGATGCCATGTTGCCACCTTGTGCTGATTGAACGGTGACATACTCTTAGCATAGAGCGCGCGGAATGTTGCCAAGTTTGGCCATATGGTCGGATCAAGTATCTTGACGCAGGAGTAGACGTTCTCAGGATCAGTATCCAACTTCTTAGCTGTGAGTTCTAGCTGGCGGTTCTCTGAGGTAATTTGGAGAAGCTGCTTCGCGGCCTTGTACCAGCGTGTGTGCATAGACTTCATCTTGTTCGGCATTTCGTCCCAGACCCAGAGGACTCGTTTATCTTTGAGCGCCCTCTTTAATTCTTTAAGATCGCCATCCATTTTTTCATAATTTAAAATAATGATTTGATTCAAGCAGTAAAGCTCGCCTCTGGCTTCTCTCATCTTGTCCGCTTTTCCTGCGGGAACTTCGTTATCTGTGACACTAGCCAGATTACTGAATTTATCCAGGGAACGCTTCCAATTGATCTTGTTGTGTCTCTTGGAAAGGACGACAACTTTATCGATCTGATCTGTTTCTAGAAGATGCTTAGCTTGCGCTACGGCTAGAACTGACTTTCCTGTACCTGTAGACCAATTAATGATTGCGGAAGGAATGTCCTTGATATAATTGAATCCACGCAACTGGAAGCTCTTTAGAGTCAAGTTCAGTTTGTGAGGATACGGCTCTTCCAGACGACGAACAAAGTCTTCTACTGTCTCTACGTCAGAGTTCAGAAAGATAACAGTAAAGTTCAGTAGTTCAGTCTTTTCAATGAATTCTTTAATTTTAAATTTTGGTAGTGCTGAATATGAATTCACCAATTCTTTAAACGTGTGAAGGAACGTAGGATCAAGTCCGCTCACTAAGAAGAAAGCGGGGTACTGTGGATGTTCCTCTAGAAAGAGTACGTTAGATTTCTGTTCTTCTGAGAGACTTAAGAATCAATATTTAGTCTCATCATTTCAATTATGCATGTCTATTAATCCAGACCTCTGCCCACCGAAACTCAATGAAAAACTCCATCCTCATCAATCTCGCGTCAGAGGTCAGGTCGATTCCTTTTGCACTCTCCGTTAGAAGGAAAGAATCCTGTGTCTGTTAGAATTTGAGGCAAGAACTTCCCATCACTCTCAATCTCAATGACAACAAGGTGAGATAATCTTGCTTGCCATGTAGGATATTATATCACAAGTCAGTGGATAGAGCAAGAATTTTATGCACCTAACTGGTGTCCACTAAACTGATAGATAGGCTTAATACGATATCCTTGAATCCAACCGTCAGATTGCTTCAATAGAGCTTTGACCTGGAATTGATTACCTAGATTCGGGAAGCTAAGTGCGGAGAACTCGTAATCGATTGAATTGAGGAATGGATAGTAATTTACTCCTGCATCGTTAGATGCCCACCAATCGATAGAGTCTAGTGAGATATTCACATTACGAACCTTAAAGGTGTCAGGGTAGAATCCTGCTTGATGAATTTCTAGATAATACTTATCCGGCATTAGATTAGCACCAATAAGAATCTTAAATTCGCGTCATTGATTTCTAACAATAGGATTCATAATAGAACGTCACACTACTTGTCCATAGGCATCAGTAAGCACAAGACGATAAATACCTCTTGGTGCTGTAGCCGCTAAAATCTCGCCAGTAATTACGGCAGAGCGTCCATCGCTAATATTTGCAGAAGCAATAGTTTTCATTCCACCGTACCATAAGTTACCGGAACGAGTGACTTCTCTTTCATCTGTTGTGAAGTCCGATGTAACAATATCACCAACACTAGTTAATGAATCGTTACTATAAACCTCAATGTCTTTAGAAGCATAACCAAAAAGATTGGCTGCTCTAACATAACTATTGCTCTCGAATACAACGCTTTCAAAATAGCCATACTGTTCAAATGAGCTACCGACGTAATCTAAAGTGAAGTCATAGTTGTAGGGTTCGAAACTATATCCAACATATCCTGCTCTAATATCCTCACTTAATTGCACCAATGGCGTTTCGTAAACTAATGTACCAATCATCCCACCAACTGATTTATAAATTCCCGCTTTAATTCCATCCCCTGACAATTCAACTTTCAAGAAGTAACTCTTGTTTTGTGTTAAAATGTTTGTATTAATGGGCGAGGCATAGAAATTTGTTAGTGAAGATCCATCCCAATGATCAATAGATAAGCGTGATTGTGTACTACGGGAGGACAATGTAACACGTCAATGATCTAGGTCTGTATCTGAATAACGGAACGCTAGAGCAATACGATTATCGTTTCCTACAGGATTATTTCCGTTATAAAATTTTGCGTAATATTCAGTATCAATCGGTGCACTGGTATTAAAGTAAATGGTGCCGAAGGTACTAGCTGGTTCTGATCCACCGGCAACAGGAACCGAACGTGCTAGAACCTGTTGTTTAGTATCAACATCAATTTCTCGATACGTATATCCTGTTTGAGGGATAATCCTCATAGCTGAAGCAATAAAGGTCATTGTGCCTGTTCCGGCTGCTGTCAGTCTAAATCTAACGCCAGTAATATTTGTCAAGGTGGAGTTTACAAGTAGATTCCTGTTGATACGGAAGGTTAGATTGCCTCCTGCCGTCAAGGAGTTAAGGGATTGATTGAAACGGATGCTATCAGTTTTTGGCCCATAATTGTCACTTGTGAAATCAATGAAGCTATTCGCGAGGTCTAATCTCACCGTAGCGGCCTGTGCCGGGAAATCTCGCAAAACCAATTCAATGAATGCTGCGTTACTAAAATCTGTAAAAATATCATCGGTAAATGTAGAAGTAACAGTCTGTGGTGTGCCTACAGTAACACTTCTGCGAATGGTATTACTGTAGCGATATGTGGAATCTGGGCCAACCGATGTAGCATTTGTCCAATTCTCAGAAGTATTTGCTGCTACCTCACCAGTCTCAAGTTGGAGCATGGTTAAACCGGCAAAATGTTGATAGTTTCAAAGTTCCATCTGAAGCATTGTTCAGGGCACTATACGTCCACCACCGCCAAAATTGCGTAGATCATAATGTCTACGATCAGGTAGTACAGTGGTCATTGGGCCTGTACTATAATCTACTAGATTTCCAGCGTGTCGCTCAAAGGAATCATTAATAGCCATTATACACCCCACCTATATTGATCTAGACGTGTAAGTGTGTTATTTAAGATATGTGCTTCATCCTCTAGAGTCTCTAGGAAAAGAGGATCGTCTCGCTGGACTGATAGATCACGTCTTAAGAATTTTACGTCACCGATTGCTACATGATATGCAACCTTATTAACGAATCGTGCTTCAATTAACTGATAAGCATGACGGCAGAAACGAGGGAAATAGAGAATCGGAGACTGCTTATCAGCGGCAGGCTCAGCCAAGCTTTCCATTGACTTCTGTACAGGAGGAACATAAGTCGGTAGATCAATTTCTGCACTCCACTCAACCTGATTCTCAAGTGGACTGGTTAGCTGCTGAATCTTTCTTACGACGGCCTTCACTGGATCAAGCAAGGTAATAAGGTCAGCCTGTCACATAAGCGGGCTGAAAAATTGAATTTGTCTGTAGACATTTGCTGTATCACGACGTTGCTGTTGCCCTGTCGCAATTACGTCCTCAATGAATTCTCTAACCTCATCAGTAGAATCACGGAAGAGTTCTTCGCGAACATCACGATATCCGGTGCTCAAGGCGTCGATGTAGTTCTGATATCCATATTGTAGTGGATCAACCTTAATTGTATCAATTACCTCAATATTCTCGTCATATGGCTTAATCGGATAAAGGTCGGCAAAATAATTCTGCACCCAAGTTGGGTAACGTCGGAAGGTAGTTGTAATACCAGACGGATACTCAATGAACTGATATGGAATTGGCACTAGGTCACTAAACTCAATTTTGAAATACTTAGCTGCGGTTGGTGATGGCAATGCGAAGTATCCTCGACGCAAGGTATAATTCATTGGAATTGGTACCCAGAGCTTATCATCCCATTCTGGGATATCATCATTGCTGTAATAAAAATGCATATTTGGCCCGTTCGTAATTGGATTGATATAAATCTCATCAACAACTGAAGGCTCTGTATAGAAGTCCTGAAGCTGCCAGAGACTTCTCTCATCCAAGCTAGTCATATCTAATAGGTCAATATCGGCTATCGTTAGTTGTGTATTATTCACACTTATATCAAAGTAAAGAGCTTCAACTGCATGTCGGGTCGGATTTGGCTGGCTCTGTCAGTAATAGAAATTCTCAGGGTTATCATCATCGATTGCATTGAAAACATCATATTCAAAGGAACTAGTCTCAAAGTTGTTTCCGAGGATATCTGTGCCACTGTCGATAACAAAGTCATCGATGCTCGTGATAAGATGAATAACACGAAGGTTCTGTACTTCAATACTGAATGGCTGATCTGTATTATAGTCTAATAGGAAGTAGTCATCACGACGTGTGAAGGTAATGCGTATTCTACTAGAAGCAACAAGATCAAAATTGTATTCTAAATATGCTCATGGATTTCCTACTGTAGGAAGATATGAAACTTCGAAATTAGCCGTGTAGCCTTCTTTGATACTGATCGGCTGTCATTCTCCGTTATCATCCCATTCAATAGTAATATCAATTGGCTTCTGTGTAATATTAAAGTCAATGAAATTAAACGGTCGTTCAACATCAAGGTCGATGATAATCTCTTCTGTTTCCGGCCATGTCTTTTCATCAGAAGCTCAAAAATCTGCTGATGTTTCGGGAACGGTAATATCTAAATTGATATCGGAGAAATAACCAATTGGATAGTGATTATTAACAACGAGCTTTTGCTCTTCAGTGTCCTTCATCCATGGTTCACTCACGGTGATCGGAGCTACATTCTTCGTGTACAAATTTTGTGCAGAGTAAACCCTATAATCGTCTGTACTTCCTAGGAAGGAGAACAATGACTTCTGAAAGGCATTAAATTGTCCGACGTGTTCGGAAGACGCTGTTACACTTTTGATTGAAATGTAGGTCGCACTCTCCTGTCTATCCATGAAGGCAAAGGTAGGAGCTTCCTGATAGTCTGTATCAATCCAGTAGCCCATAGCCGGATCAACTGTTGGTCATTCAATCTGATCATTCCCGATAACGTATCGAATAATGGTAAACCGTGTCGAACTTGCACCTATATCGTTAATAAAAATCTCACGTCGGGGCTGATTAGCGTATGAAATGGTCGCAATAGTATCAACTGGTCTTAATTTATCTACGAGACGATTGATAGCTCTTTTCTCCCGAATTTCAAGATCAGGTGTATGCGGCATAATAACGAATTCATTTCTACTGTTAGTAACCGACTGGACTATCGGAAAGGTTACGGAGGCGTCTGAACCGCTGCTAAAATAAAACTCTGTTAGACCATTTCAATAACCAGTTGTACCGATAGGAAGGGTCAAAGGATCGGCTGCACTTAGAAGCATGATCGAATTCAATGTTGCCTGTGTAGGCGGATCACCGTTCCCCATTGCCATCGAGAGAATTTCACCCTGGAAGACATTAGTTCCTAGATCGTGGCCGATAGTGAAGGTTCCGCCATTGAGGGCTGTAATAGGAATGCTGATCGTAGTTCCCGCCCCAAGTTCGGTTGCACCAAACGTAATCTTAATGACATTACCACTTCAAGCTGCCATGACTTGTACCGTGTCACCCTTAGCATGTGTGGCCAGAATTGTGTTAGTCTGGACAACAGGGTTAATATAGTTCTGCCGCTCGATAGTCCAAAAGTTGCCAGTATCATTGAAATAACAGCGAATCATTCCTGTGTTTGCTGGCCCTCTCCATGATCAAAGCATCGCCTTACCGGTACCTATAGCATCGGCTGCCGCCCACGCAGGGCGCACAGTCATTGCGATCCAACCTTTGTTGTTGGAAATTTTCGTTTCTGGATTTGGTAGCGTTAGCTCAGGTGTAGGTCGGCTAGTAACTGTAAAAGGGGTAGCTCGGACTTCAGGCTGTGCTTCAATCATTAGACCGTCTACATATACGTCAATATTAGTCGCACCGGATTGAACAATACTAAAGGCAGTAGACGCTCCGTTCGAAGTCCAGGGGAGTGAATACTGCGTTCATGTTGTGGTAGGAGTAATAGTTGTAGTCACGTTAGATGCGGAACCCAAAATAAGCTTAATATCACCTGACGCGCCTACGCGCTTGATCCATACACTAGCGATGTATTGTGTACTATTAGTGGTTAGACCTATATCTTGATGAATACCTTGGTTTGCTGCGGTACCTACAAGGTGCAGAGAGTTTCCCGCACTTCCGGTAATATTGTTTGCGCTGTCATAGTAGACATTGTTGGCTCACTTGTATTGTCCGTTATCAACCGTGGCAGTAATACCGCTGATCTTGGAGTGATTAGCATATGCGTCTGTTCCCCAACCTGAAAGCCCGGTCGCGATGTTACCATTAGTAACTAAATTCTGTGTAGCGGGCCAAATACCAAAAGAGCCATCGTTTAGTTTACCATCGCCCTCAACTGAAGATGAACGAAGTTTATCCGTTAATATGGCGCTATTAGAAATCAATCGCGATGAAGCGCGTGTTAATTGTGCGTTATCAATGTAATTATAATTCTCATATACATCGCATTCAATTCCACAAGCTGCTTCTGCTGCTAGAGCAATTCCACGAGGGGTTGGCCCTTCGATAATCGCTCGCATTCAGGTGAGACAACGTTCACGATAGGATGAATCCTTAGCAAAAACCTCAATCCACTGATCGCCCGTCAAGGCTTCATTCTTAGGATCATAGATGTATAGCTCAATCGGAAGTCGCGAGATACCAATCGGATTACCGTACAATTTATCAATATCCTGGAAGTAGGTCGCACCTAGCATTTGCTGAAGGCGCGGATACAGAAGCTCACGCTTGAGCGAACCTGCTCCTGCGTCTCCACACAACGCTAAGAGAAACTTATAAAGGTGTGAATCCTGATTTACATTGTAGTGATCGCCAAAGCGTTGAAGACGTTCCTCAAAACGCAGAGGCGCATTAAGCGGCTCTGCTAAAGGGGAAGAGGTTACCGTAACTGTATCCCCAAAGCCTTTAATCTGTGCTATTGATGCCATGGTTTACCAAGTGTTCTGGCTTCGTCTAGTTGTTATAACTGAGTTAAGAATTGGAAGGTCAGAATCCTGAAGCGCGAAATCTCCGGTATAAGGGTAACCAACATTTGTTGCTCCATCCAGTGCTACTTCTTGTACACCGTAAGGTACGTTGTCGCCAGGGGCAGCGAGCCTTACGTTGTCTACTCCGGGTACGTCGTGAACCACATCAAGGATATCACTCATCTGAATGATAGCTCCAAAGTTAAGGCGCTCCATCCAGTCTGCAAGTGCAGTTGAAATCGCTGTGTCTACAGCGATGGTTGAGAAACCCGGTGTATACATGAGAATAAGGTTCACATTGAAGTATCGTTCCTGTGCTCCGTGTACAAGTACATCAGTTGTAATCTGCTTATGCGCATCTACAAGCTCATTAATTGTGAGCGGTAACTTATCAAAGTTATAAGTCATTTCAAATATGGTTCCTGCGACTACTGCGGCGGCTACTGAGCTAGACCACTCGATTACATTTCGTGCTCGTTTTGAACCCTTAAACGTTGAGATATCTCTAAGTAGTCAGTAATGAGTATTGAGAGAGTAATTATTTCCATTAATCGCAATGACTGAGGGTAATGAAATTACCGGTTGTCATAGAAGTTCTTGCACTCGATTCCCTACTGTTGGAGTGGAATTATCTTCGTATCGCCTAAAGTTTGCCTCAGCATACTTGCTACCATAACCCCCAACAATGTTGCTAGTTGAAGTCGGGAAGGCACATGTTTCAACGCCATCAATAATGTTCTGTCCCGATACGTAGATATCTACAAAGTTAGCAATACCATTAGGTGGATCATTACGACTGTTAGCGGAACAATAAACATGCTCAAGTAAAAGAACCTTATCAACTGGAAGAACAGATGTAGCATTCACAGTAAAGGACGGAGGGACAGTAGCGTTAAAAGTGTAGTGTGCTCCTTCAGGAGTGTAGAAGGTTTCGTTTCCAACCTCCCCGTCTGTCAGGTAATAGTCCGTTTTATATGTATACTTACTATAGGGAATAATACTGGTAGCGCCTGTTTGTCCGACTGAAGGTTTATTATTAGCTACCTGAAGGTATTCGATAAATCGCGATTGCGGGCCAATAACGTTTGCCTTCTTAGAAAACTTGGATGAGATTGCGAGCGCGAGATACTGATCCTGTGTTCCTGTGATATTTCTAAAGATGGTGTTCTTAAAACGAACTCGTAACTCCGCATCTGATTCAATATTGGTTCCGCCTGATGTAGCATTTTCATTCCTAACACTTGAAATGTCTGATACAGTAGCACCAGTTGATACAGAAATGATAACACCGGCAGGCTGATTACCGATTGGGCCAGAAGTGGTACACTCAATCGGAGCCTCTATGTCAGTTGTTCCCTTGTACATGAACACCGTAGCTGTCGTCTGGAAGACAACCACGTTGGAGATACTAGATGCAGGCTTAATTACTTGCGTACCAATTGGGATGATGATATCGCGTTCTGCTGGCGTAGCGCGTGAAAACGTAACTGTTCCTGTAGCTCTCCGTCCCCCTTGACGTGCGAAACCAAAAAGAGCCACAAATTTATCAAGATCAGCACCAATCTTGGTGTCAATGTCCATCTGATAATTGAGAACAAAGTTATCAATTTCAGATTCAGCAATCGTCTCTGCGACGGTATCGATAATCTTGCGCTCAGGGGTAAGCGGCTCTGTCGAGATATCGGGATCGACAATCTTAAGCTTCGCTCTAATATTTTGACTAATCTGCGCTGAAGTTCTTGCCATTTTAAGCCGCCAGTGGGATTGTTATGTTAAGTGAATTTTTATTCAAGGTAATGCATTTTACTCGTACTAAAACAAGAGTATCAACCACGCCAATTTCAACTGAATTAATTGTGTGGAGAACTTCATCACCCGAAAGTGTATGCTTTCCATCAAACTCAATTAATTCTTGTCTCATTTTGGCGATTTGCATTTGCTGATATTTGTGTAATAGGTCTAAAACTTCTGCCTTAATTAGATTAAGATTGTACTGCGTAGGAATCTGTCCGATGAAGGATGGAATCTCCTGTCCGTCGATTACGCCACCGTCTAAGGTTGATCCGTATAGCGGAGTTGCAGGGTCAGTGCCAACCCTCTCTAGGATTCACATGGTTAGATCTTGAAAAAGTTTCTGCTTTCCAGTGACGACTTCCAAAGATCGATTGCTTCCAATTAATAAGTCGCCATTTTCAATGCGAAGGCTATAGGACATGTCTATCTATTATTGTTGCGTTGTGGATGGAATTTAAATTTAAGTCTTTATGATATAGTTGAGAACGATGTATGCGGGCGCATCGGTTGGAACCGTGGTCTGTGGCCCAACGGTCACCCCTGTCGCCGCTGCATTGTTCGCTGATGATGTGGCGCTTGGGGTATTAGTGGTGGCAGCACCGCGTAACGCTCCACCGGCACCGGCTGCTGCAATAGGAGCGGTGTGAGAGTGTGTTGGGTCGTTAACAGTATGTTTGTGCTTCGGACGGCGATTGGCCGCTGTTTGGCCGTCATTGTTACCGAGTGTGCTGACATCAGTGTGCGTGCCCTTACCAACGGCAACACGTCCCTGCATATCTGGGAGATTGAATGTTGTGGAGCCGTCGCCTACTCCATATGTAGTGCTGACAATTGCAAATAAATCTGCATAATCGGTTCGACTAACGGCTGAACCATCACACAGCAATCAACCATCCGGCGCAGTAGTACCAGCAAAAGAATTAACAATACCCACTGGGGGTATATATGCGCTTGGAATTTGGGCCGTCGCTCTAACATCTACAGTTTCATTTTCAATATCAGGCACAAGATTAAAAGTTATACTCTCGCTAGATATAAACTTAATTGCATTTGTACTATGCGCATCCTGATCAAATTTAACTAGCAAATTATTATTAATTTCATTTCCATTGATAAGAACTTTTTGAGCTTCAATGACCAAATTGTTCTTGGCGTCAATATGAACGTCACCGGCTTCTAGACCCATGAACTTATCATCGCCATCCCAACGACGATCTAATAGCCACTGTCCACCCTGCCTGTGGACAAGCCACTTCTCACCAACAGAGGGCACAGTAGTTAGCGGCTGAACAAATTGATTGGTAACCGCTAGAGGTTGGTTAAATTCATCACGGCCTTTTACGGTTCGTGTAACCGGATCAACTTCATTTACAGTTAAGGTTCGAAATTCATCTGCCATAATTTATCTCGGGTGTAGAGGCGAACCTTCAGGGATATCCTCAGGTTTCTCAGGGAAGGTAACCTCTGGTGAATCATCGAAGTTAGATTCACGATCAGGGATGCTATCGATAACACTTGAGAGTCCCGCACGAGGCAGCCAATCAATATCATCTGTAAGAGAGGCTGCACTTGTAAGTTCGGCGTTAGTTGTGAAGCCACTTGTGAAATTAAATGAGTGTGTAACACTATTCACAAACATCTGAACACGGTTTCCAATATTAACTAGCCATCCAGGACGAATCTCGGGCATGAAGGTAAAGGATGCGTTAGTAGAGAATCGTGTTGACCAAAGCTCTAAGAACTTCATCCATGACCCCATTCAGAGAAGTTCAGGCTTAAGAACGTATGGCATATCGTGATTGTATGGTCGAGCACCATATAGTTTAAGGAATTCTGTTGAGTCAAAGTTAGCCTTCTCATCTACAGCTAGGAATCATTCGAACGCGGGATGCTCTACTGAAGCCACTGTAGAAAATAGGCGATCCCAAATAGTTAATCCGCCTGCGGTCAAAGAAGAAACCGGGCCAGTACCGAAAACGTGAGTAGTTAGATTGATATCATTCTGCTGGATTGTAAGATCCAGGATTTCAATTTCAGAAATAAAGAATGTTGGAGTTTGTCCGCCTGCATCACCATATATTCCAAAGTAGTCAGGATAGAATGCTCGGAAATATCCTTGAGCATCTGAAGTAAATACTCGTCCTGCTCCGGTGATAATATTACTCATCCATTCCATCAATGAGATATCGTTAGATAATGCTCTTTCACCCACAAGGAACTGTGATGCCTCTTGGTCAATTGATCCTATCTGAAGGGAGAAGAATGCCTGAACTGCAATATCTCTTACTGCTCCTGGTGATAGTGATGATTGTGAGCCAGAACCAGAACCAGAAGTTCCGGTGATTCCACCATTAGCGCCAGGATTTCAGTCTCCTGGACTACCTGACCCACTTATTGCAGGCGCTTGTACCACAACAGTTTTGCCGACTGGCTGATTTTCGAAACCAAGATGAAGGTGGGGTGCTTCGTGATTTGAGGAAACTATAGCAATTTGTTGACCAGCCTTTACTACCGAATTAATCGCTATCGCTTCTTCAATATGGCCATACCAATACTTTTGTTTGCTATTTCCTTCGAAGGTTAATGATCCTCCATTTGGGCTACCGTCTCTTCGAACCGCATGACCATGGTCGATGACCTTTCCATCCTCAACTGCGTATACTGCTGCACCCGCTGTAACTCCCCCAGGAGCAAATAGATCAATCGCGCCTCAATTTCCATTTCCTAATCCATCGGTTATATGATCTAGTTTATAAGAAGTTCCTTTCCCCGTAGTGCTTTCATCTGGGCCAGGAAGATTAGGATCTGGTGTCGGTGTTGTAGTACCTGTATTGCTTCTTTTTTTCTCGGCCTCTGTAACAAACGGACGAGCTTCAGCAATAGCGGCATCACTTAATCCCGCTGAATTTTTCCATGCACTATAAGGTTTTCCTTCTGCAATACTAGCTTTTGCAAATCGAACTGCCTTTGCTGAAGCGATTCTAGGATCAGACATTTGTTCATAGAAATCTTGAACCCATTGTGGAAGAGTTTTTACATATTGCTTTAATTCTGCGAGTGAGGCAGAAGATGGTGGCCCTGGTAACCCACGTCCATCATTTGGTGCATTTGGTGCATGGACAGTATTGAATTGGAAGAGTCCAAAATCATAAGATCCATCGCCACCTGAGGTATCGCCACCACCGTTATAGTTAATGTTGTCTGAAATTAAAGTAGATTCCGCTCTAGCAATAGCCAATAGACGTGCAGCCATATCTTCATCAGCGCCAGCATCCATAAGCATTAGTGCTACTTCAACTTCATGGATGTTTCCGTGTACAGGCACAGCCGCTCCACCCGGCCCAATACCTCCCACGTCTGTAGCTGTGTTGGCAGAACTATCAATCGCAAAAATCTTCTTCATCTTCTCCATTACGCGATCATACTCTTCATTCCATTGCTCATTGTCCTTCACAATGATTTGTGCGAGGTCTTCGATAAGCTTCAATGGTAGGTTCTGAATCTGAATCATTTCCGCAGGCCATCCGGCGATATCAATAAGCATTCCACGAATTAGATCCTTAATACTTCCTGAACTGTCGATTGCATCCCACTTCTTATTTTGGTTGACGAGGCTTTCAGTGCCGTCGTAATACCAACCGTACTTGTAAAACATGTCAGCCATGGCCATGACGCCGGGATCAAAGTAAGTATGTTGAAGAAGCTTTAGAATACATGACGCTCGGATAGTGACCGGCCCAGAGTAAAGTTGATAATGTGGAGATTCATCGATAAAGCCAGCAAATACGTTTTCGGGCTGACCAACGCGACTCATGCGAATAACAATCTGATCCATTGGTGAAATCATTGAGCCTGAAACTCCTGTGCGTACAAATCTTCCATGCTTATTTTGCAATGTCAACTCAGCTTCGGACATAGCATTCAGGCGCAATGAAATACTGCCAGAAATAATCTCATCTGAAACATCGATAATTTTGCCTGTCTTCAGTTTTATGTAGCACTCGACTCGTGGTGCATAAACGAAACGTTGCATTACGGTGTCAACCTCTCGGCCCTATCATCTGGTCTTAGCCCGAAGTTAGGTCTATCAGCAGGATCATCCCGTGCTCCTGGCTCAGGACTTCCGGCTGGATAGGCTGTCTGTGTCCGGCGCTTACGATCAGCGTATACATTGTCATCCTCATTGTAAACGCCCTTGATCGTATGTGAAATACCAATATCCTCAGACATGTTATCGAAGACAACAAAGAACTCAAAACTGTATTCAGGAGCCGGATCAAAGACTCCCTTGTTAACTACTGAGAAACCATCTATTCAACCGCGAACAAGAATCCCTTCTGTTGGAATTGAAAGCTGTAGGAGGCGACGAAAGCCGCTCGTATTTCCAGTAGAAAGCCTAGCAAAGCGATCTGTAACTGGTGAATTGATAATCGCTAATTGGTGCTTGCGAATGAACAATGAAAGCTCATGGTAGCTTGTCTGTGATGAGCATTTTCCGCTGACTGTAATGTTTCCTGGCGCGTAGGAGCGCGGATAAACTTGTGAGTATAGGCGGCTTTGGTGCTTCTGGGCAGACAAAGCAATCGGTTGTGAGATATTGTCCACCCAAAGATTAGCGGCAAATGTTCCCTCAGGGACGGTATAAGCTAGAAAACCATTCGGTGCTTTTCAAGGACGTGCCATTATTTCTTCCTACCATGATCGTCATAAGGTTGGCCATTCGCGTCAACTCATGTTCCGCCGCCAGCATTCTTCATGTAAGATAGGTCATACTGGTCATCGGCTCCTGGCCCCATTCATTCACCAGGGAATTTAATAAGAGCAGCCGTACCGTAATTTTCACCTTGGCCGCTTGGCGGCTGATTAACTCGTTGAGCATATGCTGTGTCAGTCTCACCCGGTCGCTGTCCAGGGAAGTGGCCACTTCCATTACCTTGGTCTACACCCGCCAAACCACCACTAGCTTCAGGGCCGAACTTCAAGAGCTTGTTAGTTTCAGCACGATTCTTTGCGCCACGATTCTTCTTGTTTAGATTGTATACATTCGGCAATGAAGCGCCAGCGAGTAATAGCTCTTCAAGAGCCTGTGGAGTAAGTGCCGGTGTGATGTTGCGTCAATAGTCAATAACCTGATCTGCAATCTTATCTGCGGCCATAAGTGCCTCTTTAATATCGGCAGGCTTTACCTTGCTGCGATCTGCCGGAAGATACTTTCCAAGAGGATCACTAAACTCACTCATCGGCCTCCAACCAATTCCATCCTTGTACTGTGTAAAGATTTCGTCCCTAACTTCTGCTGTGATATCAAAGGGTGCCTCATAAACTTCACATTCGATTTTTCACTCAGGAGCGAAGTCTTCGTTGGATCGCTTGAAGCTTGGGAAGCTAGTTGGATAGACTAGCCATGTAATCTGACTTTTGTTATTGATTGGATCGATTTCAATTCCAGTGCCACCTTCATGTGCAATCGCCATGGGTGTCTGACTATAGTGATAAGGTGAGGTAACGCTTCCCTGGGAAGCGGCGGAGAAGTACGTCTTGAAATACTGAAACATCTGGGTCAGACCCACCCCATAAGGCTCGCTTGTGTTCCAATCAGTAAAGTCGGAAGGAGCGCGATTAACTAGCTTACCATTGACGAGATTCTTACCGTGAGCGCCTTCACGTCCAAATCTTCCTGAGAAGGTAACTTTATTAAAGGTGACACCTAATGCCTGCACAACTTCGCCAGCATAAGTTTGATAGGTCTGGGTATTCATCTTATAATCTCACTCGACTTGCGTAGGTGGCAAGCGTAGATTAAGATTACCAATATCATGTGAAAATCTGATACCTATCATAATTTATCTACCAATAGCGGGTGTTCTAGTTACGTACTGAGAATTCTTGCCGCGAGCGATGTAAGCATTATAAGGCTGATTGTTGGCCTGGAAATAACGAGACGCTTCAGGGCGCATATCCAATGTGAGCTTGACCTCACGATCTGCCTGTTGTAGAATCTGATCATACATCTTCTCAAACCTGTCGCTTCGCTCTTCGATACCAAGCTTCTTTGAGAAAGCAATCTCTCGTCCCGGAGCGAGGATCTGTTTAATTCTATCTTCAGAAACACCCGACTCGACCATGCCTTCTCGAATCTCAGCTAAGGACTGACGCATACCGTGAATAGATACCGGGCCTTGATCGCCAGTAATCTTGTCAGTAATCATTCCTAGACCAGGAGCAAATCTGCGCCAACCCTTTCGACTGATTTTACGCTTGCTCATAGCGTTAGCCGATTCTTCTCGCATTTGTTCTTGCGCGTGCTCAACGAATGCCTTCTGAAATCCGCCACCCTTACGGGTCTTAAATAATGCCTTTAGGAACATTTCAGCTTGATCAACGTCTGTTATTCCACCTAGTAACTGAGGCATAGCCGCAACCAAGAACATCGCCAATCCGTTCGGCGTGTTAAGAGGCGCAGGCTGTCTCTGCATCATGTTTCAAAGGTAGTCAGCATAGTCATCGAAGAACTTAGCTTGGTTGCGCTGAACCTCTGGCCCTAACGCCATGAATGCCGGTACGCCGTGCATCAATGCTGCTTGACGTAAGATTGGCTGTGTGATAGAACCAAGCTGTCCTGATCGTGTTGCTTCTAGATTCTTAAAGATTTCCTGTAGAGGTTCTGCTGCATTCATAGCGATGCCGCTAGCCTGGATACCTCCACCGGCACCTGCCAAGTCCATTACGTTCTTAAGGTTGCTCTGTACCATCTTAACTGAAAGACCAGTCTCCTTAGCTTGGTCATCCAAATCTCGCATTGTATCGCGGAATTCATCGATGGTCATAATGTTCTCTTTCACAACATTTGTCAAGATATCCATTGATTCTTCAATGTCAGTGCCAAGGTCTTGGAATACATCACCAACTGTATCCTGAAGTGCTCGACCTAGCTCACCTCTAAATCCACGCCCACGGATGCCCTTTACAATCTCGCCAGCGGTACGACGATCCATCATATCGAAAGGATTAACGGCAAGCTGCAATGCCTCACGTCGAGAGGCTAGACCTTCACCGAATCCACCACCAGTTACTTGACCTTCAGTAATAGTGCTTTGAACATTCTTGGTGACCCTAGATACAAGCTGTTGTGCTCCAAGCAAGGCCGCAGGCGTCATAAGCATTGGTGCCATGGCCATAGCTCGGCCACCTAAACCACGAAGTGCGCCAGCAAATCCACCACGAGCAGCACCACCCTCGCGTATCATTGCGCCACGCTCTTGCATTGTCTTTTGTAACTTACCGCTTCCAAGCGGCTGCATTAGCTCGCGTGCAATTCCTCTAAAATCTCCGGTCGTAACCGCACTCACAAGATCGCCAATATGGAATCCAGGCTTATCAGGACTTCGACCCCCCATAGATGAAGCTGAAACACCTAAATCTTTTCTGGTCAATCTAGCCGCAAGTTGCTTTTGGAAATCTTCAGCAAGTTCATCACCACGCTCCAAAGCTTTCTTGTACTCGTCCGGCATCATAAACTGCTGTTTACCATCTTTATCGATGATAATCAATCCCTTATCCGGCTCCCAAGCTCCTGCTTCTTTTGTCAAGATGCGAAGATCGCGCTCGTTTCTCTCTTGCAGGGATTTAATAGCAGCTTCGGTTCGTTCGGTAGCCTTCTTATATGCTTCCTGACGCTTAATTTTACGTTCGGTCTGCGAGATAAGTTTCTCGTTAGCCTTAATCTCTTGCTCCATTAGCTTCAGAGCCTCTTCTTCAGCATCAGGACTCTGAGTATGGCTAGCAACGGCCTTATTAGCCTCTTGGCGTACCTGTCCGGCTGATCCTAGATCAGCGCCGGTATTAGGAATAATAGAATCATTGCTTCCGCTACCTTCAAAAAATAACGAGCCTTGTCCAGGAATTTCAGCCATTTAAATACTATCCAGATATCGATTGAGTTCTTGTAGCTCTTCTTCCGTTTGTGGTGTCTTCCATTCGACGCCTTCCTCACTAAACTCTTCGTCTTCGTCTTTCTCAAGTTCGAATAGCTTCTTGAGGAAATCGGTTTGCGTAGAAGGATGGGTACCGAGTGCTGCACCCTGCATCTTCATCTTCTCTAATTCGATCTTGTCGTCAAGTTCCTGACCCATAAGCCACATTAGCGCAATCCTCTGTGCATGGTCTATGTCATTCTTCAGTAATCCTTGACGATCAATAATCCTAACTAATGCTTCTAGAAGCGGACTATTCCCCGCTTCTAATTTTTTTTTACAGAATCAGCTACCTCGATCTGCTTTTCTACCAATTTATTATATTCGTCGTACAATGCACGAACTGTATTTCAAAACCAATTCTCACCGATATAAACGAACTTAGCCTCAATCGTCGCATCATCAGCGCCTAATGGATATTGAATCAAAGAACGCCCATTAACAGAGACAATTGCTGCCGCTACCGTAGCAGCGATGATGGCCCGTGTAGCCTCAATTGTATCCTGATACTTTTGTGCGACCAAGGCTACCTCTAGCTCTTCACCAATTCGAAGCGTTCGAATGACAACCTTGTTAGTTCCCAAGGTGACGGTTGAAGCGAAGTATCCACGTTGCAAAAGAGTCTCTTCCTCTAGGGTAGGTTCTTCTTCAACGACGGGTTCCTCAACTGGTGGCTGTTCTAAAGTAGCCGTAGAAGAGTCGAAAGCCGCGTCAAAAGCTGACGGAGTTTCAGACATGTTTTACTTCCTTTCGTGTTATACGTTCTGTGAGTACGCGGACTTTGGCGCACCAGAAACCCAAGACTTATCTGAGTGGGTGTACCAAACAGTTAGGGTCTTGTCAACAATCATTGCATCGATTGTGATAGTTTCGGAGTCATCCATATCCACGATCTGGCAACCCATGAAGGTTTCGTGCCAAGTACGTCCGTCAGGGTGACGGATTACCTTCGTAATTGTAATTGGATTTTCGCGTGCTGCCATCGTGTTCATAATGTCAACGATGTTCTCACTGTCTGCCAAGTCTGCTAGGCGCTGCCATACGGAAAATCCGTAAAGTTCCTTGAGTGTAAGAATAAGCTCACCGTTAGTGTGAGCAGCAGGCACAGCGATTTCGATAGGTCGAAGTGCATTAAGCGGCTGAATAGCCACCGCCGTTGCAACAGGGCGAACGGCGTTGACTGTGACGCTCTCTGCGGCGGCAATAATATCATTGCCCCATCTAAAGACGGTATAACCCGATCCAAATACTCTGAATGTCTGTGACATACTTTAATTACCCCGCTAGTGTGAAGTCCCCGGTGTTGGTGTTGATCGTGAAGCGAACTTCAACGTTGTTAATCGGATAGACCGGGTTATATCCGAACTTAACCTCGATTGTGGTCGGGTCAGAAAGTGCTCTTGCCTTTAGGTCTGACCAACCGGCGATTACCTCTTCGGTTAGAAGCTGACCGAGAACACTTGCTACTGCTCCCTGAACAAAGAGAGGTGCTTCGTTTCTAGGAATAACTGCACCGATAACTCCATCGTCCAGTGTGTTCCTAATTCGGTTTGCCATTTCGTACTTAGAGCGGACAACACTTGATTCGCGTGTGCTTACTGCACCTACAGCGGTTGTAATGTCGTGGCGGACTCTCAAGATTCCGCTTCCGCCTTTGTCCTCGATTACGAGCAATCCAGCGTTAGAATCAGATAGCTGCTCTAGAAGAGTTCGTCTGTCACCTACTGCGTCGAAGCCGGAAATTGTCTTTCGTGTTAGAGGCATCTGTACGTCGCGTGCCGCGTACATTCCTGCGACGGCTGCTGCCGCGTACTGGCCACCTAGATAAAGAGGCTGACCAGTTGTGATGTTGCTTGCAATGAATCGTGCAGGGCTAACTAAGCGGATCGCCTCAGTGTTGAGACTGCTTGCGCTAGCGCGTAGTGTGTCTGCCGTAATGTTGGTAGTTGAACCGTCTCGACCGGCTACTCCAATTCGGTAGTAACCTCGTGCGTTAGCAGTTACAATGTGGGAGGCCAGCGCCGATACAACTGCTGCTGAACCATTCGCCATTGTGATAATACCAATATTCTGCTGATCCAAGAGGCGAAGAAATGCATTCTCATAATCAACGGTTGCACTTCCATTCGTTGCTACACAAACAACCTCGGTTGCACCATTGATGAATGCCAGTCTTGCCGCGAAGGTTAGCTTAGAAGAAATGTTTCCATTTCCGTCATAAGCAGGCCCATATTTATCTACGATATCATCGAAATCATCGAAGGTGGTCGGCTGATTATAGAACTGATCAGTGTAGTTGTAGGTTGCCAACACGTTCATACCATCTGTAACTGAAGCACTTGCATCGGCTGCCGCTGCTGTTCCTGCCGTTCCTGTATCAGTGAAGGTAGTTACGGTGTTATTCGCAATGGTACCGATAAGGAACCAAGTGTTCGCACCGTTTGTCTGGCGACGATAGATGTTTCGGGCAGTTGTACCAGTCGGGCCAAGAGGCACGTTAGTAAGTGTAGCTCCCCATGAGGCACCCATAACAGATGTAGCGGAATTAGCTCCGAGTCCTGTATAACCATTAGCGTTAGTGAATGATGCTGCCCACTCATAGGTTCCTGCGGTACCGCTACCGGAGATAGCAGCTACGGAAATGGTTCCTGACGGTGAAGCAAATCGTGCAAGTGTGTATGGCTCGTCACCGGCTACTGTCGTGTCTGGGTCAGTACCAGCGGTGAGAGTATAGTTACCAGGGTTGATAGTTACACCTGTCAATCCATCCTTTATAACAAGTGACCCGCCGACAAGTCCCGTGTGGGAAAGAGTCTGAGCGGTATTGGTCAAACTTAGTCTTTCAGTCACGCTCTGAGAACCAGTAGCTTCCCCAACGATAGCCAACAACTGTGGGCTTGCCAACGCGGGAGATACGGAAGGGCTAGTTGTCTCTGTGACGATAACCCCTGGACTGTTATATGCTTTTAGTGCCACAATTGTACCTCTTAAAGATTTTTGTCATCTATTAAAGAGTGGCTACAAGCGGAATTAGAGTATAGCCTGATATACTACGTGCCTAGTATATTCCAGACCTACCAAGGAGCCGGTTGATCGCCCTGGCGATACGGGTAAAGATCAATTTCAGAAATTTCAATAAGTTCGCCAGACTCGGGCTTAGACCAGAATTCTCCAACTACCTTCATTCCATAAGAATTGCCAAATTGTAATTCATCTTCGGATTGTCATGGAACAGCGCCAATCTGCTCTCCACTTGGGATTAGGCGATCTGTCATAGGAGCCATCGCCACATAATCCTGATCTAGAATTTCAGTCCAGAAATCATTGAACTCAGAAGAATACTCACCAAAAGCAATCATATTGATAAGAGCCGAAGAGATTCGATCACGGTCTAGAGGGTTAAGTGCAATGACATTAAAGTTTATTTGACCATTAAAAATTCATCTTTTAATAAGCTTCGGCCAATGCGCGTCTTCTGTGTAATCCTTCTCAACATGACCAATACCGGCATTGCGAAGCTCTGCCTCTTGAAAGGTAATGTAAATTGCAGGATATTGGAGTCGCTTCATCGGATATTCAAGCCCAACGAAAACTTTGTTGCGAAGGTCAGGATATTCAAACTGATCCCCAAACATAGGGCGAAGAGCATTGACGATTTCTCGCTTAAGTCCTATTTTGTAGTCTGTATTAATCATGGCTTATCAGTGGATTATTACTCCCTCGCCCACACCATGAATT
>Ga0207661_10000194_pt1 | contig 39579 bp, 34 predicted proteins | sample KBSC713LmetaG_FD_184337 | JGI IMG/M metagenome (GOLD analysis project Ga0207661, IMG submission 184337) | Corn rhizosphere microbial communities from Kellogg Biological Station, Michigan, USA - KBS C7.1-3L metaG (SPAdes) (version 2) | ecosystem: Host-associated > Plants > Roots > Rhizosphere ...
AATTCCCGCCTCGATCGTGTGCTGCGACGAGAAGCTTCCCAGCGATGACCCGTCGCAGTCGTCGCCAAAGCAATCAGCGATGTAATCCTGGAGAATCGCCATGCCTCAATACTTCCATCCCGGCGTTTACATCGAGGAGATCGAGCGCGGCCCACGACCGATCGAGGGCGTGCCGACGAGCCTCCCGGCGTTCCTCGGCGAAGCGGAACGCGGACCGATCATGCCGCAGCTCGTCACGAGCTACAAGGATTATCAGCGGTGGTTCGGCGACGTCTTCGACGATCAAAAGTTCATGCCGTACGCCGCGAACGGCTATTTCGAGAATGGTGGGACCCAGGCGTACATCTGTCGTCTGGTCGGCACCGATGCCGTAGCGGCGCAGGTCGAGCTGGGCGACTTCTTCGTGCGAGCCGCGGGCGCGGGCACATGGGGCAACCGTGTGTTCGTGAAGATCGTGGACGGCACCACGAAGAAGAAAGACAAGACGGCAGTCGGCTTCCGGGTGCGTGTCGCCTACTGGGGCGGCAGTGATCCCGCACCGGCGTTCGATCCATTTGATGATGTGAAGAGCACGCCGCGACCGAATTACACCGAAGACTTCGACGATCTCGTTGCCGAAGAATCGTCGTCCGACTACTTCGGCAAGCGCCTGCCGTTCATCGATCAGGCCAAGAGCGAAACGCAGAACCAAGGACCCGACAGCTCGGCGCTGATCGTTCTCGTCAGGAAGCCTGGACCGGCCGCCGGTTCTACTCCTACGAAGGGCGCGCAATTGTTGGCGGGCGGAACCGACAGCGCGGCGCTCGGCGTTGCCGATTACAAGGGCGTGCCGGATGGGAGCCGGCGAACCGAGCAGGGGTTGGCGGCGCTCAAGCTCGACCCATTTCGAGACGTGTCGCTCGTCCACGCCCCCGGGGAAACAGACCAGGACATCGCGACGGCGATCGTCGATCATTGTGAAGAGCTGAAGTTTCGATTCGCGGTGCTCGACAGCGCGAAGGGGGACGCCGGCAACCCCGGCGACGTCGACCCGCGTAGCAAGCTCTCAATCGACAGCAGCTACGCCGCGTACTACTACCCATGGATCGTGTCGTCCGACCCGCGCACGGGCGCACGGAAGCTGATTCCGCCCGGCGGTCCCGTGCTCGGCGTATACGCGAGAACGGACACTGAGCGGGGGGTGTTCAAGGCGCCGGCCAACGAGATCGTTCGCGGCGCGCTGGCGCTCCAGAACAACCTGACGGACGCCGACCAGGACACGCTCAATCCGCGGGGCGTCAACGCCATCCGCAGCTTTCCGAGCCGCGGCATCCGGGTCTGGGGCGCGCGCACGCTCACGTCCAATACACTCTGGAAGTACGTGAGCGTGAGGCGCCTATTCATATTCCTTGAAAGATCAATCTATGAAGGCACGCAGTGGGTCGTCTTCGAGCCGAACGACGACGCGTTGTGGGCGCGCGTGAAGGACACCATCCGCCTGTTCCTGAGAAACCAGTGGCGTCAGGGTGCTTTGTTCGGCGCCAAAGAAGAGGATGCGTTCTTCATCACGTGCGACCGGACCACGATGTCGCAAGATGATATTCTAAATGGAAGACTAATATGTGAGATCGGTATCGCCCCGGTGCGGCCTGCCGAGTTCGTGGTCTTTAGGGTCTTTCAGAACACCGCCGAAGCCCAGCAATAGGAGCGCTCGCCATGGACCGCAACGACCCACTCAGGAATTTCCGCTTCCGCGTCGAGATCAACGGCATCACCCAGGCCGGCTTCAGCGATGTCGCGATCGCGGAAACGACCGTCGACGTCGTCGACTACCGCGAAGGCACCGACGCGCCGCATTTCCGAAAACTGAGCGGCCTCACCAAGTACGGCAACGTGACCCTCAAACGTGGCATGACCGCCGGAACCGGCGCCCTCGATCTGTTGAAATGGCATGACACCATCTCGAAAGGCTTCATCAAGGAAAACCGAAAGGACGTGACGGTGATCGTGTACGACGAAGCCGGGCAGCAGCAGGCGGCGCGCTTCGTCATCAGTGCCGCGTGGCCAACCAAGTATCACCACACCGATTTCACCGGCAAGGGAAACGAAGTGATCATCGAGCTCCTCGAGCTGGCGAACGAAGGCATCGAACGCACGAACTGACCGAGCGAGAGCCATGAATCCACAATCACAACTCGGTTTCGTCACCGAAATCGATTTCGAGCTGCCGAAAGGCTACGTCGACGACGCCGGCACGTTGCATCGGCGTGGGACGATGCGGCTCGCCACGGCCGCCGATGAGATTCTGCCGCTGCGCGACCCACGGGTCCAGCAGAACGAGGCCTATCTCGCCGTCATCGTTCTCGCCCGCGTCATCACCCGCCTCGGATCGCTGCTCGAAGTGAGCACGAACGTGATCGAGGGGTTGTTCGCGTCCGACTTGGCGTACCTCGAGCGCTTGTACGAGCAGATCAACACCGGGGACGACGCCATCGGAGTCGGAGCTCCCAGGAGCAACGGCGGCGCGCCCGCGCGCAGGATGGCTGTCATGGGGGAAGCATGAGGGCCTATCCCGTCGCGTCGCTGTACGAGGAGATGGCCTTCATCGCGCACCACTTCCATTGGTCGCACCACGACGTCATGTGGCTCGATCACCGAGAACGGCGACGCTGGTGCAAGGAAATCTCGGCGATCAATCGGACGCTCGATGGAGCGCCCGAAAACCCGTTCGACATTTGACGCCTCGCCAATATGGACCGCCCGGATCCCCTTCGCGGCTTTCGCTTCGTGCTCGAGATCGATTCGATCGCGAGCGGCGCCTTCGCGCGCGTGAAAGGGATCAGCCGAGACGTCAAACACGAGTCGTATCGTGAAGGGGGCGTCAACGAGTACGAGCACAAGCTGATTACGCAGGTGGGATACCCGGTGCTCGTCCTCGAGCGCGGGCTCGCGCTCGATGATCTTTGGAAGTGGGCGCAAGCCGCCGCCGACGGGGAAGTCGTTCGCAAAACAGTACGGATCCGACTGCAGAACGAAGCCGGCGAGCGGGCCTGGTCGTGGGAGATCGCAAACGCGATCCCCGTCAAATGGACGGCGTCCGATCTGGATGGCCAGTCGAACTCGGTCGTGATGGAGAGCCTCGAGCTCGCGCATCACGGACTGCGGAAGGCGGCGACGTGATAGCGCGTCTCGTTTCCCGACTGACATGCGCGGCCGGCCTTGCTGCGGCACGGTTCGCGAGGAACACACGAGTCTCGCAAGCCCGCGCCAGGCAACGCTGGCACGCGCAGATGTTGCGATGGAGACGACCGCGGCGTGCCCTCGCCGCGGCTGGCCCCCGGCAGTCACGAGGCAACATTGCCGTCGTGGTGTGGCAACCGCAGTGGCACCTGCATTTCCTCGAGCGGCGAACGCGCGAGGAAGGCCGAGGTCAGGCCGCCGCGTCGCCGACGTTCACGACACTGCGCGAGCTCCGAACTAGGTTCGTCGATCGTGCATTTCGTGCGTCTGACAACCTGACGCGATCGCACGAACGCGCTGCGGCACGGTTGCGAGGCCGTCTTGGCCAAGATCGGCGGAGCGGCGGAGCCACGCCGCGCGGACCAGGTGGGGGTGAGGCGAGCGGGGTAGTGTTCGCGCGCGCCGCGAGCCCGCCCAGCGTGTCGCCCTTAGCACGGACAAGGATCGCCAATTCGCGAGCGGTATCGGCCGATGAACGCCGCGCCATGAGGTGGGGCGTGGCTCGAGAATTCTCGGCGCGCGATCGCCGTCGACCGGTCGGCGAGCAAGCTGCATTCGTTGCCGCGCGGCGCAGAGCGCTTGCGCCATCACTCGTCTGGCGAAGCCCCGACGCGACGCCGGATTCGCCCATCCGCGTGACGCCCTCGGCGCAAATGACTTGGCGCGCGGCCCCCGCATCGCCGTCCGGCGACGTTGATCCATTTGCCACCCCACGAGGGCCGCGATCAGTGCCTGTCGAGGCTTCGACCGTCGATGTCGCGAGAGTCGCGACGTCGAGCCCACACGCGCTCAACGCACCCTCGCCGGCACAGCTGAGGGACCTGGATCCACGGTTGATCGACACGCTCGCCGAAGACGTGATTCGCCGAGTGGAGCGGCGCGCGCGGATCGAGCGCGAACGCAGAGGCGTGTGAGGCCGCGATGAAGCCACAGCTCAAGAAGGCCACGATCACGGTGCTCGACGGAGCTCAGAAAGGCAACGTCATCAACGTGCTGTTCAATCCGACCGAATACAACTTCGAGCGCACGAACTCATACAAAGCGACACCGATCCCCGGCCTCGGCTCGCCGCTCCTGCAATTCGTGAATGGTGAGTGCGATCAGCTGAGCATGGACCTCTTCCTCGACGACTACACTGATCCGAAGGGCCCAACGTCGAATCTTCAGCGCGAGACCGATCCGCTGGGCAAGCGGCTCAAGGACATCACGAAGCTCCTCGAGATCGATCGCGACCTTCACGCGCCTCCGCCGGTTCGCTTCAACTGGGGACCGATGGAGTTCTCGGCGGTCATCGAGAAGCTCGGCCGCAAGGTCACGATGTTCCACCCCGACGGGACGCCGGCCCGCGCGACCCTCTCGGTCACCTTCAAGGAATACCGGACGCTGCGCCAGCAGCTCGAGAGTCCGCGGCGCGAGTCCGCCGACAAGACGAAGCGGCGTGTCGTCGTCGGCAGCGAAGCGTTGTGGTGGATCTCGGCCCGCGAATACGACGATTCAACAGAGTGGCCGCGGATCGCCGAGGCCAACGACCTGGATGACCCCCGCGAGATAGAGCCGGGCGACTGGCTCAAACTGCCTCCCATCGAGAATCCCAGTGGAACTCTCGACCTACGCTAGCACCTATGCCGACTTCTACGCGCCCGCGTACGCCGTCCGCGTCGGCCGGAACGACTTGATGCGCGACCACTTCGTGGCCGTCAGCCAGGTCGAGGTCGAGCTCGTGCTCGGAGCCGCATCGCGCTTCAGCTTCACGGTTCCCAATAGCTACAGCCATAAGCTCCACGCCTTCAAGACCGGCACGGGCGACGACGTGCTGAGCATTCTCACCTTCGGCGCCGAAGTCGAGATCTGCATGGGGTACGGCGACGCAAAGTCGACGCCGACCGCAATGCGCGGGATGATCACGGAGATCACGACGAGTTTCCCCGACGGCGGCTCGCCGGAGCTGTCAGTCTCCGGGTACGACCACGGCTTCGCGATGACGATTGGCAAGAACTCGCGCACGTGGAAGGATCGCCGCGATAGCGATGCAGCGCAGGAGATCGCGAGCTTCAACAATCTGAACGCCACGATTCTGCCCACGAAGGAAAAGCACCCGCAGATCGAGCAGAACCAGGAGAGCGATTGGGAGTTCCTCAAGAAGCTCGCCGATCGCAATCATTACGAGCTGTTCGTCGACGAACAGAAAACGCTGCACTTTGCGCCGCCGAGCGACAAGGCGACGGCGATCGTGCGCCTGCTGTACGGTCAAGGCCTGCTGAGCTTCAAGCCCGAAGCGAATCTCGCCGGGCAGATCGCGCAGGTCGAAGTGTACGGCTGGAATCCGAGCACAAAGGAAACGATCGTCGGTCGGGCGAGGGCTGGTGAGGAGTCAGGGCTGAGTGGAAAGAGTGCCGGCCAGCGATTGAACACCTTCGTTCGCGATCCGTCGAAGCAGCCGACGCTGCGGATTCGTCAGCCGGTGTTCACCCAGGCGGAAGCCGACGCGCGTGCAAAGGCCGCGCTGAATGAGCGCGCCAAGCAATTCTTGACCGGCGAGGGCGAGACGATCGGCCTGCCGGAGATCCGCCCCGACCGAAACGTCGAGCTCGATGATCTCGGGTCGCCGTTCTCGAAGACGTACTACATCCAGCAAGCGACGCACAAAATCGACGCGAGCGGCTATCGCACGCGCTTCAAAGTGAAGGAGACCGGGTTATGAGCCTCGTCCAAACGGCTCCGAGCGAGACCGCGCACGAGTCAGGCGGCTACATCAAAGGAGTCGCCGTCGCCGTCGTGACACAAAACAAAGACGAAGATGGATTGTGTCGAGTGAAAGTCCGCTTTCCGTGGCATGACAAGCCGGCCGAGAGCTATTGGGCGCGGTTGGCGATGCCGATGGCGGGGAAGGAGCGCGGCTTTGTCACGATCCCCGAGGTGGGGGATGAGGTCCTCGTCGCGTTCGAGCGAGAGGATCTGCGCTTCCCGTACGTCCTCGGCTCGCTCTTCAACGGAAAGGAAAAGGCGGCGATCAACAACGCCGACGGCAAGAACGACAAGCGAGAGTGGAGATCGCGCAAGAAGCACTATCTGCGCTTCGACGACGGCACGCAAGGGAGCGTGGAGCTCGCCCATGAGAAGAAGCGGAAGATCACGTTCGACGATAACGGATTCGCCATCCAGGACGAAAACGGAAACGTCGTGAAGGTGGACAGCAATAGCGGCGCAATGACGATCGAGGCAAAAGGACAGCTCACCATCAAGGGCGCCACGGTCTCCATCCAAGCCACCGGAACGCTCGAGCTCAAAGCCGGGGCGACGATGACGATTCAAGGCACGCTCGTGAACATCAACTGACGACGTGATATGGGACAGCCAGCCGCTCGCCTCGGAGACACCACCAGCCACGGGACGCCACTCGGCCCCGGTCCGGGATCCCTGACTGTGATGATCGGCGGCCAACCCGCGTGGCGCGCAGGCTCGGACACCCACGTCTGCCCGTTGTTCGACGGGCCCAAACCACACGTCGGCGGTGTCGTGGCCGTCGGCAGCGTGACGGTGATGATCGGCGGGCTCCCCGCGGCGAGGCAGGGTGACATGGTGGTCGAGGCGGGCGCGCCGAACAGCATCGTCCTCGGCGCTTTGACGGTGATGATCGGATGACGACCGGGAACCCGACGAGCGATCGCAAGGAATTCCTCGGCTGCGGCTGGGCCATGCCCGTCGAGCTGGACCCGTTGACGGGACTCGTCGCGCGCGTCGAACACGAGGAAGATATTCGCCAGTCCATTCGGATAATCGTCGAAACCCAGGAAGGCGAGCGCGTGATGCGCCCGCGCTTCGGGTGTGGCATCCACGAAATGGCATTCGCCGCCATCGATACCACGGCGATTCAACGCATCAAGTCGACGATCGAGGAGGCGCTCCGCCGGTGCGAAGCGCGCATCGAGGTGCTGGACATCATTGTCCAACAGGCGCCGTTGCCCGTACTTCGGAACGGGCAGCGTGAGGTGCTCCAAGATGGCGAGCTGCTGATCGAGCTTGAGTATCGAGTGCGGAAGACGAACCAGGTGGGAAATCTCGTCTTTCCGTTCTACTTCGCCGAAGGTGGACGGCCATGACTGCGCCCGACGCTCCGAAACTGGATACGCGTCGCACGGAGCAGTTCTTCGCCGAACTGCGCCAGCGCGCGCAGGCGTGGATCCCGTCGTGGGGGTTCGCCGACAACGAAGGCGATTTCGGCGGCGCCTTGCTGCAGATCGCGGCCCGGTTCAACTCGGAGGTCGCCCAACGTCTCGATCGTGCTGGCGAGAAGATGCGGCGGGGGCTACTCGACTGGCTTGCAGTACGGGGTCAGGCTGCGCGGCCGTCGCGGATGCCAGTGGTCTTCAAGCTCGCCGATACGGCGACTGAGACTGTGCTGGCCAAAGCGCCGGTACAAATGCAGGCACCAGCGGGCGACGTGTCCGTGGTGTTCGAGACGGAGAAGGACATCAACATCCTGCCCGGAAGCCTGCGGACGATCGTCGCGGTGGACGGCGACAAGTTCTATTTGCCTCCGCCGGGGTTGAGCGATCTGGAACCGCTCACGGCGCTGCCCACGGAGTGGCAGCTGAAGAGCTTTGCGGCGGCAAATTCTACGAAGCTGCAGCTCGAACCCGAAGCGGGTCTCGAGGCGGGCATGATCGTCGCCGTCGGCGGCGCACAGTACACGATCGTTGCGGCAGGGAACGGCATCGTGACGATCGATCCGCCGCTCGCGGCCGATCTCTCGCTGCCGGCGACGATTCGTAAAGTCTCAACGTTCGCGCCATTCGACCCCGGGGCGCACAACGCGCAAGAGCACGTGCTGTACCTGGGACACACGGATGTGCTCAACATTGATGCTGAGGCGACGATCGACGTCGTGGGAGCGACCACGCTGGCCGACGGCGTCAAATGGGAGTTTTGGGGAACGCTGAAGGACACCGACGATCCGAGTTGGTTGCCACTCACGATTGTCGGTCCTGCCGCGACTCCAGCGCGGGTGGTATTGCACAAGCCGAAAGGCAAAGTGGTCCCGCGTGATATCAACGAGGTCAAGAGTCGGTGGATCCGAGCTTTCGCCACGAGTGTCGATCCGGCGCAGACGCCTTTCAGCGTTGACAGCGTCACGCTGCGCATCAACTGCACGGATGCTACAACACCCGGTGGGACCGCCAAACCAATTGACGTGTCGGCTACCGCCGAGGCGATGGATAACACGACGCCGATCGTGTTGAACAGTGTCTTCTTCCCTCTGGGGAAAGCTCCCAGGCAGTTCGATTCCTTCTATCTCGGGAGTCCGGAAGCGTTCTCGAAAGTCGGCGCGAAGGTCCAACTCGAATTCACGATGGCGGAGGCCTCGTTCTTCACTCTCTCCGCGGTTCGGGAGGGCGCCTTCGCGGATAGGGTGCTCGCGGGAGTCGGCGCCGACAATGCGCTTCACCTGCTCGCGATCGATCCGGTGACCGGCGGCATCACGAAGTTTCCCGATCGCGAACCGCTTCAGCCGCCGGTCCCCGGCTATGCCGGTGCCGCGACTACTGGCGCGAACGTCACCCTGGACAAAGAGCCCCGCTACCGATTGCCAGTCTGGCGAGAAACGGACGCCGCAAGCGCCAACCCGCGATTCGCCGTCGCGACCATTGCCGGCAAGGACGTGTGGGTGTGGCTCGAACGAGAGGACAATTCTCACCAGAGCGGCTGGGTGGAGTTCGGTCCGTTGCCGACGACAACCTCGGACGCCGTCGCCAGTCTCGTGTATCTCTCGGATCCGCTCGCGCCTCTACTCGTGGCGGTGCAAGGACAGAATCTGTGGATTCGCGAATGGACGGAGGCGCAGCCTCCGGTTCTACCGTGGGCGTTCGCCCCTACGACTGATCCGGCGCCCGTGACGCTGAAGGCGCTCGTTCCAATTCTGGACCTGGCGGGTCTCGTGACGTCCGCCGCAAACGATCTCGTTGGCGTCTCGGACGGCAACGAGCTCTACACGGTCACACTGGGTGGCGCATGTACGTCACTCGGCCCAACCGATGCCGACTTCGACGTTCCGCCCATCGCCGTACTCAATGCGCCAAACGATCTCATCGTCGTCTACGCTCAGACCGGCCTGAATGCGATTGTCGTCGTGCGAGAGGGTCAGCCCGACGTAACGATCACTCTCACGGAGCTCGACGCGAGTGTCGCGGGCTTGGAGGCGTTTCTCGACGGCGCGAGCCAGGTCGAGTTCCTCGCGTCCGTCGTGCACGCGTCGGGGAGTTACACGTTGACGTGGGCTCCGACGACCGGAGGAACGGCGCCGATTCTTTCACGCACCGACATACCGGCCGCCGCCGGGACTCCAGGTGGTGCCCCAACGCTGATCGACAAACGCATCGTGGTTCCTGGAGACCAGGCCAACCTGCTCGCTGCCTCTTTCGACGTGGCCAACACCATTCAGCAGACGGCGACGATTCTCGGCGGCATCGTCCTGCCGGCGTCCGGTCCGACCCTCGCGCCGAACGATCAAGTCGCGCGTACGGTAGGAACGCCAGAGTTGTGCACGATCGGCAACTTCGGCACAACGAGGAACGGCGAGGTGTTCTATCCAACCATCGCTCCGTTCTTCACCACAGCGAGCACCGGGCCGATTCTCGCCTACCTGACATCGACTCCAAGGACGGGGACACCGACGGGTACTGTCGACGAATTCTCTGTTGACCCAGCCGACCACGAAATGACGGACAATTCGTTCGTCCTCGTCAACAGCACGCTCTTCCAGATCTCGCTTGACAAGACCGTAAACCCTTGGGTCGCTACCGCAACTGGCCTCGGAAATCCCGCAGCAGTCACCTACTTCAACCCAATTCTAACCGGCGGGCGAGCCGCGCCGTACATGGAGCTCGATCCGGCAGGGAACGGCAACTGGCCCGCAACGTTGTTGGATCGAACGCCGCTGACATTTCCGTCCGAGAATCCGACCGTACAACCGGCCAAGGCGTTTGCGACGGACGTCGCCGGCCACCCGACCATCGTTGCACTGTTGAACGAGTTCGCTCCGGCGCCGGCGGCCGCCGTGACCTTTGTGATCAACGGGGCAATTGGCGCGTGGCAGCAAATGCTCGGCGACTCATCGGCCAATCCGGAACTCTCCTGGGAGTACTCGAATGGTCGATCGTGGTCGAAGCTCTCCGACGCGGCCGACGAGACAAGGAATCTCAAGAACAGCGGCGCGGTAAAGTTCACAGTGCCGGCCGATATCGCGCAGTCGGACTGGTCAGGCAAGTCCGACTTCTGGATTCGCGCGCGCTTGATCGGCGGCGACTACGGCCAGGAAAAGGTCACCGTCAAGACAAAGCCCCTGCCTGACGGCAGCACTGAGCAGACCGTTGTCCGTTCGTCCGAAGGCATCCGCGCGCCTTCGGTTGTCCGACTCGAGATCTTCTACTCGATCTGCAACGCCGTCCTTCCCGAAGCCGTGCTCGCACAAGACAGCGGGACGACTCTCGATGAGACCGACGCGAATCGCACCGGTGGCGCGTTGGTCGAGGCCTTCGTGCCGTTGCCCCTCGCTCTGCAGAGATTGTCAAACGCTCCGCCGTCGACCGAAAACACAGCCAACTGTCTGCCGGACTGCAACTGCCGATCGTGCGTACCCGCGGCGACGACAAAGGACAAAGCAACCGCTTCGAAAGCCGCCGGCGCGTCATCAACCGCCCAGACCGCGACCTCGACGCAGCGAGCGCTCTTCATCGGACTGAAGACGGTTGCATCCGGGGGCTCCGTCAATGTTCTGCTGCTCGTCGACGAACGAGAGCATTCGCAATTCACGCCGCTCACCGTGGAAGCGCTCATCGAAAACGAGTTCCAACCGATCACGGCGTCGGATGCGACGCGCGCGATCGGCGAGAGCGGCTTGCTCACCCTCGCCTTCGAGCTCGTGCCGACCGAAGCCGAGCTGTTTGGTCAATCCCTGACCTGGCTCCGACTGACGCCGCACGGCACCGATCTCTCAGACTGGAAGCCGTCGATCCGCGGCGCATATCTCAATGGAATGTGGGCGAGCGCCACGGAAACGCTCACGCGCGAGCTGGTCGGATCGTCGGAGGGCGCCCCCAATCTCAAGCTCACTCTCGCTCGCCCGCCGTTGCTCGAGAGCACGCTCGAGCTGCGAGTGCGCGAGCCCCTTGGCGACGAGGAAGTGAAGCAGCTCGCCGACAAAGACAAAAACCTCGTGAAGACCAACCCCGACCAGCTGGCGGGGAACTGGGTTCTGTGGACTCAGGTTGACGATCCGCTGGATGCCGGCCCGCAGGACCGCGTGTACTCGCTCGATGAAACGACCGGTGAGATCCAGTTTGGCGACGGCCTGCACGGAATGATTCCGCCGATCGGCACCGACTCGATCGTCGCGTTTCGATATCAGCGTACGGAACCGGCGCAGCCGGGGAGCGACGCGATTCCCGGGAACGAGGTCGAGTCGCGTACCGTGCTGGGTCTCGTTTCGCCGCTTCCAACAGTCGAGACGGTGACTGCCGCCGACCAATCGGCCGGCGGCACACTCGCCGAAGCGGACGACCGAGTCGTTCAGTTCGGATTCGCCCGGCTGCGGCATCGCGACCGAGCGGTGACCGCGGCGGACATCGAGGATCTCGTCCTCGCGATGTCGCCTGATATCGCGCAGGCTCGCTGCCTCCTCAAGCGCGGTTCCGCGCGACTCGTCGTCGTGAAGCGCGGCGCCGACCCGACGCCCAGCAACGCGGAAGTCCGCGAGTGGACACGGCTGCTCCTCACGCTGGTACCAAGCTCTCTCAGCACGTCGAAGGCGGTATCGATCGTGAAGCCGACGTTGCGGGCCCTGCGCATATATATGAGAGTCGTCGTCGATTCGCTCGACAACGCCGGCGCCTTCAGAGACGACGCCCAAGCCGCAATTGCCTCGCTCCTCGACCCCTCAACTGGAAGAGCCCCGAAAGCTGGGTGGTTGTTGGGTGCGAGCCCGATTGAGGATGACATTGCGCTGGCACTCATCGACACGGCGCACCTCGAAAGCATCGCCGAAGTCACGTTCCGCGAGGTGGCTCCGGACGGGACGGAAAGGCCGTGGCCGTCGACGCTCCTGCCGACCGAGCTCGCCGTGCTCGACGACGATCCGGTTCGCATCGAATTCGAGCTTGTCGGGGCGGCCGCATGAAATCGCTCGCGCCGAATCTGTTCGACGAGCGGTTCGACGACCTGATGAAGATCGGGCGGGCGCGACTCCGCGCGCTCGCACCCGAGTGGACGGACTACAATGCGCACGACCCCGGCATCACGCTGATGGAGTTGTTTGCGTGGACGTCGGAGGCGCAGCTGTATTCACTGGCCCGCATGCGCCGCGACGAGCGTGCCGCGTACGCGGCATTCCTCGGCATCAAGACCGGTGGCACCCGTGGCGCCGCAGGCGTGATTTGGCCCGACCGCAGCGATCCGAATTCACCGGTCGCGTCATACCTCGCGACGATGGTGCTGTCGCGGGACACGGTGATCAACCTGGCCGGCACCCCAGCGCCGACGTTCAGGCCGCAGGACAAACTCCTCTGGGTGCCGGGTCGCATTCGCTCACTCCGCTCGCAAACCGCGCGCGGCGGCGGAGCCGCGACCGACCTCACCATGAGCAACCAAAGGGGAAACCTCACCTTTCTTCCGTTCGGAGAGCGTGCGGGTCCCATGGCGGTGTTGGCGCTCGACTACGTCTGCAACGATCCGCGCGGCCTTTTCGGCTCAGATCGAAAAGCGGCGAAGGATGCGCTGTGGCCGATCGGCGTTCTCGCGGCACCGCCGTTGACCGGATCAACGAGCGATTCGACCCCGCCAACGAGAAAGGGATCGTCGCCAATCGCGGCGACGCTCGTCGACGGCGACGGCCGCTATGCGGTTCGCGTTGCTCGCGACACGACGCAGGGATTGTTGGCCAGCGGCGTCCTCATGCTCGACCTCTCGAGCGTGCCGACTTCGCCGGAAGCGTTCACCATCGAGCTGCGATCGCCGCGCGGCTTCGCGCGGCCGCCTCGCTGGCTTCGGGTCGAGCCGAGCGTGATACCCGTTCTTCAAGGCCGCGTGGTCTCGAACGAATTGAACACTTCGATCGCGAAGCCGAATTGGTGCTTCACGCTTGCGAATCCCGGAGTGCGCTTCGAGGCGGACAAGGAGCCCGTGAGCGTCATGATCGTCGATCCGGACACGAGACTCGAGCTGCCGTGGAAAAGAGTCGATCGCCTCGTCGACCAAGGGCCCGACGAGTCCGTGTACGAGTACGACGCATCGACCGGACAAATCACCTTCGGCAACGGCGTGAACGGTCGGTTGGCGCCCGACCAGGCGCAGGTACTCGCGACGTACGCGGTGTCGGATGCCGAACAGGGCAACGTTGGTCGAAACCGAAAATGGCAGGTGGCGGGATTTCAGGGTGTGATGGGCATCAATCTCGATCCGATAAGCGGCGGCGCGTCACCACTCGGATGGAAGGACCAGCGACGCGACGCGCGAGAGCGCTCGAAGAGCGAACACGCGCTCGTGAGCTCGGCCGATATCATGACCGCGGCCAAGACGCTGCCGCTGCTCGAGGTTGCGCGCGCGTGGATCTCCGCTCCCGCAACGGGCACACCGCGGACTGGCGTAGTGACGCTCGTCGCGATGCGAGCGCGCACGGGTTCGAACGAGCCGGTGGAGGCGCCAGAGACTTCCCGCTGGCTCGACGCGATTCGGGGTCGGCTGGCGCCGCGAATGCCGCTCGGCGTTCGCCTGGCCGTCGTCGCGCCGGCGTACGTGCCGTTCTCGATCACCGCGACCGTCGAGAGCATCCGTGGATTTGCACCAGAGGACATCAAAACCGCGATTGAGAAAAAGCTGAACGAGCGCCTTACGCTCGTCGCGTCGTCGGACGACGACAAGCAGCGCGATGCAGGAGTCGGCGTCACGGTCCGAGACGTCACGATCTGGATCCGGTCCACGCCGGGCGTCGCTCGCGTGACGACCATGAAGCTGTTCGATGCAACTGGAAAGGCCCTCGACGACGGAGTTGCCGTTCCTCGAGACGGTTTCCCGAAGTGGCTGTTCGATGCAAGCAAGATCTCGGTGTCGCGTCAACAGAGCGGGAGCGAGCGATGACCGGAGACAAGCAGCGGCGCTATCGCTTTGCCACCGCGGCGCAATGGAACGCGTGCCTGTTTTCCCAGGCGGACGCCGACTTTCTCGCCGGCGGGAACGGCATGCGGCCGGTCCCGCCGTTCGCAACGACCCCGACGGTCTTCGCGGCAAACGATGCCTTCGCGCCGGCGGTCACGTGCGCGGGCGAGATCGTATTCGTGGATCACCAGCATTCACTCGTTCGCCTCGCTCCGGGCAGCGATCAGCTCATGGCCGAAGCGGCGCCGGCGGGGCTCGCGAAGGCGAATCGTGTCATCACGACGCCGAATGCGTTTTGGGTTGCCTCCGAGTCGGGCGCCGCGCTGCGTGCCTACGAAATCGAGACGTTGACGCGCGTCGTCGAGGTCGAGATGACACCGCATCGGGTCATCGACATCGCCGGCGACGGGCGAGACGCTGTGTATGCGCTCGTCGAAGACCCCGATGGCGTGCGCGCGCTCCACATTAGTCGAACAGGCCGAGTCACCGGCACCACCACCTTCGAAGGAATCGCCGACGCGAAAGCTTTTGTCTACCTGCGTCAAACAGAGCGGTTCGTCGTTCTGGTGGACGGCGGACAGCAGCGGCTCTACTGGTTCGCCAAGACCGGCGGCCGCCCCCTGATCGGTCGGGCCGTCGGTGCGCTGCATCCGTGCTTCACCGTGGAACATCTCGGCACCGACTCCCGGAATCGAGTCTTGGCAGCCGGCGAGGACAGCACGGCGGACGGCGGCCGGACCTTCGTGCTGATTCTGGACGGCGACGGACTCTCGATCGACGAATTGGCGATCGATCCTGCCGACGCCCCAATCACCGGGCTCGTCGCCACGCGCGAGACCGTTCTCGTCACCGGACGACGCGGACTGCTTCGTTTTGCCGCGAGTGAAGTCGTGCCGGACGGAGTGAGCGCACTGCAGAGTGTCGTGCTGACCCCCGTGTTGTCGTCTCCGGATCGTGTCGACGCACGACGCTGGCTGCGAGTCGACGCCACCGCGCAATTGACTGCAGGCGCGGCGATCGAAATCACCTACGCGGCGCCCAAGGACGAAGACCCTGACACGCTGGCGCGGCTCAAGGCTATCGCCGCGGACACGTCGCGTTCGATGAGCGCTCGTATCGATGCGATGAGAAGCGAGCCGGGTGTTTGGAGCCAAGCGACGGTCTTTCACGGGACCAGCGATCCGGGCGCCGCTCCGGCGATCTATTCGGCCAAGCTGTTCGACGTCCATGCAAAAAACGTCTGGGTCTCTGTGAAGTTGATCGCCTCGTCGGGCGCGGGGTTGCCGGTGCTTCAGCAGCTCGACGTGCTATACCCCGGTCTGACGCTGATGCAGAGGCTCCCGGCGATCTATCAGCGTGAGGAATCCAAGCCGGGCAGCTTTCTTCGAAGCCTCGTCGGTGTTGTCGAAGCGACGACGCAGGACATCGATGCACGTGTGGGCTCGTTGGGCAGCAAAATCAATCCGTCGACGGCGCCCGTGGAGTGGCTCAATTTCGTCGCGCGATGGCTCGGCGTTCCGTGGGACGATGGGCTGAGCGAAACACAGAAACGAGCCATCGTGAAGCACGCTCCCGACCTTTTGAAGGCGCGGGGCACACGCGCTGGAGTCGAGCAATTGCTCGCGTGCCTGCTCCCCGAAACGCCGCGGCGATTCCGCGTAACCGACGCAACGGCCGATTTCGGCTTTGCGATTCTTGGTGGGCCTGGCGCCGCCGGGGCCGCGCTGCCGGCGATCATCGGCGGGGCCACGAAGTGGTCGACCATGCTGAATGAAACATCGCTGCTGGGCTGCATGCGATTGCCCTGCGACGGACAGACGACCGATGCCGCATTGCCGTTCGCCGGAACGGTGCAAGTCGAGGTAGCCGCGAGCGCGACCGAGCGAGTGGCGTGGCAACCGTGGCTGCGCGCGCTGATCGAACAGATGATCCCGCTCACCGCGCGCCTGCAATTCCGGTGGGTCGGTCTGGACGCACTGCGCAGCGACCGGCTCGATGGCTCGCTGGTTCTCGACTCGGTGGCCGATCCGACCGTCGGCACCGACACAATGACGAACGTCGTACGCCTGCCCGAGCGAGGAACTCGCCTCTCGGCCTCAGGTTCGAGCCTCAGTACGCGCTTGCTTTGACGACAGGAGACGGATCCATGCAAGAGATGGAGATACCCGTAGCCGTGAAGCAACCCCGAACGAGCCGAGCAGGCTGCTGCCCGGACGACGAGTGCGGGATCTGCGGGGGGAGCCTCAAGAACAACTACTACGCAGGAAAGCGCCTGACGCCGGACACGTTTCGCGTCGAGCAGCGGTACCACGTCGAGCGGCGGCGGCTCCTCAATCGTGCGATTCACGGATGGGGTGTCGTCTACGGCTACCCCATTACCGTCGAGACGCGCGAGTTGCGAAAGTCGTCGACTCGCGAGCGGCCACGACGCGATCCGTGCGGCCGGCGCGACGACGAGCCGCGTGACACTCGAGACGGCGTGACCCGCCGGCTCAAAATCGAGGACGGGTTGGCGCTCGACACCTGCGGGCGCGAGCTGTTACAGGTCGGCTGCACGATGCTAGCGCTGGACGACGTCCTGGTGGTCGACGACCGTGGACGGCGGCTCGATCCCGCGAACACGTTCAAGGCCGCCGTGGGTGATACCGAGAAGGAGCGCGGTGGATGGTGTTGGCTGCTCGAGGCGCACTACGCCGAGCAGAACTCCGATCCCGTCCAGATCACCGATTCGTGCCGCTGCCAGCACGACGAGTGGGACCATGCCTGCGAGACGGTGCGGTACAGCCTACGTCGCGTTCTATGCGAGGAGTGCTGCTGCGATCCCGAATGTGGTCTCGATTGCGATTGCGCACACGAGGGCTGCTGTCATTCTGAGCGAAAAAAGGTCCAGCCTCCGCACGACGAGACCTGGCAGGAGGAGCTGCGCGAAGAAGAGCGCGAGGAAGGGAGCCAGCTATTGACGAAGGGCCACGAGCCGTCGCGCCGTCCAGACACACGGCCGAGCCGCGGAGGCTGTCGCTGCATTTGCGATCACTTGACCGGTCTCCACCCCGGAGAAACCTGCACCTGCCGGTTGTGTGAGATCGAGGAGATGTGTGGAAGCGTCCGCATCGATCTCGCGCACGGTGTCCCGTTGGCTTGCGTCGACGTCGTCCTCAACGAGTGCGATGTGTGGACGTTCGGCCCGAAGGTGGAGGTGTGCGGTCCCCGGCGATTCGTGAAGCGCAACGATTTGCTGTTTGACCTCATCCAGGGCTGTGATCTCACGCGAATCGTGGAGATCGGGTGGGCCGAGTGGCATCGGCGGGACAATCCGATCACGCTCGATGAGTTTCTCCACGCGCTGGGATACGTCGCCGGAGAGTCCGAAGCGCAAGATGAATACATCGCGCGCAGGTTCTGGGTCGAATTTTCGCGGCCGGTGCGACGCGACTCGCTGCGCGCCGACTGTTTCGCGATGACCGTGTTGAGTCGGGAAGAGCGCGAACTGTGGTGGACGCCAAACCGAGTTCCGATCATCGGCGTGGAACTGTTACCGTCCCAACCCGAAACGCCGCATCTCACCCGTGGGGCGGCAATCGTCGTCGATGGCGTATGGCTCTACGACGCGGTGCGGAGCCCGGCCAGCGTCTTTCACGACCACTTAACGCGTGTGGAGTTCGAAGTCCGAGGCGACTTCATCGTCGATTGCAACGGCCAGACGGTCGATGCCGAAGCGTTCGGGCGTTTTCCACCGCCGACGGGCAACCGCTCACCCGGCGGAACATTCCTCTCGACATTCAGCGTCGCGAAGAGCGAAGACTCGGAGCGCCGCAGCAACCGTGATTACGCTGCACGTTCCCAAGGAGTCTCACGATGACTGGAACTACCTTGAGCTGCGTCAAGGGCACATCAACGCTGGTGCGCCCGAAGTTCGGTCCCGGGATGCTGCTCCGAGCCGACGACCTCGACGCCCAGACCACGTATACGCGTGACCTGAGCCGACTCTTGTTCCGCTCGCTCTTCGGCTGCGGCGTCGTCTGCGGCCTGGACGTCACGCCGGGCATCGACAAGTGCGGCGATCTGACGATCACGGTGAACGCCGGCGTGGCGCTGGGTTGCGACGGTGATCCGATTTACGTGCCGAAGAGTCAGTCGGTCACCGTCGGAGACTGCAAGGGCGACGACCTCCCTGACCCTCCGTTGTGGGTGCTGCTCTGCGCGACGTCGAAGTGTTGCGCACCGCGCCCTGCGAGTTGCGGCTGCGACGACGACAATCCATCGTCGTCGCCAACGCGAGTGCGCGATTGCTTCGAAATTCGGGTCGTCAGCAAGCTACCCAAGTGTGTCTGCTGCCACCCTGCCGAGCAAGATGACGAGAAGAAGGACAACGAGAAGGAGAACGAGATAAACGAGATACAAGTGAGCGATAGCTGGTCGAGGGCAGATCGATGCCCCTGCGGCCCGATGGACGGCTGCTACACCGACCACTATGCGGGGAAGTGTGCCTGTTGCGACGATTGCAGCGACGACGGCTCGTGTGACTGTAATTGCGTGCTGCTCGCCGAGCTCACGGTAGACGATGACGGCGACTGGACGGCGGATCACTGCGTACGGCGCTTCGTGCGGCCGATCTTCATGCGCGATCCCGTGTGTGCAGCACAAAAGGCCGAAGTGTCAGCCGCGATTGAGTCGGATAGCTTCGCCATGGAACAAAAGTCCTTTGCGACGGCAAAGAAGAAGTCCGCGCGAAAATCAAGACGCAGAGTCACAGTCGAGGATGTTGAGTGACCAGCGATTGCAAATGATCGATGTCTGCCGAGGGCAGGGCTGAGCGCACCGCGGCACCCGCGGGGCGACGGTCGGTTCCACCGACCGTCGTTCAGCGGACCACTGCATCCATAGCGCGCTCGCCGGCGCAGGCGCTTCAGGATCGTCTGGGCTTTCGGGCGACGCAGCAACTGATCGCGCGTTCGCCTGCGGCGCGCGTTGGCACCACCGCGCTGACAAGCGCCCAGACCTCGAAGGCGCGACGGCTCCCGATTTCATCGCCGCGCGATCCCGCGGAGATCGAAGCCGAGGCGGTCGCGCGGCGCGTCGTCACGATGCAGGCGCCGCCTACGCCGGCCGCACCGCCGCCCGTTGCCCCGACGGCGGGCGCCGCCGGCGTCGCGCACCGCGCGCATCACAAGTCGTCGAACGTTAGTCCGGCGCGGACGGCTTCGCCGATGGAAAACACGGGCGCTGGCGCACCACTTCCGGCGAGCGTCCGCTCGCATATGGAGCCGCGCTTCGGCGCGGATTTCAGCGGCGTTCGTGTTCACACGGACGGCGCCGCGGCGCAGCACAGCTCGACGCTCGACGCGCACGCGTTCACGGTGGGGCACCACATCTACTTTGGCCGCGACAAGTTCCAGCCGCACAGTGCCGGCGGAAAGGAGCTGATCGCGCACGAGCTCACCCACACGATTCAGCAAGGCGCCGCGCCGCAGAGAAAGACCGTACACCGAAGCGCGGCGAGCGTGTCGCACCAGGCCGCGCCGAGTGTGCAGCGGTCGTTCCTTGGCATTCCCAGCCCGCGCGAGTACTTCGCGGACAAAGCGGCGAACATCCCCGGTTACACGATGTTCACCGTGGTGATCGGCTACGACCCGATTCTCGGGGCGAGAGTCGAGCGGAACGCCGGCAACATTCTTCGCGGGGCAATCCGGCTAATTCCGGGCGGCAAGTTCATCACCGACGCGCTCGATGCGCACAAGGTCTTCGACTCGGTCAGCGCCTGGGCGGCGAAGCAATTCGACACGCTCAAGGATATCGGAGCCCAGCTGGTGGAAGATCTCAAGGATCTGATCAGCCACCCGTCGTTGGATTTGAGCGCGATGTGGGAGAAGGGCAAGGCGATGGTGATGCGTCCGATCAACCGCATCATTGCGTTCGCCATCGCCCTGAAGGACGGCATTGTCGCGCTCATAAAGGACGCAATCCTCAAACCGATTGCAGCCTTCGCTCGAACGACCAGCGGATATCCGCTTCTCTGCACGATCCTCGGCAAAGATCCGATCACCGGCGAGCAGGTCCCGCAGGATGCTGAGGCGCTGCTCGGCGGCTTCCTCAAGTTCATCGGCGAGGAAGAGACCTGGAATACGATTCAGAAGGCGAAGGCCATTCCGCGCACGATCGCCTGGTTCAAGGGGGCGGTCAAAGCGCTGACCGGTTTCCTCAAGGAGATTCCGGGGCTCTTCGTGGCGGCCTTCAAGGCGCTGTCGGTCGAGGACATCATCCTCATTCCGCGCGCCTTTGGGAAGCTGGTCGGCGTCTTCGGCAACTTCGCGGTCCGATTCGTCACGTGGGGCGCGAACGCCGTCTGGACGCTCCTCGAGATCATCTTCGACGTCGTCGCGCCGGGTGCCCTCGGCTACATCAAAAAGACCGGCGCGGCGCTCAAGACCATCCTCAAGAATCCGCTGCCTTTCATGGGCAATCTCGTCAAGGCGGCGAAGCTCGGGTTCACGAACTTCGGCGAACACTTCCTCGACCACCTCAAGGCTGGCCTGATCAACTGGCTGACCGGTGCGCTGCCCGGTGTCTATATCCCGAAGGCGTTCTCGTTGGTCGAGATCGCGAAGTTCGTGTTCTCGGTGCTGGGGCTGACGTGGGCGAACATCAGACAGAAGCTGGTCAAGGCGACCAGCGAAACGGTGGTCAAGGCGATGGAGACTGGCTTCGACATCGTCGTGACGCTCGTGCGCGATGGTCCAGCGGCGGCGTGGGACAAGATCAAGGAGCAGCTGTCGAACCTGAAGGACATGGTGATCAGCGGGATCACCGACTTCGTGGTGGACATGGTCGTGAAGAAGGCGATCCCGAAGCTGATATCCATGTTCATTCCGGGCGCCGGATTCATCTCGGCGATCCTGTCGATCTACGACACCATCATGGTGTTCGTAAACAAGATCAAGCAGATCATTCAGGTCGTCACCGGATTCATCGACTCGATCGTCGCCATCGCGGCAGGACAGATCGGGGCGGCGGCGACGAAAGTAGAGAACGCGCTCGCCGGTGTGCTGTCGCTTGCCATCAACTTCCTTGCCGGGTTTGTCGGGCTAGGGAAGGTGGCGGACAAGGTGATGGCCGTGATTCAGAAGATTCGCGCGCCGATCGACAAGGCGCTCGATTGGCTGGTGAACTTCATCGTGAACGCCGCCAAAAAGCTCGGCAAGTTCATTGTGCAGGCCGGAGTCCCGCAGGATCCGAATGAGCGGCTGCGGCTCGCTGCGGATGCGGCCACAGCTGCGGCTAAACGGCTCGGTAGTGGGATAACGGCTCCCCTTCTCAAGCCTCTCCTCGTCGGAATCCAGCTCCGATACAGCCTAAAGCAGATCGACGCCTTTCAGCAGGGCGGGACCTGGTGGGTTCGGGCCGTTGCCAACCCAGAACTGATCCGCAACATGGGAATTGTCGCCGTCAAGGCACCCACCGGGTCAACTGCGGCGAGCTCGCTCGAGCCGATGCCTCTCGTGCCCATTACCTTCGATTGCAACCTCGACAAGTACGTTCAAAGCGTTTTCGAGGAACAGCTCAAGGGACACGAGACCGGACTAAATGCAATCTCGGTCGTTGACTGGGAGAAAAATCGACTGGAATACGACAAGAGTGGCCGAGGGACCGCAGTTCCGCAGGAAGAGGTCCGCGAACTCTATCGAAAGCAGCTCCGGGCACAAAAAAAGCAACCAAATCAAACGGCGGCTGAACTGGATAGCCTAGTCGAAGCCGAAATGGAGCGCCTCGCTGCTCTCCACGAACCGGACCTGGTGGCGGGCGGCTTCAATGTCATCAGCAAACTGGGTTCCCGGTATGTCAATTCATCAATCGGGTCTCAGTGGCGAACAAAAGTATTGTTAATCAAGGCCGTGGTTGACAAGATTCCCAAGGGAGAAAAGCCGCAGCGACGCATAAACGTAAAGCTTACATCGCGGCCTATTACGCCATAAGCTGACTTCAGCGTTCACATGACTCAGTTTCCAGATTTCGAACAGCAATACGGCCCACCCGAGCACTGCATTCCTGTCGGCGACGCCGGCGTCCGATCCTACGAAGGCAAGCTACCAACAGAGTTGTTGGCCAAATGGCGTGAAAGCGGGTGGTGTTCATACAAGAAGGGGCTGTTGTGGCTTGTGGACCCCGAACAGTTTAGCGGCGTGATTGACGATTGGGTGCAGCTCGACAATGGCAAGCCCCTGGTGTTTCTTCGAACGGCGTTTGCGCATTTATACTTTTGGCATGAGAATGCGGCGTACAGCCTTGACGTACAGCGGGGTGGTGTGAGTCGAGTCACACCGCGAGTCGACCGCCTCTTCACGCTGCTCTGCGATTCCGAGATCAGGGAGAAGATCCTCCGGGCTCCGCTGTTTGAGAAAGCTCTGCCATTGTTGGGTTCGCCCTCGCGGGACGAATGTTACGCATTCGAGCCGGCCCTCGCGCTTGGGGGCTCTGGTGATTTGGAAACGATTCGACGCGTCAAAATGCGGGAGGCCTTGGGAGTCCTGGCCCAGCTCGTTGGATAGATGCTTATCGTCCGGGTCAACGTCCCGAATCAGGCCGAATTGTGGCCGTCGTGTCTCAAATCTCGCATGCAGGGCCCACTATTTCCTCCCGACCGCCAGCCGCCGCCCCATCCACGGCTTACTGCGCACCTGCTGCATAACCTGCGAACGCCCCGAAAGCCCGAGCTTCTCGAGAATATTGTGAACGTGGTGCTTGACCGTCGCCACGCTCAGACACAGCTCGGCGCTGATCTCCTTATTGGACAGCCCGTCGCCGACCAGCGTCGCGACCTCGCTCTCGCGCCGCGTCAACGTCAACGCGGGATCCGCTTCGTCCACGCGCACTTCCCGGCTGTGCAGTGCTCGAAGGAGAGCGCCGGTGATCTCCGGAGGACAGGCCTGACGACCCGCCACGATCTCGAAGAGTGAGGCGCATAACGAATCGATCGATGCATTGCGACCGACATATCCGCAGAATCCCGCGCGCCCGCAATCGATGACGTCCTGTCGGCGCTCGTTGAGGCCCAGCGCCACCAGGGCGATGTCGGGCGATCCAGCGGCAATCGAACGGACATCAAAGAGCTCGATACCTTGGCTGACGTCGATCAGGATGACCTCGACCTGGACCTGACCCATGAGCTCCCTCAGGTCCGCGAGGTCGTCCACGACGCCGAGCGCGCGGATGCCCGGTCGCGCGTTGAAGCACGCGGCCAATCCGTCGCCGAACACGTGTACGGCAGTGAGGATCAGAACGTTCATGGGGCGATGGGGCGATCAGTTACGTCTTCGCCTCGAGCGCGCCATTCGACTGTCCACGCTTACTTCGTGGGAGCTCGTTCATGCTCCCTCCCGTGATGTACGCCGGCGGTTGCAACTGCATCATGACGGGCACCGCGTCGTGCCGAGCACCCGCAGGCGGTGAGTAATTCGCAAGACGGAGAGAGTCGCCGCTGGGGGGTGGGGATCCTATTATACAGGCGCGCCGTCATCTTGGGCAGGGGCGCTCCACGAGGCGCCAAGGTGCCACGAATCGTCGCCCGGCGGTCGAAAATTAGAGCGTTTTAATCTTTGCAGTCAAATGCAATGATGCGCGGACACTGAAAGGGCGGCGCGCGGATCGGCGTCGCGCATCGACGAAATCAGGCGCTGTCCGGCGACCACTGAAGCGAGGCTTGCCGCAGCTGATCCAACCGCTTCCAGTGCCGCTCGACCGCGGACCTGCCTGCCTTCGTAATGCTGATCCGGGTGTTCGGAATCTTGCCCACGAATTCCTTTTCGACCGTCACCAGTTCGCCATTTTCCAGTTTCGACAGGTGACTGGAGAGATTGCCCTTGCTCAGTCCAGTGAGACGCTGAAGATAGAGAAAGTCAGCGGCCTTACACGCCGCGAGGGCCGTGAGAATCGCGAGACGAGCCGGTTCGTGGACGAGACGATCCAGCTCGGCCAGTTGCTCAAACGGAAGCGACATGCTTTTCCTCACGAATGGGCGCCAGAACGCGTACGAGTGCGCGATGATCGAGCACGCCACCGACGATGTAGATGAGACCGACGATGCCGATGAGGGGCGTGAGGCTGGGTTTGCCGGCCGGCACCACGTCAAAGAGCGGAAGGATTGAAAAGACGACGAGGCCGAACGAGGCGACGATGTAATGCGCCCGGCCTCCGCCAGTGGATTCACGGTAGGCCTCGATGGCCAGCGCGAAGGCGAGACCACTGACGACGATCGGCGGGACAAATGCGGCGTCCACGATCATGGCGACGATGATCGCGGGATAGACGATCAGCCACTTTACCGACGTTCGCACCTCGTGCCGCGACGGGTCACCCTGCACACGCCCGAACTGTCGAGCATAGTATTGCCCGAGCACGGAAGTCGACAACCAGATGGCCACGCCGAACATGAGCAAGCCGATCCACTCGCGCACGGCCGTGTGGCTCCCGACGTGCGCCGAGCGCATGACGGCGTATCCCAGCATGGCAGCGCCCAGCGGGATCCAGCGCAGCCCTTGCCAGAAAAAGTAGTTATCGGTGACGTTGTGAATTTGGCGCAATCGGTCAGCGGTCATCGTTGCCTCCCAGTTGATCGAGCAAAGCGTGAAGCTGAGCGACCGGCAGGTGATCTCCGATATCGCGCCCGTAGTTCGCGGCGACCAATCGACCGTCCGGTCCAACGAGAAAGTCCGCCGGCATTTTCGCCATTTGCCAGGCGATTCCTCCCCAGAAACCATGAAGCATGGATCGAACAAACGCTACGTAGAAACTCGGGCTTACGATCGAGAGGAGGAGCCGCGGCCACGACGTCTCTACCCCGTAGAGGCGGTAGACGCGGAAATCGGGATCGGCCACCAGAGGGAACGCGTACTGCCGGCCGCCGGCGTGAGCGCGAATGGTGTGCGCCGGGGAATGGAAGAACGCCACTACGGCGAGGCCCCGGTCACGCAAGCGTGTGTAGTGCTTGGCGAAATCATGCAAATGCAGGTTGCACATCGGACATGAGGCATAACGAAAGAACATCAGCAGGACGGGGCGCCCGGCGAACTGGTTCAGCGAGACCGTCGTGCCATCGATGGTCTGAGCCGAAAACGGAATGGCCGGTTGGCCCGGTTCAAGTCGCATACGGCCTCGAATCGCTAATGCCATCGCGTCGGTATGGGGGGGGGATACGGACTAGTTTGCAGTACAAACTACTAATGCAATGCTGCGATGGCAACCTTGCAGTTCGGTTCAGCCAAACGTGAACGCAAACGCCTCCACGCCCTTGTCGAGAAACTCGATCTCGCAGCGGCGATCTACGATGGGTTGCGGTTGTCGAATGAACTGATAAAGACGCTGGTCATTGGCGACGCCCATTCCCTGGTCGTCGAGATCGCCGCCGCGCGACGAAACCGGCGTCTGTCCGTCGAGCAGCACGCGAAACGGCCACGGGTCGGCCTCCGGTCGGCGGGCCCATGGGCCAGTCGGCTGCTGCCTCGATACCGCGGCCCGCGACTGACGAGATCTGTCGATCGACGTTGCGGGCCCCCGCTTCGATGAGCAACTGTTGGATCTCTTTCTCGATGTCCGCGTACTCGCCTTCTCCAAAGTGGCGACGTCGCACTCGTCCTTTTCCGTCCAATAAGTAGAGCGCGGGCCAGTACTGATTGCCGAACGCGCGCCAGATCGCGAAGTCGTTGTCGATGGCAACCGGATAATCCACCTTCATGTCCGCCGCAGACCGGCGCACGTTTTCGAGACTTCGCTCGAACACGAACTCCGGCGCATGCACGCCGAGGACGACAAGCCCCGCATTCCTGTATTTCTCAGCCCACGCGGGAATGTACGGGAGCGTGCGAAGCCAATTGATGCACGTAAACATCCAGAACTGAACGAGGACGTTTTTGCGCTCCAGGCTCGCCTCGGTGAGGGCCGGCGCTTTGATCCATGCCGTGGCGCTTCGTAGCGAGGCGAGTTCGTCGAGTGTAGTGATTCGGTCCATCGGGTGCGGTGGTTGTTGGCAGGAGCGCGACACGTCCAACCGCACTGCAGCAAGAGCGACCGCTGCAGCCTTCAGAAACGCGCGGTCTGACCCGGGTCCCAAGGCAGCCTCAGTGACGGCGGCGGGCGATCGATCTATCGCAAAGACCTGAGTCCGGCGCGCATCTCCGCTGCAAAAAGTTCGGGCTGCTCCCACGCCGCGAAGTGGCCGCCTTTGTCGAGCATGTTGTAGTAGATCAGTTTCGGATATGCGCGCTCCGCCCAACTGCGCGGCGCCTGATAAAACTCCCCCGGAAAAACACTCACTGCAACCGGGATCGTGACGTTCTTCGTGCCGAAAAAGGGCAGCTTGTTCTCCCAGTAGAGTCGGCCCGACGACACGCCCGTGTTGGTCAGCCAGTAGAGTGTGATGTTGTCGAGCACGTCGTCGCGTGTGAGCTCGGTTTCGCTCCGCCCGTTCGTCGGCTTGCGAACGGCCTCCATCCACGATGCGGTCGGCTGCGCATCGCCGTCGCCGTGGTCGAAAAGCCAGGCGGCCAGGAACACGGGGGAATCCGCGAGTCCGTAAAGGGTTTGTGGGCGCGTACCCATCTCGAGCGCATAGGCGACGCCCTTCGCGAAGAACGTTTTCAGCGTCTCGAATGTGCGGGTCTCTTCGTCGGACATGCCGGACGGCGCGGCGCCACCGGTGAATGCGGCCTGCCACACGTCCAACGGGATGACGCCGGCCATGTTGGTGTGAATGCCGAGCAATCCTTCCGGCTGTTGTGTCGCCATCACGTCGACAATGATCGCGCCCCAATCCGTGCCTTGAGCCACAAACTCCGTATAGCCGAGACGATTCATCAACGTCGTCCACGCGCGCGCAATGCGGGCGGGATCCCAACCCTTGGTCGTGGGCTTGCCCGAGAATCCGTGGCCCGGCATGGACGGAATGACCACGTCGAAGGCATCCTCCTCGCTCCCGCCGTGCGCCGTGGGATTGACCAGCGGATCGATGATCTTGAGCTCTTCGATGATCGAGCCCGGCCATCCGTGAGTGATGATGACCGGCAGCGCGTTCTCGTGTTTCGAGCGCACGTGAATGAAATGAACGTCGAGGCCATCGATCTCGGTGACGAACTGTGGGAGTGCGTTCAGTTTCGCCTCGAACGCTCGCCAGTCGTACTCGCCGGCCCAGTAGCGCGCGAGATCCTGAAGTGGGGTGAGCGGCATGCCCTGCGAGTCGTCCGCGACGGTCTCCTTCTCCGGCCACCGCGTTGCGGCAATCCGCCGACGCATCTCGGTGAGCTCCTCGTCCGCAAAGTGAACGCGGAACGGACGGATGGCTTTGCCGTCGGTTGCCGCGCGCGCCGGCGGCGCCTTGCGAGCGACTCGCGTCTTGAAATCCGTCATGCTTTCGCTCCGATTGGTTTCAGGGGACGTGCAACGTCCCACGACCGAAGCCCTCGCGATATTGGACAATGGTTCTACGAACACTCGGGCGCTCGCGGGAGTCGCGATCACGATGCGGGCCGAGCATTGAGCAAATAGCCGGAAGAGTTGATAGGTTGGACCGCATGAGAGTGATGCGTCAGACGCTGATCCTGGTGACGGCACTCAGTCTTCCGGCCGGTGCTCGCGCGCAGAGAGATTCGTCGACGTTCGTCCTTGACCGCGCCGGATGCTACGCGCTGACGCTCGGGCGCTGGTCCGGCCCGTTGCCGACAAATAGTCCGGAAGCGCACACGCCTCCGTCCCGGTTCCGACTCGATACCGTCGCCGTCCAGACACGACCGCGTTCACGATTCGCGGTTGAGCCGGACCAACTCGTTCCGGGTCGCATGGTGGCCTCGTGGATTCCGACGTCGAAGGATTCGATCAGCATGTTCTGGTCGACTGGCTTCATCGGCGTCCGGCTTCGCTTCGTCGCTCGAGGCGATTCGCTCGTCGGCATTGCGACCGCGTTCCGCGACGCACACGCCGCGGGCGATCCGCCAGATCCGTCGGCGTCCGTGATCGCGACGCGAATCAACTGTGCGCTGAGAACTGGCCAAGCGCGCGGCGACACGCTCTTCGTATCGGATCGCTATATCGGCAAAGAGGTCGCGGGCGCCGAGATCACCGCGAAGTTCGACGCGTCTGACGCGCGCACAACGATGTTACGGCTCGACGCTCCCGTCGCGACGATCAACGGACGACTATGGGTCCTCGGCGACATTCTCGTGGCCCTTAGTGTGAACGGGAACGGATTCGTCGCCGTGTGGACAGTCGCCGGGCCGAAGGACGTGATCGAAGCGTACCTCGCGGAGTTTCGCTCTATCGTCCGCACCAAGCATCCTATTTACGACTTCGGCATCCGCTCGCTCATCGTCCGATGTGCTTGTGACTAATCGTCGTCAGCTGAAACTCACTCGGTCGTGGACTCTATGTCGCCGGTCACTCGCGCGCTGATCGCGGGCGCCATCACGTTGTTCGCCGGCAGCATCCTTAACGTGCTCGCCGTGCGAAGGCGCTGGGTGCCGCAGTTCCTTTGGCCCGCGGCGATTGTGACGCCGCTCGCCATCGGACTCTTTGTCTACTGGGCGGCGAGCACGGGGTGACCGCTGGCAGCTCGGCAGCTCGGCGGCGGCTAAGGGCGACGGGCATCGCAGCTACTCGGCGGCGCGAGCAATCGACGACTCGGCTGCTTGGCGACTCGGCTGCTCGGCGACTCGGCTGCGTTTCGGGTACGAGTCAGCCACCATCCAGGCGCCGGCCGTCAACACGAACGTCGAGACGACCTCGCCGCGTTGGAAATCGTTGAGGTTACCTGAAAGCATCCGAGGCACCCACACGATCACGCTGAATAGTCCCATTTGCAGCGCCGAGAGCGCGGCGGCGAGCCGTGCGAGCACATCGGCACAGATGGCGAGTCCCGCCGCGATGAATGTCGTTCCGGTGAGATATGCGAGCGCCGCGTGCGACGGCAGCCAATTCGGGATGAGTACTGTGGTCGCGTCGAGGTACATGAAGTGCGCGAGGCCGAACGGAATCAACGACAGGCCGTAGAGCGTCCTGGCGATGCGAAGGCTCCTGACGCCCGTGAGTAGACCGACGCGTGATTGTTGGTTCTCGTTTGCGAACCAGGTGAACAGAACCCAAGCGCCGGCCACCATCACCGCGGTCGCGCCGCACGTCCAGGCGACCAGCACCAGAGGCTTCTGATAGAGCAGGTTGGGGAGCCTGAGCACCAACAGCCAGATCAACAAAGAGACGAACAGCACTTCCGACGCCAACTTCTCAGAGCGCCGCCAGAGTAATCCGATGCCACCCCCGAGAGAGATCACGGCGCAGACGTACGCCAATACCGGCTGCCCCGGTACCCACTTGGGCACCGGCTGCCAGATCTGGGTGAACTTTCCAGTGACGAGCCCCATGACGCCGAGGCCGATCATGGCGACCATAAACGCGGCATGACCGGGGCTCGCGATTCGGATCGGCCGTGCGCTCATCGGCCGATGGTGCGGAAGAATGCCTGGACCTCTGAGACGTACTGGTCCGGCACCTTGTGTGCGGCGAAGTGGCCGCCGTTATCGTAGGTGTTCCACCGGACGATGTTCTTGTGGTCTCGCTCCGCGAATCGTCTGATGCCGTAAAAGTCACCGCCGAACCCCGCGACTCCGGTTGGAAGTGTCGTCGGCTGGGGCGTCCGATGCGCGTGAGCATTCTCGTAATACAGGCGTGCCGCCGACGAACCGGTCCGCGTCAGCCAATAGGTCATCACGTTGGTGATCACGAAATCCGGATCGAGCTCCTCGCCAAGGAGCTGACCGAGCCACGCCAGGAGTCCAACCGGCGAATCATCGAGCGCGTAGCCGATTGTCTGAGGCTGCTGCGCCATCAGCACGTTGAAGCTGAACTTGTTCTCGTAGAACCACTGGAGCACCCGCAGCTGCGACTGCTCGTCCGGGGTGAGGTCCTTCATCTCGGCGGGATCGCCCGACGGGAACGAGAAGAGCTGTGTGACGTGCACGCCGACGACGTGTTCCGGGTCAATGCGCCCAAGCTCGGGGCTGATCATCGATCCCGCGTCGTTGCCGACGGCGCCGTACCGGTCGTACCCCAGCCGCGCCATCAGCTCGGCCCAGGCATGCGCGATTCGCAGATTATCCCAGCCTCGCGCTCGAGTCGGGCCGGAAAACCCGAAGCCGGGAAGGGAGGGGACCACGACGTGGAACGCGTCGGAGGGATCGCGTCCGTGCGACGCCGGATCGGTGAGCGGCTCGATCACATCGAGGAACTCGACGATCGATCCAGGCCACCCATGCGTCATGATCAGCGGAATCGCTTCCGGCTCACTTGACCGCACGTGCAGAAAATGAACACGCTGGCCGTCGATGACGGTCTCGGACGGTGTGCACTGGTTGAGGCGCGCTTCCCATCTCCGCCACTCGTAACCGTCGAGCCAGTAATCGACGAGACGTCTCACGTAGGCGACCGGAACTCCGTAGTCGGAGCCGGCTCCGATCAACTCATGGCCCCAACGCGTCCGCTCGAGACGGCTGCGCAGGTCGTCGAGATCGCGTTGTGGTATTTCGATGCGCGACGGACGAACGGTCTGATCGGCGATGGGGATGCTGGTTGTCATGGGAACCCTCGTGGCAGCTCGGCGCCTCGGCGACTCGGCGACTCGCGTCGATTCTCGCCCAATATCGGTCAAGGCGGTACTTTGGCCATCGCCAATTTGCGTTCGTGCGACATAGCCACTTTGGGACGGCCCCCCGTGACGACAGCCTTACATCTTCCGCTCGATCGCGACGTCGACGTTCCGTTATTCCGCCAGATCTACGACGGGCTGCGCGGAGCCATTTTGGAGGGACGTCTGCGACCCGGACAGCGGATTCCATCGACCAGAAGTCTCGCGTCCGATCTTGGCGTTTCGCGCTTGCCTGTATTGAGCGCATACGACCAGCTGCTTCATGAGGGCTATCTCGTCGGTAAAACCGGCTCCGGTACGTTCGTCACCGCACACATCCCGGACCATTTGCTGCGATCTCGCGCGATCGGCCGACTGAAGCCGCCCGCACAAAGCGCCGGCGCCGTCCGCGCGCGCGCTGTGCTCAATCAGACGACGCCAACCAGATGGAGTCTCCCGGCGGTGCCGTTTCAGATTGGCCTGCCTGCGCTCGATCTCTTCCCGCATGCGGCCTGGGCAAAGGTGGTCACGCGCCAGGTGCGTGCCGAGACTCCGGAGCAGCTGGCGTATGGAGATCCGGCTGGCCTGCGTCGCCTTCGCGTGGCGATCGCCGAACACTTACGTACTTCGCGCGCCGTCCGGTGCGTAGCCGATCAGATTCTCATCGTGCCGGGATCGCAAGCGGCGCTACGACTCGCCGCGGCGACGTTGCTCGAGCCGAATGACCGGGTTGCGATGGAGGAACCCGGCTACTTCGGAGCGCACCGGGCGTTTCGGGCGGCGGCCGCGCAGCTCGTCCCCGTCCCAGTCGATGACGAGGGCCTGAATGTCGCGGCGCTCCAGCGTCGCGGGTCGAACATCCGCGCCGTGTACGTGACGCCGTCGCATCAATACCCGCTGGGCATGACGATGTCGGCGAGCCGGCGACTCGCGCTGTTGGACTGGGCGCAGCGGAACGAGGCATGGATCCTCGAGGACGACTACGACAGCGAGTTCCGATACGTCAGCCGGCCTGTCGGCGCACTGCAGGGCATGGATGCGAGCGATCGCGTGATCTACATCGGCACGTTCAGCAAAGCGCTCTTTCCAGCGGCGCGTGTGGGCTACGTCGTCGTCCCACCGTCACTCTGGAGAAGGTTTGTCGAGTCGCGATTCGCCTTCGACATCTTCACGCCGACGCTCTATCAGCGGGCCCTCGCCGAGTTCCTCGAATCGGGACAATTCGCGCGACACCTTCGCCGTATGCGTAGCGCCTACATGGAACGACGGGATGCGCTGCTCCGCGGTCTGGACCGGCACTGCCGCCATCTCGCCCAGGTTCACAATTCCGACGCGGGACTCCATGTGACCGTCTTGTTGCCGGCGGATGCGGGCCTCGACGATCGCGAGGTCATCGCGGAGTTGGGACGGCGTGGGCTCGCCGCGTTCGACCTGTCGAGCACGTATGTGGGGTCGATTCGGAGGCAGGGATTGCTGCTCGGATTCGCCTGCGCCGCTCCGCAGCGACTGCTTGCGGCGACACGTGTGCTCGGCGACGTGCTCGGCGAGTTGGCATGACGCAAGGCTACGAGCCATGATTCGACACGATGCCTGAGACAGTATTACTCGGCAACACCGAGGTGCGCCGGATCGGCGTTGGCACGAATCGCCTGCGAAATACCGACGACAGCGTTGCGTTCATCCGCGCGGCGGTCGAGGCGGGCGTGCAGATGATCGACACGGCGCACCTCTACACCGCCGGCGAGAGCGAGATGACGATCGGCCGCGCGTTGTCGCGCACGCCGTCGGGCGTCGTCGTCGCGACCAAAGGCGGCTACGGTGGCGCCGGGCGTGGTCGGCCCGATGTCCTCAAACAAGAGATCGAGCAGAGTCTCGCGAGCCTGCGGGTTTCGTGCATTGCCTTGTACTACCTCCATCGCGTGGACCCCGACACGCCGATCGAGGAGAGCTTGGGCGCGATCAAAGAGTATGTGGACCGCGGCGCCATCGAGCGCGTCGGGCTCTCGAAGGTGGACATGGGTCTCATCGAGCGGGCGCGGAACGTAGTATCGATCGCGGCAGTGCAGAACGAATACAACGTGGCCGAGCGGGCGTACGACGACGTCGTCGACTATTGCGCGCGTGAAGGAATCGTCTTCGTGCCGTACTATCCGCTTGGCGCGAGACCAAGCCAGGCCGTGCGCGCGGCAGCGAAGCGGCACCACGTCACGCCGGAGCAGGTGATGCTCGCGTGGCTGCTCATGCGATCACCGGCGATGCTTCCCATTCCCGGCACGCTCTCACTCGCCCATCTGCGGGACAACCTCGGCGCATTGTCGCTCGAGTTGTCCGACGCCGAGTTCGCCGAGATCGCCGAGGGCTGATTTCAACGACGAACCAGCAGCCTTACGGCTGGAGCGCGCAGGCGCGGGGCTTGCGGCTTACGTGCGACGAACTGATCTCGGTTGAGCGTCGTCGACAAAGCGACCACGGAATCTCCGCTCATGCTGAAAGTGATGTGTGTTGAGTAATACTCGCGGATGAAGGGGTCACGCCAAACGACATAGAACGTGTCGCCGCCGTGGTATTCGAGATCCGCCAATCGGCCGTCGCCCATTTGCAGGGTGAGTCCGGAAGGCGCCTGTCGAATCAAGATGGGACCGAACACCGGATGCTCGTAGTTGCCGGCGAACGCGGCCAACGGTAACCGGTGCGGCGTCGGTGAGCGCATGGCGTCCATGGCGCGCTGATTCGCGATACGGGCGCTGTCGCTGTTTGGAATGCGTGCGAACATTTCGGCCGCCCAGTCGCGCGGCGGATAGCCGAGGAAAGCGTCCGCGATTCGATTGACGAGCGCGAAATGCACGTTCGGCGCCGACCAGGTATTCACCATCACCGCGATCCCGAGGCGGTCGTCGGGGAAAAGCGCCATCCAGGCGATCTGTCCGTCGCCGTTGCCGGTGTGCCACCAAACGCGGTGACCGCGGTAATCCATGATTTGCCAGCCGAGGCCGTAGCCGGTGACTGTGTCTTCGACGAGTCGAGAGGCGCGCATCGCGGGACTGGGTGTGATCACAGCGTGGACGCTGTGCATCTCGCGCATGCTCGAATCGCTCACGTAGCGCTTGCCGTCGAGCACTCCGCCATTGAGGTGGAGACGCATCCATCGTGTCATGTCGTTCGCAGTGGTCTGCACGGCTGCGGCGGCGGCGATGGGTTGCCGCTGCCGTTCCCGCGGAATCACCTGCTGCCGACCGTCCACCGAAGCATGTGGCGAGGCGACGTTGGGCATTCTCGCGCTCTGCTCATAACTCCACGTGGTGGACGTGAGACCGAGCGGTTTGATCACGAGGTCGCGCAGCAGGGACTCGACATCGCTGTGGGCGGCGGCCGCCATCGCCTCGCCCGCCACGGTGTATCCGATGTTCGAGTAGACCATCGATCGCCGAAAGGGCGCTACGATCTGAAGAAACCGCATACGTCGCAGGACCTCCTTTCTGTCGACTGCCGTGAGAACCCACATCATGTTGGCGGCATCGATACCGGTGCGGTGCGACAGGAAATCGCGCAGCGTGGCTTGTTGGGTGAGCGAGTCGTTGGGGAGCACGAGGTCGGGCAGGTATCGTCTCACGGGGTCGTCCCAATTCAGCACACCGCGATCGACGAGCACCGCTGCCGCGGCCGTGGTGAACGATTTCGAGAGCGAGGCGACGTCGAACACCGTGTTGGCATCGACGCGGCCGGGTTTGCCGAGCTCGCGTACCCCGAACCCTTTGGCCACGATAGTGGAGTCGTTGCGAACGACGGCGAGCGCGATGCCCGGAATCTTCCACTGCTCGAGTACGGCCGAGATGTAGTGGTCGAGATCCACCGGCCACGCGGCCGGTGGCGCGCTTCGCTGCTGTGGGCGCGCGTCGGAGACGGGGATCGCCATCGTCGTGACGAGCCACCCTAGTGTTAATTTTTTGACACTTCCGGACGTTCGAATAGATCGACTCATGGTGACGCTCCGCGAAGACGTTTGAGGTAGGCGGCGGGTGCCGCGTTCAAGGACGAGTGTCGCCGAGCGCTCGGCGAACGGCGGCGCGGACGGCAGCGTGTCTGTCGTCGAGGTGCGGGCGGAGCAAGTCGCGCGCGTCCGGCCCGCCAACCGAGGCGAAATACTCCACTGCCTGCGAACGAACCTGCCAAGCCGGATCATCAAGCGATGATCGCATCGGCGTAGCGGCTCGAGGATCGCGCGAGTCCGCCAGCGCGGAGACGGCCATCGCACGAAGCCGCCACACGGGATGTGTGGTCAGCGATAGAAGACGGGAAACGGTACGCCGATCCGGCACAACTCCCAAGGCCCACGCCGCGTAGGCCTGCACGCGCCAGTCGTGGTCGTCGAGCGCCGCACGCAGTGGCTCGGCGAGCGTCCCTTTCGTGACGCGCGACAGCACCCACGTCGCGCGCTCGCGGACGAAATCGTTCTCGTGTCGGGGCACATGGTGAAGCGCGCCGATGAACGGCATCGCGATCGCGGAATCGGGGCCGGCCAGAACGTCTCGAACGAGCATCGCAAGGGTGCGCTCGTCGATGACCAGTGGAACCAGCTCACTTCGCGGATCCGTGAGGGAGTCTCCGCTCCGGTCGGGCTCCGGCGCGACGAGTTGCGGTACTGATGGCGCCGCATTCGAAACGGTCAGGGCCGCCGATGGCAGCGCCAAGCCGATGCCAGTCACGACAGCGCAGACGGAAGATGCCCGAGAGAATCTCCGTGCCGGTTCTCTCATGAGCGCCCGAATGCGAAACTCGAGCTCGCGTGCCCGTGACATCGCGCTCGCGGCTGGCGCCAGCGTGAACAATCCGCGATCGGCGCGCGTGACGCGCAGCAGCAGGTCGGCGTATCCGCCGGCATCGGCACCGCAGCGAATCACGGTTTCGTCGCAGGCGCGCTCGCTCTCGAGCCGCAGACGCGCCGCGGCTATTCGCACCAGGGGGTTGGCCCAGTACAGGCTCGCCGCGAGATCGGCGACCAGATTCACCAGGCAATCGCGGCGCGAAGTGTGCGCGATCTCGTGCAGCAGGATGGCCTCGAGATCGGCGTCGGAGTATGCGTCGGTGGATTCTGGAATCAGTACGACCGGGCGAATGAGACCTACGACGGCCGGCGATCGACCTTCGGTCGAGGTGCGTATGTCGACGCCAGACGCGCCTGTGCGGAGTTGGGCCTGGACGGCGAGGCTGCGAATGCGCGACGACGCCGCGGATGCCCGAGCCGCGGATCGGTGTGCGCGGAGCTCGGCATTCACTCGGCGTAGCATGAGCACGGCCGCGCCGACGAGCCAGCCGGCCAATGCGAGCGGCAGGAGCGGCAGACCGTGGCCGGGTCCGTCGGCCGGGCGCAAACGCGGCACCTGGACCAAAGAGTCGTCTGCCCTGACGGTGACGAACTCCACATCCCGCGGCGTCGTACGCGCTGCTTCGGCAAGTCTCGTGATGCGGCGCGCACCCGCGTCGAGCACGTTCAGCTCGAGGCGTGGCAAGACGGCGACGAGGAAGGGTAGCGCGAGTAGTACGACCACGGCGGCGGTCCAGACCGCGTGACGCGTCGCGGCGGGTGCGCGTCGCGCGAGCACCGTGATCGCCAACCCCGACGCGAGCACACACGTCGGCTTCAGCAGTAGCGCGCCGAGCAACTGGCCCCACGTCATCGCGACCGTTTCCTCCGCGATCGGCGGGTGCGTGCCACAAGATCCTCGAGTCGGGCCAAATCATCGTCGCTGATCTGCCCCGATCCGGAGCCGAGCAGCGTCGCCATAGCGTCGGCCGCCGAGCCGGCGAAAAAGGTTCGCACGACGTGCTTCAGATGCGAGACACCCGCGTCGGGCCGCGGCGTGGCGGGCATGTACAGGTAGCGTTTGCCATCCTCGACGTGGACGAGCTGACCCTTGGCGACGAGGATGCGCAGGAGCCCTCGCACAGTGGTGTAGGTTGGGGCGTCGGGTAGAGCGTCGTGCACATCCGAGGCGGCGGCGCGCCCCATACGGTACACGACGTCCATGATCTGGCGTTCGCGCCGACTCAACGGCGGTGGAGCGTCGCGATCGCTGCGGCGTGAGATTGCGGGACCGGAGTCGGCCATGTGTCAATAATTTGACATGTGAGCGGGAATGTCAATATTTGCGCCGAATTTCACGGAATGGCCTGAGGCCACTGACATCCGACTGCGCGCCGGAATATTCTGAGAAGGTGGCAACCTCGAGTGTCGATCATGTCCGGACATAGCGACAGCAGCGTAGGCGAGGAGCTCAATCAGCGGCCCACACTCGACGAGGCGCATCAGGCGGCGCTCGCCGAACAGCGTCACCGTGTCGAGGAGCTCGCGGCGGCGTGTGCGATCGACGAGAGTGAGTTGCTTCGCGACTTACGAGATCGAGGAATCAATGTGACGTCAGTGTGGGATTTCATCGCCTCCGGCGGCGCGCCGCCGGCAGCCGTTCCCATCCTCGTTACTCATCTTTCGACGCAGCATCACGAGCGTATTTGGGAAGGGATCGTTCGCGCCCTCTCCGTGAAGCACGCGCGCGCCGCGGCGCTGTCCGTCCTCACCGACCTGTACCGGCGCGAGGAAAGCCGGAGCCGTCGCTCAGTGCTTGCTCACGCGATCGGTGCGATGGCTCGCCTCGACGAAGTCCAGGATCTCCCCGAGATCGAGACTTACAAGACGTCATTCATCCGTTGACGTCCCTTATCGCCCATCGCCCATCGCCCATCGCCCATCGCTACTCACACCTGATCGCCACCAACGGATCGACCCGCGCCGCATTGCGCGACGGAATGAGCGCGGCAAGAACGCCGACGCCCACCAACACCGCCGCCCCAATCGCCAGCGGACCTGGATCAAACGGCGTGACTCCGTACAGCAATGCGCGCAGCGACCGCGCTCCGGCCAGAGCGAATGGAATGCCGATGGTAACGCCGATCGCGACGACTCGCAGGGCCTGCGCCATCACCATCCGCATGACCTGCATCCGTCGCGCGCCGAGCGCCATGCGCACCCCTATCTCGCGCGTGCGCGCCGAGACCTGGAACGCCATCACGCCGTAGAGTCCGATCGCCGCGAGCAGGAGCGCGAGGAAACCGAACGCCACCGAAAGCGCGGCGAGCGCGCTCTCGCGTCCTACTGTCATCGAGAGCAAATCACTCATAGGCATCAGGTGCCGAATGCGGACCTTCGGCAACTCGCCGAGGATGATCGCGCGCGCGGGCGGTACGAGCGTCGCCGGCGGCACTGTCGTGCGAATGGCGAACACCGCGCGATCGCTCATGTCGGGCCACTGACCACGCGCGAGGTACACCGTGTTCGGCGCCGGCGAGCGGAGGTCGCTCTGCTTCGCGTCGGCGACGACGCCGACGATCGTCATGTCGCGCGCCCCCCCCGTTGCGCGCTCGTCGCCTCCGCGCCCACCGCCTGCCCGGAAGCCTATCACTTGTCCGATCGGATTCCGGCCGGGGAAGAAGTCGCGCGCGAGATGCTCGCTGATGACCGCAACGCGCGGGCTTCCGACGACATCCTGTTGGTTGAAATCCCGGCCGCCAATGAGCGAGATCCCGAGCGTCTCGAAGTACCGCGGCGCTACGGCGAAGCTCGCCACTTCCACCTGATCGTCCGACGCGTTCTCGAACCCCGCCGCATCGAGGAGCCTCGTCGGCAGGCCACCGTAGATGAGAGGCACAACGAACGACTCCGCGACGGACTTCACACCGGGCATCGCGGCGAAGCGAGCGTGGAATGTCGGCACCGTCGCCTGGAGCAGCGTGTCGTTATGCGTCGTGCCGCGGACGTCGAGCTGCACGATGAGCAGCGTCTCCGGATGGCTCCCGCCGACCGATTTAGTGAGATGCCGAAGCGTTGCGCTCAAAAGCCCGGCGCACGACAGCAGCAACAGCGCGAGGCCGACCTGAATGGCGACCACGCCCTTGTCCAGCGCACGAACGCGCCGTCCCGCCGCCTGATGGTCGCGAAGGCCAGCGACGATGTCGCCGCGCGTCGCACGAATTGCCGGAACAACGCCGAAGATGAGGCCGCACCCCAATGCGACCGCGGCCGTGAATCCGAAAATCATGAGGCTCGGGCGAATCGCTACGAATGGCGTTAGCATGCTGAGTCCCGCCGGCATGTTTCGCGACAGAACCGCCGATCCCCAGATCGCCAGCGCGATCCCCGCAGTACCGCCGATCACCGCGAGCAAGAGCGACTCGGCGAGCAGTTGTCGAACGATCCGGCCGCGCGACGCGCCGAGTGACAACCGCACCGCCATCTCGCGCGCCCGGGAGGCCGCGCGCGCCATGAGCAGGTTGCCGACGTTGGTGCAGGCGATCAACAGAAGAACGGCGACGCCGCCCATCAGGGCGAGGAGCACGCTTCTGTACTGTCCCCGAACGTCGATCTTTTTTCCCTCGTTGATGCCGCTGCTGATGTCGAGGAGGCTGATACGCTGAATCCCTTGGCGCAACCCTCGTGGAGCGAACGTGCCATCGGCACAGCACCGAGCGAATGTCGCCTCGAGCGCCGACTGGAGGCGTATCGAGTCCGC
>Ga0207661_10000195_pt1 | contig 39367 bp, 45 predicted proteins | sample KBSC713LmetaG_FD_184337 | JGI IMG/M metagenome (GOLD analysis project Ga0207661, IMG submission 184337) | Corn rhizosphere microbial communities from Kellogg Biological Station, Michigan, USA - KBS C7.1-3L metaG (SPAdes) (version 2) | ecosystem: Host-associated > Plants > Roots > Rhizosphere ...
TGTGAACGCAGACGAACAGCACCTCGGGCCGCGGGTCGCTCACACCGCCGCAGGGACGGAGAACACATCGCGTAAGCGCTCGATCGCTTCAGGCACGAGCCGGTAGTAGGCCCACGTGCCACGGCCCTCCGACTCGACGAGGCCGGCCTCGCGCAGCACCTTCAGGTGGTGGGAGATCGTCGGCTGCGCGAGGTCGGACGTCGCGGTCAGGTCGCAGACGCAGCACTCCTTGCAGCACGCGAGCTGATTGACGATCGCGACCCGGGTCGGATCGGCCAGCGCCTTGAACGTCGACGCGAGCGCGTGAGCGGATAGCGCATCGATCGTCGGCGACCCGGGAGCGCAACAGATCGGCTGTAGGACGGGCAGCGTCTTGTTCATCGGTGGTCATCAATGTATCATCCACATCGATGTTCGTCGATGAAGGGAGGTTCTCGATGCCACGTGCGCTTCCGACGTGTTGCGACGGCGGCGACTGCTGCGGCGACGACTGCTGCTGAGGTGGCACCGGCGGCCGACTGCAGCGGCCGCCGAGCCTCGATCCTGCGGGGTGAACGAGCTCTCGACGTGAGCGAGGACCAGCGCTCGGTCCCTCGCCACCGTCCTCGCGAATCCGCCAGGATTCCTCCGATGCGGTGCTCGTTGCGGGAGGTGCGGGACGAGGACCTCGCGGTCCTGTTCGAGCAGTGGGCGGATCCGGTCGCCATGCACATGGCCGCATTCACGCCGCCCGATCACATGGACCGCGAGGCGTTCGAGCGCCGCTGGGCCCGGATCGGAGCCGACGAGACCTCCATTGCCAGAGTGGTCGTCGTCGAGGGCGAGGTCGCCGGGACGATCTCGTCGTGGGGCGGGCCCGACGACCGTGAGATCACGTACTGGATCGGCCGCTCCTACTGGGGCAAGGGGATCGCGACCTGCGCCCTCGACGCGTTCCTGGCCGTCGAGCGGTTGCGCCCGCTCCACGCACGCGTCGCGCCCGACAACGTCGCGTCCCATCGCGTCCTCGAGAAGTGCGGCTTTCGGGTCATCGGGACCGATCGAGGCTTCGCCGAGGCACGTTCCGGCGAGATCGACGAACTCGTCATGCGACTCGATCAACCCGGGTCCGCGCCATAGGAGCGACGAGAGGCCGCGTCCGAGGACGCTCGCGCGGCCCTGCGCCTGAACGTGTGTTGGCCAAAATGCCCCGAGGTGGCACCGGGAGTAGCACCGTCTCGCATTGGGCGCGTTCAGCGCACTGAGTCGCATGGGCAAAGGAGAGGCGAGTGGGCGGTGCAGGACTCGAACCTGCGGCCACCTGCGTGTAAGGCAGGCGCTCTACCAGCTGAGCTAACCGCCCGGGCGGCCACGGATGGTAGCTCCGCCCACAGCTATCCTCGCCCCGCCGCCCCCATCGACTAGCGGCCCAGGTCGCCACCCTTTCAAGGTGGTAGCGCGGGTTCGAATCCCGCTGGGGGCATCACGCCGGTGAGGGCTCTGTCCGACAGCGGTTCTGGAAGAGCCTCGGCTCGTCTGTGTGAGAAGGGCCCGCGCGGGGCGGGCCATCTCCGTCGGGCTCACGGACGTGCGTTCCGTGGTCTCACGTGATCTTGAGGATCAGATGGTTGTCGTCGGGGGCCTGCTTGACCATCGTCAGGTGGTAGATGCCGTTCGTCTCGAGCATCAGCTTCGTGCCGACCTTCTCGATCTTGGTGCCGCCCGGGCCCTTGACGATCATCGCCGCCTCGTCGAGATTCAGGAGAGTCACCGGCCCGACGCGCGTGACCGACTTCGAGTACTGGCGGTGGTTTGGCCCTCCGCCCGTGTAGAACCAGTGACAGCCCGGATCCTTCATGGTAATGATGAGCGGGGCTTTGTTCGGTGCGGCGGACGCCGCGCTCGCAGCAGCGGTCGACGCCACGACTGCCAGAAGTGCGACTGAACAGAGGATGTACGTACGCATGACCCTTCCTCCTCGCGCCGTGTCGTTGACAAACGCATGACACACGAACCGGAACGCGGCCACGTCGGGTCTGACTCCTGATCCGAGTGCGGGGAACTACCGACCGTGCTCGTGTCCCCCCGGTCATCGGGGAGCGGTCGCGTCGGCGCGTTCTGCAACCTTGGCACGAGCTGGACGGCGGCGGCACACTGAAACTTCCTTCGACGACCGAGGAGACGAGAAGATGAGCAAGCCGCGAACGAGTACCGAGGAAGCCCGTCGCGCTGGGGACGCGATCGGCATCGACTGGACCCGCTTCGACCTCGAGCAATTCCGCGCGGGCATGGACGTCGAGCTCGAGCACGGCAGCCAGGACCCGCAGACGGATGTGACCGGCGACGATCCGATCGTCACGGGCAAGATCGCACTCGCGCACATGAAGGAGTTCCCCGACTACTACGAACGGCTCGCGCACATGGAGCGGGAAGCCGAGGCGGAGTGGTCGGAGCGGCGCAGCTGACGACCGTCGTCCGAGTGGCGCGGCGCAGGTCCTATCCGTCGAGCCCGACCACGTGCTGCCACGGGCCGGCGAGGTGCACCGTGGCGACCGCGATGACCAGCCCGGCGACGAGCGAGCCGGCGAGGAGCCACCGGCGCAGCGATGAGCCGGGCAGCGGGTCGCCGCGCCCCCAGTCCGCTGTCGCAAGCCGCGGCACGCGGAGCACGTGGGCCAGCACGTGGGCTGCCATGGCACCGAGCCACACGACGAAGCTGGCCTTGTGCAGACCGAGCACGACTCCGCCCTGTGGCCCCAGGACGGCAAGACCCACACCGCTCGCGAACAGCGACGCTGTAGACAGCACGACCACCGGGCCGAGGAGGCGCAGCAACGGGTGGGGAGGCCCATCCGCGCGATACGCCTCGTGACCGGTGTAGTAGCGGGCGAAGCGGTAGCCGGTGGCGGCAAGCTTCAGCGCGATCGGCGGGAGCAGCAGCATCCCGATGAAGATGTGCGCCGAGACGAGCGGGCGCATCGCGAGGAGCGTTACTCCCTCGGCGGCGAGCAGCACGAGCAGGACAGCTGCGGTCGCACCCGTCAACCGACGATTCCCCTCGCTGCCGCCGCCGCGCACGGTCGAGGCGACGGCCGCACGAGACCCTTTCCCTCTCTCTCGCGACACGTCGAGCACGAAGGCATGGGAGCGGAGACGGATGAGAGAACGATGAGAGCGTGTTGCACGCTCGCTCCCGGCGACGACAATGCACGGGATGCGCGTGCTGGTCGTCGAGGACGAGCCGAAGCTCGCGAGCTTGCTCGCGCGGGGCCTCGGGGAGGAGGGACATCCGACCGACGTCGCGACGACTGGACACGACGCCGTGTGGATGGCTCGGGCGAATCCCTACGACGTGATCATGCTGGACGTGATGCTGCCCGGCCAGGACGGCTTCGAGGTCTGCCGCGAGCTCAGAGCACGGGACGTCTGGACCCCGGTGCTCTTCCTCACCGCGCGCGACGGCGTCGACGACAGGGTCGAGGGCCTCGATGTCGGAGGCGACGACTACCTCGTCAAGCCCTTCTCGTTCCCCGAGCTCCTGGCGCGACTGCGCGCGCTGACGAGGCGCGGCCCGGTCGAGCGGCCGACCGTCCTTCAGGTCGGATCCTTGCGGCTCGACCCTGCAGAGCACCGTGTGTGGCGGGACGGCGCCGAGATCGAGCTCTCCACGAAGGAGTTCACGCTGCTCGAGGTCTTCATGCGTCAGCCGGGGAAGGTGCTCTCGCGCCTCGAGCTGCTCGAGCGGGGATGGGACATGGCGTACGAGACCCGGTCGAACGTCGTCGACGTGTACGTGCGCTACCTGCGCGAGAAGATCGATCGTCCGTTCGGCTGCGACTCGCTGGAGACGGTCCGCGGCGTCGGCTACCGGCTTCGCGAGAGCCGCACATGCTGAGAACCATCCCGATCCGGTGGCGCCTCGCCGCTGCCGTGGGCGTGTCGATGGCAGCGCTCCTCGTCGCTCTCGGCGCGGTCGTCTATTTCCGGGTCGACGGCGCGCTCCGGGGCTCGGTGGACGAGGGCCTGCGCGCTCAGTCCGCCGAGTCGCTCTCCCATCCAGAGGACGGCTCGCTGCTCGACGCCGACGCCCAACAGTCGGGGATGGTCGGCCAGGTCGTCGGCCTGGGTGGGCGGATCGTGCGGTCGGAGCCGAGATCGCTGCCGACGCTCGTGTCCGCCAACACGCTGGCCGCGGCGCGGCATGGCGAGGTGCTGACCACCATCTCCCTCGGTCCCGGCGAGCACAACCGTTGGCGCGTGTTGGCCGCCCCGGACGGCGAACACGTCCTCGTGGTGGCCCGGCCACTGCGTCAGACAGAGGAGACGCTCAGCCACGTCTTCCGTGGGTTGATCGTCGCGGGTCCGGTCGGACTGCTCCTCGCGACGCTCGGCGGCTACCTGCTCGCGGCCGCTGCGCTCCGTCCCGTCGAGTCCATGCGCCGCCGGGCGAGCGCCATCTCGGCAACCACGCCCGGCGCCCGGCTCCCGGTGCCGCCGAGTCGCGACGAGATCCGTGACCTGGCGCTGACACTGAACGAGATGCTGGCGCGGCTCGAGGCCGCGCTCGAGCACGAACGCCGCTTCGTCGCCGACGCGAGCCACGAGCTGCGCACACCTCTTTCGCTCCTCAAGGCGGAGCTGGAGCTCGCCCTCCGGCGCCCGCGCAGCGCGGACGAGCTCCGTGCGGCCGTGGGCTCTGCGGCCGAGGAGACGGACCGGCTGGCGCTGCTCGCGGAGGACCTTCTCCTGATCGCCCGATCCGACCAGGACGAGCTCGGTCTACGGATCGAACAGGTCGACCTCGGCGAGCTCGCGCGGACGACCGCCGATCGATTCGCGGAGCGCGCCTCGAGCGCACATCGGAGCCTCGCTGTCGAGGTCGCACCGGGAACGGATGTCCAGGCGGACCGACTGCGCCTCGAGCAGGCGCTGCGGAACCTCGTCGACAACGCGCTGGGCCATGGCGCGGGGACCGTGACGATCGCCGCGCGCAGGAACGAGGATGTGACCGAGCTCCACGTCCTCGACGAGGGGCCGGGGTTTCCCGCGGACGTTGCGTCGCGCGCCTTCGAACGGTTCTCGAGGGGCGAAGACGCGCGCGCCCGCGGCGGGAGCGGCCTGGGTCTCGCGATCGTAGAGGCGGTCGCACATGCTCACGGCGGCACGGTTGGCATCACCCGCAACGGGACGCGGGCGGGAACCGATGTCTGGATCTCGCTTCCTGCCCGTCGGGCGTCCTGAGCCGCTCTCATCGTCGTCTCATCTCGCGCTCCTACCGTGAGCCCGTGGACTCCCTGGATGCGCGCAATCACGCCATGCGCCGCCAGAAGCGGCGGCTCAGCCGCCTGCGCCGCGCCGCGGCGGTGGGGTCGGCCCTCGGCTTCACGGCCTTCGCCGTGCTCGCCGCACAGCATGCGGTCGGATCGAGCAAGCGGACGGCAGCGGCTCCGGCCTCTCCCGCCGTCGCGCGGAGGACCGCGTACTTCGACCAGCAGGCGGACAGCTTCGCCTTCGGCGACGCCGCGTCCGCGCCGCCCCCGCTCGCCCAGACGAATGTCTCGTGACCTCGCCGTGCCGGGTGGGATGCGGTCGTGCCGGTTTCGCGCGATGGGATCGGACGTGCACCTCATTCTCCCGGCCCGCGACGCGAGCGCCGCAATCCGTGACGTCCAGGACCTGTTCGCCGAATGGGAAGACGCTCTCAGCCGTTTCCGACCGGAAAGCGAGCTGTCGCGACTCAACGCGCGGGCCGGAACCCCGGTGTCGGTCGGGCCGATCCTCCTCGGCGCAGCCGAAGCGGCCCTCGTGGCGGCGCGCGCGACCGGCGGGCTCTTCGATCCAACGCTCGGCCGGCAGTTGGTCAGCCTCGGCTACGACCGATCGTTCGAGGAGATGCGGCATGCCCCAGCTGCAGCGGATCAGCCGCGAAGGGGCGGGGCCTGGCGCGCGATGGTCGTCGACCGCCCTGCGGGAATCGTCACCGTGCCCGCGGGCAGCGCCCTCGACCTGGGCGGGATCGCCAAGGGCATGGCCGTCGACGCGGCGCTCGAGCTCCTCGACGGCCTTGGGATAGAGACGGCGCTCGTGAGCGCGGGCGGCGACCTCGCCGTCATCGGCCTGCCGCCCGGCAGACGGGCATGGGACGTGCGCGTCGGCGGTCCCGACGGACCGGTCGTGCCGCTCGTCAGGGGAGCGCTCGCCACCTCGGGGAGTACCCGACGGCGCTGGCGGCAGGGAGACCTCGCGCGGCACCATCTCGTCGATCCCGGTACCGGCGAGCCCGCCGTGAGCGGGCTCCATGAAGTGACGGTCGCCGCAGGTGCCTGCGGGGTCGCCGAGGTCGGCGCGACGGCCGCGTTCGTCGCCGGCCCGCGTATCGGTCCGCCGCTGCTCGAGCGGCTCGGTCTCGCCGGGCGGCTCGTGACGGCCGCCGGCCACGAGATCCCGGTCGGCCGCTGGCCCAGCGGGGACGTGCCACAGGCCGCATGAGCGGGTGGAACGCCGTCACGTGGGACACCGCGCGAGCCGGTGGCCTCATCTCGTACGTGCTCCTGACGGCGTCGGTGTCTCTCGGGCTGGTTCTCCGCAACCGCTGGCAGTCGAGCCGATGGCCGCGGCTCGTCACGAACGAGCTCCACGGGTACGTCTCGCTGCTGGCGCTCGTCTTCATCGCCGTGCACGTCCTTGCGGTCGCGGTCGACCCCTTCACGCATTTCGGGCTGGCGGCAGTGCTCGTCCCGTTCGCGAGCCACTACCGGCCGATCTGGATGGGCTTCGGAATCGCGGCGCTCTATCTCCTGCTCGCCGTCTGGGTCAGCACGCGGCTGCGGCGACGGATCGGCCATCGCCTGTGGCGCCGGATCCACCTCCTGGCCTTCGCCGTCTACGGGGCTGCGACGCTGCACGGCCTCGGCACCGGAAGCGACACCCGAGCCACGTGGGCCGTCGCGCTCTACGCGACCAGCGTCGGCCTCGTGGGCACGCTCCTGACGATCAGGCTTCTCGCGCCGGCGGGCCGGGACGCGCGTCCCCGCCCGCTCGCCGCGTTCGCCGCCGGCGTCGCCGTCCTGGCCGCCGCGGCGTGGTCACTCGGGGGACCGCTGGCCCCCGGCTGGTCCCTGCGGGCCGGAGGCACCACCGCCCGAGCGGCTCTCGCCGGGCCGCAACGCGTGCGCGCTACGCGGGCGTCACGGCCGTCTGCTCTCGTGCACCTGCCGTTCATTGCTCGGTACGCGGGCCGGCTGACCGTCGACCCGATGAACGAGGAAGGACGGGTCACCCTGCGCATCGACGGCGCCTTGAGCGGCGCGACCAAGGACCACCTCGAGATCCTGATCCACGGCATCCCACTCGAGGACGGCGGCGTCGCGATGGAGCAGAGCCGCGTCCGCATGGGCACGACGACGCCCCTCTACCACGGCGAGATCACCTCGCTCAGCGGCAGCCGACTCGTCGCCGCACTCCGCTCGTCCAACCAGCGGCTGCGGATGTCCGTGACGCTCCGGATCGGTCGCGACGGGAGCGTCGTTGGACGAGTGCACGGAACACCACCGTCTCCCGGGGAGACCGCTTGAGTTCCATGCGGGATCCGGACGCCGCACGCACTGACGCGTGCGCCGGCGTCCGCTTCGCGTGACCCGCGCCGTCCGAGTCCGCGCCGGCCGTCGCCGTGCTACCGGCCTCGTGATCCTCGGCGTCGTCCTCGCGGCGACCACGCTCGGGTGGTGGACACTCACGGAAGGAACTCGGCCGCACGAGCCCACGGCACCGGCAGAAGCGCCAAGCGCCGCGCAGCCTGGACGAACCACGACGTCATCGCCACCTCGAACGGCTGCAGCCGTCGCGCTCGGGCTCCCCAGCGTGAAGCCGGGCCCCGTTCCCGGATACGTGCTCATCGCAGACCGCAACAACGACCGGCTCCTCATCGTGTCGCCGGACAAGAAGATCGTCTGGCGGTTTCCCCGTCCCGGCGACGTCCGGACGGGGCAGTCCTTCCGTGACCCGGACGATGCGTTCTTTGCACGCGGCTTTCGCGGGATTTCGACCAACGAGGAGTTCAACGACCAGATGGCGTTGATCTCGATCCGGCGCCATCGCATCACCTGGTCGTACGGGCGCGCCGGTGTGGCCGGCTCGGCGCCGGGCGAGCTCTCGAACCCCGACGACGCCTATGTCCTGTCCCGCGGCCGAATGATGGTCGCGGATATCCGCAACTGTCGCGTGCTGATCGTCGACAGGCGCCACCGGATCCGGCGCTCGTACGGGTCGCCCTCACGCTGCTACCACCACCCGCCCGACTCGTTCGGCTCGCCGAACGGGGCCACCCCGCTCGCCGACGGTGGCGTGCTGGTCACCGAGATCGGCGGTTGGATCGACCGGCTCGACCGGCACGGCCGGCTCGTTTACGCGGTACGGACGCCGACCTCCTACCCTTCCGACGCGCAACTCCTCCCCGACGGGAGATTGCTCGTCGCGGGATTCGACACGCCCGGGAGGGTCGACATCCTTTCTCCCTCCGGTGCGATCGAATGGACGTACGGGCCGACGTCCGGCCCGGCATCACTCGATCGCCCGTCTCTCGCGGTCCGCTGGCCGAACGGGATGATCGCCGTGACCGACGACTGGCACCACCGGATCGTCGTCATCGATCCGAAGACGAAGCGGATCGTGTGGCAGTACGGGCACTTCGGGATCGCCTCTGCCAGGCCCGGGTATCTGTCGAAGCCGGACGGCCTGGACCTGCTGCCCGCGACCGCCGCCCGCACCGTGTCCTCCTCCCGCGACCGCACACCCCGCCTTCGTACACGCTCCATCGGCCGCCTGCCGGCCCCGACCTCCCGTGTCGCGATCGTGGCGCTACCCGGCGGGCAGGTTGCCGCGCTCGGCGGCCTCACGGCGACCGGCTCGTCGAACGAGATCCTCGCCGGGCGACCAGCGGCGCTGCGTCGAATCGGCACGCTGCCCGTCGCGACGCACGACGCTGCCGCAGCAGTGCTGGGAGGCGACGTGTTCCTCTTCGGGGGCGGGCAGACGACCTCGTTCGACAGCATCGACCGCTTCGATCCTTCGACCGGCGCCGCAACCCGGGTCGGAACGATCGGAGAGCCGCTGTCGGACCTCGGCGCCGCCACCGTCGGACCCGCGGTCATTCTCGTCGGCGGCTACACCGGCACCGCATGGGCCACCGCGATCCAGCGCTTCGTCCCCGGGCACACGCCGTCCGTCGCCGGTCGGCTACCGACCGGCCTCCGATACGCCGGCGTCGCGGCGCTCGGCGGACGGGTCTATGTCGTCGGAGGGGTCACGACGCGTGGCCCCAGCTCGGCGATCCTCGCATTCGAGCCGTCTCGCGGCGGCGTGCGGCAGATCGGGTCGTTACCGCATGCCGTCGCGCATGCACCGCTGGTCGCCCTCGGCCGATCGCTCTACCTGATCGGTGGCACGAACGCCGCAGGCGCCCCGCTCGCGACGATCACGAGGATCGACCCGCGCACCGGGGAGACCGCCGATGCCGGCTCGCTTCCGCACCGGCTCGCCGATGCGGGGGCGGCGGTGAGCGGCGGCGCGATCGTCGTCGTCGGAGGGCACGGGTCGACCGGCCCGACCGCGGACGTCCTCGAGATCCGGCCCACGTGAGGTCGACTCCGACGGATATCCGCGTCTCTGCAGGGGCCGCCGAGTCAGGCGTGTCGATCGTGGTGCCGGCGCTCCGACTGCTTGGCTCCGGTCGCGTCCGAACGCGCGCGCAGGGCACCGCCAGGTGCGGCCGTGGGCGGGAGGACGTGCCGCATCCCGTCCTGGAACCGTTCGGCTGCGAACACGATGTACACGCAGATCGCGGCGAGCGGCAGTTCCGCGAACGTCGCCTCCGCGAGAGCCTCGAGCCGTTCGCCGCCCCCGGAGGAGGTGAGGATGTCGAACCAGGCATCGCAGAGGAGCATCGTGGCGGTGGCCGCCGCGAGCGCGACCAGCCAGCGCGGCTGGCGGAGGGCGGACCATGCGGTGGCGGCGAACGCGGCGGCCAACGCGACGTCGAATCCGATCCAGGCAACGTCGTAGTGCTGGGTGACATGCCGTGACGGCAGCGAGAGCGTCAGCCACAGGGTCCACGGGACGAGGGCGAGAGCAACGAGCGCGAGGAGACGGGGCACCCAGCTGCGAGCGCGAAGGTCCATCGCCATGAGCGGTTGTACCCTGTTTCCGATGCGCCGTGGACGCTGGCCCAGTGTCACACCGGAGTCGCTGCTCGCGATCGGCGCCGCGTCTGTCGGCTTGCTCGGCGTCTTGTCCTCGCTCACTCCGGAGCTCGCGAACCGGTCGGATCTGGTGCGGGGCGTGCTTCCGCCCGGCGTCCCAGCGGCAGCGCGCGTCGGCGCGCTCGCGTTCGGGATCGTCCTCGTCTGGCTGTCGCGGTCTCTGCGGCGTCGGCGGCGGCGGGCGTGGCAGCTCGCGGTCGTGCTCGTCGTGGCGTCCGCCGGCGCCCATCTCGCAAAGGGCCTGGACGTGGAGGAGGCGAGCGTGGCTCTCCTGCTTCTCGTCGCGCTCGTCCGCTACCGCCGACGCTTCGACGTGCCGGGCGATCCTGCGACGACGCGCCCACTGTTGGGCCTCGCCGCAGCACTTGCCGCTGCGGCTGCGACAGGGCTTGCGACCGAGCTGCACGGCACAGAGCTTCCCGACAGGGCGACCGACCTCGTCATGGCAATCGGCCTGGTCCTCGCGTTCGTCGCGCTATACCTCTGGCTGCGTCCGCTCTCGCTCGCCGTTGCGCAAACCGTCGGAGAGCGACGAGCGGCACGGGCGCTCGTCGACGCACACGGTCACGACAGCCTCTCGTTCTTCGCGCTCCGCCGCGACAAGAGCTACCTGTTCTCGCCCAGTGGAGGCGCGTTCCTCGCGTATCGCGTCGTCGCCGGCAGCGCGCTCGTGAGCGGAGATCCCGTCGGCGACGAGGGAGAGTTCGACGCGCTGTTCGGGGAGATGGCCCGGATCGCGCGAGCCAGCGGGTGGCGACTCGCCGTGCTCGCAGCCTCGGCGGAGCAACTCGACCGCTACCGGCGACATGGGCTGCGGCCCGTACCGCTCGGCGAGGAAGCCGTGCTTCGGCCCGCGGCGTTCTCGCTCGAGGGTCGGGCCATCCGCAAGGTGCGTCAGTCGGTCTCGCGCTTGACGAACGCCGGTTATCGCCTGCTCGTCGTCGCCGCCGAGGATGTAGACGCTCGGCAGCGCGCAACGCTCGACGAGGTGTCGCGGCAGTGGCGGGGCAACCAGCCCGAACGGGGGTTCTCGATGTCGATCGACGACCTCTACGCACCCGGAACGTTGCTCGCGGTCGCGCAGCACGAGGACGGCAGCGTCGGCGGCTTCCTCCATCTCGCGCCGACACCCGCAAGCGGCGGCTGGTCGCTGAGCACGATGCGACGAAGACCCGGGACCCCGAACGGTCTCACCGAGTTCCTGATCGCCGAGACGCTCGCCTGGGCCAAGGAGCACGACGCGACGGAGGTCTCCCTCAACTTCTGCGCGTTCACGGAGTTCCTCTCGCGCGAACGCGCGGTCGGTTGGCCGCGGCAGGTCGCCCGGCGCAGCCTCCTCGCAGCCGACGGCGTCTTCCAGCTCGAACGGCTCTACGCCTTCAATCGGAAGTTCTTCCCGGAGTGGCGGCCACGGTACGTCTGCGTCGAGAAGCTCTCCGACCTGCCGCTCGTCGGCTTCGCGTACCTTCGCGCCGAATCGCTGCTCGTGCCACCCGGGCCCTGGATCCGACGCGAGCGCCGACCGGCGTCGACCTGATCGCGGCCCGTGTGCTCGAGCTGCAGCCGGCGGCGCCAGCGCCAGCACGAGTGGCTCTCCGTGCCGGCTGTCGAGCGCTTGGACTGACCGGCTCGACGGCGCGGTCATCGCTCGGCGTCAGACGGAGGTCAGCTCGGGCCGACGCGGTCGCCGACGTCGATCTCTCCGTCGCGCAGGACGTCCGCCCGGAGTCCGGCTCGGTGGACGAGCGGTCGGAGCAGCCCGGGCCGAGCGAACTTCTCCAGGTGCGCGCACGGCTCGGCGAGCCTGCGCCCGACGCATTCGACGGTCCCGACGGTGAAGCGCCGGCCGACGAGGCCGTTCAGCGCGATCCCGCGCGTGACGACGTTCCGGCGTGCCTGTTCCCACGAGAGGCCGACCTCGTCGAGCACCTCGGCCTCCACGAGCGTCAGCTCGTAGCCGCGGCCGGTCCCGCTGAAGGTGCCCCGGCCGTCGAAGTAGCGGTCGCCCTCCAGCCCACGGCCGGCGACCGCGTTCACGGAGTCGACGCGGGTGAGAGGCTGCTCCGCGTCCGGAGCGACGAGCAACCCCGCGACCGACCCGACCGCCGAGCCGTCACCGTAGGGCGCGACCGTCGGAAGCCCGAGGTCGAGCCGCGCGACGAGCCAACCCTCCTCGATCGTGCCGCCGGCAGTCAAGGCACCGGCCGGGTCGTGGAGCGGGCCGGACGGCGAGCCGAACATCACCACGGCGTGGTCGTCACCTCGAGCGCGCACGCGCGCGATCCAGTGTCCCGGCCACTCGAACGAGCTCGGCCCCGCGATCGGCACGAGCCCGAGGTTCCGCTCGGCGAGCCACTGCTTGAAGAAGACGACGGCGTCGTACTCCGGCTCGGGAACCTTGTCCCTCAGGACCAGCTCGAGGCATTCCCGAAGCTCGGACTCGAACGACACCGTCCTGGATCGTAGGCGCGATCGCTGCTGCGCCGCTATGACGCGGCGGCGAGCCGCTCGGGCACGATCCCGAGCCGCTCGACGAGCGTGAAGAAGGCGGCGCCGAACGCGGAGCGCTCTACCTGCGAGCGGACCACGTCCCAGTCGATCTGCTCGCGAAGCGACCGGGCGATCTCGAGCACGGGCCCGAAGTCCGGCTCCTGCTCGGTGAGGGCCAGGAGCTTTGCGGCGAGGACGTCCTCGATCGAGGCCACGGGGACGGACTGCGCCGCGACCTCGAGCACCGTCGCCCGCTCGAAGTGCTCGTCGCCGATCGCGCCGCCGGCGGGCCGGAAGATCAGGTCGACCAGGACGTTCCCGTCCCAGGCCTTCACGAGCCACCCCTCCGGCGGCCGCTCGAGGCGTAGCCCAGCGGCGGCAAGCGCCTCCTCGGCGCGTTGGACATCCCGCTCGCGGAGCATGAGGTCGACGTCGTGCTCGGTCGGCGGCCCGCCTCGCGCCCAGGACGCGAGGCCGCCGCCGAGCAGAAATGGGACCTTGGCGTCGCGCAGGATGGCGGCGCTGCGCTTCATCGTCTCGACGAGCTCGAGAAAGGCGTCGTTCGGCTGCGTGCCCATGCCCGCTCAGATACCCGTCCGCGGGTGAGGTGAACCGGAAGCGGGTACCCAGGCGCCATGGCCGAGCTCCGCGTGGCCGCGGTCGGTGACGTGCATGCCTCCGAAGAGCGGCGCGACCATCTCGCGGGCGCATTCGGCGCCCTCGGCGACGAGCCCGACGTCGTGCTCCTCGCCGGCGACCTCACGACGCACGGCCTGGTCGAGGAGGCGGCCGCGCTCGCCGACGCGTGCCGCGAGCTCCGTCAGCCGGTGCTGGCCGTGCTCGGCAACCATGACCACCACAGCGGGCGGGCCGACGAGGTCGAGGCAGCGCTTGTCGAGGTCGGCGTCACCGTGCTCGACGGCGATCACGTCGTGCTCGAGGTGGGCGACATGCAGGTGGGGGTCGTCGGGACGAAGGGCTTCGTGGGTGGGTTTCCCGGGGCGGAGATCGCCGACTTCGGCGAGCGGCTCCTCCGCGAGGTGTATGCCGAGACGACGCGGCAGGTCGACGCGCTCGAGGCGGGGCTCGAGGCGATCGCGGGCTGCGAGCGACGGCTCGTACTCCTCCACTACGCGCCGATCTCGGACACCCTCGTGGGTGAGCCGGAAGGGATCTGGGCCTTCCTCGGCTCGGGCCGCCTGGCGGGCCCGATCGGCGCGCACAGGCCCGACGTGGTGTTCCACGGGCACGCGCACCACGGCCGACCGCGCGGCTCGATCGGGTCGGTGCCGGTCTTCAACGTCGCGCGACACGTCATCGAGCGAGACTTCGCAGTCGTTCGGGTCTAAGAGCCCCTCGGGATGAAGCTGATCTGGCCTGACGGCTCGACGATCGCCCATTCGACGTCCTCGAGGGAGGCGATCTGCTGGATGCGCGCGGCCGACGCGACCTCGTCGAGCGTCAGGCGCTCGGCCGTCAGGTTCCGCTCGATCGCCTTGCCGTGCTGGAGGATCACGATCGGGGCCGACTCGAGCACCTTCCGCGCCGTCCTCGAGCGAAAGCTCAGCCACGAGGCGACGACGACGAGCAGGCCGAACGTCCCGACCGCCAGGACCGTGCCGGTCAGGGACATGTCGCTCTGAGTCACGCCCTGCTGGACGAGGTCGCCGATCACGACGAGAAGGATCACGTCGAACGGCTCGAGCGTCGAGAGCTCACGGCGTCCCATCACGCGGAGAAGGGCGAAGACGAAGACGAAGGCGCCCGCCGAACGAAGCACGATGTCCATCGCTCACCTCACGGGAACACGGTCAGGGACCGGTCGACGGACGCGATCCGACGCGCGCCGTCGCGCAGGACGACGTCCTGGGCGCGCCGCCCCACTGTGGTCGGGTTCACCTGGAACGGGATGTACACCGTCAGCTCGCGCCCGGGTGGGAGCGATGGGTACTCGAGCACGATGCTCGCTCCCTCGCTCGTCGTCCTCACGGGCTCCGGGAGGATCTGGTTGAAGGACATGTTCTCGACCCAACCCGAGCCGAGGACGAGCGAGGGCCGTCGAATCGACCGGTGCGCGACGACCTCGAATCGCGCCCGGAACATCAGTCCGCCGCGGAGCGCGTCGGGCGCCCGAACGCGCAGGGTCGCCGTAGGCGTGGCCGCGACGTCCGATCTCGGACGCTGACCGAAGACGTCTGCGAGAGCCGCCGCGGCCAAGGCGACGAGCGCCGCGAAGAAGACCCACCGGGCGATCCGCTCCGCCGGGTGATCGTGATCGCGGTGCTCCTCGAGCGAGATGCAGTCGGGCGTGCGCGAAGCCTCGCTCATTCGACATGACCTTCCCGGCGAGCGTTCTTTGCAAACCGCGCGTTTGCCCATATGTCATGCAGGGCACCAGCACGGGGTGGGTCGCGCAGACCGACTGGAGACCGCACGCAGCGACGCCGCCGACTGCCGACGCTGTGGGCTGTGGCGAAACGCGACACAGACGGTCTTCGGCGAGGGCATGGTCCGCGCACGGGCGATGCTCGTCGGCGAGCAGCCCGGGAACGCGGAGGACGAGCAGGGCCGACCCTTCGTCGGACCTGCGGGGGCGCTGTTACGGACCGTCCTCGAGGAGGTCGGGCTGCGGGAGCGCGAGCTCTATCTCACGAACGCCGTCAAGCACTTCAAGTGGCGCCCGAAAGGCACACGCCGCATCCACGACACGCCGAGCTGGTCCGAGATCCGGGCCTGTGACCTGTGGCTTCGTGTCGAGCTCGCGACCGTCCAGCCCGACCTCCTCGTCCTTCTCGGGGGGACTGCCGCCCAGGCGATCCTCGGGCGAAGCGCCAGGGTCACGCGCCTCCGAGGCTCCGTGCTCGAGGTCCCGGAGGTCGAGATGCCGGTCGTGGTCACCCTGCACCCGTCGGCGGTCCTTCGGGCGGGCGAGCGTCGACACGAACGGCGGGCCGAGCTCGTCGACGACCTGACGCTCGTGCGTGAGCACCTCGGCGCACGGCGACGGCGCAAGGCCTCTGCGCGACGGTGAGGCGTTTGGGAACGGTGTCCGCGGGTACCCGCGATGCAGAGCGAAACGGCGCAACGGAAAGGAGACGATCATGCCGCCACGTGGGGTGAAGAAGGGCACGAAGCGCGCCCGCCAGTACGAGCACATCAAGGACTCGCTCCTCGACGAGGGTCGGTCTGAGGACACCGCCGAGGAGATCGCGGCACGCACCGTCAACAAGGAGCGCGCGCGCCACGGAGAGGCCCAGACGTCGTCGCGGCTCTCGCGCGAGGACATCTCCTCCGGGCGGCGCGGTGGCCTGCGCTCGCACCGCAAGGCGCCGCGCGGCAGGACGCGCGACCAGCTCTACGAAGAGGCGAAGGACAAGAACATCAGGGGCCGGTCGAAGATGACCAAGGCCGAGCTGGCCCGCGCTGTCGGCCGGGGCTAGGCGGCCCGGATCAGGACGCCGTTGCCGGACGGGTCGGCGGCGGTGAAGCCGCCTCCGTCGTCCTGTGCTGCCGCCGCGAGCCGCTCGCGCACCGCCGAGAGCGACGCCTCGTCCGGAACGACGATCTCGAAGCGGTCGAGACCGCGCGCGCCGTCCGGTGGCGGCGGCACGCCGACACCCGCCCACGTGTTGAGCCCCACGTGGTGGTGATAGCCGCCGGCCGAGACGAACAAGGCCCCCGGGTAGCTGCTGACCGCCACGTCGAACCCGACGCCGTCGACCCAGAACGCGGATGCGCCACCGAGATCGGCGACCTGGAGGTGCACATGGCCGAGCACGGTCCCGTCCGGCATCGACGGCGCCTCGTCGTCGGCGCCCGGCTCGGCGAGCAGTCCTTCGAGGTCGAGGGGAAGCGTCGCCATCGCGATCTCCTCGCCCTGTCTCGTCCATTCCGCGCGGGGTCGGTCGCGATACAGCTCGATCCCGTTGCCCTCGGGGTCCGAGAGATAGAGCGCCTCGCTGACGAGGTGGTCGGAGGCGCCGCTGAGGTGCCAGCCCGCGTCGAAGACGCGCCGGAGTGCGTGGGCCAGCTCAACGCGGTTCGGGACGAGCAGCGCCAGGTGGAAGAGACCGGTCGTCCCCCGGGGGCGGACGGGTGCGTCGGGCGCGCTGACGAGCTCGACGAGCGCGCCGCCCCCAGTTCCGAGCACGGTGATCCCGTCGTCCGACGACAGCGCGCGTAGGCCGATCGCGCGCTCGTAGAAATCCCGCAAGAGCCCCACGTCCCTCGCGCGGAGCCGGATCGCCCCGAGTCTCGTTTGCGCGGGGAGGTCAGCCATCGCCGTCGGCCTCGGGGTCGAGATCGAGCGCGCACGAGTTGACGCAGTACCGCAGCCCGCTGGGGCCTGGGCCGTCGTCGAAGACGTGACCGAGGTGCCCGCCGCACGCCGCGCAGACGACCTCCGTGCGGACCATCCCGTGGCTCGCGTCGACGCGCGTCTCCACGGCGTCGACGTCCGCCGGCTCGACGAAGCTCGGCCAACCCGATCCCGAGTGGAACTTGGCGTCCGAGCGGAACAACTCGGCTCCGCACCCTGCGCAGCGGTAGACGCCGGGTTCCTCGGTGTCGGTGTACGTTCCCGTGAACGGCCGCTCGGTCGCCTGCTGACGAAGCACGGCGTACCGCTCCGGCGTGAGGCGCTCGCGCCATTCCGCGTCCGTGAGCTCGACCCGCCGCGCCGTCACATCACCACCAACGAGACGGCGACGAACTGGATCGCCGCCGCCGCGACGACCAGCAGGTGGAAGATCTCGTGGAAGCCGAGGACGCGGGGGAACGGGTTCGGCCACTTCGTCGCGTAGATCACCGCGCCGAGCGAGTACAGGCCGCCGCCGACGATCAGCAGCACGCCGACGGCGACACCCATCCCGCTGAAGAGCTGTGGGATCGTGAGCACGCCGACCCAGCCGACCAGGAGGTACGCGAGCGTACTGAGCCATCGTGGCGAGTCGATCCACGCGAGCTCGAGCACGAGCCCGAGCACCGCCCCCGTCCACGCCAGGCCGAGCACGAGCCACCGCGTGGCACCGCCGAAGCCCAGAAGCGTGAACGGCGTGTACGTGCCTGCGATGAAGACGAAGATCGTCGAGTGGTCGAGCCGCCGTGCCCAGAGTCGCTTCGCGGTGTTCCGCCACGGGAAGCGGTGGTAGAGCGCGCTCGCCCCGAACATCGCCGCGAGCGCCGTCGCGTAGATCCACGAGGAGGCGACCTCCACGGCCCCGTCGGCGAGCACGACGAGCGCGATCCCGGCCACGATCGCGCCGACGAACGCCCACAGGTGGAACACGCCGCGCAGGAGGGGCACTTGCTCGAGCTCGACGACCACGCCGCCATTGTCGCATGCACCCGGATCCCCAACCGACGCTGCTTACACTCAGCGGCGGGGCCGGTAGCTCAGTTGGTAGAGCAGGGGACTTTTAATCCCAAGGTCGCAGGTTCGATCCCTGCCCGGCCCACACTGACACCGCCGAACCCGGGCCGAGGACGAGCGTCGGCGGTCCGAGCGCGTGTGCACGACCTCGGTTGTCACGGCGCGACGGCGTCTCCCCAAGCTAGATTGTGGATCGTATAGCGATCTAGGGAGGAGTGGCTCACGGCGGTGCAGGAGCACAGGGCGGTCGGTCAGGACGACCCGGTCCTTCCGCTCGAGCAGCGCCGCGGCCCCCTCACGCGGCCCGGGTGGCTGCGAGCCGCCTGGACGACCCCCCTTGCGTTTGGCCTCGGGAGCGCGCTGGTCGCGGTCATACGGCTGGCGGCCGGCTGGCAGCCGACGTTCGTCGCCCAGCCGTTCGCGGTCGCGTGGATGGTCGTGACCCCGCTCGGATTCCTTGCCGGAATCGGCGTCTTCGACTACTGGGCGCGTTACGCGAGCGGCGCGCCGACCGTGCCGGACGACCATTCCGCGCACGGCGCCTTTTCGTGGCGCGACTACTTCAGGGTCAACACCGACCACAAGGTGATCGGCGTCCAATACATGGTCACGACGTTCGCCTTCTTCGTCATCGGTGGTCTGATCGCGATGTTGATGCGGGCGGAGCTCGCCCGTCCCGGGATGCAGTACTTCGACAACGAGACCTACAACAGCCTCTTCTCGGCGCACGGGACGATCATGCTGTTCCTCTTCATCATCCCGGCCTTCGCCGGCATCGGGAACTACGTGATCCCTCTCATGATCGGCGCGTCGGACATGGCCTTCCCGCGACTGAACGCGCTCTCGTACTGGCTGCTCCTCGTCGCGGGCGTCACCGTGCTTGCCGGCTTCCTCGTCGGCGGCGGCAACTTCGCCGCGGGCTGGACGAACTACGCGCCGCTGTCCACCGGGCAGGGAATCGGGAACCTCTTCTACATCATGGGCATCCAGTGGTTCGGCGCCTCCTCGATCATGACGTCGCTCAACTTCCTCGTCACGGTGCTGACGATGCGAGCGCCGGGTATGACCATGTGGCGGATGCCGCTGCTCTGCTGGGCGAACCTCGTCACGTCGACGCTCGTGGTGCTCGCGACGCCCTTCCTGACCGGCTCTCAGTTCTTCATTCTCTTCGACCGCGTGATGCACACGAGCTTCTTCGACGTCGCCGGCGGCGGCTATCCGATCGGCTACCAGCACATCTTCTGGTTCTACTCGCATCCCGCGGTGTACGTGATGATGCTGCCCGGCTTCGGGATCGTCAGCGAGGTGATTCCGGTCTTCAGCCGCAAACCGATCTTCGGCTACCGCGGCATGGCCGTTGCCCTAATTGCCATCATGTTGCTCGGATTTTCTGTCTGGGCGCACCACATGTTCGTCGCCGGAATCTCGTCCTGGGTGCGCGTACCGATGATGGCCACGTCACTCGCGATCTCGGTGCCGACCGGGATCAAGATCTTCAACTGGCTCGCGACGCTCTGGGCCGGAAAGATCCGCCTCACCACACCTCTGCTGTTCGCGCTCGGCTTCATCTCGATGTTCGTGATCGGCGGCCTCTCCGGGATCTATCTCGCTTCCGTTCCGATCGACATCGACGCCTCCGACACGTATTTCGTGGTGGCGCACATCCACTACGTGCTGTTCGGCGGCTCCGTCTTCACGGTCTTCGCCGGGCTCTACTACTGGTTTCCGAAGATCACCGGCCGGATGTACGACGAGAGACTCGGCAAGCTGCATTTCTTGCTGACGTTCGTCGGCTTCAACCTCACGTTCTTCCCGATGCATTACCTCGGCATCCAGGGAATGCCGAGGCGCGTCGCCGACTACGCCGACCGCTTCGCCGACCTCAACTTCTTCATCTCGATCGCGTCGTTTGCCCTTGGCGCCTCGACCGTCGTCTTCCTCTACAACGTCATCGTCAGCTGGCGCTACGGCCGGCCCGCGCCCGACAACCCGTGGAACTCGATGACGCTCGAGTGGCAGGTGTCCTCGCCGCCGCCGCGATTCAACTTTCCGTCCCCTCCGACTGTCGTCGGCGGGCCGTACGAATACGGTGTACCCGGCTCCAGGCACGCGATCCTCGGCCCCGCGGAGCCCACGAAGGCCGAAGAGCCGGTACCGGTCTGACTTCACCGACGATTTGTCCGTGTTTTCCCGCTCAGATCGCAGCCGGCACTACATGACGTCGTAGGTGAAAGTTCTGCTCGGGAAGAACCCGGGCTTCGAGCTGGCGACCCCCCGTTGGCCTGGTGGTCGCCGGCGGGCTGGCCACAGCCTCGGCGCTGGAGCTGAGCGGGGCGCGCGCGGTAACCGTGATGCGGTGGTCGTACGCGTTCGCGGCCGCTCTGCTCGGCTTGCTCGTGCTCTGGGGTGCCGTCTCCCTCACCGAAACCTGGCCGCTCGACGAGCCGATCGCCGCGGAGCAGCTCGATGGCTGGCAGGTCGTCTTGGCCGGTGCCGGGATCGCGCTCTTCGGCGCGGCTGCTCTCGCCTACCTCCGGCTCTACCTGCGCCGCGGATCGGTGTTCGAGCTCGTCATCCGCCGGTGCGCGGTGGCGCGGCTGGTAGTTGCACCGTGACGCGGAGCCCGCCCGCGGCCCTGGGGGTGAGGGTGAGGGTCCCGTCGTGGGCCTGCGTGATGCTCTTGACGATCGCCAGGCCGAGACCGACGCCTGCGTGGTCGCTGCGGATGCGCCTGGTCCCGCGAAGGAACGGCTCGGCGAGCGTGGCAACGAGTTGCGGTGCGAGCTTCTCGCCGGTGTTCTCGACGGTGAGCACAGCGCGCTCGGGGTCGGAGCTCGTCGTGACGCGGACGGTCCCGTCTTCAGGCAGGTTGTGGACGATCGCGTTGTGCACGAGGTTCGTGCTCAGCTGCAGCAGGAGCGCCTGCGAGCCGATGGTGGGGGTCGCGTCGCCGGAGGTCTCGATGGTGAGGCCGCGTCCCTCTGCGAGGGGGAGGAGCGTCTCGGCGGCTTCTTCCGCCACGAGGGACAGGTCGACATGCTCTCGGGTGAAGGACCGCTGGTCGGCGCGGCTGAGCAGGAGCAACGCCTCGGTGAGGTCGATCGCACGCGTGTTGACGGCGCGGAGGCGATCGACCAGCTCGCCGGTGTCGCGGCTCGCATCGGTGCGGGCCACGTCGAGAAGCGTCTGCGTGATCGCCAGCGGGGTGCGCAGCTCGTGGGAGGCATTGGCAGCGAATCGCTGCTGCTCGGCGACGTGTGCCTCGAGCCGCGCGAGCATGGCGTCGAAGGCGTCGGCGAGCTCGCGGAACTCGTCTCCGCGGCCCTCCAGCTCGATGCGATGGGAGAGCGAACCGTTTGCGGCCGTGCGCGTGGCATCCGTGATGCGAGACAGCGGAGCGAGCATGCGGCCGGCGAGAAGCCATCCTCCGACGAGACCGAACAGCAGCAGGAACGCAAGCACGATGGCCGCAGTCGGAGCGAACGCGCGCCACAGGGCGGCGTGGCTCTGCACCATGAAGATCACACCAGGATGGACGCCGCGCGAAAGGGAGAAGTACCCGACCACGACCAGTACCGCACTTGTGAGCACGAGGAAGCCGGCGTAGCTGAGGGTGAGCTTCAGGCGAGCGCTCGGGCCGGGTGCCCTATCCACCGTCCCCTCCCTCCGGGCCGCTCTCCCGTTGGGCGTCGATGCGGTAGCCGACGCCCGCCACGGTGGCGATGATCCAGGGCTCGCCGAGCCGCTTGCGCAGACCCGACACGGTGATGCGCACTGCGTTGGTGAACGGGTTCGCGTTCTCGTCCCATGCTCGCGCCAGGAGCTCTTCGGCGCTCACGACGCCGCCTTCGGCGGCGACGAGCACTTCGAGCACCGCGAACTGCTTTCTGGTCAGCGCGACGTAGCGCCCGTCGCGGTAGACCTCGCGCCGGAACGGATCGAGCCGGAGGCCGGCCATCTCCCAGACGGGCGGCCTGTGCCGGACGCGCCTGCGGTCGAGCGCTCGGAGCCTGAGCACGAGCTCCTGGAGCTCGAACGGCTTGGTGAGGTAGTCGTCGGCTCCGAGCTCGAAGCCGGTGGTCTTGTCGTCGAGCCGGTCGGCAGCGGTGAGCATGAGGATCGGCACGCCGCTGCCGGACGTGACGATGACCCTGGCGATCTCGTCGCCGGTCGGTCCGGGAATGTCTCGGTCGAGGACGGCGATGTCGTACGCGTTGACGCTCAGCAGCTCCAGGGCGGCGTCGCCGTCGCCTGCGATGTCGGCCGCGATCGCCTCCAGGCGCAGGCCATCGCGGATCGCTTCCGCCATATAGGGCTCGTCCTCGACCAGCAGCACGCGCATGCTCCGATGCTAGAGCCGGCGCATATCGTCGGCATATCGAAAGGCGCATACCTGCCGGCAACACGACGCCGCCTTGAATGGCGGCATGGCCGTCAGCCGTCGAGCGCGACCGACGCCCGGTCAGATTCGGGTTCGCAGGATCCGCGCCGCCGGCATGCTCGTCGTCGTCGTCGCGATCGCTGCGGCCCTCGGCCACCAGTTGCTCGCCTCCGCGTCCTCGAGGGACAGAGCAGCGACCAACGCCGTTCGCAGTGCCCGCGGTGAGCCTGGCGAGCTGAACGGTGCCCTCCGCCCTCGCACGCGGCACCGGGCGCTGGGTGAGGCTGATGGTGCCGTCCCGAGCGGGACGACGGTCTTCGCCGACGAGGTTCCGGGTGTGGCCAACCTCGATCCAGCCCTCCTCGGCGCCCTGCGCCGGGCGGCAGTCGATGCGGCAGTCGACGGCGTCGCGCTCTTCGTCGACAGCGGCTGGCGTTCCCCGGCATACCAGCAGCACCTCCTCCGTGAGGCCGTCTCGGAGTACGGCTCGGAACAGGAAGCAGTCCGCTGGGTGGCGACCCCCAACACGTCCGCTCACGTGTCGGGCGACGCGGTCGACATCGGGCACTCCGATGCCACCGCGTGGCTCTCCGACCACGGAGCCGTGTACGGGCTCTGCCAGATCTACGACAACGAGCCCTGGCACTACGAGCTGCGCCCAGAAGCCGTCGATCATGGGTGCCCTCCGATGTACGCCGACCCGACGCACGATCCACGGATGCAGCAGTAACGGCCGTGTGATCGCGCTAGCCGCGGCCCTCGGAGCGCGCGGCGCGGGCCGCGGAGATCCCGCCCGCGACGACGCTCGCCACGACGACCCCGACGAGCGACGCGCCGACGAGCAGCATCACGAGCGTGTCGTCGAGCACGTCGAGACGGACGAGCACGGCCCCCACGCCGAGAACCGCCGAGACGCCGGCCGCGATGCGCCAGTCGTCGCCGATGAGGAAGTCGAACCAGAAGCGACCGAAGCCCCTGACGTAACGCATGGTCAGCCCGACGTCCCTCGAGCAAGTGCCGCGCCGTCGCTCGCGACGGCCGAGCGAAGGATGCGAATCGAGACCTGGCTGACGACCAGCCAGGAGGCGAGCAGCGCGAGGATCGCCCAGTCGTCGCCCGGCCACGACAGGCTCTCACGACTCCCGGTGAAGAAGCCGAGCCCCTGGACGGACCAGAACGTCCCGAAGGTGGCGAGCAGGAGCCCGACGACGTACTTCAGGGTGTTCTCCGGGACCGCGGCCAGCGGTCTGTGCGCGACCAGCCCGATGACGAGGACGGCAGCGCCAGCGATTACGGCTCCGGCGGCGGCAAGCGGGACGTTGTCGGCGTTGAGCCCGAACGTGATCACGATGAACACGACCTCGAGCCCCTCGAGGAACACGCCCTTGAACGACACGACGAACGCGAACCAGTCGAGCCCGAGCCGCGTCTCCTCACCCGCACGCAACGCGGCTTCGCGCTCCTCTCGAAACGCCTCCTCCTCGTCGTGCATCGCCTTGATCCCGGCCCCGCGGAGGATCGCCTTGCGGAGCCACTGGAGGCCGAAGATCAGCAGGAGCGCGCCGATCACGAGCTGCAAGGCAGCCTCGGGGATCCAGTCGATCAGGGCGTACCCGGCGACGAGCGTGATCGCGGCGAGCGCGACGACGGCCGTCCCGGCCCCGATCGCCGTCGAGCGCCAGCCGCGGGTCACGCCCATCGCGAGCACGATCGTCAGGGCCTCGACGAACTCGACGAACGACGCGAGCGCGGTGGCGGTGACGAGCCCCCACACACTCGCGGACGCAGCCAGCACGGGTGAGAGGGAGGTCACACCGCTGATTGTGAGCGCCGGCGCGGCTCGCCGCAGGGTTGCTCAGACGAGCGTGGGAACCAGCGGCTCGAGATAGACGCAGATGCGCTCGTCCATGGGCAGCGGCGAGGGGCCGCGGCGCAGGACGACGAGCTCTCCGACCTCGGGGAGCTCGACCTGCTCGCCGACCTCGGGCACGTGCCCGTTGTCGAGCTCGACGAGGCGATAGCCGCGCGGGGTCGAGGCAAACGCGACCCAGAGCGCGGCGCCAGGCTCGGACACCTCGTCCTCCTCGTCTACGAGCTCCATCGCCGGCTCCGGTGCTAGCTCCGGTTCCGGCTCTGGCTCCGGCTCGACGAGGTGGACCTGCCTGGGCTCCGCCTCCGTCGACTCTGGCTCGGGCTCGGGCTCGGGCACCGCCTCGAGCTCGGCGGGCGCGCCGCCCATCGCCTCGAGAATCAGCTCCACCGCGGGTCGTGGCTCGCGCGCCGGCTCGGGCTCCGGCTCGACCACCTCGAGCTCGGCCGGGCTCTCGATCCGCGGTGTGAGCTGGACGACCGGAGCAGGCTCGCCCTCGGGCTGGGCCGGCGCTTCGGCCAGCGACGCCTGCTCGGCGAGCGAGCCGGCCAGCTCGAACTTGCTGATCACGCCCTGCCCGACGAGCGCCTCGCCCAGGCGCTCGCCCGTGAGCCGTTGGCGCTCGAGCGCCTGCACGAGCTGCTCGCGCGTCACGAAGCCCCGGGTCACGAGGATCTCTCCCAGCTGACGCCACGACTCGCTCGCGCGCGTGCTCACGTCCTCCTTTGCCTCCCCCATTCGGGCCCAGTGCTCTGCGACGACCTTCGCGAGCTCGGAGCGCTCCACGCCGAAGCGCTCGACGAGGATCTGGCCGAGCTGCTGGCCGGTTTCCTGCTGGAGCTCGAGCGCGACGACGAGCTGGCTCTGGGAGACGAGCCCCCGCTCGACGAACAGCGCGCCGATCAGTCTGTTGGAGACGGCCTCCGGAAGGGTCACGCCCCCTGTATCGGCAGTCCCTCGAACGAGCTAGAGGGTCAGTTTGCGCGCGGGGCCCCGCTCAGGCGCCGGCATAGGCGGCGAGTGCGTCGAGCACGGAGCGCAGGCGCCGCCCTTCGTCGGTGAGGACGTACTCCACGCGCGGCGGGCGGGCGTCGATCACACGTCTTTCCAGCAGGCCCGAGTCCTCGAGCTCGAGCAGCCGCTGCGCGAGCGTCCGAGGCGGGATCCCCCCCACCGCCTGCTTGATCTCGTTGAACCGGCTTGCCCCCTCGACGGACGCCCAGAGGATCGAGACGGTCCAGCGTCGCTCGAGGAGGCCCGCCGCACGGCGGACCTCCTCGGGAACGGGAGGGCAGCTCCTACACCGAGACATGGCGCTGCGACGGCGTCGGCTCGAGCGCGAAGCCGAGCACCTCGTCGAGCGACATCACCGGGTGGAAGGTCAGCTCCTCGCGCACGTGCTCTGGCACGTCCTCGAGGTCGCCGCGGTTCCGCTCGGGGATCACGACGTCCGTCAGCCCGGCCGCATGGGCCGCCAGCACCTTCTGCTTGAGCCCGCCGATCGGCAGGACACGCCCCTGGAGCGTGAGCTCGCCCGTCATCCCGACGGTGTGCTTCACCGGCCGGCCGGTCAGCAGCGAGGCGAGCGCGGTCGCCATCGTGATCCCGGCACTCGGGCCGTCCTTGGGGATCGCTCCCGCGGGGACGTGGACGTGGAACTTCCGCTCGAACGCCTCCTGGTCGATGCCGAGCTCGTCGGCCCGCGAGCGCACTGCTGAGAGCGCGATCTGCGCGGACTCCTTCATCACGTCGCCGAGCTGGCCGGTCAGGGTCAGGCCGTCGCCCGGCGCCGACGTCGCCTCGACGAACAGCACGTCGCCGCCCGACATGTTGACCGCGAGCCCCGTCGCGACACCCGGCACGGCCGTCCGCTCCGCAGCCTCGCGGAAGAACTTCTGCCGCCCGAGGGCGTCCCGCACGGCGGGCACGTCGACCGCGACCGGCGTCTCGACCTTGTCGGCGACGATGTGCGTTGCGGTCTTGCGCAGGATCGAGCCGAGCTCGCGCTCCAGCTGGCGGACGCCCGCCTCGCGCGTGTACTCGGAGATCACCGTCTCGACCGCGTCGTCCGCGATCGAGACCTCGTCCTCGCGGAGGCCGGCCCGCTCGCGCTGCCGCGGCCAGAGGTAGCCGCGCGCGATCGCGACCTTCTCGTCGGTCGTGTAGCCGTCGAAGCGGATGACCTCCATCCGGTCGAGCAGCGGGCCGGGGATCGTCTCGGCGATGTTCGCGGTGGCGATGAAGAAGACCTGCGAGAGGTCGACCTCGACGTCGAGATAGTGGTCGCGGAACGTGGAGTTCTGCGCGGGGTCGAGCACCTCGAGCAAGGCCGCGGAGGGATCGCCGCGCCAGTCGGCGCCGACCTTGTCGACCTCGTCGAGGAGGATCACCGGGTTCATGGTCTTTGCATCGCGCAGGGCGCGGACGAGGCGGCCCGGCAGCGCGCCGATGTACGTCCTGCGGTGCCCGCGGATCTCCGCCTCGTCGCGGACGCCGCCGAGCGACATCCGGACGAACTCGCGGTTGAGAGCCTTGGCGACCGACTCGCCGATCGACGTCTTGCCGGTGCCTGGGGGCCCGATCAGGGTGAGGATCGCGCCCGCGCGCTTGTCCGGCTCGATTCCCCGCTCCTTGCGGAGCTTCGCGACGGAGATGTACTCGACGATGCGCTTCTTGACGTCGTCCAGACCGGCGTGGTCGGAGTCGAGCATCTCGCGCGTACGCTCGGGGTCGAGCACCTCGTCGGAGCGAGCGCCCCACGGCACGGCGAGCAGCCAGTCGAGGTAGCTGCGGATCATCTGCGACTCGGGCGAGCTCTCGCCCATCCGCTCGAACCGCGCGAGCTCCTTGTCGGCCTGCTCGCGCACCTGGTCGGGCATGCCGGCCTCTTCGATCTTCGTGCGGTACTCGTCGACGACGGACGCGTCGTCCTCGCCGAGCTCCTTGCGGATCGAGTCCATCTGCCGGCGGAGGAGGAACTCGCGCTGCTGCTTCTCCATGCCGGCGTTGACGTCCTCACGGATCCGCTGGCGGATCTGCATGGTCGAGAGGCGCTCTCGCTGGAACGCGAGGGCGAGCTCGAGCCGCTCGGTGACGTCGATCGTCTCGAGGAGCTGGAGCTTCTGCTCGAAGCCGAGGTCGGGCGAGTAGCCGGAGGTGTCCGCCAGCGCGCCGGGGTCGGCGATCGAGCGGACGAACGCCTGCACGCGCCCGTCGTCGCCGCGCAGCTCGAGGATCTCCTCGACGACGGCGCGGTATTCGGTCTCGAGCTCGCGGGTGCGCGCGTCGCTGCGCACGCCGTCGGGATGGTCCTCGACCTCGACGAAGAGCCGGCCCTGCGGGTCGGTCTCGGCTGCGCCCGCGACCCCGCGGAACAGCCCTTCGAGGGCGACCGCGACAGCGCCGCCCGGCAGCTTCACGCGGTCGGTGACGCGTGCGACGGTGCCGACGGCCGCGTACTCGCCGTCGTGCTTCGGCACGAGCAGGACACGGTCCTCGTCGCCGACGTCGACCGTCAGCGTCACGTTCATGTTCGGGAAGACGACGATGTCTTCGAGTGGGACGAGCAGCAACTTGCTCACGATCAGCCTCACGCTCCTCGGACGTTTCTCCGTAGTAAGTACAGAAAAGATAGCTACTTGTACACGGGGCGCGTCGGGAACGGCGAGAGCGCGGCGCGATCTTGATCGCACCCGTACCGAAAGCTCACAAAGCCTTCGCACCCGACCGCTCCACTTCCACGGAGGCCCTGCGATCCCAATCATCGCCTCCCAGGGATCGGCCGGATGGGCCGGCAGCGCACTCCGAGGGCGTCGCCGGCTCGCAGCGAGGGCGCCGGTTTCGACCGCGCGCCCTCGCGCCTCATGCCGTGTGGAGCGATTGGCACGAACTCGGCACAGGCTTGCCCTTGACAGAAAACGGTGTCTGACACCGTTCTGGCCTGCCGCCCCGGTCAGCCGCGGAAGCGACGGAGCGCCGCCGCCGCGACCTGCCCGGCGAAGGCGTCCTCGCGCGTGCCCGTACCCGCCGGGCGATACGTCATCGCCGCCGCGACGAGGATCCCGCCGCGCCACACCACGAGCCCGGCGTCATGACGCGCCGCGTCGATCCACCCGGCCTTGTGCAGCACGAGCACGCCCGCGCGGCCGCCCACCGCCCGCCCGAGCTTTCCGCGGTCCGCGACACGCCCGAGAAGGTAGAGGAGGTAGCGCGCCTCGCCGGGCGCGACCCCCGAGCCGCTACGCACGAGCGGGCCGAGCCCGCCGCTGGAGAGCCAGATCGCGCGGAACAGCTGGGCCAGATCGAGCGCTGTCGTCGACTTGCCGACGCCCCAGTAGGGCTGCGAGACGACGCTCAAGGGCACGCCGGCCGCCGCGAGCCCGCGCGAGCTGCCGAGCGCGGTCCCGAGGACGTAGCCGCCGTACATCTCCGTGCGCTCGAGCCCCATCCCGCGCATCGTCTCGTTCACCAGGGCGCCGCCGCCGCTCGTCGACCCGCCGAGCTGGACGAGCAGCGCGTTCGCGGCGGCGTTGTCGGACGGGATCAGCATCTCGCGCAGCAGGCGGTCCGTGTCGGTGCCCGCTGCCGGTGGGCCGTCGAGCCGCGCCAGGACGGTCACCGCGATCGCGAGCTTCAACGTGGATGCCGCAGGGAACGTCGCCCGGGCGTTCCAGGCCGCACCCGCCCCGGTCGCCAGGTCCTCGACGTAGACGGCGGAGTCGCCGGGGTAGTCGCCGGCCAGGCGACGCACGTCCGACTCGAGCCGGCGGTCGAGGCGGAGGGGTCGTACGACAGGACGCGCCGCCGGCGGTAGCCCGAGCACGTGGAGCACCGTTTGCCCGGCCCGACGCCCTTCCTGGTCGACCGTCTCGACGCGCACCCGCACCTCGCGCGGAGGCAGCGAGACCTCGAGGGAGAACGACCTCGCCCGCAGACGGACGTCGCGCACGACCTTCCCGTCGACGCGCACGACCACGCGCTTCGTCCCCGGCGCGGCGACACCCTGCACCGCCCCGTACGACACCTGGTACGCGACCGGGCGCTCGACGACCGGCGGACGAGGTGGGGGCGCGGTGTCGATCACGGTCGAACCGTAGCCTTGGACTGGCCGTGCCGATCCTCGCGCATCTCGACCTCGACGCGTTCTTCGCCGCGGTCGAAGAGCTCGAGGAACCGTCGCTCCGCACCCGTCCGCTCGTCGTCGGGGGCGACCCGCGAGGGCGCGGCGTGGTCGCCACCGCGAACTACGCGGCCAGACGCTTCGGGATCCGCTCGGCGATGAGCGCGGCGGAGGCTCTCCGCCGCTGCCCCGACGCCGTGTTCCTGCGGCCGCGGCACGCCTTGTACCGCCAGTACTCGCAGGCGGTCTGGTCGGCGATCCGCGAGGTCGTGCCGCGCGTCGAGCGCACCGGGATCGACGAGGGCTACCTCGACCTCGGCTCCGTGGCGGAGCGCTTCTCGCAGGCGAGGGGGCTCGCTGAGGCCGTGCAGGCCGCCGTTCGGGGGTCGACGTCGCTGTCGTGCTCGGTCGGCGTCTCCACGTCCAAGGTCGTCTGCAAGGTCGCGTCCGACCGGCGGAAGCCCGGAGGAATCACCGTCGTGCCACCCGGCCGTGAGGCGCGCTTCCTGGCGCCGCTGCCGACCCGGCTGCTTCCGGGCGTCGGGCCGCGGGCCGAGGAGCGGCTCGCCCGCGCCGGCGTCGAGCACATCGGCGGGCTGGCGACGCTCTCCGACACCGAGCTCGGGGCGCTGCTCCCGGGTCAGGTCGGCCGGCTCCTACGCGACCGTGCGCGTGGCATCGATCCACGCGACCTCGAACTCGACGCCGAGCGGATCTCGATCTCGACGGAGGAGACCTTCGAACGCGACCTCACCGACCGGAGCTCGATGCACGTCGAGCTCCGCCGCATGGCCGTCGAGGTCGCCTCGTACCTCCAGCGCGACGGGATCTCCGCGCGAACGGTGACGACGAAGCTCCGCTACGCGGACTTCTCGATCCGCTCCCGCTCGACGACGCTGCCGACGCCGATCGACGAGGCGGACCGGATCGGCGACCTCGCCTGCCGGCTCCTCGACCGCGGCCTCCAGGACCGCCCCGGCGCGCTCCGGCTGCTCGGCGTGGGCGTCTCCGGGCTGACGACCGTCAGGCAGCTGACCTTCGACGAGTTGTGAGCAGTTAGACGCGAAGCAGCGGGCGCGTCAGGCAGGTCGGCCCGCCGTCGCCCTTGCGCGAGATCTCGTCGCCCCGGTAGGTGACGACGTCGACGCCCTTCCGCTCCATTCGGCGACGTGTCTCGTCGTTTCCCTCGAGCGCAAGCGCGCGCCGCGGACCGAGCGCGAGCACGTTCGGCCCCATCGTCTCGAACTCCTCGTCCGGAACCTCGACGACCTCGATCCCGCGCTCGGCGAGCAGCCAGAGCAGGCGTGTCGGAGCGATGCGCGGGTAGACGAGCGCGAGGTCGCGGTCGAGCGGCGAGACGAGGCTCATCAGGTGCAGCACCTCGGCCGCGCCGTTCCAGTGCGGCAGGTCGAAGGCGATCACGTCGGTCCCGGGCAGGGCCTCCCGCAGCGCGTCGGGGGCGGCCGGGTTCGTCCGGTAGCCGATTCCGACCAGCAGGGTCGCCTCGTCGAGCCAGACCGTGTCGCCGCCCTCGACAGTCGCGGGAGCTTCGATCCGTCCGGTGACGGGGACTCCCGCCGCTTCGAGGGCGGCGACCGTTCCCGCCGGCTCGCCGCGTCTGCCTTCCTTCCCCGGCCGCAGGAGCACGGCGCCTTCGCGTCCGACGAGGGTCGGGTCGTAGGTGTAGATCGCGTCCGGGTTGCCGGCGTCGTGCGTGGAGACGACGACCTCCGCGCCCGCCTCCTCGAGGAGCGCGCAGAACGCCTCGTGCTCCGCCTGCGCCGCGAGGGGGTCCGGCGCGGCACGCCAGCCGTACGCCTCCCAGGCCGTGACGTCCTCCTCGAGTGGCCGCCGAACGAGGACCCGGCGCAGGTCGCCCCACATCGATGCGCTGCCGAACCCGGTCACGCCGCCGGGGGTCCCCCGACCGCGTTCGCCGGCGTTCGCCCCTCGAGGAGCACTGCCCGCAGGGCGTCCACGCAGAGCATCCCCATCGCCACGCGGGTGTCGCGCGTCGCGCTGCCGAGGTGCGGCGTCAACACGACGTTCTCGAGCACGAGCAGGCCTTCCTCCACCTCCGGCTCGCGCTCGAAGACGTCGAGCGCCGCGCCTGCGATCTCGCCGGCGCGCAGCGCGTCGACGAGCGCCCGCTCGTCGACGATCGGGCCGCGAGCGGTGTTGACGAGGACCGCAGAGCGCGACATCGCACGCAGGGCCTCCGCATCGACGAGGTGTCGTGTCTCGGGCGTCAGTGGGACGTGGAGGCTGACGATGTCCGCCTCGCCGAGGAGCGCGTGGAGGTCGTCGTCACGGCCCGCGAACGTCGGCCGTGCGCCGAGCGCCTCGGCCAGCATCGCCGTCTCGCGACCGATCCGGCCTGGCCCGACGACGAGCAGCCGCTTCCCTCGGAGGCTCGAGCCGAGCATGAACTCGAGCGAGAACAGCCACTCCTCCCGCCGGCGGACGAAGCGGTCGCCCTCGGCGATCCGCCGCAGCAGCGCGAGCATCAGGCCGACGGCGAGCTCGGCCGTGGCCCTCGTCAGCACGTCGGGGGTGTTCGCCACGACGACGTTCCTCTCGGCGGCAGCCGCGAGGTCGACGTTGTTCACTCCGACGGCGTAGTTCGCGACGACCCGGAGCCGGGGGCCGGCGCGGTCGAGGTAGGCGCCGTCGACGCGCGTCGTCAGCATCGCGAGGATCCCGTCGACGCCCTCGGGCGAGTCGCTCGTCTCGAAGTCTCTCCGCAGGGCCTCGTCGACCTCGATCGGGACGGGCGCCGTGACGTGGATCCGCGGACGCGGCACCGGTCGGGGCTATCCGTCGAGCGTCCGGGCGCGGTGCGCGGCCGAGTAGACGTCCTTCCGCAGGATGCGACCGTCCTCGCACGGGAACAGGTCGACCCCGTCCCACGTGAGCCTGCGGCCGTCGGGTGCGGTGGCCGTCGCGGTCCACTCGCTCACGACGAGCCCGTCACGGGCGTACAGCCGCCTTCCGGCGAACGACAGGTCAGGCCAGTTCGCGAAGATCGTCGCGATGTGCTCGCGCACCTCGTCCCCCTCGGCCCGCTCGCCGGCCGTGTGGTTCTCGAAGACCATGTCGGCCGCGTGGAGCGCGAGGATCGCGTCGAGGTCCTGCGCGTTCCAGGCGTCGTTGTAGCGCTCGATCATGCGCTCGAGCTCGGCGGCGGAGTCGCGAGCGGCCATGCCGCGAGTATCTCAGCCGCCGAGCCGGACCGAAAGCCACTCGCGCGCGGCAGTCCACGCTTCGTGGTCGGCGTCGATCACGTCGAAGTGGTCCGCCCCCTCGAGCTCGAGCAGCTCCGCGAGCCGGTCCCGCGCGCAGTAGTCGCGGCTCTGCGAGAGGAGGACGACATCGTCCTCCGAGCCGTGCAGGAGGAGCTGCGGGACTCCGAGCGGCGTCAGCGCCGCGGGCGACGCGGCGGCGAGCCTCTCCGAGCTCTCCGCGAGCGGCCCGAGCAGCGCCTCGACGGCGCCGTCGCCGAGGTCGTCCCGCCAGGCGCGCTCCAGGTCGCAGACCCCGGCCTGCGAGACGGCGGCCAGAGGACGCACGCGCGGTGATGCTCCGACCCCGCTCGCCAGCCGGTGCCGCGCGGCGAGCCAGAGGGCGAGATGCCCGCCCGCGGAGTGACCGCAGGTCGCGATTCTCGCCGTGTCGACCTGCTCGACCCCGGCGAGGTGGTCGATTGCGGCGGCGACGTCTTCGAAGGTCCCCGGCCAGCCTCCGCCCTCCTGGCCGACGCGGCGAAACTCGATGTTCCAGGCAGCGATGCCGCGCCGGGCGAGATCGTGAGCGAGTGGGGTCATCAGCGTCCGGTCCCAGCCGCTGCGCCAGAAGCCGCCGTGGACGAGCACGACGCAGGGCCACGGTCCTCCCTCGCTGGAGGGCAGGTGGAGGTTCGCGACGGAGTGTGGGTGGTCGCCGTACGCGAGGCTCGGCGCCGGTGGCGGCTTGTGTTGAATCGACACAAGGGTTGTCAGGCGAGCAGCGCGCGGTTCCGGGTGAGCGCCGCGACCAGCGCCCCGACGTCGCGGGAGCGGACGCACACAAGCGGGCCGCGCCCCGCGGACTCGCGCGGGGTGACAAGAATCGGGAACTCGCTGCGCACCGCGAGCCCGACGCGGGCAACGGAGGGGGCCTGGCTCACGTGGCGATCCTACCGAGCTGGAGCTCGACGCAATCGTGGCGTAGACGGTGGGTCGGAGAGGCGGAGCCCGCCTCTCCGACCCCGGTCGACTCAGCCTCCCCGGAACGTGATCGTCCTCAAGCTGACGATCTTGCCGGCGCCGTCGTAGCGCCAGATCTCGTACACCGCGGAGCCGATGTCACCGTGCTTGTCGAAGTCGACAGGGCTGAACGCGCCCTCGTAGTTGACGTCCCTCCCCGCCGCCGCGGCCTTCACCCCGGTGGCGAGATTCTGGAACGTGACCTTGAGGCCCGGCGGCCCGGACACCGCGCGCATCGCCGTCTTCAGCTTCGCGGGCGAAGACGAGCACGTGCGAACCGCGGCCAGGAAAGCCGTCATCGCAGCGTCGAACGACGTGCCCTCGAATCCCGTCCAGGGCTTGGCGCCCTTGACGTTCCGCTTCCAGTAGGCGGCGAACGCCTTGCCTGCCGGGCCGCCGGCCGCGCTACCGGCGGAGCCGCTCAGGCCTTTGACCGGGTCGCCGATCTTGTCGAGCGTCTCGGCGTTCCGGAGCGCCTCGATCCCGAGCGTCTTCGTGGGACTCCACTTGCCGCTGCGAACGAGCGACGGAGCGAACTTCTCGAACGTGTCGGGGAAGTCGATGATGACCCACCCGTCGGGGTTGCCGTCGACGAGCTTCGCGGCATCGGTGTCGAAGTTGGCCTGCTCGGGGTTCCAGGAGACGACTGCGCCGACCGAGCCGCCGAGCCGCTTCCACTCGCTGACGAACAGCGCCTGCAGAGCCTTCCCGAACGCGTCGTTCCGCGCACCGACGTTGATCTTGGCGCCCTTCCCGAACTTCGTCAGGGAGGCGCCCGCGAGCACCTTGCTCTGCAGTGCGTCCGACGGGTACGCACGGAAGACGAGGCCCTTGTCCTTGAGGTCGGTGATCTGCGGCGCGCTCGAGGTGGGCGAGATCGTGAGGACGTTGTTCGGAATCGTCACCGACTGCGCCATCGGGATCGTTGCGCCCGACGCCATCTCGCCGATGATCACGTTGGCCTTGTTCACCTTGATCAGCTTCGTCGCCGCCTCGACGGACGCCGAAGCCTGCGTCTGTCCGTCCTCCGAGCCGACGAGCGTGACCGAGGCGCCGGTGAGCCCGGCCTTCTCGAGGGCGGCGTTCTGGAGCTTGACCGCCTCCTTCACGGCACGGTCGAGGTTCGCCCCGTACGCGGCAAGGTCGCCCGTGAACGGGAGCACGTCCCCGATCCGCAGCTGGAAGTTGCACGCCCGCTTGGTCGGGGTCGCGGGCGCGGCCGATCCCGTCGTGGTGAACGCCATCGCCGCAAGGGCGCTGACCGCTGCGACGGCGAGCGCGAGCATCGTCGTCCGGCCGTTCGCCTTGCCTTTGCTCATGGATCCTCCTCCGGATGCCGTGGGTACTGGTTGGGACGTCACCTGCCCTCCTTCGGATAGCCGTGCACGTGGCCGACGCGGACGCCAACGGAAACCCCGCGCCGCTTCGGTCGTACTCCCTGCCTGCGAGAACACGCGCGCCCTCTCCCCACCACGATCCCTCAGTCGTCCTCGAGGAGGAAGAACGGACGGCCGACGCGCGCCTCGAACCGCAGGTACTCGTCCATGCGCACACCGTCGACCGTCTCGCGGATCCGCTGGATCATCGCGGTCACGTCCTCGAGGCGGGCGACCTCGACGACGACGTAGAACGTGTACCCGGTCGAGCGCGGCTCGCCGACCATCAGGAGGTCGTCGTCGACGGTCGCGAGGATCGAGACACCGAGCTCACGCCATTCCTCCACGAGCTGCTTGAACCGCGGAAGAATCCGCGTCCGTCGAAGATCGTCGCCCGCCTCGTAGTAGGCGCTCGTCATCGCGCCGAGGAGCACCGCGCGTAACGTGCTCGTCGCGCTGGGATAGACCATCTCCACCTCGCTCACGGGCACCTCTCCCTCTCGGCCACTGCGACGGCCGGTCTCGACGGGGCGTTCTGCGGGGCAGACGGCACGGCGCTCAGAAGATCTGGGCTCGCATGGACAGCTTCCCCGCGAGGCGCTCCGGGCGGTATGACGACAGATCGATCGCGGACTCGCCGTCGAGCACGAGGCCCGCGAGCCCACGACACGCGCCCGGGCCGTAGATGTACCCGTGCCCGCTGAAGCCTGTGGACACGAAGGCGTTCTCCAGACCGGGGAAGCGTCCGATCACGGGCTCGAGGTCCGGCGTGAGGTCGATCACGCCCGCGAACGCGCGGAGGATCCTCGCACCGCGCAAGGCCGGCACGAATCTCCCGAGGTCGCGTAGCTGCTTCCGTCGGTCGCGCGGCCGCGCGGACGGGTTGTAGTCCTGCGGGACGACGACGCGGTGGTTCCCGGCCCGGACACGCGACCAGCCGGCCCTGACCTCGGCGCCGAGCAACTTCGGGTCGACCCTGAACGAGACGTCCTTGCGGTTCTGCCAGAGCGGCGGCGCCCACAGTCGCAGGTCGCGGAAGTCCCGCAGGCTCAGGTCGTGCAACATCGCCGAAAACCGGTAGCCGCCGGTGATCCGGACCGTGCCGTTCCGGTTCTGCCGCGCCCCGAAGGTCGACCCTCTGAGGAACCCCGGGACCGACCCCGGGGGGACGGGGCCCGTTTCGGCTGCCGGAGCCCGGACGCGCTGCATCGGGATGTGGAGGCCCAGCAGGTCGCAGAGCTGGCTCGACCAGACCCCGGCCGAGACGACCACGGTGCCGCACGGGACCGACGAGTCACCGGTTCGGACGCCGGTCACCGTCCCGCCCGCCAGGTCGAAGCCCGTCACGAGCGTGTCACGGCGAACGTCGACGCCGAGACGCGCGGCCGCGGTCCGCAGGCCACTCATCACCCTGACGGCGTCGACGTGGCCGCCATGGCGCACCTCGAGGCCGAGAATCGGCCCGTCGAGTTGCGGGAAACGCTCACGCGCGGCTACAGGGTCGAGCATCACGCTGTCGGCGTAGCCCGACGTCTCGCGCCAGATCGTGCGATCGGTCTCGAGCCAGCGCTCGTCCTCGTCGTCGGCGACGAGGATGTGCCACCCCTCGTCGTTCAGGTCGATGACGCACTCCCAGCGCTGCTCGAACGTCGACCATTCGTCTGCGGAGACCCTGAAGAGCGAGTCGGGACGCCCCGTGGGAGCCCCGCCCGGAAGACTCACCGCCGCGACCGACCGCGCGGACTGCTCGAAGCCGACGTCGTCCTTCTCGAGCACGATGACGCTGGCCCCCCGCTCCGCGAGCTCGCAGGCGCTGAGCAAGCCGATCAGACCGCCGCCGACGACGACGACGTCAGGCGTTGCCACGATGTTTCCGAGCGATGACGTCGAGGACTCGTGGCTTGCGCACGGCCGCCACTGTAGGGCAGTGGCAATAGAACTTCAATTGAGAATTTCTGACCTTTTCGCTATGTTGGCCGCGCCGTGGAGACCGGAGCGCGATGACGCCCGCCGCACGAGCTCCGCTCTTCGATCGTGGCCCCTCGTACACGATCCTCTCGGCGCCGAGGCAGGTTGCCGCGGCGCTCAAGCGAGAGATCCTGCAGGGGGCGCTCAAGCCGGGCGACCAGCTCCCCTCGGAGGAACGCCTGGCGGAGCTCTTCGGTGTCAGCCGCCCGACGATCCGGGCTGCGCTGCAGGAGCTCTCGTCCGCGGGCACCGTGGTCGTGCGCCGCGGCCGCGGGGGCGGGTACACGGTCAGCACGTTCTCGCTGGACACGCTGACGACCGCCGTCACCGAGCACATCGCGTTCTCGCTCGTCGTGGAGTCGTTGACGCCACCGCAGTTCCTCGAGGTCCGTCGCGAGCTCGAGCTTCTGAGCGCCGACGCGGCCGCTCGGCGCTGCTCGGCGGAGCACCGCGAGCGCCTCGAGGAGCTCGACCAGCGGATCGAAGCGGTCATAGGGGAAGCGGCGCCGCAGGACTCCCCGACGGCGTTCGAGCTCGATCTCGAGTTCCATCGCGCGCTCGCCGACGCCGCCGACAATCCTCTCCTCGTCAGCTTCGAGGGCGCGATGATCGTCGTCCTCCATCACCTGTTCGGCAGCGGGGCGTCGGTGCCGCCGAAGCGCGCGCTCGGCGACGTCCGGGCGGTGATCGACGCCGTGCGCAGGCGCGACCCGGAGGCGGCCCGCGAGGCGATGGCGCTGCATCTCACCCACTCCGTCGACTATCTCGAGCTCCAGCGTCCGCTCCCGTCAGGCTCCGCGAGCTCGTAACGTGCGCCAGCCGCTGAATCGGTCCGCCGACGCGGTCGTCGTCGGAGCGGGCGTCATCGGCCTCTCCGTCGCGCTCGCCCTGCGCGGAGCGGGCGCCGACGTGATCGTCGTCGACCGGTCCGGCGTCGCCGAAGGGCAGTCCGGCATCCAGCCCGGCGGGATCCGGCTCCAGTGGGGAACGGCGGTCAACTGCCGTCTGGCTCTCGAGTCGTACGCGTGGTGGCGCGGGGCGGAGGACACGCTCGCGTCTCCCGTGCCGCTCGGGTTCTCCGCCTGCGGCTACCTCTTCGTCGCGCACGGCGAAGCAGCGCTCACGCGGCTCCGCGAGAACGTCCGCGTCCAGAACGAGGCAGGAGTCCCCTCACGCGTCGTCTCGCCAACGGAGGCGGCCGAGCTCGTTCCCGGCCTCGCTCACGAGCCCCTCGTCGGCGCCGCGTACTGCGCGGAAGACGCGTACATGGGCGCGCCCCAGGCGGCCGTCGCCGCGATCGCCAACCATCTCGACGTGCGTATCGCCGCCGTCGAGGCCATCGTCCCGGCCGACTCCGGCTGGGCGCTCGAGACGACGGCCGGTCGCTTCGCCGCGCCGTCGATCGTGCTCGCAGCCGGGGCAGAGACGCGCGCTCTCGTCCGACCGCTGGGTGTGGAGCTGCCGATCGAGCTCGAGCCTCGGCACCTCTTTCTGAGCGCTCCGATCCGAGAGCGACTGCTCGAGCCCCTGGTCGTCTCCTCCGAGCGGCGGTTCGCGGCGAAGCAGCTTCAGAACGGCCGGGTCCTGACGAGCGACCTCGGCGCGACCGGCGACCCGGACACCGACGCGCCGGTCTGGCGAAGGCACGTCCGCGCGGCGATCACCGAGCTGCTTCCGGCGCTCGAGTACGTCGGGCTCGACGTGATCGCGAGCGGCGCCTACGACATCACGCCCGACCGGCAGCCGATCCTCGGCGCCCTCACCGGCCACGACGGGCTCCACGTGGCCGCCGGGTTCAGCGGCCACGGCTTCATGATGGCGCCGGCAATCGGGCGGATCGTCGCGGCCGGTGTCGCCGGACAGCGCGATACCGTGCTCGACATCCTCGACTGTCGACGCTTCGACGAGGGACGAGCCGTCCCCGAGCCGCAGGTGATCTGACCGTGTTCCTGCAGCCTGCTCGTGAACGGACTGGTGACCGGCTCCGTCTACGCGATCGCCGCGGTCGGCGTGTCGCTCGTGTACGGGATCCTGCGGCTCGTGAACTTCGCGTACGGCGACATGATGGCCCTCGGGGCCTTCATCGCCTACTTCGCCAACGTGACGCTCGGCCTGCCGATGGTCCTCGCTGCACTCGTCGCGATGCTCGCAATGGCAGCGATCTCGATCGCGCTCGACGTCGTCCTGTGGCGGCCCCTGCGAGTGCGGCGGGCGGGGTTCATGAGCCTGTTTCTCGCCTCGATCGGTGTCGCGCTCGTCCTGCGCCAGGCGATCCTGCTCGTGTGGGGGCCGCAGAATCGCTCGTCCGACGTC
>Ga0207661_10000197_pt1 | contig 39023 bp, 57 predicted proteins | sample KBSC713LmetaG_FD_184337 | JGI IMG/M metagenome (GOLD analysis project Ga0207661, IMG submission 184337) | Corn rhizosphere microbial communities from Kellogg Biological Station, Michigan, USA - KBS C7.1-3L metaG (SPAdes) (version 2) | ecosystem: Host-associated > Plants > Roots > Rhizosphere ...
CCGGACCTCGCCGCACTCGCCACCGCGCCGAACGGCGCCGGCGCGTTGCCACCGCCGGGGCAGCAGGTCATGATGGGCTCAGCCGCGAATATCGGCGCCCCAGGCGCAGGAGGTGTGTGATGGCAGGTAACAAACTCGGTAGCAACCCCTCGAGCAAAGGCTGGAAGCCCCCGTCGAACCGCGAGCACCCACCCAAGGCCGGAGCGCACGACTGCGGTCCGATGACCAACCACGGCGGTGGCTACGGCGCCGGTGGCAGTGGTGGCCCGGTCTCTCCGCCGCCACACGGCGTCGCGAAGCGCTGAGCCATGGTCGCCAAACGGCGGGGTCGCAAGTGGACCGAGGCGGCCGACACCGCGGCGGACAAGCGCGCGGGGATCAAGCCCGGCAGCGCTCGAGACAATGCCCTCGACCGTACGCGAGGCGTGCCCGTGCGTCCGCCGAAGAAAGGCAAGTAGCGGTGGCCGGCAAGAACTGGATCAAAGGCGCGATCTCACGTCCCGGTGCGCTCACCCGGAAGGCCAAGTCGGCGGGCATGTCGGTCTCGGAGTTCGCCAACAAGGCGACCAGGCCCGGCAGCAAGGCGAGCACCCAGACCAAGCGCCAGGCCAACCTCGCGAAGACCCTGCGAAAGCTTGGGTGACGATGCCATCTTTCCGCTGGTGTGCTTCGGGCTGATGGTCCTGGTGCTGGCGGTGATCCTGCTCAACGAGTGGCGCTGATGGACGATGCGGAGTTCGAGCGGCAGAAGGCGCGGCTGCTTCACCTGGTCGACAGGTGGATCGAGCCGCTCGGACTCCGCTGGTGGCGCATCGACGTGGTGTATTGCCGTGACGAATTCGAGGTCGACGGCGCACCCGCCCGCGACACGATGGCGTCGTGCAAGGCCAACTGGCGCTATCTGCAGGCCACCGTCACGTGGAACATGCCCCGCGTCAGAGACGAGGACGATGACGAGGTCCTCGAACGATCCTTCGTCCACGAGTGCATGCATGTTTTCCTCAACGAGATGCGCGAGACCAACAACGACGATTGGCTGTCGCATGAGGAACGTGTCGCCTCGATGCTCACGTCAGCATTTCTGTGGGTGCGCCAGGCCGCCGAGCCGGTTCACCTCCAGACTGACGGTACGGTCGCCGCGGCGTCGGCGCTGAATGGCCTCATGGCCAGCGCCCAGGAGCCCTGGCACTGATGCCGAGCCAGAACAATCCGCAGGACCCGGACGTGCTGCGCGACTCGCTCACCCGCGAGGTGACCAACGACGCGTACGCCATCGCGGGCCAGATCTTCAAAGGGCCGCATTCGGACGTCAGCCGCGTGAGCAACGAGCAGCTCGACGAGCGCTACCGCCAGGCGTTCATGCGCGAGGACCGCGGCTACCTGATGGCCGAGGCCTCGCGTGACCCGGCCCAGTTCCTGGCGGCCATGGAGCGCCTCGGCGTGAGCATGCCGCCCGGCGAGGAGCTGCAGCCCGACCCGCCGCTACCCAAGGCGGCCAAGAGCGCCGCGCCGATCCCGAAAGCGCCGACCGCGACCCAGCCGACAACGTATGCCGCGCCGGAAGACGTGCCCGCGCTGCCGACGCCACCAGCCGCGCCCGCCGCGGTGCCGCCGATGGTGCTTTCTCCATCGCAGGCACCCGTGCCCTTGCAGGCGCCAGTAGTCACCGCGATGCCGCCCCCGCCCGGCGTGATCCCGCCGCCGGCGCAGCCTCCGTACTGAGCCACTCGTGCCGTACCTGCTGCTCGACGACGCCGCGGACGAGGCGACGCGTCGGCTGCATCAGTTCGGGCAGGACCAGCTCTCGACCCTGCAGAGCGCGCCGGCGGGGCTGGTGCAGGGCGCCCAGAGCGCCACCGCCAGCGCGCAGGACATCACCCAGCGCTTGATGCAGTTCGGGCAGGATCAGCTCGGCTCCCTGCAGCAACAGGCCCAGCCGATCGTCTCGAACGTCGATGACATCACGGGCCGGCTGCACGCCTTCGGCCAGGACCAACTCAACGCTGTGACCCAGGTGCCGCAAGCGGTGCAGTCATTGCTCACGCCCATGGCACAGCAGGCACAGGCCGCCGGCGCGCAGGCGCTCCAGCCCTTGCAGCCGCTCGTCGACGTCGCGCAGGCGGGCAACGTCAACCTGGACCAGGGTCAGGGTCAGGCTGATCAGCAACTGCAGACCGGCGGCGACCTGAAGGACTACGCACGCCAGGCGGCGCTCAAGTTCGGCATCGATCCGGACATCTTCGTGCGCCAGATCCAGCAGGAGTCCGGGTTCAACCCGAACGCCAAGAGTCCGGCCGGCGCGACGGGCATCGCCCAGTTCATGCCTGGCACCGCGGCCGGTGTCGGGCTGGACCCGACCGACCCGTACGCGAGCCTCGCCGCCGCGGCGAAGATGGACGCCGACAACCTCAAGAAGTACGCGGGCGACTGGGCCAAGACGCTGGCGGCATACAACGCCGGGCCCGGCAATGTCGACAAGTACGGCGGCGTGCCGCCCTTCGAAGAGACGCAACGCTACGTCAGCACCATCCTGCAAGGCGCCAAAGACGTCGTGCAGCAAGGCGTGCAGGCCGCGCAGGACCTCGGCACCAAGGCTAGCAACGTCCTGCCGCAGCTCAGCCAGTTCGGCGACAAGCAGCTCACCAACGCTGAGGCGTACGCCGCGTGCGGGCCCGCGGCCGCAGTCCGGTTCGCGGAGATGTTCGGACGCAACCCAACCCTGCGCGAGGCGGTCGATTTGGCCAAAGGCGTCGGCTGGACCGCTGCCAACGGCATGGCCGGCCTCGCGTCCGAGAGCAAACTTTTCGACGCGATGGGCATCGCCCACCGCACCGTCGGTGCGGACTGGCAGGCGCTCGCCAAGGAGGCCCAGAGCGGCAACCCGGTGGCGATCTCCACTCCAGGCCACTACTTCACGGCCGATGGCTACGACCCGAACACCGGCGCGTTCCACGTCGGCAGGAGTGGCACGGACCTGCGCCAGGGCTCGGAGTGGATGACGCCGGCGCAGATGGAGTCGGTGATGGGGCCTTTGCAGGGCGGGCTGGCCGCGGATCACCCGCTGGTGCCAGGCAGCTCGCCATTGAGCGCCGGCACCGCGGGTGGTGCAACAGAAGCGGCCAACCGCTTGATCGACGTCGCGGGCCAGGCCAAGGACCGAGCCATGCAGATGCTGGACCGCGGGCTGCCACTGGCCGGCGACCTCGCCACCGGTGGGCTGACGCGGCGCTTCAACGAGAACCTGCAGGACCTGACCCAGAAGGTGCTCGGCGCCGGCCAGCAGGACGTCAATCAGCCGACTGCCGAGTTGACTGGCGGGGGTACGGTGGACTCGCAGCAGACGCTCGACCAGCTCGCCAACAAGTACGGCACGCGCGATGTTGCCCAGTACAACCCCCAGGACCAGCAGCTCGCCGGACAGGCGATGCTTGCGGCCGGCGGCGACCTGGCGGCCGCCAGGTCCTCTGGCATCAGCGCGCCGAGCCTGGATGACATTGGGCAGGCAAAGGACAGTGCGCTCGATGCACTGGAGCGTTTTCGTCAGCAGCAAGCCGCCGGTGACACGCGCGACCTCGGATGGACTGCGCCCATTACGGCCGAGATCAGGCGACAGATGACTCCGAGACCTGACGAGGAGCTGCCCGATTGGGCGCGGCCGAAGCCGCTCGATCTGACCAAACCACTCGGCCCGCAACTGGGCATTGACCCGTACGGCGACATCGTGCAGAAGGGCATCCCGCAAATCATCAGTGGCGTGCAGCAGGGCAACCTGGGCGACGTGCTTGGCGGCGGGCTGCAGACGCTCATGGGCGCAGCGTCGGTACTACCCGGCGGTGGCGCGGAGTCGGCTGCGGGCCGCGGTGCCCGCGAGGTGCTGCCGGCGCTTGAGCAGGGCGTCCTGGGTGACCTCGGCAAGACTGGCGAACAGGCCGCTGAGGACCTGCTGCGGGGCGAGGGTGGCGCAATCCCGGTGCGTGCAGGACTGACCCTGGGCGGTGCCGTAGCCGGTGGTTACGCTGGCAATGCGACCGCGCCCGAGGACGCCGAGCTGCGCGATCGTGCCGCGCGCATCATCGCTGGCGCTGGCGCCGGAGCCGGCCTGGCTTCAGGCGTGGCGGGGCTGAGCAGACCGCTCGAGCAGTCAGTACTGCAGAGCCTGCGCACTGCTGGTGTGGTTGCGGGTCCGGCGCGGGCGACGCCGTTGCGCGGCCCGATCGCCGAGGCCGTCGACCTCACGAAGCAGTCGATCCTGACTAACCCCGCGACCCATATCGCCAACGTCATCGGCAACACGATCGAACTGGGACGGCAGCCGATCGCGCTGGCGATGGGTGGACGGGGCGATGACGCACTGGCTGGCCTGATCTCGGTCGCGCGCGCCGTGCCAGATGCCGCAGGTAATGCGCTCTCAGCACTGCAAGGACGAAGCCTCGCCACCCTCGCCGGTGGCGCGAGCAACATCCCCGCGCGCGCGCCGGTGTTCCGCGCCCTGTCCGCGGCCGATGCCTTCACTCGCACACTCGGCGAGTACCAGGGCATGGCATCCGAAGCCAATCGGCTGCTGCGCCAGGCCGGCATTGCCCCGAGCGATCCGGGCGCTGCGGCCTACCTCGCGACCCACGCGGCGGATCTGTACGCCCAAGGCGCGCGCGCCGGCGCTCAGAGCGTCTTTGGGCGTGTCGCCAGCGCTGGTGGTGGCCGTAGCGTGCTCGACAACATCTTCCAGACGTACGCCAACGCCAAAGAAGGGCTGCTCAACAGTCCGCGGCTGCGCGACCAGGCGATGGGTGCACTGATGGACTTCTTCGTGCCGTTCAGCGGCGTGCCGGTGCAAATGCTCGAGATCGGCATGAACCGCCTACCGGTGGCAGCCCAGGCCAGCGGTGCGGTCCGCGCCGTACGCGCGCTCGCTGCTGGCAACGTGGGCGAAGCCCAACGAGCGGTCGGCGAGACCGGCCTGGAGACCGCACTGCAGCTGATGATCGCCAAGCAAGTCGCTGATGGGAACATTCGCGGACCCGACGATCCCGAGCACCCCAACTCGGTGCGCATTGCTGGCAACTGGGTCAGCATGAACGAGTGGGGTGCGTACTCGCTGCCGATGCAGATCATGGCCTCGTTTGCCGATGGCTACGAAAAGGGCGGCCAGGACATCCCTGCCGGCGCGGACGTCGCCGGCTACTACGGCCCGCGCTTCGCCGGCGCGTTGAACGCCTCACTCAAGCCCTTCCAGCAGGGCATCCCTGGCGAAAACCTGCTCAGGCTGGTCTCCAATATCGGCCAGGGCGGCACGACCGCGGGCGCGCTCGGCCTGGCGCAAGACGCCATCAATCGCGTCACCGTGCCGGGCGCGGCGCGCTTCGTTGAGAACCTGATCGACCCGGTGGCGCGCGAGGTTGACCGCAAAGGCATCGCCTCCCTGTGGCAACTGCCGATGTCCAGTTGGCCAGGCCTGGCGGACAAACTGCCGGTCAAGATCGACCCGACGACAGGCGAGGCGCTGCAGAAAGCGCGGACAGGAGCTGGGATTCTCGTCGGTGTCCAGCAGGACGTGGCAAGCCCGATCACGCGCGAGGCTGACCGCCTCAACAAGGCCGGTTACAACCTCACGCCACCCAAGGCATATCCTGACACCGTCTCATACCAGGGAGCCCAGGTGAAGTTGAGCCCAGCAGAACAGCGGGCCGTCGCGCAGGCCACTGGCCACATTCTGGGGAACTTTGCCCAGCGCCTGAGCGAGCCTGACTATCAGCAGTCGGACGAGGGCCGCAAGGCGCGCCTGATGCAGGCGTACCTGAACGCCGCGTCGGACGCTAGGCTCAAGGCGTGGATTGACCTGGTCGGACCTGACGTTGCGCGCCAGCGACTGCTCGCCGGCCAGACGACGGTTGGCCGACTCAACCAGCAGGCCACGCCGCCGGCGATCGTGCCGCCGTTCCTGTCCAGCTCGAGCCTGTCCGCTCAGGAGCAGGCCGCGGCGCTCTCCGGGGCTGGCCGCTAATGCCCGAAGAGGGTCAACGGCCAGAGCACGATGCGCCAGAACTCGACCGACGTGACCAACATCACGGCCCACAGCAAGAGCGCGAAGCCACCGATCCAGGCCAGGACCGTTTTCAAGTTAAAGCGTGGCGTGGAGCTAGACTCTTCGCGCATCTGGAAGCCTTCCTTCTGGGTGCCATGCCCCGGCCGTTCGTGCGGCGCGGGGTTCTTTCGTGTCAGTATGCGGCCGGACTGTTGAGGCGGGGCTGAAATAAATGGCCAAGATCAACGAGCTGGTCAAGTCGCTGCCCGGTGGCCCGTGGACGATCTACGGTGACGGCCAGCCGGTCGAAGAGCTGCAGACGATCGCCAACCCGGCCGCGAGCAACCCGACCTCGCCAGCCAACACGCCCTCGACGGTTCAGGTCGGCACCGGCCGCTACTACATCATCGTCCAGGACGCCGATGGTCACCAGCGCGCGCAGTTCTTGACCGCGTCCAGAGACCAGGGCACCCCAGCGCCCGGCGTGCAGCCAGTTGCGCCGGTGACGGGCCAAACTCCTGGACCTGGCACGAAGCTCATCACGGACCTGAAAAACGCCAACTGGGACCCGGCGGGTCCGCTCGGCGACGTGCCAGCGGGGCCGAGTACCAAGCAACCCAGCGCCACGTCCCAGCTCGACCGCCTCGACGCTGACGGGAACGACGCGACCAAGACCGGCAAGCCCACCGTCACGCTGCGCGACCCAGCCACGGGTACGACGATCGCGCTGCCGAAGGACCCCGCGGGCACGCTGACGACGATCAACAACCAGCCGATGGTGGTCAAGCCCGACGGCACCGCCACCGCGGTCGTCGGGCCCGACGGCAAGCCGATCACCGTCAGCAAAGACAAGTCGCAGATGAACGTGCCAGGCATCGGCCTGGTCGAGTACGACCCGTCAAAAACGGGCAGCGACGCCTACAACGTTGTCGTCAAGACGCCCACCGGCGTCCAGGCCAAAGACCTGCAGCCGCAGAAGGTCAACGGTAAGGTCTACATCGCCGTCGACGACGGCAAGGGCGGCATCACCTGGCAGGAGACCAACCTGCCCGAGAGCCATGTCTACACCGTGGCTGCCGGCGGCAACGACCCGCGCTCGCCCAACATCACGCTGATCGACGAGCAGGGCAACTCGACCACCGTCAAAAAGGAAGGCTGGACCCCGCCGCCCAACGCCCAGGCCGGTACGGCGATCACGCCCGACACGAGCTCGCCGTTCATCGTCACCATCGGCGACAACGGCCAGCCGATCTTCACCGAGAACAAGAACAAGGTCAGCATTTCCGAGGCGCAGCAGCAGCTGATCCAGCAGCTCGGCGGCAAGGTCGCCGATGGGTCGATGTCCGAGAAGCAGGCGCAGGACCTCATCGCGAGCACGACCCAGGCGATGACGGCCGAGGCGAACAAGCAGAACGCCGCGGCCAACATGCTGACGGCCCAGACCGGCCAGCAGCGTCTCGGTATCGACGCCGCGAACAACGTCATCTCTGGCGTCAACCAGGCAGCTCAGACCGGCGCAGGCTTGCTCCAGAACCGCGTCACCAACGCGATGAGCGGGCTCAACACCGCCATTGGCGCCATCGGCAGCTCGAAGATGACCTCCGCGCCGGCGGGCATGGGCGAGAACCTGGTCGGTGGCCTGAGCGAGTGGGTCACCGGCCTCGGCGGCGGCCAGCCGGTGTACGACTCGGCCGCGGCGATGGTCAACGCCGCGAATCCCTCGGTCAAGGGCGATCCGACGGTGGCCACTCAGGCGTACGCCGCGCTGCGCGGCGCCATGGATCTGTACAAGCAGCAGACCGGCCAGGAGTGGCAGCCGCAACAGCCGTTCAACTCGCCGGTCACCGCGCCGGTGGGCGCGGCCGCGGGCACGGCTGGTGGCGGCGCGCAGCCGGTGTTCAACACCACCACCAATCCGGCACTAACGGCGGCGAATCAGACCAACGCGCAGGGCTTCAACCCGCAGGCCTCGACCGCGGCGCTCAATGCTCAAGGCTTGTTGGACAACCCGCAGGGCCGCGCGATTGCCGCCGGCCAGACCCCAATCGCCTCACAGGGCGCACCGACCACGCCAGGCCTGTACAACCCAGCCTGGCAACAGGGCATGCGCAGCGCCGTCGCCCAGCCCGCGACCGGGCCCGTCGTCGGCTCCGTCCAACCCATTCCGAGCGTCCCCATTCCGGGCTACTCGCCGTACGGCCCGTTCCAGTTCCAGGCTCCGGTGACCGTCTGATGGCTGATAACCCGCAACTCTCGGCTTTCATCAACCAGCTCGCGAGCGCGACCGCCTCGGGCAACATCCAGCAGATCCAGGAGGCCATCCGCGAGTTCAACCTGAACTACGCCAACAGCGTGGCGCAGCTCTATGGTCAGAACTACGGCCCTGGCCAGCCGGCGCCCATTGGCGCCGCGACGCTCGCCGCCGGCCAGGCGTTCGGCAGCATCGGCTACCTGCCGGGCTACACCGGCTCCGACGCGGGTCAGACCATGGGCCAGGTCGCGCAGAACGCGCAGATCGCCCAGAACAATGCCGGCCTCACCGGCTGGTACGCCGCGCCCGTGCAGTCCGAGTGGACGCCCGGTACCTTCGTGCGCCTGGACCCGAACACGTACGACACGAGCCAGTACGGCGACGTCCAGATCAGCTACGTACTGCCGTCGGGCCAATTGCAGCGCGTCAACATCCCCCAGGCCAAGGCGATGGGCTGGGACGGCGACCTGTCGAAGATGAACACGACGCCCGCCCAGCACGCCATGCAGCTCGAGAAGGCCCCGCCTCAGAACGTGCCGCAGCAAACGCTGCAGGGCCTGAGCTCCTACGCCAACCTGAACGCCCAGGCGCAGAACGCCGCACTACAGCAGGCCGGCGTGACGGGGATGTATCAGGCGCCGGCGACGATCTACGCGCCAGGCACCAACGCAGCTGGCGGCAAGTTCTCCGATCTGGACCAGGGCACGCAGTACGCCTACTTCATGTCCAACGGCTCCGACTGGAACGCCGCCATGAACAAGTGGGTGGCTGACTCCAATAACGCCATCCGTCAGGCGACCGAAGCTGCCGGTGGGACGTGGAATCCCAATCAGCCCGGCGCGCCACAGGAGACACTCGCGGCGCAAAACCAGTACTTCACCCAGGCCTCGGACCTTGCGAACCAGTTCGGCCAGTACTACGCGCCGCTGGCGCCGGGCCAGACAGGTCAGGCCGGCGTCAACGCTCCCCAGGTGGGCCAGACCACGATGGCCCAGCAGCAGCAGACCTACGCGCAGCAGATGGGCGCGATCAACGCCGCGGCGGCGCTGCAGGCCAACCCGTTTCGCCAGCAGCAGGTCATCGGCCAGCTCGGCCGCGTGCTCACGGGTCAGGGCGTCGCCGGCTTCTCGGCCCCCAATACCGTGGCCGGCGTCGGTACCGCGGGCGGCACTGGCCCGAACACAGGCATGGCGTACATGCAGCAGCTCATCGACGACATCCGCGGCGGCACCAACTCGGCCAACTCCCAGGGCGTGCAGGGCGTGCTCGACGCTATCCCGACGCCCAACAAGATCAACTCCCAGGACTTTCTGAGAGCGGCGCCGTCGACGCAGCAGATGCTGCTGCAGGGCATGCAGGAGAAGTACGGGCTGGATCCGAACGACTCGCTGACGCAGATCAAGAACACGCTGCCGTCGTTCCAGGCGCCCACGACGTTCGGGACGGTGAAGGGGTAGAGCATGCCGCTACTGGGCGGGAAAAAGGCCAGGACGAAAGCGGGAATCGCGAGCAACATCCGCACCGAAATGAAAGCGGGCAAGCCGCAGGACCAGGCGATCGCGATCGCCATGCGTAAGGCGGGCAAGCCGAAACCTTTGAGAAAGCGATGACCGTCGACGTCACGCGCTCCATCCATCCCGACCTGCTCGACGAGTACCAGGACCAGATGCAGCTGGCCGCCGGTGCGACCGCCGAGACGCCACCGACGGCTAAACGCGAGCGGCGAGGACGTGGTGCCACGGGCCAGTCTGCTGCTTCCACTCCCGGAGCTGAGCAGGCGCCCGAGCTTCCTCCGCTCGAGGCCCCCGTCACACCCACGGACGGATCCGGGGACGGCGCCGCGTTGCCCCCGGACACCGCCGAGCCCGAATGGCTGAAGCAGCTGCGCGCCACGAGCGACCCAAAGGAGATCGTCGCACTGGTCACGCGCAACGTGCCGCGCGAGGACCTGAGCCGCGACGACGTGCTGGCCGGCCTCATCGGCGATCTGGGTAACAAGCGTGCCCGCCAGATGCTCGAGGACCAGGAGCGCCAGCGCCAGGAGCGCGCTCGTCAGGAGGCGTACGAGAAGGGCGACCTGTACACCCTCGGCCAACTCGAGGCCACCAACCTGGAGCAGCAGCGCCAGGCAGCCCAAGCGCAGAACGACCCGTACCTGGTCGCCGTGCGCAACTTCCAGGCCGGCCTGCCCGAGGACGTGCAGCGCGAGGTGCAGGGAAAGAACTACGATTCGTTCGGCGCATACTTGTCCGCCGTCCAGGACGCTGCGATTCGCCACGGCGTCTCGGAAGAGGTCAGGAAGCGCTCGGGGGCTCTGGAAAAAGCAGAGCTCTCGGCAACCGTCGGAAGTGAGCAGTCCCCAGAGCTAGACGGAGGACCTGCCCAGGCGTACCGCGAGATCACGGACGCCCAGGTCGCCGCCATGACGCTCGAGGAGTACGACCGTCACTTCGACGAAAAGGGCCGGCCAAGACCCGGCGTTCGCGTGCGCCTGGAGCGGGGTATCGACGTTCGCAGGCGGTGATCTCCTCACCTGAAAGGGTGAGACGCCAAGGAGCGACCAATGCCCGTTGGGGCTACAGAGTTCGTCGACAAGACCATCGCCGACGGCGTGTTTTCGCCAGACATCTGGTCCAAGCAGGTGCTGCGCGCCACCGAGTCGAACCTCGTGCTCGCCAAGTGCGTCAACCGCGGCTACGAGGACGATGCCAGCGTCGGGAAGGCGGTCAAGGTCGCCAGCATCGGCAACGTCGCGGCGCGGGCCAAGACCGAAAACACCGCGATCACCTACGAGACGGTGGCCGAGACCGCGACCACCATCACCCTCAACATCTGGAGCTACGCCGCGGTCGGCATCGAGGACATCGTCAAGGTCCAGTCGATCGTTGACGTGCAGAACGAGTACCAGATGAAGATGGGTTACGCCATCGCCAAGGACATCGACTCGAAGCTCGCCGCGGACGTGGCCGGCTTCTCCCAGACCGTCGGTACCCTCGGCACCGCGCTCGCCGACGTCGACATCATCCGCTCCAACCAGTACCTGGACGATGCCGACGCGCCCGAAGAGGACCGCTTCTGCATCCTCAGCCCGGCCGAGAAGGCCAACAAGCTAACGCTCGACCGCTGGACCAACGCGCTGTACGTCGGCAACCCCAAGCCGGTGATCAGCGGCAGCATCGGCGACATGTACGGGCTGAACATCATGGTCACCACGAACCTGGTCAAGCCGGCCGGTGGTCAGGCCAACAACACGGTCTTTCAGCGCGAGGCGCTGGCGCTCATCGTTCAGCGCTCGCCCAAGATGCACCTCTTCTACGACATCGACTTCTTCACCTGGAAGCTCGCCTCGGAGGTCATCTACGGCCACCAGGAGATGAGGGACAACTTCGGCGTGTGGGCCAAGGGCGTCGGATGAGCGATCTTCTCGAACGCCTCGAGCAGCGTGCCGCGCCGGCGCAGGTTCAGCCGCGGCGCGGCATGAACTACAACTTTCCGCTGCAGTGGTACCGACGCCCCGATGGCGACATCGTGCGACTGCAGAGCGACCCCAACAACCGCACCTATTACGAGGACAAGGGCTTCGTGCTGCTGCGGCCCGCCGAAGAGCGGGAGTGGCTGGCCGAGGTGCGGCCGGTGGTCATCGCCGACCAGAAGAAGCGCGCGCAACTGATCACGGCCATTCGCAAGATTCAGGCGGTCGCGCCCCAGTTTCTGATCGACGACGACGACCAGCTGGCGTTCGCCTCCATGCCGCTCGACGAGCTGGACCAGTTCTACAAGGACGGCTGCGAGCTCATCGGCCGCAAGGTCCGCCTGCCGGCCATCCGACCCGAGAAGGGCGACGCGCTCAAGGATCCCAACCTGAGCGGCGTCGAAACGTCTGACCAGACTTCCATCGAGGAGCTGCAGGGCAAGCTCGAGCGCCAGGGCGCGACATTCCAGGGTCAGGGTCATGACCCCATCCGGGAGAGCAGACGACGATGAGCCAGTGGCTCGATGCAGCGCAACAATCGACGGAACCGCTTGGCACTCCGCCGGGCGACCTGTACTTCGAATACTCCAAGCCCGACGGCGATACCTTCCTCGCCTCGGCAGCCAACGCTGAGCACTACCTCGCCAAGGGCTACACGGTCACCGGCGAGCAGACGATCAGCGACTCGGACACCTTTCGAGACGTGCTGAGTCCTGGCACCAACGCCGTGCCGGCCGATGGAACCGCGACGAGCGAAACCACGGCGACGACGGGCGTCGACCAGCCGACGGCCCCCTGATGCCGCCGCCCACGCTCAATGCGCCGGGCGCCTGGGCAGCGTGGGCCAACAACGCCGCCACGCTGCAGTCCTACCTGGGCGCGCCCGATCCGCCCGGCACGCTCATGTTCCAGGTCCAGAAGCCGCCGGGCGGCGCGACCGGCGACAAGGTCAACATCCCGGCCTGCAATGGTCCGAAATACGTGCGACTGGGCTACACCATCACGGGCGAGTGGACGGTCGACCCACTCGATTCGAGCAACGTGGTACCTATCGTTGGTACCCAGGCCGCCACCGGCAAGATCACGCCAGGGGCGGGCGCCGCCGGCGGCTTGTGGACGCACACGGCCGTGGACTGGGGCGGCAACGAGGGCAAGGTCAAGCCCACGACCTGGCCGACCGACGCGGTGAACGGGCAGCCAGGCCCTGGCCGCGGCACACGCCCCCAGGGCACGACGTACGTGGTCATCCCCTCGTCGACGCCCGCGGGTCTGATCGCCTGGTCCACGCCAGTGCCTGGCGATTCGCTGGTCGAGTACGGGACCACGACGGCGTACGGCCTGAACAAGTACGACGGCACGTCGGTCACCGCGCACAGCGTCCAGCTCACCGGCCTGGCCGCTGCGACGCAGTACCACTACCGCGTCAGCACGCTGGGCGCCGGCTTCTACGCCGCCTCGACAGACTTCACCTTCACCACGCCATGACCGACGCGCAGCTGGTCCCGGTCTCGGCCCCGCGCGAGGCGCACCGCGACGGGTGCATCTTCGGGCCCGGCTTTTTCCGGATCACGCTGCGCGACGGCGGGCGGCGCTACTGCCAGTCCGAAGGCGAGGTCGAGTTCGTGCGCCACCTGCTGCCTGACGGGGCGGTGGTCCGCGTGCAGCGGGATGGGTACTGCCTGGATGGGTACAACGGCGGCACGCCCGACGTCGTCGACGCCGAGACGTTCCTGGGCATGTCGCGCGAAGACGCGATCCGCGAGCTGGGCTTCGAGACCGAGGGCGACTACGCGCGGGCGTACCGTGCCGTCGAGGCCGCGGTGCTCGAGCGCGATCGCCTCCAGCACGGTGGCACCCCGCCGAGCATCGTCATCAAAAAGCACGGCCGCAAGATCAACGAGATCACCTGAGCGATGCAGACCGACACGCTGCAGACCAGCCTCGAGCGCCGCACCGGCGGCCCGTGGACGCACACCGGGCGACTGGTCATCCGCTTTCAGCTCGACGACGGCACGCTGCACACGGTGACGCTGCCCGACGATCTGGTAGCCCTCCAGGCGCGTCTGGCCGCGCTCGAGGGCCCGCCGCCCGCTGCCGCATGACCGAGACCCCCACCCTCAATCCGCGACAACCCACGCCAGCGCCGCCCTTGCTCCCCATTGGCGGCACCGATGCCCCGCCGCTGGTCCCGCCTGGCGCGCCGCCGCCGGCACCGACCCCGCCGCTGGACCCGACTTACCTGCCGGCGTGGCAGGGTCCACCAGGTCCGCAAGGACCCACCGGTCCACCTGGTCCGGCTGGACCACAGGGTGTACCTGGCGTTGCCGGACCCGAAGGCCCGCCCGGTGCCCAGGGCGATCCCGGTCCTGGCCTCGTCTGGCGCGGCACGTGGGACTCGGCGCAGGCGTACGCCATCAATGACGCGGTCTACTACCTCGGCTCGTCGTACGTCACCGTTGCCAACAAACCCGCCGGTAGCCAGCCACCTGCCGTGGACCCCGACTGGGGCATCATGGCGCGCATCGGCCTCCAGGGGCCCGCCGGTGCTGCGGGCGCCGACGGTGCCCCTGGACCTCAGGGTGCCCAGGGCCCGCCAGGGCAACCCGGCGTCGGCGTTATCGCCGGCGGCACGACGGGCCAGCTCCTGACCAAGACCAGCGCCACCGACTACGCCACCGCCTGGCAGGACCCCGTGGTGACGCTCGCGGCGTTCAACGCGCTGATGGCGCGCGTGGCCACGCTCGAGAGCCAGGTTGCCGCGATGCCCAACAGCCTCGAAGACCTCAAATACGCGGGTTGATCATGCCGACACTTGCTGCGTACCGATCCACGTTCAGCGTCGAGTGCGGGCCCTATATCGGGCCCGAGAGCTATGACGTGCGCGCCACCAGCGGCTCGAGCTACTCGGAGCTGTTCTGCTCGGCGTACCCGATCAAGAGCGGCATTCCGCAGCAGGACTCGCTCATCGACCGTCCGTTGTTCCGTCCCAATGCGGTCGAGTCGGGCGACAAGAATCGGTACATCAAGGCCTACACACCCGACCAGGGCCTGATCGAGCCCGACCTGGACTGGACCAATCCGCCGATCGCCGACCCCGGCCTCGGCACGCGCTACACCGATCTGGAGGCCTTCACCTACAACGGCCTCGAGCTGATGACCTACGAGGAGCTCGAGAACACCGGCCTGGCCGGCTTCGGCGAGCGGTTCGAGGTCCTGGGTCCGTTCGACGTGCCGACGACGCACCGCCTCATCAACGACGGCCTCAAGCAGTGCTGGCTGATCGTCGAGGTGGCGTGTGTCCCGACGCCGCTCAAGTCGCGCCACAACCTGTCGGTGGTCTGCCCCTGGCTGCAGGACCCCAACGACGTGCTGCAGGTCGGCGTGATCAAGAACTACATCGACCGCGACCTGACCGACCCGTTCGAGAACGTGGTCCGCGGCATGGTCGAGCGTGACGGTGGCGATTTTTATCTGAACACCGGCACGACCACCTTCCTCGACGACGAGGTGCTCTGGCTGCGCGTGCTCAAGCGCGCCTACGACCACTGCCGTAGCAGCGGCGGCACCTTCGGCGAGCAGCAGGGCCTGGTGCTCGAGACGGACGAGGCGCCGTGCGAACGGGACTGGGTCGCCTCGGCGGCGCTGGTGGTCGCCTGGCGGCGCTATGCGCACATGCTCGAGCCGCAGGCCAACCAGCGCCTGATCCGCGACCAGGCGGCCGCGGCGGCGTGGTTCACCGACCGTTGCCGCGAGCACTTCACCGCACCGTTGCCGGGTCGCACCCTGCGACGTCGGCGCTACTTCGGGCCGCCGCGCCAGCTCGCAGGGCAGTACTGGGGGTAAGCCGTGACGATGCAAGCCAACGATGAGTACTTCGGGCGGATTTGCTACGAAGCGTACGCAACGCAGACCGGCGGCAGGAGCCTGGTCACCGGTGACGAACTGGTGCCCTGGGAAGGTCTCGGCGACGAGCTCAAGGCGGCGTGGATCGCCGCGGCGCAGACGGTGCGCGCCCAGGCCACGGTGAGGCAGATCGAGTGAGTCTGTACGCCAAGCGCGAGCCGTGGCCGTTCTCGATAAAGATCTCGGGGGCCGGTTTTCTCCTTGGCTCACCTGGACCAGGGCAGCCGGCGCTGCTGAGCTCCAAGGCTGAGGACATCTCGAGCGTCGACCCGCCCGACTTCAGCTACGCCAATCTGTCGCCGCTGGCAGACCGCGAGGAGCCCTACGAGAGCCTGACGATGGGCCTCGGCATGCGCACCCAGCACAAGTGGCAGGACTACCGCTACGCCGAGGCGATGGGCCTCGATCTGAGCGTGCATCCGTGGGGCAAGGGTCCCGAGGTGCTTACCAGTACGGGCGCCGGCACGGGCGAGGTGGTCGACTTCTTCGAGCTCGGCGGCAGTCTGTTCATGGCCGCCGGCACCCAGATCTTGAAGTACACGCCCGCGACCAACACTTGGGCGGCGACCCACACCTTCGCCAACCCGATCGTGGCCGCGGTGGTCTTCGCCTCGAACTTCGACGGGATCCCCAGGGTGTACGTCGGCTTCGGCGACGGCATCGTGGCGCAGTACAGCGCCGACGGCACGGCGTTCACCGCCTTCGCCTCGTTCGGCGCGCTGGCGTTCATTCGCATTGGCCGCGAGTGGTGGTGGGCCGACCAGACCAACCTGCTGAGAAAATGGGATACGAACTCGGACCCGACCAATGAGGCGAACGCGACCGCGCTGATCTTCCGCATTGGTGACCGGTCCTCGCCCATCACCAGCCTGATGGCTACCGCCGGCGGTGTGCTGATCGTGGCCAAGACTGACGGTCTGTACACGCTCGACCAGGCCGGCGACGATCACCCGCTGTTTCCCTTCCTGCAGTACGCGCCCAACGCGCGCAACGGCAAGTGCCGCGGCCAGTTCACCAACGACCTGTACGTCGGCTACGGCACCAACCTGTCGCGCGTGGGCACCGACCTGGGCCTGCAGGAGATCGGGCCCGAGCAGCTGCCCGACTACGACGGGCCGGTGCGCGGCCAGATCACCAGCTTCGTCGGCGTCGGCTCGCTGTTCGGCTACGCCGGCATCTGGAATCCCGACACGAACACCAGCTACCTGCTCAAGTTCGGAGCCTTCATCCTGCAGGGCACCTTCAGCACGTACCAGACGCTCGCCAATGTGCTGGCCAACCCGGAGCGCATCGACGCCTGGAACGGCAGCCTGAACCACGGCTGGCCTGGGAAATACCCGACCAGGATGTTCACCACCGCCATCGGCGCGCCCGGTGGCCACACCTTCACCATGGTCGGCTTTTCAGACGGCACCTGTGCGCGGATGGTCAACCCGTGCGTCTTCAACCCGCTGGCGTGTTCGGTGTACCGCTTCTGCGTCGGCGACGACTGGGTGCGGCTGCCGCAATGGCACGGGACCTATGTCGCGAGCAGGAAGACGCTGCGCAGCTGGGGCGTGACGGGCCCGCATATCAATCCCAACAACAACATGACCCTCGAGTACAAGACCAGTCCCGACCAGAGCACCTGGACCGACTTCGGCTATATCTTCCAGGCCGGCACCTTCGATCGCCACGCGTTCCCGATCGGCACGGTGGCCATCCTGGCCGAGTTCCGGGCGCACCTGCACAACACGGTCAACACTGAATCGCCGGCGATCTCGTCGGTCTCGATCGGCCACGCGCTGCGTCCCTCGCGGATCATGACCTTCGAAGGAGACATTCTGTGCGCCGACGGCCTGGTGCGCCGCGACGGGGTGATGATGCGCAAAGGGCGGCTCCAGATCCGCAAGGAGGTCGAGACGGCGGTCGACGATCCCGGCGCGGTGGCGGTGGTGCTGCCGGACGAGACGAACACCTACCTGTCGATTGTCGATTACCGCGTCGGCCAGGCCTTTGACGAGGTCGGGCGGCAGTGGCGAGGGAGCCTGCACATCAAGGCTGTGCAGTGGACGGCGGTCGAGCCGCCGCCGAGTTAGGAGCGCTATGGCACGCGGCACATCCGTCAACTACACCGGCGCACTGCAGTTCACGTACGCCACCACCGGGCCCGACCTGTTCAAGATGACAGACGTGCAGCAGCTGGCCCAGGCGGTGGAGCTCCACACCCACGACGCCGCGGGCAAGGGGCTGGGCGTAGCCGGCACCGCGATAAAAACCGCCATCGACATGCCCGACTGGTTCCGCTCGACGGGGCACACCACGACGTTTCCGGTGGCAGGTACCGGCGTTGAGATGTTTTATGACGCTGCCAACGGCGGCACCATTCAGACGTACAACCGCGGAGGGGCGGCGTATGGCCCACTCACGCTGGCCGGCAACACGCTGACCTTCGTGGCGGGTGGCGGTACTGCACTGGCGATCGACACGTCCAGGAACATCACCGCGTACGGCACGATCTGGCCAAGCGGCACGCCGGGCATCCACTTTGCCTCGGGCGGCACGCTCACCGACTACCCCGGCGGCTACGTCAACATCAACGCACTGACCGTCACGCCGGGCACTACGGCAACGAACACGCTCACCGTCAATGGTCCGTTGACCGTTGCTGCTGCGAACACGGCGGTATTCAGCGGCGCGGTGACGTGCCAGAGCACGCTCTCAGTGACAGGCGGCAGCTTCCTGACTGGCAGTGTGTCGATGGGGGCCGCGGCGGCGATCGTGTGGCCGAGCGGCGGGCAGCTCAGCGACGGTGGTAGTGGCTACGTGTCTGCCAACAAACTGACCGTCGCCACCCTGGCGGCAGCCACGCTGGCCGTCAATACCAACGTCACCACGCCGTTGATCATGAGCGGCTACGGCATCCTGTGCCAGGGCACCGCACCAGTCGGCACCGGCGTCGGGTTCGGCGGCAACGTCGGTCAGGGCAACGGTGCGATTGCCACACTACCCCTCTCCAGGGGCTCGGGTTTCGGACCAGCGAGCCCCGGCGGCATCGGATGGGTGCAGTTCAACATCAACGGCTCGACGTGCTACTTCCCGTATTGGACCTGAGGAGGGCTCCATGGCAGCAGGACTTCCGGTAGACAAGTTCCAGCTTGACAATCAGATCGGCATGCTGGCGCGCAACCTGGAGACGTTCGCCAACCAGGCGCTGCAGCTCAAGCAGTACCTCGACGCGACGCCCGACGCGGATCTCGAGGCGCCGCCCTTCGAGTACGAGCCCGGCGACGTGGCGCTGATCAAGAGCGCCGCCACGGACATGGCCACCGTCGCCAATGTGTACAAGGGGCTGGTGGACCACACGCCGGCCAGCGACCTGGGCGTCTTCTCGCGGCGGCTGATGGGCCTGTACCTGGGGGGCTGATGCCGAGGATCGAGTCGCAGACGCAGCTCCGCGTGCTCGAGCTGCGCTTCGCCGCGGTGCAGGGCGCGCTCCAGCTCGCGCAGCTCGTCCAGAACGACGCGCAGGACCTGGTCAAGAGCTACCTCGAGGCGGTTGCCTTCGCCGCGGGCATCGATCTGGGCCAGGGCGATCGCGTCACCGTCAACTGGTCCAGCGGCGAGGTTGAGGTCGAACCGCCGGTGGTGCCGCAGTTCGGCGAGCTCGTCGCCAACGGGATGGCCCACGAGTGACCGACACCGACACGACGGCCCAGATCACGCAGCTCCAGCAGCAGCAAGCGCTCACCGTCCAGGCACTCGTGGCCGCGCTGGCCGGGCGCTGGACCGGCGCCGGGTCGGTGGAAGCCTACCTGTACGCCATTGATCCGGCGCTGCAGGGGCAGCTCACCTCGGACCCGCCCGTGGTGCAGAGCGAACAGACGTGACCGCGGCGGCGGACATCACCCAGCTCCAGGCGCAGCAGGCGCTCACGGTCGAAACCCTGCGCGCCATGCTCGAGGGGCACTGGACGGGCGAGCCGCCGACGGTGGAGGCGCTGCTGCTGGCGATCAACCCGACGCTCGCGCCGCTGCAGACGGTCGACTACCTGCTCACTTCAGAGGTGGGCGAGCATATCGGCCCGGATTGGTGGCGACAGTACGACCCCAACACGTACATGCCGCAGCAAACAGCGTCGTGGACGTGCTCGGCGTGCAGCCTGGCGTGGGTCGAGCGCGCCACCGGGGTCAACCCCAACGCCGACGAGTGGAGTGCGGTCGCCGAGATTGGCCAGCCCAACAACATCAACCCGACGTATGGCCTGATGGACGGATCCGGCGCCCAGCTGCAGCGCGTGCTGCGCGACTACGGTGTGCCGTCGAATCAGGGCTGGCTCAATTTCGACACCGCGTACGCGATCTATAGCGGCACGGCGGGGTGCATGTCTGGCGGCAACTGGTACCACTGGGTCGGCGTCCGCGGCGTGATTGACGACAAGCTCTGGATCGCAAATTCAGCGCTTGGCTACAAAAACGTCGGGGACACGCTAACGCGGGAGCAGTTCAACGCCCTGGGCCCCTTTTCGTGTGTCTACCTCGACAACGCGTGATGTGTGAGCATCTGGCCCGACTTCCTTTTGTTCCTGGCCGACTGGCTGGGGAAGCACGGGCTGCCGACCATCGCCGGGTTTGTCGGCGGCGTCGCGGGGGCTGAGGTCCGTGCTCGATGGATCAGCCGCCGCAACTCGACCCCGACCACGCGGTCATCCTCGAATGGCGAGGACTCAAGGTCACCCTGACCCTGGCGCGGTTGGTCGCAGGTTTCTGGCTGACCCTGTTTATCGGCGGCGGGTGCTTCGCCATCCTGCTGGGCAGTGACAAGCCCGTTGAAGAGCAGGCGGCGATTGCCATCCTGTCAGCAGTGACCACGGCATGGATCACCGCGCTGACGCGCCGATGACCGACCAGCACCTGGAGCTGGCGAAGCTGGTCGTCACCGCGGTCATGGCGATCGTGCTGATCGTCGCGATGACGTGGATCGTGGTCAGCCCGAACACGGACGAGGCGGCGATCAAGGGCGCGCTGGTCATCGTGGGCAGCTCTGTGGGCTTCATTTTTGGGAGGGAAACGAGGTAATGCAACTCGGAACCGTCAGCGGTAGAGCCGTCACACTCGGGTGGCTGATCGCGCTGCTGGTGCTGATTCTGGTGTTGGTGTTCCTGGTCATCGGCGGGCCCGACCCGACGGTGCTGCTATACCTGATCGGCGGCTGCGCGCTCGCGAGGTTGCTCTAAACGCACCTGTAACCAGGATCTCGACCACGAACACGATCTCGACCCAGTATCCTCCTGCTGTGAGCGCGTTCGAGCTAGACGCCCTGGCGTTGGAATACCAGCGCGATTACAGGAGTGCCCTGGGGGATCTCAACGTCGCGAATCTCGTGAACAATCCCGAAGCGAACGGCGTATGCCGCGTCTTTGGTCTGTTGCTCACGAAACAGTCCGGCGATCTGTCTCGTCGTCAGGCTGGTGTGCCGTTGAATGACAGCCCCGATCCGGGTCTGGTCAGCCACGATCGACGCGAGCGTCTGGCGGACTGACTTCTCCTCGAGCCGCTGGCCGATCGCGTTCAGACCCACGCCGTGGAACATGAACGTCGTGTTTTCACAGGCGTAGCGCTGTCTGCCCGCAAGAAAGACTGTGTTGCCGATTGAATCGACGTTACCCACGTTGTGCGTGGTCAGATCGAAGGGGAGTGCGCGCAACACGTTGTAGAGGTTCATCCCATGCATCACGTTGCCGCCCGGTGTTGAGAGCAGCAGATGGACCTGGGCCACTCCGATGTTGGCCAGGTTGGCCATTATGGCCAGCAGGCTCTCTGTTGAATGGGCGTTGACGTCAGAGGAAAACGAGACGTAAACCGTCCCACCCGGAGTTGGTTGCAGCTGGTTGGGGACGATGGTCACTGGCCCGTGGGCCCAGTGCTAGCGTGTTGATGCATCGAGGGCTATCTCCCTTCGGTGTCGGGCCGCCGGCTGTTTCCGCAGCGCGGCGGTCGTTTTGATCCGAACACGCATTCTAAGCGACTGGTCAGTCCTCGACCCACTTGAGCCACTTGTCGGCGATGACCAGGACGTGGTCGCTCTTGACCTCCTCGCGCGATTGACCCCACAAGCCGACAAACTCGGCCGCGGCCTTGAGCACCGCGAGCCGTGTGATGCGGTCGTCCTTCGCACTCAAAACTGCGGGACCTGGATCTGGCGACAGGTTCTGCATGTCGACGATGTATCCCTTCGGGTCGATCTTGAGCCGCACGTGCGCGCCGGCGTCGGGCAGCTGCACCGGGTGAAAACGCGAGACGTTGACCCACGCGCCGCCGATCTTGAGTCCCGTCGGATTGACGCTCTCGACGATGCCCTCGACGTCCTCGGTCGGCACACGCCCGTTCATGGCTTGCGCCGCACAATTCTGCGAAGCAGCTGCCACCAGACCAACAGATAGCCGGGGTGGAACGCGTTGATCATTCCGCCGCCACACAGGTGCTCGTGCTCGCCGTCGGCACCGCACCAGCAGCGATTCACCACTGCACCTCGCACTCGTCGTCGTCGAAGGTGGGCGCTGGTCGGCGATCACTGGCGCGGACCAGGTGCTCGATCTGCCCGTCCTCCAACAGGCAGAGCAGGTCCCGCAGCAGCGGCACGAGCTCGACGAGGCGCGTGGAGTCCTGCATGGCCGCGCGGCCGCCGGCGCGCCACGCGGCGCCCCAGATGGCGCTGGGGTCCTCGGCCTCGTGCGGGTGGTAGTAGCGCCACGCGAAGAACGCACCAGACGGGTCAGCGGCGACGCTCATCAGTCCTCCCGCTCGATGAGCGCCGCGGGGATGACGCCGCGCTGGGGCTTGCCGAGGATGCGGCTCAGGTCGGCCTTCGGAGCCGGCGTTTTGTCCGCGACCAGTTCGCAGTGCAGCTGCACGGCGAGCATGTGCTTGCAGGTGCGGCGCTGACCGTCGTAGCAAGTGCAGCTGGTGCGGGTGGTGAAGTAGACGACGTTGGCGTCGCGCGAGCTGCGGATGCCGTAGGCCTTGCGGCCGTCACGGGTGCGGCACTTGAGCCACTGGCCGGCGTCGGTGGCGATCGCGACGGCCTTGGCGCCGCGCGGGTCAGTCTCGGGAAGGCTTATCGTTGAACTGGTCATGCCTGCTAACTCCAGGTATTGGCCTCGGGCAGGTCGGCGGCTTCAACGCTGGCCTGCCCTCTTTGCTTGCTGAGACTATACACCATACTAGCTAGAATTGCAATTGTAAGAGACCTCTGTCCGCTACAATTCTAGCCATGCAGGACAGGGTCCCGGCGCGGCTCCGTGCCGTCGGGGTGATACGTGTCTCCGAGGTCGGCAAGCGTGACCGCGAGAGCGAGTCTTTTATCACGGCTCGCGAGCAGCGAGAGCAGTTCACGTCCTGGTGCGCTCGTCACGCCGCGGACCTGGTCGAGGTCGTCAACGAGATCGATGTCTCCGGCAAATTGGAGCTCGCCAAACGCCGCGGCCTGCTTCGCGCGCTCGAGCTCATCGAAGGTGGCATCGCCAACGTCCTGCTCTTTGCGTATTTCGACCGCTCGTTCCGGAATCTCGATGTCCAGAACTCGGTGCTCGCGCGCATCATCGAAGCTGGTGGCGCGACGTACGCGTGCGATTTCGGCGAAATTCGCTTCGGCACGCCAGCCGAGCGCTTCGCTACCACGGTGCAGGGCGCGGCCAACCAGCTCACCAGTGACCAGGCGGCGTACAAGGCGATGAATGCCAAGCGCGACGCTGTAGCGCGTGGCGTGCCGCCGTTCTCCCGGTTGTGCCTTGGGTATGTTCGTGGGCCCGACGGACATGTGGCCGTGGACCCCACGCTCGCGCCGCTGGTCACAAAGATGTTCAACATGCGCGCCGACGGGGCCACGCTGAAGGAGTGCCAGCAGTTCCTGGCCGACAACGGCGTCGTGCGGAGTTACTCGAGCGTCAAGGCCACGTTGGCATCGAAGATGGTGCTCGGCGAACTGCACGCGGGCAAACATGTCACTCCGAATCTTGAGTCGCACACGGCCATCGTCGACCGTGTGACCTGGCAGCGCGTGCAGCGCGCGAAGGTGCCGCGCGGACGGGTGCCACTGCCAGACGGCCGCTTGCTGGGGCGCATGGGCCTGTTGCGTTGCGGCGGCTGTGGCCGCGCGATGTCGTCGGGCGGCTCCAGGAGCGGTGGCAAGACGTATCGCACCTATGTGTGCGGCATGCGGGCGGATTGCCCGCGGCCGGTCTCGATCAACGCCACGCTGGTCGAGCGGTTGGTGGCCGATGAGTGCCGGCGTTACATCGCGGGTAGAACACAGTCTGCGAGTCTGGATAGCAAGGTGCGTGAGGCCGAGGACCGCGTGGCGCATGCGGAGGCGGCCCTCGACGGCGCGATCGGGCTGCTCGCAGGGATCGAACGCCCATCCGCGCGGACGCGACTGCTCGAGTTGCAGCACGACCTGGCGGAGGCTATCGACGCGCTGAACGTGGTCCAGCGGCAGGCGGGACCGCTAGAGCTCGTGCGCGGCGACGTCGACTGGGATCGACTCAGTCTCGACGAACGCCGCGGGCTGATCCGCGCCATTTTTCGTTCGATTACGGTGCACCCGACGCAGGCGGGCATCCCGCGCGACGCCAGCGCGCTCACGTTCGAGCCGTTCGTCGAGTAACCGCCGGGCTGCCCGCGCCAAGATGCGGTCAACTTCCGCGGCCACGCGCGGCGGCAGCGGAAGTGGAACCAGTCCATGGGAGTCCTCGTCGTTGAGCACGGGCGGGTCGTCTTTGGCCGCAGGTGACATGTCTGTCAGTATCTGGCGGGCCAGACCTGCCGTCGATGCCAACGTCAGGACACACAAGCTGACTGTCTTGTGTGTGTCGCCGCACTGGACAGGTGTCCAGGTATGCCGGCGAATCAGGCTTGCTGAACGCTGACGATGACGGCGCGTGGTCCCAGCTCGGTGCGGATTTTGGCGATCGCCTCGTCGATGGTGACCGCGGTCACCCACCGCTGACCGCTCAGGGTGTAGGTGATCAGCCACGAGGTCGGGGTCTGCTCAGCTGCGGCTTGCTCCGTGCCGCCAGCGAGCCGAAGCAACGCTTCCCAATCGTCGAACGGCGGCCACGGCACGTCGAACTTCTGACGAAGCCGATAGAGCGTGCGCGGCGCGATGTTCAGCGCCTGGGCCATGCCGTCGTGTTTGGCGGCATTGGGATCCGAGATGACCGCTGCCCTCATGGCCTCGGCGAGCTGTTCGCGGGTGCGGTACGGAACAGGGCGTCGCTGAGCTGACATTGGCGCGACTGGTGGAGTCGCGTCCTCCTGGCCACGCAGTATAGGGACGCTCGCGCCACGGATCGGTGGTCTGTCAGGTCGTCGTGCCAGGGTTTGTCATCTGTCTGTCAGTGGTATGTCCTGCATGGTATTGTCTGGACGGCTCCGCACAGAACAGTTGTCAGGGTTGTGTTCTGGTCGAACTAAGCCAGTTCCGACACGACAGACCTGGCAAGAGCAGCGGATCCAGACGTATTCTTTAGAACTTGTGTTCTAAAAAGGCAAGGGATGGTTCATGGATCCTTTGGCGCAGCGCATCCTTGACGAGATCCAACGCAGTTCATTGTCACCAGATGATCGCGGTGCGCTCGCGATGGCGATTCGGGGCAATCACCATCAAGGGCACCCGAGCCCGATCGCGACCTGGTCGACGACTTCAGAGTTTCTTGTCGAACTCTGTGAGTGGGCGGCCGCTCTACCGGCCGAACACCTGCCGCCACGAGAGGGTGATGCCGCGCGTCACTTCGGACGCAACATCCGCACAATTGGTAGATGGTTGAGCCGTGCCGGCATAGCGGGGTGGGACGGATTTTTGCGGTTCTGGACGCTCGCGGTGCGTGAACCCAGCGCGTAGCGGCCATTGATTGACAGGAATACCTGTCTTGACTGTCATGTGTCGCGACAGTTGATGGACACATAGCCTGTCTGTCCTCACGTTGGCATTTACTGGGCCTGACAACTGGGTGCATAGTCGCTGCCATGAGCAACACCGGCCTTTATGTGAGGCTCGACCCAGAAAGTTTCGAGCGGCTGCGGAAACGAGCCGCCGAAGACCGCCGGACGCCTGGGGACCAGGCCGCGGTGCTTCTTCGAAAGGCGCTTGAAGCGCTTGAGGCGCTCGAGTCTGTCGCGGCTTAGTCGTGGCGACGAGCGATCCTGGCGCGAGCCTGCCCAAGATCTCCGATCCGACGAGGCGGTATTTCGCGTGGCGGGCGAAGCACCCGCATCAAGCCGAAGACGCGGGCCAGGCCTGGGCTGAGGCCTGGCGGCAGGCGTACTGGGCCGGCATCCGCGAGAACAGCCAGCTCGGCATGCAGCTGCTCGAGGTCATGCAACGCGTCGAGGCGCTCGAGCAGCGCCTGCGCGACCTGCAGGCCAGCGACGACATCGAACGCGAGATGGAAGAGGCCAGCGCGTACTGGAAGAGCGAGGTGGACGCATGACTCAGGCGATCGAGACGTGCCGCTACTGCGGCCGCCAGGGTGGTGACGAGTTCAGCTTCGGGCCCGACGACATGGCGCCAGGTGTCTGCCCCACGTGCATCGATGCCCGCATGTCAGCGCTCATGCTCGCCGCGGCACGCCGCCTGAAAGGGCTGGCCGGGCAAGGCTCGACACCAGCGCAGGTGCTCAGGGCGTGGCTGCGCAACGAGATGGTCGCCTTCGGCATCACGCCGACCTGGGCCCAGCGCTTCATCGACGCCGACATGGCCGCGTTCGCCGCGGCGGGAGAAAGGTTGCACCGCTGATGCCCGAGTGGGGGTGGCTGCTGGTGCTGTGGGTGGTCGCGAGCGTGTGCTTCGCGCTCGGCATCGCCAGGTGGTTCCGGTGGCTGCGTGACTGAGCGGGAGCTCGGGTTGCGGCTTCCAAGTGGGCGCCTTGTTGTGTGGCGCCGCTACAAGCGGACGCAGATCGCCGAGATGGCCGACTGGGAGCCAGACTTTCCCATGGACAGCGTGTCCATCAGCGAGCCGGACGCCGCCGCGGGCTCGCCGAAGGCTGGCGACAAGATCGCGCGTAACCGCGACAACCATGAGGACCGGTGGTTGGTCTCCGCCGCGTACTTCGCGGCCAACTTCGAGGAGCTGCCGTGACCAGCATCGGAATGCTCGCGGTGGTTGTGGACTACGACGCCGACGGGCAGCGGTCCGTGACGATCGTGCAGGCGGATCCAGTGATCGAGATCGCCGACCGCGTCCTCGCCGGCATGCATCCGTGGGAGTTGACCGTCGGCGACGGCATCGTGACCGTGCACGCCCGCAATGGCGACGTCAGCTACGGGCTGTGCAAGTACGACGAGCTCCGTCGCACGTGGCTCGGGGTGCGTTCAGGCGATACGGAGGGAGGCGATGCCTGACCTGCTGCGCCGTGGTCTGGCCTTCCCTGCTACGCGGCGCATGGCCGTGCGTGTGGTGCCGCAGAAGGTGCTGACGCGCGCGCAGATCCTGCTCGTGGAGAGCATCGTCGGCGAGGACGAGTGGACGCGTTGGGTCAAATCTCGGGCCAAGCTCTGGGGCTGGCATGGCGTGCACCTGCGCGATTCGGAGGGCGTCATGGAGAGCGTCCACCTCACGCGTTTGGACGGTTTCTCGGAAGCACTGGGGCAACCCGACTGGAGGTTCTGGTCGGAGGAATTCGGCGAGTCGTTCGACGCGGAGCTCAAGGGCAAGTTCGGCACGCTGAGCAAATGGCAGAAACGGACGATTCCGTCGATGCGCCGCGGCGGGATTCAGGTCTTCACGTGGTGGCCTCGAGACTGGCGGCAGGTCGAGCACGTCTTTCGCTACGGATTGGAGGGGTTGAGCTAGTGCGCGTCACCCGCATCAGCATCGCGCTCGAGCAGCGGCTCGGTGACAACGACTACGGCTCCGAGCGCGCCCAGGTGGAGTACACGGCAGAGCTGGGCGCCGAGGACGATGCAGTCGACTGCACGCAGAAACTGCTCTGGCACGCGCGCGTGCAGCTCTTTCACGAGCTGAGCAACTCGCGCACGCTGGCCATTCGCCGCAAAGCGAACCCGCCGGCGCGGTTGTGCGCGGAGTGCAAGCAGCCGCTCGGCGACGAAGACGACTATCGCCACCCGGCCTGCGAGGAGGCGATGCTCGAGCGCCGCAAGCAGCAGGAAGACGAGCGCCGTGCGAAGTACGAGGAAGAGCGCAAGCAGCGCGAGGCGGAGTACCAGCGCCAGCGCGAGCTCGCGGGCGTTGGCGCCGCGACCGATGACAACGCCGACGATGAGCCCGACGACGACGAGGACGAGGACCTCCCGCTGTGACCGAGGTCGAGATTCCGGGCCGGCTGGCTACCCGACCACGAACACGCGGCTTTGTCGTGCCCTGGTTCGTGGCGCAGCTGGACGATGGCAGCTACGACTTTCGTACGGCCGACGCGCGGAAGCTCGTGCGCGCGGCGCGGGACAAGCTGTGCTGGATGTGCGGCGAGCCGATCGGCCGCTGGCAGACATTCATCGTCGGACCCATGTGTGCCATCAATCGCATCAGCAGCGAGCCACCCTCGCATCGCGACTGTGCCGAATACGCCGCGGCGGTGTGTCCCTTCCTGACTCAGCGCGAACAGCGTCGTCGCACCGATCACCTGCCGGAGGGCCACGGGAGTCCCGCGGGCATCATGATCGAGCGCCAGCCAGGCGTGACGTTGCTCTGGGTCACGCGCGAGGGCTACCAGCTGGTGCGTGCTCCGGGCGGCGTGCTGTTTCGAATGGGCGAGCCGAACGAGTGCATCTGGCAGTGCGAAGGACGGTCAGCGACGCGAGACGAGGTCCTGGCATCGATCGAGAGTGGCTATCCGCTCCTCTTGGCTGAGGCCCAGCGCGACGGCTCGGCCGCGATCGCCGCGCTGACTCTCGCTCGGGGCGAGGTTGAGAGACTTCTGCCGACCGAGGAGGTGGCCGCCTGATGGCGTGGGCACGTACGCAGGTCCGGCGCGGACCCGTGCGCTGCAAGCTCGGGGGGCCGGCACCGTGCATCGATGACCTGTGCCACGGCGTCGACGTCACGATGTGCGGCCTGCACTACGGGTTTGACCTCTGCGACCACGGCAACGACCCGGAGTTGTGCGATGAGTACCCGTGCAGCGTCGAGCGCGAGGACGACTTCTGATGGCGCGCCGTCGCTGGGTTTGGGACCACTGCGTCGAGTGTCATCGTCGGGTGCTTGCGTACTACCGCTCGATTCCGGTGTGCCACCGTTGTTTCGAGGCCTGGTGCCGAATCGACGACGAGGCCGCGGCGCCAGGTGAGCTTCGTGGTCAACGCGTCGTCGGGCTTCGCCCCGCCAAGACCCAACGCCATCCGATACGGAGTCTGGCCTGATGGCGCGTCCGTTTGTCGCGGGGTTCATGCTCGGCGCCGCGGTGATGCTCGTGACCGGCGCGGCGCTGGGCTTGCACGCCCAGGACGTCAGCGCCGAGGTGCTCGAGGCCGCAACAGCAGCCCACAAGGATCCCGTGCAGCTGCAGGGAGCGCTGGACTCGCTCGAGCGTGCCGGCGAGCCGGTCGACGCGTATACCTACCTGCGCTCTGAGGGTGACCTGCCTCCGCTCGCGCCACCCCAAAACTTCCCTGGCCAGTCATATACCAGCCAGTCAAGTCCCCGCGTGGACTGCATCATCCACTACGAAAGCCGCGGCGATGCGCGTGCTGTGAATCCGCGGTCCGGCGCGGCGGGGTTGGGCCAATTCTTGGCCTCTACCTGGAGGTCCACACCCCAGGGCCGCGCCGGACTGTCGGTGTTCAACGCCGAGGCGAACCGCGCCGCGGTGCAGTACATGCTGAACGCTGGGCGCGCCCGCGAGTTCGCCGTCGTCACCTCGGGGCTCTGCTGATGCGGCTCCGGACCGATCCCGACACGCTCATGGAAGACGATCCGGGCATCTATCAGGACTTGCTTGCTGAGCGAGACGAAGCAATTCAGCAGTTGGACAGAGAACGGCTGGAATACGCACAGAAGGCAGCCGACGCAAGCGGCAGAGTCTACGAACTGGAGGCCGACCTCGAGACGCTCAAGAGGACGCTGAGCAAGATGGACGAGTGGCACGCCGACAAGGCGCGTCAGGTGTATCTGCTGCAGGCGTGCGTAAGTGAGCGCGCCCTTGAGGCGCTCGAGGCGCTGCAAGAACTGACCGGCTCGAACAACATCTCCAACCCGTGGCTCGGGGTGACCTCGGCGGTAGCGTTGCTCAAGTCCGACCTCGAACACTACCGCCTGCTTGAGGACGTGCTCAAGGCAAAGAGTCTCGAGGTCGAGCGACTGCGGGACGCCAAGGGATTCGTGCCGTGAGCGAGATCGTCTGGCGCCTGGACCAGGCCGACGCCGAGGAGTTCATCCAGTTCCTGAGCGAAGCCCTCGAGAACCTCTACTTCGAGCCGGAGAGCGAGCTCGAGCAACGATTGATGCGCTGGGTCAATGAGTTGACTGAGCTCTGCACCCAGCGTGCGCGCTACGACGCCCTACTTCAACCCAGCATGGAGGTCCTGCTGACATGACTGACAACGTCAAGCAGCCCGCAGCTCCCGAGATCCAGAACCCGATGGAGTACATCGACACCGACGACGAGGTGAAGGTACGTGGCTTTCACGACGTCAACATGGCAGCCAAAGCGATGTACGACGTGCTCCTCGAAAGCTGTCCACGCTCCGCCGAGCGCACGCTGGCGATTCGCAAGCTGCAAGAGGCGCGCATGTGGGCCAACGCAGCAATCGTCTTCGACGGGAGGATGTACCCGCTATGACCCAGGCCCTGGCCAAGGCGCCAGCGCGCGAGCAGTCGCGGCTGGCGGCCATCTCCGGCTTCACCGACGCGGAGATCGCGCTGATGGAGCAGACCGTCGCGCCGAAGGCGACGCGGCTCGAGCTCGCCTTTTTCCTGGTCAACGCCGCGCGGCTCGGGCTCGACCCAATCCTCCGCCAGATCTACCTGATCAAGTACTCGGAGAACGCAGCGGCCGAGATCGTCGTGGGTATCGATGGCTACCGCAAGCGCGCCGAGGATTCGGGCGTGTACGCCGGCTCCGATGACCCCCTGTTCGAATATGACGATGTCGGCCAGCCGGAGGACAGCGGCCCGCGCTGGCCGTCTATGGCGACCGTGACGGTGTGGAAGATCGTCGCCGGGCAGCGCGTCCCATTTACGGCCTCAGCACGGTGGACCGAGTTCTATCCAGGCTCGGGTAAGGCGGGCGAGCAATACCGCAAGCGGCCGCATAACCAGCTGGCCATCCGCGCTGAGTCGCACGCGCTGCGCAAGGGTTTCCCCCAGCAGACCGCGTCGCTCGACCTGCACGTGCAGCCGCCCCAGGAGTGGGTCGACGCGGCCGAGGCCGACATGCGGCGGGTCGACGATCCACAGGCGACCGCTCGCAATGCGCGGAGATACAACGAGATCTTCGGGCCTGAGGACCAACCAGAACCCATCAAGGCGCGCGCGCTTGGCCCCTCACCACGGCGGGCGCGCGCCGCGTCGGCGCCGGCGGATTCCGAGCCTCCAGCGGAACCGCCGGCCGACGACGAGCAAGCTCAGGCAATCGTCGAGCAGGCGCACGCCGCCGCGGAGCAGCGCGACCAGGACCTGGACGAGATCGAGCATCAGCGCCAGCAGCGACTCGAGGGAGTGAAGTAAGCGCCGGTGATCGAGCCGACTTCGGTCGAACCTGCGCCGCTGCGGCGTCTGGACGAGGCGGTGCGGTTGCTTGCCGCGGCACGATCGGTCGACGAGGTGAAGGGCATTCGCGATCTGGCAGAGGCAGCGCGCGTGTACGCGCGCGAGGCGCAGCTCGGGCTCGAGGCTCAGAACCACGCCGCGGAGATCAAGCTGCGCGCGGAGCGCCGCGCTGGCGAGCTGCTGCGCGCGATGCCGCGCAACGAGGGCCAGCGCTACGGCCGTCGCGAGCCGCTACAGCCGGCGCCCACGCTTGAAGAGCTGGGCCTGAGTCGTTCGCAATCCCACCGCTACCAGGCCGTCGCGTCGATCCCCGACCGACTGTTCGAAGACCACCTGGCCGAGACCAAAGAACGCGGCGCGGAGATCACCACCGCTGCGACGCTGCGTCTCGCTGCGGATCACCAGCGCGCCAACCAGCCGACACCCATGCGGTCGAGCACGGAATTCGCGCGGCCGGCGCGCGTGCAGCTCCTGCAGGCGGACGTCCGCGCGGGCCTCGCGCAGCTCGAGTCGGAGTCCGTGCAGACGTGCGTCACGTCAGTGCCGTACTGGGGCCTGCGTGCGTACGGCACGCCGTCGCAAATGTGGGGTGGTGATCCCTCACACGCGCATACGTGGGCTGCCGTGCCGTATGTCTGGAGCCCGGGCGGCAATGGCGAACAGAGCATCAAGTCCAGCCGGCTAAGCAGCCAGAGCTCCGCAGAGCGACAGGCGATCAAGCGGCCGCACGCTTCAACGATGGGCAGCTTGTGCACGTGCGGCGCCTGGTGTGGCGAGCTCGGCAGCGAACCGACGCCCCAGCTGTACGTGGAGCACATCGTCGAGGTCTTCCGCGGCGTCTGGCGAGTCCTGAAGCCTGACGCTACCTTGTGGCTGAACATCGGCTTCAGCTACGCGGGGTCAGGGAAGGGCCCGACAGGTTGGAGTGGGGTGAGCGACCAGGTCCGGCGCCAGGGGTTCACCGGTGAAGGGCCGAAGTACGCCGACGGTCGAGCTGCTGGAGTGATCGGAACGCAGACCCAGAGACATGATGTGGCGCATTGGCGCGGCGGGTCACGTGAGGCGCACCTGACCGATAACGGCGGCTCAATGCGCGCGCCGGGCTACAAACCCAAGGACCTGGTGCCCATCCCGTGGCTGGTAGCCATCGCGATGCAGGCCGAGGGTTGGTACTGGCGGTCGACGATCGCCTGGTGCAAGCGGGCGCCCATGCCGGAAAGTGTCGACGATCGGCCGACGTCGGCATGGGAACCGGTCCTGCTCCTGACGAAGTCGCGCTCGTACTACTACGACCAGCTCGCGGTGGCGGAGCCGTCGAGCCCCGAGACACACGCGCGACGGAGTGACGGAGGGGTCAACCCAAAAACCGTCCACTTTGATGGCACGGAGGCGCAGCGGCCCAAGAACAATGCGTCGATGGTCGCGGCGATCAACGAGCGCGTCGAGAGTCGCAACATGCGTAACGTCTGGCTGCTGGGCCCGGAGCCCTTCCCGGAGGCGCACTTCGCGGTGTTCCCGACCGAAATCCCGCGGCGCTGCATCCTCGCCGGCTCACGCCCGGGCGACCTGGTGCTGGATCCGTTCGCCGGCGCTGGCACCACGAACATGGTCGCCGCGCGGCTGGGGCGCGACTCGATCGGCATCGAACTGAAGCCGGAGTACGTCGCCATGGCGGCCGAACGCATTCGTCGCGATGGAGGTTTCACGGTGGAGGTCGAAGCCTGATGCCGCGGCCACCGGCGCTCGAGGGCGAGACGCAGCGCGAGTACGCCTGGCGCGTGTATCCCAACGACGCGCGCGAGCTACTGCTGCCCGCCGCCGCACGCACCGCACGCTGTCAACAGACCGGGTGTGGGGCGCCCGTGTGGTGGGGGTTCACCCGGGCAAACAACCGCCGCTGCCCCTTCGATATCAAGCCCGACGGCACCAGGACCGGCACGAGTCACTGGCGGACATGCAGAGATAGACCGAGAAAGGACTCCAACTGATGCAATTCAAAGCTCGGCTCGCCGCGGTGCGTGGCACGCCCTCACGCGCGGACGATGTGCGCACGGTGGTCCGCCTCAATCTGGAGGCACACGACATTCCCAGCGACTGGTTGTTCTCACAGCTGGGCGAGGACCTGGTCGTCAATCTGGCGGAGGGCACGGTGTCGATGGGCCCGCTTTTCGAAGCGGAGGACGAGGAGGTGGAGGACCGTTCCAACGGTCACATGGATGAGGAGGAAGTGGTCGTTCCGTCGAATGGGCGCCGTCGCCACGGCACACGCTCGAGCGAGCAAGTCTAGGGCGAGAACGCAGGTGGCGCGCACACGGAGTATCCGGCCGGGCTTCTTCACGAACGATTCACTCGGTGAGTTGCAGCCCGTGGTCCGGCTGCTCTTCGCCGGACTGTGGACCGTAGCTGATCGCGACGGCCGTCTTCTGGACCGTCCGAAAAAGCTCAAGGCGGAGCTGCTGGCATACGACCACGTGAACGTCGACAAGGCGCTCGACCAGCTGGCGGACCGTGGGTTCATTCAGCGCTACCAATCCGGTGGTGAGCGGTGTATCCAGGTCCAGAACTGGCGCAAGCACCAGCATCCCCACCCGCGCGAAGACGCGTCGGTGATACCCGCACCGGAGGGGTACGAAGCCGGACCTGAGTTAACCCCGGAGCCGGACCCGGAGCCGGACCTAGGTGCTCCCCCGGCCCGTCTCGTAGCTTCGTCTTCTTCGTCTTCTTCGTCTTCTTCGTCTTCTCGTAGCTCGTACCCCCTGCCCCCTATCCTCGGCCCAGCCGAGGCAGGGGGTGACGCGCCCCCCAATGGGGCGCCCGATTTGAGTACGAACGGGACGAAGCTACGAGTGCGAAGTGCCAAAGCCGAGCCACCACGAGAGCCAGCATGCTGCCCAGACTTCGCCAGAACCGGCTCTGAGCACTGGGCGTACTGCCCGAAGGCCAAGGCACCAACCGAAGCCGAAGCATGACGACCACGCTCAGCGCCGACTGGTACCTTGCGGCACGCGAACGCTGCCACGCGCTGGCTGTGGAGCTCGTCCGACTGGATCGGCTCGCCGCAATGTTCGAGTCGGAGGGTCAGTATGTGCGCGCCGATCGGGTGCGGTTCGATCGCGAAAGTGTGCGCGAAGATCGCTCGAAATTGATGCGCGAAGTGTGGCGTCGCCGACGCGTTCTGGTGCCGCGATGACGCGCCTCGGGCTAACGTTCCATGCGTGGCGGTGGAATGAACACTATCGACCCGAGTGGGGCCTCAAACTACTGCGGTATCGCGATGGCTCATGGCGTGTGCTGCTCAAACTCGGGCGACGCTCGTGGTCCGTCGGAGATTGGTGAATGCCGCGCGGTGTGCCTCACTCGCCCGAGCTCCGCGCCCAGGCCGTCGCCGCGGTCCTGGCCGGCACGGCGCTGGCGGAGGTCGCGCGGCAGTTCGGTGTCTCGAAGGGCACGCTCGGCAACTGGCTCGCGGCCCACAATGAAGCGCCAGTTGGAACGGTTGGAACGCCCCACGCGCGTGCGCGTGATCCCGAGTCGATCGCCGAGCTGATCCTTGACCTCATCGCCACCCACGTCACCACCATTCAGGCTCAACTTCAGGCAACGAGCCGGCCCGACTGGCTCGAAAAACAGTCCGCGGCCGAGCTTGCCCAGCTGGTTGCCGTTGAGCGCGATACCACGCTTCGACTTCTCGCCGGACTCCGGCCTGTCGCTGCAGACGCCGACGACGACCAGCGCACCCTCGCAGCTCCCGACGCAGGAGACGCTCGAGCGTGACTGGCGGTTGTGGCTGCGCACGCTGTTCGGTCGCTATCTGAGCCGCGCCGGTCAATTCGTTCCGTTCGCTGCCCACCACGAGGACCTGTGGAGCTGGCTCTGGTCCATTGAGCTCGAGCAGCGCACCGTGCCATTCGTCGCCGTGTGGCCCCGCGGAGGCGGCAAATCGACCAATGCGGAGCTCGGATGTGTGGCGCTGGGCGCGCGCGGTCGACGGCGCTACGCGCTCTACGTATCGGCGACGCAGGCGCAGGCCGATGACCATGTGCAGACGATCGGCGGCCAGCTCGAGTCCGCGGCGTTTGCCGAGGTCTACCCGGACGCGGCGGCGCGGCTGCTGGGGAAATACGGCTCGGCGCGTGGTTGGCGCCGCGACCGGTTGCGCACCGCCTCCGGTTTCACCATCGATGCCCTCGGTCTGGATGCTGCCGTGCGCGGTGTGAAGCTCGACGAGGCCCGTCCGGATCTGATTTTGTTCGACGACCTGGACCGCAGCGACGATTCACCCCAGACCATCTCCAAAAAGATCGACGTGCTCACCCGCGAGCTGCTGCCTGCTGGATCCGTCGACTGTGTGGTGCTCGGCGTGCAGAACCTGATCCGCTCCGACGGCATCTTCGGCCAGCTCGCCGACGGCACCGCGGACTGGCTCAGCGACCGGCAACTCTCGGGGCCCGTTCCGGCGCTCCACGAGTTTCGCTACGAGCAGCGCGGTGGCAAGACGTGGATCACGGGCGGCACGCCCAGTTGGAGCGGTCAGGACGTCGCAGTCTGCCAGGCGCGGATCAATGATCTGGGGCTGCGCTCGTTCCTGGCGGAATGCCAGCACGAGGAGTCGGCCGAGGGTCGTGCATTCCCGGAGTGGTCCAACGACGCACACGTGTGCGACCCGTTCGACATTCCGAGTGAGTGGCTCCGCTTCCGCGCGGTGGACTATGGCTACGGCGTGCCGTTCTGCTGCCTCTGGGGCGCGCGCGCGCCCTGGGGCCAGGTGTTTATCTACCGCGAGCTGTACGGGGCCGGCATCGTGGATAGCGACCAGGCCGTGCAGATCCTGGCTGCGACACCGCGGCGCGAGCGCATCCACGACAGTGTCGGCGATCCCTCGATGTGGACGCGTACCCACAATGGGCGGCCGGTGCTCGCGCCATCGGACGCTTACGCTGAAGTGGGACTCGTGCTCGGCAAGGCGAGCAATGAGCGACTGGCGGGCAAGGCGCGCGTACACGAGGCGCTGTACTTCGACGACGACGTGCAGCCCATGCTCCAGGTGCTCCGCGGGGCGGCGCCGAATCTGGTGCGCACCCTACCGAAACTGCCCACGGATCCGCACGATCCCGAGGATGTCGACACCACTGCGGAGGACCACGCCTACGATGCGCTCCGCTATTTGCTGGCGACGATCGAGTTCACGTGGCCGTCGCGTGAACTGGGGCGCTCAACCTACAGCTTCAGCCGCTAACTGCTCAGTTGCCGAGGTAGATCACCGACGGCGTATTTACCGACGTACCGATGCGGTTGCCGCTCGTGTCGTAGTGGGTGGTGGTCGTTGGCACGTCGTTGTGCGTGCTCCCGTCGAGATAGATCACCGATGGGGTCGTGACGCTCGTGCCGATCTGGCGGCCGTACTGGTCGTAGTCGATGGAGGTGGTGCTCGGCTGGACGAGCGTGTCGGCGCTGGCGATGGCGGGGGCCAGGAGTGCGCTACCAAGCGCGAGTGCGGCGAGGAGATACGATCGAATATGCATCGCGAAGATCTGCCTTCGTTGTGCGAGGTGTCTCGGCCCGTTCTGCGGGCCGGGCCGCCGACTATAGCCCGCAGTCGAGTCGAGTGGCGGTGGAGTCTGCGTGTCGGCATGGTTACGGCCGGTCCCGGCGCGTGAAACATTCGCCGTGAAACGTCGCGTTACACTTCGGCCCCAGAGTCGTGGCTGATCGTCCGCCCAGCGCGTCGTACCTGTCCGAACTCCAGACGGAGATGTACGACCGCTACCGCCGCGACGACGTCCAGATCGACACCATGCGCGCCCAGCGCGAGATGCGCATCCCGGCCATGATGGGCGCCGACGAGAGGTACACCCTCGTCAATGTCGACCCGCGCGACCCGGACGTCTCCGAAGAGGCCTTCCAGCAGACGGCGATGCTCACCCTCGAGCGGCCCAAGCTGCACCTGGACGGCGGTGAAAGCGACACGGCGCAGACAGCGGCCTCCCAGCGCGAGCACTGGACCGAAGAGACGCTCTGGTCCTGCGGCTCGAGGACGCCTGGCGCGGACACGATGACCTTTGTGACCGACGCGGCGCTCAACGACGGCGGCGCGTGGGCCAAGATCCTGTTCCTGCCAGACGCCTGGGACAAGCGCTACGCCTATCCGGTGCCCAACCCTGGCGAGAGCGCCGAGGCGTGGGCCCACTACGACAAGGCCACCGAGGACGTAAAGAAGGCGTGCGGCCCGCCGTTCGCCTGGGAGTTCTGCGACGCCCGCGCGGTGTACCCCGACTACATGGGCGGCAGGATCGCCGAGGTGCTCGAGGTCACCGACCGACCGGTGCGCACGACGTTCCGTCGTTACCGCCTCGGCGTCGACGGCGAGGGCAACATCGTTCCCGAGGAGTTCGGCCAGTCGCAGGCCTCGAACGCATACGGCGCGGCCGGACGGCCGATCTTGCCGACCAGCATCACCATGATCGAGCACTGGGACGAGACGTGGGCGTCGTGGGCGGTGACCGGCACCAACTACAAGTCGGAGCCGACGGGCGCAATCGTCAAGCAGTTCAAACACAACTACGGCTTTCTGCCCTACGACTTCGCCCCAGGTCTGTGGATGAACCACTGGCGCAACCGCAAGGTGGGCTGGGGGGTCTCGCAGACCAAGCTCTGGCTGGTGCAGTACCGCCAGTACCTCAGGGCAATGCACGCCCAGTACGTCGCGCGCGACCTCCTGTCGCCGCTGGTGACGTACGGCGATTCGACCGCGGCGCCGGTCATCGGCGACGACGGCAAGCCGCGCGATCGCGACCCCGGCCCGCTGCCCGGCGAGGTGATCAACCTGGGCCCAGGCCGCCAGCTCGCACGCATCCAGTACCCCGACGCGGCCACGCTCGAAAAGCACATGCAGCTGATCGACAACGCCATCCGCGAGCTCGAGTCGCCGCGGGTGACCACGTTGTCGGGGATGGAGGGCGCCGGCTTCGCCATCAGCCAGGTGCTGAGCTACTCGCGGACCCGCGTCGGGCCGATCGTCAACAACATCCAGGCGCTGCTCGAGCGGCAGTCCGAAAAACTCTGGGACCTGGCGCAGAACAAGGTCAAGGAGAAGATCTGGGTCGGCTATACCGGCTCGGACTCCAGGAGCGGCAGCGGCTACATTGGGCTGGGCCCGGACGACTTCGCGCGCCCGGTCAAGGTGCGCTGGGAGGTGCAGCAGGAGCTGCCGACCGACGACCTGATCAAGGCGCGCTACGCACACGAGCGGCTGCAGGCCGGCACGTGGGGCAGCGACGAGGCGATCGAGTACCTCGGCAACAATCCGGACGAGATCCGCCGAAGCAAGGCGCGCGACCGCATCCGCCAGAGCGATGAGTACCAGAAGTGGCTCGACCAGCAGGTGTTCCAGTTTGCAGGACGAGGAGACATCCTGGGCGCTGCATCACAGGCCCAGGCGCTGGCTGCCAAGGGCACCCTACCCGGACAACCAGGCGCGGGGCCGAACGGCATGCAGACCCCGGCTCCGGGTGTCTTCGAGGGCGGCGCGGCAGGTGCAGGAGGGGTCCCGGACCTCGCCGCACTCGCCACCGCGCCGAACGGCGCCGGCGCGTTGCCACCGCCGGGGCAGCAGGTCATGATGGGCTCAGCCGCGAATATCGGCGCCCCAGGCGCAGGAGGTGTGTGATGGCAGG
>Ga0207661_10000198_pt1 | contig 39018 bp, 38 predicted proteins | sample KBSC713LmetaG_FD_184337 | JGI IMG/M metagenome (GOLD analysis project Ga0207661, IMG submission 184337) | Corn rhizosphere microbial communities from Kellogg Biological Station, Michigan, USA - KBS C7.1-3L metaG (SPAdes) (version 2) | ecosystem: Host-associated > Plants > Roots > Rhizosphere ...
ACATCGCCGGAATGACCGACCGCTTCTGCATCGCCAAGTTCACCGAGCTGACCGTCCCGGAAGAGTCGAGGTTCTGAGGGCGCACCTGGCCGGCGCATATCGGCGCCCTCGGTCGCTTGTGTGCAGAGCACACTGCGCTCCCTGCGTCCTTGATCTGCTTGGCCACGCGCGCCCTCAGGATGCGAGGATCTGACAATGGCTTTGATCTCCCACGACAGCGTCGACCGGGTGAAGCAGGCGGCGGACATCGTCGAGGTGATCTCGGCCCACACCGACCTGCGCCGGCAGGGGGCGCGCTACGTCGGCCTCTGTCCCTTCCACGAGGAGCGCACGCCATCGTTCTCGGTCGAGCCGACCGAAAAGCTCTACCACTGCTTCGGCTGCGGCGTCGGCGGCGACGTGATCAAGTTCGTCGAGGAGAAGGACGGGCTCAACTTCGCCGAGGCGGTGGAGCTGCTGGCCGATCGCTACGGGGTGGAGCTGGAGCGCGAGCAGGAGGACCCGCGGGCCGAGGCCAAACGCCAGCGCCGCCGCCGGCTGGAGGAGCTGCTCGACCGCGCTGCCTCCTTCTACTCCAGCTACCTCTGGGAGTCCGAGGAGGCGGGGAAGGCGCGCGACTACCTGGCGCAGCGGGGGCTGCGGGAAGAGGTGCTGCGGAGCTTCGGCGTCGGTTACGCGCCGAGCGCCTGGGACAAGCTGTTGGTCCGCGGCCAGCGTGCGGGCTTCAGCGTCGAGGAGCTGCGCGGCGTCGGCCTCGTCCAGCGCGGGCGCAGCGGCGGCGACTACGACCGCTTCCGCGAGCGGATCATGTTCCCGATCCGCGACCGCCGCGGCCGCGTGCTCGGCTTCGGCGGCCGAGCGATGCGCCAAGACCAGGGCGCCAAGTACGTCAACACGGCCGAGACCGAGTTTTTCCACAAGAGCCAGATCCTCTACGGCGTCGACCGGGCCAAAGCGGCCATCGCCAAAGCAGGGCGCGCCGTCGTCGTCGAGGGCTACACCGACGTCCTCGCCCTGCACCAGGCTGGGGTCGAGGAGGCGGTCGGGGTGATGGGGACCGCGATCACCGACGAGCAGGTGGCGGCCCTCTCGGGGATGGTCGAGGAGGTGGTGCTCGCGCTCGACGCCGACGCGGCCGGACAGGAGGCGATGTTGCGGGCGCAGCGGGTTGCGGCCGGGCGGCGGATGCGGCTGCGGGTGGCGGCGATGCCGGCGGGGGAGGACCCGGCGGAGATGATGGCTGCGGAGGATGGCGCCGCGCGCTTCCGGGGTCTCCTGAAGCGGGCCGAGGAGCTGACCGCCTTCCAGGTCGGGCTCGTCCTCGGCCGCACCGACGCCGGCTCGCCGGTCGAGCGGGACCGGGCGCTGGCCGAGGTGGCGCCGGTGCTGGCAGGGATGGGGGAGACGGCGGGCCGCGAAGACCTCATCCGCCGCGTCGCCGAGCGCCTCGACCTCGACCCGGCGATGGTGATGGGGAGGGTGGTCGCGGCGACCCCGGCCAGCGGCGGCCGGGAGCAGCAGTCCTCCGCTCCGTCCCCGCAGAGAGCTGCAGCCAGCGCCCCGTCGCGCCGGCAGGGGGAGCTGACCTCACGCGAGCGCCGCGAGCGGGCGCTGCTGGCGATGTGCGTCGCGATTCCGAACGAGGGCAGGGAGTACCTGGCGCGGCTGACCGACTCCCACCTCTCGCCGACCGGGTTGCGAGCCGCCGCCTGGCTCCGCGACCACCCGGAGGATCCCGCCTCGAGCCTTCCGCATGACGACGCCGAGCTCGCCGGCCTGATCGCCGAACTGGTGATCATGTCCCGCGAGGAGCCCGCCTCCCACGAAGCGATGGAGCTGAACTTCCTCCTCCTCGAGCAGCGCCGGCTCGAGGGCGAGATCGCCGCCGCCGGCGAGCGCGGCGACTACGAGCGACGCGCCGCCCTCAGCCGCGAACGCGCCGCCCTGGTCCAGCGGATCGCCCACGCAGAGCGCCCCGCGGGCAGCGTGTAAACGTTTGCGCTGCGCATTTTTCTGTCTGCATCACCTGGAGTAGGCCGAACGACGATCAGGTATTGGCTGCGGAAGTTGAAGCTCGAAACGCAACGCTCGATCCGGCTGCGGGAAACCAAGGCCGCCCGAGAGAATGGCCTGAAGCGCACCTACTCTAGGTGTCCGAAGCACGGCCACACTGCCTTCTACACAAGACCCGATGGCGGCTTCCGGTGCGGGCGGTGCAGATCAGAAGCCGTTTCCAAGCGGCGCCGATCAGTGAAGAGGAAGTTAGTCGATGAGGCTGGGGGCAGATGTGTCTTGTGCGGCTTCGACCAACATCCAACGGCCCTGCAGTTTCATCACCTTGACCCATCTACTAAGTCGTTTGAGATCGGCGAGGGTGGTTTGACGCGCGGCATCGAGAAAAGTCGCGCCGAGGCAGCGAAGTGCGTGCTTCTCTGCTCGAACTGCCATGCGGAAGTGGAGGTGGGGGCGAAGAGCGTCTCGCCGCTGATCGCTAAAGTTTCCAGCGAGCACCCCGCTCCGGGGTAGCTCAATGTCGGTCCGGGGTAGCTCAATTTGGCAGATGCGCTCGACTGTTAATCGAGAGGTTGTGGGTTCGAGTCCCACCCCCGGAGCTTCTTAGGCGCTCGCGACCTTTCGCAGCGCCAGCTCCTCGACCAGCTCCGCCCCTCGGGCAGCTCCGTCGTTCTTCCGGCCCCAGGCCGCAATCTCCTCGGCCTTCGCTGCGAACCCAGGCTCCTGCAGTAGCCGCCGCGCCGCCCACCTCAGCGGCCCCGGGCGGCACAGCCGCCACGGCAGAGACAAACCGGCTCCTGCCCAGGCGACGCGCATGGCGGTCTCGCTCATGTCGCCGATGATCGGGCAGATGAGGACGGGGGTGCCGGCGCCGAGGGCGCGGGCGACGGTGCCGTGGCCGCCGTGGGAGACGACGAGGGAGGCGGCGGGCATCAGCTGGCTGTAGCTGAGCCATTCGACCAGCTTGGCGTTAGCCGGAACCTCGATCGGGCGCTGGGGGGCGACGCGGTTGGTCGTCGCCACCACCCGCACCGGCTCGTCGGCGAGCGATGTCAGCGCCGTTCGCACCAGGTGGTTATCCGAGTCGTGGGCGGTGCTGGGCGCGACGAGGACGAGCGGGTCGTCGCCAGGGGGCAGCTCGATCTCCGGGTGCGGCAGCTCGAAGGTCATCGGGCCGGTTATCTCGACTCCGGCGGGCCAGGAGCGCGGGTACTCGAGCTGCGGATAGGTGGCGACCAGCGCCAGGTCGGGGCTGATGCCGCCGTGGAAGCGGTCGATCGGCGCCAGGTCGAGGCGGGCGCGCTGGATGTTGAGGTCGCGCCTGCCCTGCTCGAGCCCGATCCGCAGCGCCCGCTCGTGGCCGTAGCGCCAGACGCCGCGCCCGAGCCAGGTCCGCGGTGGCCGCAGCCCGATCGCGAAGAAGGGAAGGCCGGGCTCGACGACGGGGTAGATGTGCGGGATCAGCGTCGCCAGCGGGATCCCGGCCCGCTCCGCCGCCAGCGTGGGGGCGAGCGTAAGGATGTCGCTGACGACGACGTGCGGCCGGAAGTCCTCCAGCAGCGGCATCAGCGCCTGCGCCGCCTCCGCCGCATGCTGGCCCTCCTCCGAGTCCGGATCCGGCGGCGGGAACATCCGGTATTCCTCCGCCGCGGCGAACCCGAGCCCCTCGCCCTCGACCGCCGCGCGCCGCTCCTCCCAGGTCTCGATCAGGACCTCGTGCCCGCGCCCGGCAAGCGCTTTCCCAAGCGCGATCGCCGGAAAGACGTGCCCAGCGTCGCCGAAGGCGGCGACGAGGATCCTCAAGCGCTCGCTCATCGGCCTATCGTCTCCGAGGTTTGGTCCCCTATAGGGGACCAAAGTTCGTAACGGACCTCAGGGGGTATCGAGGCCCTCGCCCGGCCTAGTGAAAACAATCTCGGGCACGTGGCAGTTCCGCGAGGTCCGCAGCAGGAACCGCACCGCCTCGCCGAGGTCCTCCGGGCGGATCATCTCCCCGGGCGGAATCTGGCCCTGGACGAACTCGGTCATCGGCGTCTCGACGAAGCCCGGCGCCAGCGCCGTGCACTGGATCCCGGCGCCGCCGGCCTCACGGTGGGTCGACTGGGTGAAGTTGATGACCGCCGCCTTGGTCGCCGCGTAGATCGAGAGCCAGGCCTGGCCGCCCTTGCCGGCGATCGAGGCGGTGTTGACGATCAGCGCCTTGCCGTGCTCGCCGCCGGCCTCGCGCAGCATCGGCAGCCCCTCGCGGGTGCCGAGGATCAGCGCCCGCAGGTTGACCGCGAGCTGCATGTCGAGGTGCTTGGTCTGGATCTCCTCCATCGGCGCCCCGATCCCGACGCCGGCGTTGTTGACCAGCACGTCGAGGCGGCCGTACTTCTGCCGGTGGGCGGCGAAGATGGCGACGACGTGGTCCTCCTCAGCCATGTTGGCCGGGATCGCCTCGACCTCGAAGCCCTCACCGCGCAGCCCCTCGGCGGCCTGCTCGAGCTTCTCGGGCCGGCGGGCGGAGACGGTCAGCGCGTAGCCCTCTTCGCCGAGCGTCCGCGCGATCGCGAGGCCGATCCCGCTCGATGCTCCGGTCACCAGTGCCGCTCGCTCCGCCATCTCCATCTCCTCTCGTCGAGAACCCCGGGCACCCTATCTCTCCATAACATGCCGCCGATGCGCGCCCCCCGCATGCTCCCAGCGCTGCTCTGCCTGCTCGCAAGCGGCGCCGCACTGGCGGCCTGCGGAAGCGATTCCGGGACCGAGGCCTCGACCGCCGCCGCCCCGGGCAGCGCCGAAAGCCGCCCCGCGCCGCCGGAGTCCGCCTTCCCCTCGGCCGCAAAGCGAACCCTGCGGCAGGTCCTGAAGGCGGCCGACGCGCCGCTCGAAGAATTGGGCGTCGATCCGGCCGCCGAAGTCTTCTACCGGGGCGAGAACCGCTACCCGTTCGGGGTCTTCGACCGCGACCAAGGAGAGGTGACCGACGCCGAAGTCGCCCTCTACTTCGCCAAGGTGCCGGAACCGAAGCGCGGCGCGCAGTCGAAGTCGGGAAACCGCGGGCAGGAGGCGAAAGCCGAAAAGCAGGCCCTCGACCAGCCGGCCCTCGGGCCCTTCCCGGCCGCGATCGAAAGCCTGGCGACCAAGCCCGCCTTCCGCGCCGAATCGACTTCGGAGGATGCCGAAGCGGCCAGGGTCGTCTACTCCGCCCAGCTCGACTTCCCGCGGGAAGGCGGCTGGCGGCTGGCAGCGATCGTCAAGGAAGACGGCGAGCTGAGAGGCGGCCTGCTGCCGAGCGTCGAGGTGGGCGAGTTCCACCGCGTACCGCGAGTGGGGCAGAGGGCCCCCGTCATCCACACGCCCACGGCGCAGGACGTCGGCGGTGATCTGTCGAAGATCACGACTCGAGTCCCCCCGGACACCCAGAACAAGGTGGATTACGCGGAAGTGCTGGGGAAGGAACCGATTGTCCTCTTGTTTGCGACCCCGCAGTTCTGCCAGAGTCGGGTCTGCGGCCCCGTCGTCGACGTGGCGGAGCAGGTCAAGAGCGAATACGGAGACGAGGCGGCCTTCATCCACATGGAGATCTACAACGACAACGACCCCGCCCGCGGCGTGCGGCCCCAGGTGCGGGCCTTCCACCTGCCGAGCGAGCCGTACCTGTTCGCGATCGACAGGCGGGGAGTCGTGAAAGACGCGATTGAGGGAGCATTCGGGCTCAAGTTGATGCACGAAGCCGTCGACAAGGCGATCGCCCCGTGAACGAGAAAGCCGCCACCGAGGAGGAGCTGCTCCAGTCCTTCGCCGAAGAGGCGAAGCGGCGCTGCGACGTCATCTCCGCCGGCCTCGCCACCGGCTCCAGCGACTTCGAGACGATGCGCGCCGAAGCGCACGCGCTGAAGGGAACCGCCAGCGTCGTCGGCCTCCGTCGCCTCGCGGAGCTTGCCGGCCTGATGGAGTCCGACCTCGCCGAAGCGAAGAAGACCGGCACGATCCGCGGCGGCCGCGACCACCAGATCGGCGACGCCGCCAAGGCCCTCGCCGAGGGCGCCGCCGCAGCGTCCAGGGGCGAGGAGGAGCCACCAGACGTCGGCCGCTCTCTCGCCCAGCTCTTCAGCGCTTGAACACCGCAAACGGATCTGGACACAGCCGGCTGTGTCGAAACTCGGATGCGGTGGCGATCGGCGCTAGGCTCGCCCTGCGGGGCAGTAGCTCAGTTGGTTAGAGCAGCGGACTCATAATCCGTCGGTCCCTGGTTCGAGTCCAGGCTGCCCCATCTAGCGTGGCGTCGCCGACAAATACCGCGCCACCGCCTGGGCCCGGTTCGCCACCGCGAGCGCTCGCAGGATCTTGCGGACGTGCCATTTGACGGTGCTCTCGGTGAGGTAGAGGCGGGAGGCGATCTCGGCGTTGCTGAGGCCGTCGGCGACGAGGGCGAGGATCTCCAGCTGGCGGGCGCTGAGCTTTTTCGTCAGGTCGGCGCCGCTCGAGCGGTCGGGGGAGGGGTGGATCGCGGCGGCGCGGCGGCCGAGGTCGCTGGCGGTCTGCTGCAGGGCCTCGGCGGCTGCGTGCAGCTCGGTCACGTCCTGGACGGTGCCGGTGAGGCGGAGGGCGTTGCCCTCGCTGTCGGCGGAGAGCTCGGCGCGGCTGCGGACGCGGCGGACCCGGCCGTCGGGCCTGATGATCCGGTACTCGAGGTCGACCGAGACGCCGCTCTCGACCGCTTCGCGCATCTGCTGCTCGACCAGCTCGGAATCGTCGGGATGCACGTACTGCGAGCCGCCTTCGTAGCGGCCGTCGAACTCCTCGGAGGGGATGCCGTAGATCTCGTAGAGGCCCTCCGAGCAGGTCAGGTGGCGGCCGGGGATGTCCCACTCCCAGCTCCCCATCCTGGCGATCCGCTCGGCTTCGGCCAGGCGGGCGCGGCTGCGCTGCGCTTCTTCTTCGATCCGCCGCTGCTCGGTGATGTCAGTGACGAGGACGAAGAACCCGCGCACCTCGCCTTCGACGAAGTCAGGGATGTAGGAGGCCTGGGTGTAGCGGGTCTCCCCCGACGGCAGGGGGATCTCGCGGTAGAAGAGCTGCGTCTCTCCGGCCAGCGCGCCTTCGATGTAGGGGAGGTTCTGGGCGTAGAGATCCGGGCCCAGCAGCTCGCGGATGTGGGTGCCGCGCATCTCCTCGGGGGAGACGCCGAAGAACTCGATGTAGGCGTCGTTCGCCATCCGGTTCTGCAGCTCGCTGTCCCAGTAGCCGACCAGCGCCGGCAGGGCGTTCAGCATCACCTGGATGCCTTCCGGCGACCCGGACGGGTCACGATGCCAATCGTGAACTGCCGCTGGCTCTGCCATGGCACAAGGATGGACCATCCGCAGGGCGGGCTCAACCCTCCGGAAGGGGGGTGGCCCGCGGTCTATCTTGAAGCTCGTGCTCGCTCGCGGCGAAAACCAGGCGCCTCGCCCCTTGCGGTGCCGGTCAGCCTGGCGAACGAGCACCTCCCCCGCCGAGGCCCAGGGGCAGCGGCCGGCTGCTTCTACCCTGCCCGCAGCCGGCCGCGCCGCCTCGGAAGCGTTGGCTAGACAACGGTCAGTTGCAGGACGACGCCGATCGCTCCGCAGCTGAGGACGACGTAGAGCACCGTCATTTTTCCGTGCCAGCGGTTGAGGGCGAGGAAGGCGCCGACCGCCAGGACCGCCGTGTAGCCGTCGACGACGCTGGCGTCGAGGATTTCCACCGTCACCGCCGCGATCAGGCCGACGACGCCGGCTGCGACCCCGAGCAGGAACTTGTGCAGGCGGTCGTTTTCGGCGATCGCGACGAGCTGGCGGTGGCAGAAGATCGGGAAGCAGAAGGCGGGGATGAAGATCGCGACGGTGATCGCCAGCGCCCCGACCAGGCCGCCGGCGAGGTAGCCGACGAAGGTGGAGAAGATGATCAGCGGAGCGGGGAGGACGCCGCCGATCGCCAGTCCGTCGACGAACTGGCTCTCCGTTAGCCAGTGGTGGTTGCCGACGGCGCTGTCGTGGAGGAGCGGGACGACGGTGTAGGCGCCGCCGAAGGTGAGCAGCCCGGCCTTCAGGCCCTCGAGGAAGATCTGCCCGGTGAGGGAGACGGTGACCGCGCCGGCAATGACGCAGAGCAGCGCGGCCGGCCCAACCGAGAGGGAGCTGGCTCGGCCGAGCCAGTCGCGGGCGTTGCGCCAGAGCTCGTAGGCCAGCCCGCCGCCGAGGAGGACGAGGAGGAAGCTGGCGCCGGCGAAGAGGGTGAGGGCGAAGCCGGCGAGCGCGATCAGCGCCAGCGGCACGTCGCGGATGAACGATTTCCCCAGCCGCACCAGGGCTCGCGCGACCAGCGCCCCGACCGCCGCGCTCAGCCCGTAGAAGAGCGCGTCGAGGCTCTCGGCGATGCCGGCCTCGACGTAGAGGGCCGAGATCCCGAGCATCAGCAGGAATCCCGGCAGCATGAACCCGAGCCCCGCGAGGAGGCCGCCGAGCTTGCCGCCGCGCAGGCGGCCGAAGTAGACGCAGAGCTCGTGCGCCTCCGGCCCCGGCAGCACCTGGTAAACGGCGAGAAGGCGCTGGAACTGCAGCTCGGAGATCCACTCTTCCTCCTCGACGCACTCGCGCTTGATCATCGCGATCTGCGCTGCCGGCCCGCCCCAGGCGAGGCAGCCGAACTTGAGGAAGCGGCGGAAGATGGCAGTCCGGGATTCCAAGCGCCCGTTTGTCTATCGCAGCGAGGGGTAATTCGCAGAGTGAGCCCGATGTCGTGCCGTCTCGCCTAGGTTCGAGCCGATCTTGGGGAACAGCGACCGCGGAGTGGCGAGGTTGACGAACCTCGGACCTGGCCGTGAGTCACCGCAATTTCAAGATCCAACTATTGGAGGACCGATGATGGCTGACGGAAGCGTTGGCGAAGCGCAGGAGAAAGCGCAAGAGGTCGCCGGCCAGGCGCAGGAGAAAGCGCGTGAGGCGGCAGGCAATGCGCAGGAAAGCGTTCGCCAGCAGATCGACGACCGCTCCACCCAGGCGGGAGAGCGGGTCGCAAGCACGGTCCAGGACCTGCGCTCGGTGGGCGAGGAGCTGCGCAAACAGGGCAAGGACACGCCGGCGAAGCTGGCCGACCGGGCCGCAGAGCAAACCGAGAGGGTCGGCTCCTACCTGAGGGAGAACGGCGCCGACAGGATGCTGGAAGACGTCGAGGACTTCGGCCGTCAGCGCCCGTGGGCGCTGCTCGCCGGGGGCGCGGCCGTCGGCATCCTCGCCGCCAGGTTCCTGAAGGCGTCCAGCCGCAACCGTTACCAGCAGCGCAACGGCACGCAGTCGGCGCCCCGGGTGCCGCAGCGGACGACCCCCGAGCCGGCACGACGCGCCGCCGTCGAGCCGGTGGTAACTCCGCCGCCTGCGACCGCGCAGCCGGCTGTCCCCTCTGCCGCACCATGAGCACCATGAACGGGGAGAGCAACGAGCTGCGCTCGCACTCCACCGGGGAGTTGGTCAAGGAACTCTCCGAGCAGACGACGACGCTCGTCCGCCAGGAGATCGAGCTGGCCAAAGCCGAGCTGAGCCAGAAGGGCAAGGTGGTGGGTGAAGGCGCCGGCATGTTCGGCGGCGCCGCCGTCGTCGGCCTGCTGGCGCTGGGGACCCTGACGACGATGATCCTCGCCCTGCTCGACAAGGCGATGGACCTCTGGGTTGCGGCCCTGATCGTGACCCTCGTCTACGGCGCGATCGCCGCTGTCCTGGCCCTCTCCGGAAGGGACCGAATCAAGAAGGGGATGCCACCAGCCCCCGAACAAACCGTCGAAACCGTGAAGGAGGACGTGCAATGGGCCAAGAGCCGAGCCAAATCCGCCAGGAGATAGAGGAGACGCGCGCAGAAATGGGTGACACCGTCGACGCGCTCGCCTACAAGACCGACGTCAAAACCAGGGTCAAAGAGTCGATCTCGGATAAGCGCGAGCGCCTGATCGAGCAGGTCCAGGGGACGACCCACAAGGTCGGCGAAGCGACGCCGGATGGGGGCGAAGTCAAAGACAGCGCCCGCCAGGTAGTCGGCGTCGCTCAGGAAAACCCGCTCGGCCTCGCGATCGGCGGCCTCGCCGCCGGCTTCCTCGCCGGGATGTTGATCCCCTCGACCCGGATCGAGGACGAAAAGGTCGGGCCGGTCGCCGACCAGGTGAAGGAATCGGCGGTCGAAACCGGCCAGGAGGCGCTCGACCGCGGCCGCGAGGTCGCAAGCCAGGTCGCCGAGCAGGCCGTGGAAGGCGCCAAAGAAGTCGGCCAGGAAGCCGTCCAGACCGCCAAAGAGGCCGGTCAGGAGCAGGCCGAGGGGCTCAAAGACAGCGCCGCCGAGAACGCGCAGGAAGTCAAAGAGCAGGCACGCGCCTGAGGAGCGAGGAGCGGGTCCCCGTCTCGGGGGCTCGCTCCGAGCACTGTCACCGGCTAGGTTTTCGGACATGGCCAAGTGGAACGACGGCCGACGGTTCGAGGGGAAGGTCGCGCTGGTCACCGGGGCCGGGGGAGCCCTAGGTGGCGCGGTGGCGCGGGCGCTCGGTCGCGAGGGCGCGAGCGTCGCCCTCGGATACCGCTCCTCGGAGGACTCGGCCAGGGCGGCGCTGGGGGAGATCGAAGCGTCGGGTTCCGGAGGTCACGTCGCCCAGCTCGAGGTGACCGATCGCGAGTCGGTCGATCGCTTCGTCGCCGAGGCCGCCGAGCGCTACGGCCGCGTCGACGTCGTCATCAACACCGCCGGCCGCATCGACCCCGCCGACGCCGTCCGCTTCGCCGACTCCGAGGGCGAGGCCTTCGCCGCCCTCCTCGACGTCGACCTGCTCGGCACCTTCCGCGTCTGCCAGGCCGCGGTCCCGCACCTGAAGCGGACCGGCAACGGCGCGATCGTCAACTTCTCCGGCTCCTACGGCAACGGGATCGACCAGGAGAACGTCGTCAACTCGGTCGCGGTCACCTACTGCGCCGCCAAGGGTGGCGTCCGCGCCTTCACCTCGGCGCTGGCGCGCGATCTGGCGCCGGAGATCCGCGTCAACGCCGTCGCCCCCGGCCCGATCGCCGCCAACTGGGAGGACGACTGGGAGATCCCGAAGGAGCACATCGACGAAGCCCTGGCGATGACGCCGCTGGGCCGGATGGGCCGGCCGGAGGAGATCGCCGAAACGGTGCTGTACCTCGCCTCCGACGGCGGCGGCTACACGACCGGGCAGGTGCTGGAGGTAAGCGGAGGCTGGATCCTCGACGGATGACCTGAAGGAGGAGGGAAGATGGCTGATCTCGACGTCGACCTGAGCGCGCTGCTCCCGTCCGACCTGCCGGACGGACGGGAAGCCGTGGAGGAGGGCCGCGCCCTCGCCGCCGACCTGGAGCGCTCGCCCTCGCTCTTCTGCGAAGAGAAAGGCGTCGGCTCCGAGCGCGAGTGGCGTGAACGGGCCCGCCGCGAGGGCTTCTCCTGCACCTGCATGAACGTCGGCCTGGCGACCTGGGACGACACCCGCGAGGCGCTGGGGCTGATCTACGAAGACGCGCTCTCCCGCGGCGTCCGCCCCCCCGACCGCTTCAACCTGATCGCCGAGCGGCGAATGGGCCTGCCGAAGGACAAACGGGCCGAGGCCCCGCAGGAGACCGGCCCGGCGCTCTGGGACGACGAGGACTGGTGGGAGCTGACCCACACGGTCCCGATCCAGCCGGAGGCGGCGGACAACATGATCGGCGGCCCCGGCTCGGTCGAAAACGCGCTCGATGCGCTGCGGGTGGGGATCACCCACATCGGCGTCCTCTCGCAGTACTCGTGGCGCTGGCCCTACTGGAGCGACGATGTCAGCCAGACGATGGCGGTGCTGAAGGGCGCCGGTGCGCTGGCCGCCTTCCGCGAGGAGGGCGTCTGCTTCGACTCCTACCTGGAGGACGGCTACCCGGGCGTCTTCCACGACTACGCCAACTACGTCGGCTGGGCGATGGTCGAGCGCTACATCAGCGAGGAGCTGATCGGCGCCGCCTATTCCTGCTCCTGGGGAGGGTTGACCCAGAACCCGGTGATCAAGTCGGCGGTGACCCTCGCCCTCCACGCCGCCAACCCCGACGAGGTCCCGGCTGGGTTCGTCCAGGGGGACACGATCGGCAACACCCCGGATTTCGATTCCAACATGGCGGTGCTGAACACCGACGTCCTCTTCATGAAGATGGTCGACCACCGCTACCGTCTCGGCGGCGCCCCGATCGCCGTGCCGGTGACCGAGACCGAGCGGATCCCCTCCTGGCAGGAGGTGGCGACCGTGCAGGCGATCAACCGCCGGCTCGAGGACTACGTGCCGATGGTCGAGCCGGTCGTCGACTGGGCCCAGATCGAGGCGATGCGCGACCGGCTGGTCCGCGGCGGGCGGGCCTTCTTCGAGGCCGCGATCAAGGGCCTCGACGCCGCCGGCATCGACGTCCGCGACCCGGCCCAGCTGCTGCTGGTGCTGAAACGGCTCGGCTCGACCCGTTGCGAGGAGCTCTTCGGCGCCGGCGAGCCCGACCCCGAGTTCCCGCGCGGCCGCCGCCCGGTCCTCGAAACCGACCTGGTCAGGGGGACGATGGAAGAGCGGGAACGGCTGCTGGTCGAGCTGCATGGCCGGCGCGAAGAGGAGGCGATCCGGGGGATGAAGGTGCTCGTCACCTCGACCGACGTGCACGAGTTCGCCGAGTTCCTGCTCGCCTCCACGCTCGCGGCCGTGGGGGCGGAGGTGATCGACTTCGGCATCAACCGCGACCCCGAGGACATCGTCAAGGCGGTCATCGAGACCGACGCCGACGCCGTCGTCATCACCACCCACAACGGCGTCGCCCGTTCCTTCGGCCGCCGGCTGATGGAGGACCTGCGGGGCACCGCCTCCGCCGAGGTGCCCGTGTTCATGGGGGGCGTCCTCAACGAGGACGTCGAGGGCTCGGAGATCCCGATCGACGTCCGCGGCGACCTCAACGCGACCGGGATCGAGACGCCGGGAACGATCGACGGCCTCGTCGACGCCCTGATCGATCGCCGGCGCGGCGCCCTCGTCGCCTGACGGTGGGCCTCGTCGCCCTCGCCGACTTCGGCAGCACCTACACCAAGGTCAGGCTGGTCGATCCCGGCGAGGCCCGGCTGGCCGGTGCCGGAGAGGCCCCGACCAGCATCGGAACCGACCTGATGGTGGGCTACGAGGAGGCGCTGGACGCGGCCCTCTCCTCTGCCGGCGCAGGCGCGGCCGCGATCGACCATCGGCTCGCGGTCTCGAGCGCCGGCGGCGGCCTCAGGGTGGCGGCGGTCGGCCTGGTCGCCGACCTCACCGCGGCGGCGGCCCGGCAGGCCGCCCTCAACGCCGGCGCCCGGGTCGAGGCCGCCCTCTCGGGCGCCCTCGGCGAGGAGGAGCTGGACCGGCTGCAGGCGGCTCGCCCCGAGATCGTCCTCTTCGCCGGCGGCACCGATGGTGGCCAGGCGGAGCTGGTGCTGGAGAACGCCCGCCGTCTCGGCGAGCGCGGGGTCGGCGGCCACGCGGTCGTCGCTTGCAACGCCGAGGTCGCCGAGGAGGTGGCGGCGATCCTGCGTGCCGCCGGCACCGAGGCCGTCGTCGCGGGCAATGTGATGCCGCAGCTGGGTCGTCTGGAGGTCGAATCGGCGCGGGAGGCGATCCTGCGGGTGTTCCTCGACCACGTGATCGGCGGCAAGGGGCTCAGCGCCAGCCCCGAGTTCGAGCGGATGGTGAAGCTGCCGACGCCGGAGGCCGTCTTCGAAGCGACTCGCCTGCTCGACGACGTGGTCGTCCTCGACGTCGGCGGCGCCACCACCGACGTTCATTCCAGCCGCAGCGCCGAGGTTGCAACGCCGGGCATCGAGGACCCGCTGCTGCCACCGCCGCTGGCGCTGCGCACGGTCGAGGGGGATCTCGGCTTGCGGGCCGGGGCAGAGGGGGTTTTGGCCGCCGACGGGGCCTGGGTCGAGGCCGAGGCCGGGGGGGAGGGCGCGCCGATCAGACAGGCTGTCTCGATGAGAAGCGAGAACCCGAAGTGGTTGCCGGAGGACGCGGGGGAGGAGGAGCTGGAGGGGCTGCTGGCGATCGCTTGCGGCACCCAGGCGCTGCATCGCCACTGCGGGACGATGCTGCTCGCGCGGGGGGAGAAGGGTCCGCCAACCCTGGTCCGCGACGGGCCCGACTTGCGGGAGGTGGCGCTGTTTTTGGGTACTGGTGGGGTATTCGCCCACCGGGATGACGGCGAGGCGATCCTGCGGCGGGTCCTGCAGCGACGGGCGCCGCGGTCTCTGGCGCCGGAGCAAGCGGCGGTGCGGGTCGACCGCACCTACGTGCTGGCGGCGGCCGGCCTGCTGGCCACCGAGGACCCCGCAGCGGCGAGGCGCCTCCTCCGCCGCGAGCTCGGCCTCTACAAAAACTAGACACCATGACCAATACCGGCTAGGGTCGGTGGCGCTGACCGTCGGGTCGATCCCGCATCATCCCTGTGGGAAGGGAGAAGAGGGAACAGATGTTCAAGCGCCGCCAGAAGCAGCCGATCACGCGTCTCTTCTACGCGGGGGACGTCCACGGCTCCAGGGTCTGCTGGAAGAAGTTCGTCAATGCCGCCGCCCACTATCCGGCCGACGCGCTGGTGATGGGGGGCGACCTGACCGGCAAGGCGCTGGTCCCGATCGTCCGCGAAGGCGACGGCTCCTACGCGGCCCGGGTGATCGGCGAGCAGCGGGTCGCCCGCACGGCGGAGGAGCTGGACGAGATGCAGAGGTCGATCTCCACCAACGGGATGTATTCGCTGATCGTCGATCCCGCCGAGGCGAGGGCGCTGGCCGAGGACTCCTCGCACCGGGAGGAGGCCTTCGAGGAGGCGCTGCTCGAGGAGCTGCGCCTGTGGGTCAGGTTTGCCGACGAACGTCTCGGCGGCACCGGGACCCGCGCCTACGTCATTCCGGGCAACGACGACCCGTGGTCGATCGACGCGGTGCTCGCCTCGGGCAGCGCCGTCGTCGCCTGCGACGAGCGGGTGGAGCAGCTGGGCCCGCACGAGATGCTCTCCTTCGGCTACTCGAACCGGACCCCGTGGGAGACGCCGCGGGAGCTGGACGAGGAGGAGATCTACCTGCGCCTGAAGCGGCTCGCCGACCAGCTCGAGGCGCCCGGGCGGGCGATCTTCAACATCCACGTCCCGCCCTACGAGAGCAGCCTCGACGTCGCCTACGAGGTCGACGAGGAGCTTCGCTACGTGATGAAGGGGGGTCGCCCGCACGAGGTCCCGACCGGCAGCCCGGCGGTGCGGCAGATCATCGAGGAGACGGAACCCCTGCTGAGCCTTCACGGTCACATCCACGAGAGCAAGGGTGTGACGAAAATCGGTCGAACGGTGGCAATCAACCCGGGTTCCGACTACGGTAGCGGTCACCTGGATGGTTGCCTCGTGCATCTGGAACCTGACCGTGTGGTGAATCAGTACCTGGTCTCGGGATGAACCAACGCAAGGGAAAGAGGGGGAGATAGATGGCTGAGTTGGGGGAGCGTCCATCAGCGCCGGCAAACCCGCCGGGGGCCTACGCGCGAAAAGCCACCGGCCTGGTCCGGGAAGTCTCTCCGTTCTCGACCTTCGTCTTCAACATGGCGGCGCAGCCGACGGCGATCCTGATCGCCACCGCCGCCTTCATCCTCCCGCTCGCCTTCTTCCCGGGGGGGTCGATCTGGCTCGGGTTCGCGTTGTCCTTCGTCCTGGCGCTCGTGCTCTGCCTCTGTTACGGCCTCTTCACCTCGGCTATCCCGCGCAGCGGCGGCGACTACGTCCTCGTCGGCCGGGTCACGCACCCGTTGCTCGGTGTGATCTCCTCGTTCTTCTGGGTCTCCGGCGTGATCCTGGTGATCGCCTTCGTCGCGCAATCGTTCGTCCTCATCGCGCTGGCGCCTTCGCTGACCGCTGTCGGCCTGGTGGGTGACCATCACTCCCTGGTCACCGCCGGCGAAACCCTCGCCACGGACAAGTGGTGGCAGTTCGGGGTGGGCGCCGCAGTGATTCTGGGGTCGGCGGCGCTCCTGGCCGGTGGCTGGCGCTGGACGACGAGGATCATGAACGGCCTCTGGATGGCGACCATGATCGGCCTCGGCAGCGTCCTCGTCTTCCTGCTCTTCAAGAGCCATGGCGGCTTCGTCCACAGCTTCAACCAGTTCGCCGGGCAGGTGACCGGCGAAAGCGATTCCTACAACGGGATCATCTCCGCCGCCGAAAAAGAAGGGATCGATCCCTCGCCCGCCTTCAGCCTCGACCAGACCTGGCCGACGATGGCGGCGATCGCCGGCCTCTCGATCTACGGCTGGCTCTCGATCTACATCTCCGGCGAGGTCCGCCGGGCGAAAGACATCACGCAGGTGAAGATCATGAGCCTCGCGACCTTCGTCCACATCGCGATCGCCGTGATCTTGGGCGTGGTCTTCTTCTGGAAGTTCGGTCACGACTTCTTCGTCGCGATCAACGCCCTCAGCTACTCGGAAAGCTACCCATTCGCCGGGGCGCCGCCGTACTACACCTTCCTCACCTCGATCGCCGGGGGCAGCACCCTGTTCTCCTGGTGGCTGCTGATCACCTTTGCGGTTGCCTATCCGCTGCTGATGCTGCCGCAGATCGCGATCATCGTGCGCAGCTTCTTCGCCTGGGCACTCGACGGTCTGCTGCCGTCCAAGTTCGCGGAGGTCTCGCCTCGGACGCATGCCCCGAACTACGCGATCGGCCTCGTCGTCGTCCTCGGTCTCGCCGCCCTGTACTGGGCGGTGAGCAACAACGAAGGCTTCAACAAATTCCTCTACGAGGCGGTACTGCTGCAGCTGGTGACGATGATCCTGCTCTCCGTCGCCGCCGTCCTGCTTCCCTACCGCCGGCCGGATGTGTGGCGGGCCTCGGCCACTACCCAGCGAATCTTCGGGGTTCCCGTGGTGGCCTTGTCCGGAGCGGTGACGATCGTCCTGATGGTCGGCCTGTTCTTCATCTACATGCACTACCCGGCGCTGGGGATCGAAGACAAGGGCCACTTCTTCCGCGACTGCGCCGTGGTGCTGATCGCGGCGCTGGTGACGTTCTTCATCGCCCGGGCCGCCCGGCGCAGGCAGGGCGTCGACGTCGACAAGCTGGCGGCGGAGATCCCCCCGGAGTAGGCCAGACGAGCTTGCAACCGCTGGCGGACGCAGTCGCCGAGGGTGATCGGATCGCCGAGAGCGCCTCGCAGCAGGGCCTGCCGCTGCGCCTGCTCGGCGGGGTGGCGGTTGCCCTGCGCTGCCCGAGCAGCCGGCAACCGCCGCTGCGCCGGGAGTACGCCGACATCGACCTGGCGGCAAGGGGCTCGGCGGCCAAGGACGCGATTGCCCTCCTCGGTTCCCTCGGGTATGCCGCCGACCGCGAGTTCAACACCCTGCACGGGCACCGGCGGCTGCTCTTCTGGGACGAGGCGAACCAGCGTCAGGTCGACGTCTTCGTCGACGAGGCGAACCTTTGTCACCGCCTCGATTTCCGCGACCGCCTCGAACTTCATTCGCGGACTTTGTCACTCGCGGACCTGACGGTGTTGAAGTTGCAGGTGGTGGAAACCAACGACAAGGATTACCTCGACCTCTGCGCGATCTTCGCCGACCACGACCTCGGCGAAGGCGAGGACGAGGTCGATTCCGCCTACATTTCCTCACTGGCCGCGGCGGACTGGGGGCTGTGGCGGACGATGGGGATGGTCGCCGAGCGGACCGCACAGTTCGCCCTCGCGCTGCCCGGATTCGAGGCGGGGGAGCGGGTGGCAACCCGGCTGACGCGGTTGCGGGAGGAACTGGACAAGGTCCCCAAGACGCGAGGCTGGAAGCTGCGCTCGCGGATCGGCGATCGCAAGCGTTGGTATGAACTTCCCGAAGAAGTGCACTAGGGGCTGTCGTGTCACACCTATTGGATAGGCTCGCTGGTGTGAAGCAGTTGACCAATCGTCTGAACAAGGGCCAAAAGTGACCAGGCCGCGCCGCGGCGAGCCGCGGGCGAGGACGAAGATCATCGAGGCGAGCCGCCGCCTGTTCGCCCGCCGCGGCTTTTCGGAGACCTCGATGGGGGACATCGCCCGCGCCGCCCAGGTCGCCAGGGCCACTGTCTATAACAACTTCGACGACAAGCAGGACATCCTCGCGGCGATCATCAGCGACTACATGACCGGGTACGCGCGGATCGCGCAGCGGCTGCGGGAAAATGCCCGCTCCGGGCAGACTTCCTTCGAGCTGATCCAGGAGATGGTGCGAGAGGCGCTCGACTGGCGGGTGCGGAACGCCGACCTGCGGCCGATCGTCGCCGTTGCCCGCAACCTCCGCGGCAGCGGCTGGGAGGAGGCGAACAAAGCGGCTGACGACGCGATGCTTGGGTGGATCATGGCGGTGCACGCCGCCGACGAAGACGCCGGCTTGATCAGGGAGGACATCGACCTCGAATTCGGGGTTCGCGCCGCCTACAACATGATCGAGTCGATCCTCTCCACCTTCGACGTCTCGGCCAGCCCTGACGAGATCGACAAGGCCGCCTACCAGCTCGCGCTCCTGCACTGGTACTCGATCTGCTCGGTGCCACCCGGGGAAGCGCCGCGCAGCCCGCTCGGCCGCCGCTCGGGCGACGAAGAGCCCTAGACAACCTGTCTAACCTCTAATAGTGTGAGTGGGCCTTTGTCCACTCCAGATCATCTCGCAGGGGATCTGGGTCACCTGATCCATCCTCTAACCGACCATTCCCGGCTGCCCGAGGCCGGGCCGCTGGTGATCGTCCGCGGCGAGGGGTGTGAGTTGATCGCCGAGGACGGCCGGAGGCTGATCGACGGATCGTCCGGTCTCTGGACGGTGAACCTCGGCCATGACCGCGAGGACCTCGTCCGCGCCGCCCAGACGCAGATGGAGACCCTGCCCTACGCCGCCACCTTCGGCGGCGTCTCCTCGCCGCCGGCGATCGAGCTCGCCGGCCGGATCGCCGAGCTGGCACCGCCGGGCCTCAGCGGCGTCTTCTTCGTCAGCGGCGGCAGCGAGGCGAACGAGACCGCGATCAAGCTCGTCCGCCGCCACTGGATCCGCCGGGGGAAGCCCGAGAAGTCCGTGATCCTGACCCATGACCGCGGCTATCACGGGCTTGCCGGGGTCACCACCACCGCCACGCGGCTTCACCCCTACCACGCCGAATTCGGCGTCGCCGCCCCCGACGTGGTCGAGGTCCCCGCGCCCTACACCTACCGCTGCCCCGCCGGTGTCCCCTGCGACCCCGACAGCTGCCCGGTCTGCCAGGGCAGGACCCTGGAGGAGAAGATCGAGGAGCTGGGCACCGAGCGGGTGGCGGCGGTGATCGTCGAGCCGGTCTTCGGCTCCGGCGGCGTGATCGTGCCACCGCCCGGCTACCTCTCGCGGCTACGGGAGATCTGCGATCGCCACGAGGTGCTGCTGATCGCCGACGAGGTGATCACCGGGTTCGGCCGCACCGGCACCTGGTTCGGGTGCGACCACGAGGGCGTCTCTCCCGACCTCCTCACCTTCGCCAAGGGCGTGACCAGCGGCTACGTCCCGCTTGGGGGAGTCCTGGTGAGCGACGAGCTATGGGACGAGCTGCGCGATCCCGCCCGGCGCCCGGGCTACCTGATGCACGGCTTCACGCATTCCGGCCATCCGGTCGCCTGCGCCGTCGCCCTCGCCAACATCGACGCGATCGAGAGCGAGAGCTTCCTCGAGCGCGTCCAGGCCGCCAGCGAGTCGCTCGCCGAGCTGGTCGCGCCGCTGCGCGAGCACCCGGAAGTGGGAGAGATCCGTCAGGCCGGACTGATGATCGGGGTCGAGTTGGTCTGCGACAATGGGAGCCGGCGGCGTTGGCCGGTCGAGGCCGAACGCGGCCGCCGGGCCTCCGCCGCGGCCCGCGACCGGGGCCTCCTCACCCGCGGGCTCCTCGACGACATCCTCTGCTTGGCGCCGCCGTTCACGATCTCCGACGAGCAGCTGCGGCGATCGGTGGAGATCCTCGGCGACGCGATCGAGGCGACCGGGGATCTCCACTCTCGCACCCGCGCCTAGGGCAGGTACTTTTCCGCCTGTTCCTTGGCTTCTTCGAGGCCCTTTTCGGCCTTGGCCTGACCTTCTTCGAGGCCCTTTTCGGCTTCCTTCTGGGCCTTTTCGAACCGCTTCTTGGTCTTGCCCTTGACGCCCTTTTCGACTTCTTCGCGGGCTTCTTCGAGGCCCTTCTTGGTCGTTTCGACGCCTTCTTCGACCGCTTCTTCGGCTTTCTTCGTGCCCTTTTCGACCTGCTTTTCGGCCTTCTCGCGGATCGTGCTGCTTTCGTCGTTGCCGCTGCTGCCGCAGCCGGACCAGACGATTCCCCCGGTCGCGATCGCGAGGACGGCGAGGAGCGGGTAGAAGGTGCGCAGCTTCTTGCTCATTTGCTTGCTCCAGATCGGTTGCTGGTTGACGTGGTGGGGCAGTGAATCAGGTCGCTACCTGACCGAGCATTCCTGGATCAGGGCCGGCGGGTTGATCGTCTGGTGGCCTTCGAAGCGGAAGCGGGCGCGGGCGAAGTTGAAGACGCCTCCCGGAAGATTCGGAGGGGCGTTGCAGGCGGCGGAGACGTAGCTGCGGCGTTCTCCCTTGTAGGAGTAGCGCCGCCCGATCGTCAGGTCGATTTCGGTGACCGAGCCGAGCCCGCTCGCGAGCTTCGGGATCTTCGCCCGCAGGATCGTCCCGAACGCACCCTGCTTCAGGTTCCCGATCGTCAGCGGCACCACCAGCGTGAAGCGGACCGGGGTGCCGGCGAAGAGGTGGAGGACCAGCGCCTGCGTGCCGGCGCGGCGGCTGTTGAAGGCGAGGATCTTCCCGTCCGTCGGGATCTCCCTCCCCAGCGAGACCACGGCGTGGAATCTCCCTTCGCCGACGAGAGCGGAGCGGCAGCGGTCGAGCGCGGTCGCGGTGCTGGTCGATTGCAGGCTCGAGGCGGAGCAGGTCGGGAGGCCCTGCGAGCGGAGCCGGCCGTTGCGGTTGATCATGATTTCCAGCCAGCGCAGCGCCGGCGGGTGGCTTCCGTCGGCGGCCCTCACCTTGCCCGACACCTTCACCGAGACCGGAGCCGGCTTCTCGCGGGGCAGGGTGTGGGGGGCGAAGTCGGCGTCGAAGCTGACCACCAACCCGTTTTCCTGGACGGTCGCGGCCCGGGAGATCGCGCCTCCGCCGACGGCGAGGAGGGCGATTAGGACCGGGATCAGAACTCGGCGGCGCATGCTCGGAGCGAGTCTAGGCACTCGTTTTCGGGGCCGAGATTGAGCGATGGTTGAGCCTGCGGGGACGGCCGGGCGCGTCTCAGGCGCCGTCGTCGCCGGGGTGGGTGACCCGTTCGGCCCGCTGGCGTACTTCTTCGCTCGCCTCACGGGTCGCCGCGAACGCCTCGTCCTTGGCCGCCGCCAGCCCCTCGCTCGGCCTGCCGCCGACGATGTCGCGGAAGGCGTTCTTGAAGCGCTCGGTTCGCCGGTCGGGCGGGAACCGCTCCTCGGCACGCGCCTGCTTCTGCGGGCGGCGCTCGCCGTAGCGGCGCCGCGCCCAGGCCGAGCCCGGCTTGCCGAGCCGGCAGGCTCCGTAGAGGGCGATCGGGAAGATGAAGAAGCCGACGCAGCCGTGCAGGATCCGCCCCTTGGCGAAGCAGATCGCGACCAGGAGGAAGACGACGAGGGCGCTGAGGGCGGTCCCGAGCAGCGCCCCGACCGACCCCTCTTCGATCGTGAACGGGGTGAACCCAAGCAGCGCCAGCAGCATCAGCGCCGCCGCGATCACGGTGGCGTCGATCGAGCTGCGGCCCTCCTTTGCCCAGTAGACGTCGTCGAGGTAGACCCAGAGGGCGAACTCGTCGATCGTCAGCCCGGCGCCGATCCCGAATGCGAAGGCGCAGATCTCGGTCCAGGGGCTGTTGCCGAAGGCGGCGAAGCCGCCGGCGCCGGCGGCCATCATCGTCACGATCCCGAAGACGAGGTGGTGGAGGTGGACGCCGCTGTCGCTGACGATGCTGCCCGGCCACCAGGGGACCTTCGGGCTGCGCATCAGCCGCGTGCTCATGCGGATGAAGGCGAAGGAGAGAAGGAAGCCGATCAGGACCAGGTAGAGGCCCTGCAGGTCATGCTGGGCGATCCGGTCGTAGAAGTCGCCGAAGACCGAGGCGGTGGTCATGCCGGCACCGGGCTGGCGTGCAGGGGCGGTGCGGCGCCGTCTCGCTCCCGCGCCAGCTCGACGGTGAGGAGGACGGCGGCGACGGCGAAGACGGGGGAGAGGGCGGCGTCGGCGACCGACTCCGCCAGCCAGGTCGCAAGGAAGGTGTGGCCGAGGAGGTCGTGGACGAGCGCCGCCAGGCCGGTGCCGATCGCGTCGCCGACGATCTCGATCGGCGCGAGGACGAGGAAGACCAGCCAGAAGTTGCCGCGCACCAGCCGCAGGCTGCGCTTCAGGGCGCCGCCGGCGGTCCGATCCTCGAGCTCGACGACCGGGCCGGAGAGCCCGAGCCAGACGAAGGCGAGGAGCCCGGGCACCAGGCCGAGCAGCAGCCCGAGGGCGACGACCGCGACGAAGAGCAGGTCGACGGCGATCAGACGCCCGTAGTTGAGGCGGCGGGCGATCTCGTGCAGCGGCGGCGGGTCCTCGCCGTGGGGGTGGGTGAGGGAGACCGCGATCGCACCGGAGAAGAAGACCTCGCCGAGCAACCCGGTCAGCGTGATCGCGCCGACCGCGAGGGCCAGCGCCGCCAGCTTGATCCCGTTGGCGATGTTCAGGGCGTCGAGTTCGACGTTCAGCGTCAGCGAATTCAGCAGCCCGAGGGGGATGAAGACGATCGCCGCCAGGGTCAGGATCGACGGCGCCCAGCCCCAGTAGGTGCGCCAGATCCGCAGGTAGGTAGCGCCGACGCGACGCCGCAGGCTCACCGGCGAGGGTCCCGGCGACCAGCCGGCTTGCGACCCCGCGCCTCCAGGCGCGACTGGCTCGACTCGGAGGCGGGGACGCGCCGCAGGTTGCCGAGCTCGGGGACCAGCAGCTCTTCGGCGCAGCGCCGGTGCCAGTGATGGTGGTCTGTGCCTCCGAGTCGGCGCACGAACTGGACCACGGTGTGCTCCTCGCCAACCGGGATGTCGCCGTGGCAGCCGGGGCAGTGGTAGAGCTTGCGGGCGATCCCCCGGATCAGCCAGGTCTCGTCGCCCTCTTCGTTCAGTCCGGTGAGGCTCCAGCGCATGCTCGGGAGGCCGTCGAACTGGGACATCAGCGCCTCGACATCCAGGCGAAGCCGGCGGCCATCGCGAGGTTGGCGGCGCCGGCGAGCCGCAGGCCGAGCTTCGCCCCTGGTCGGGTGACCGCCGGCGAGGCCGACCAGAGCGCGTCGGTGGCGATCTCCGTCCCCCGCAGCCAGGCCAGCGACTGCCAGTCGGCGGCGCTGCCGCGGCGGTCGGCCACCAGGTGGGCGGCGGCGAAGGTCAGCCAGATCGGCCCGCAGCGGCGGAAGAGGTGCTTCGCGTCGGGCGAGGGCTCGTCGTGGCCCAGCACCTTCAGGGTCGCCGCCGGGGCCGCGATCGCGGCGCTGCCGAGCAGGAGATCGAAGACGATCATGTTGCGGTTGGTGAGGCGCAGGGCCGCTTCGGGGGTCATGACTCGACAAATCCAACCAGACGCCGGAAGGGAAAGGGTCGGGTTCGGCGAAATGGACCGCCGTGACCAAGACCGCAACGAAGTCCCCACAGCTCAAAAGCCTTTCCGACTACATCCAGGAGCGTTTCGACGAGTTCTCGCGCTCCCAGAAGGACGTCGCCCGCTACATCGTCGACCACCTCGACGAGGCAGCCTTCCTCACCGCCGAGGAGCTGGCCCGGAGAGCGAGCACCTCGTCCTCGACGGTGGTGCGCTTCTCCCAGGCCCTCGGCTTCGAGGGCTATCCGGAGCTGCAGCAGGCCGCGATCGAGGAGTACCGGACGACGATCGCCGCCAGCAGCGCCAACGGCGGCGCCCTCTTCTCCTTCGACCACTCAGAGCTGGAGGGGTCCCTCAGCGCCGACTACTCGAACCTCGAGGAAACCGCGCGCAAGCTGACCTCCGAACAGGTCGAAGCCTCGGTCGCGGCTCTGGCCACGGCGCAGCGGATCGTCATCGTCGGCGTCGACCAGATGGCCTTCTTCGCCAGCTACCTGCGCCACACCCTCAGCCTGCTCGACATCCGCGCCGAAATCGTCGCCAGCACCGGCGGCGAGTCGCTGCAGCGGCTGGGGCGGATCGACGAGAACACGCTCGTCATCACCCTCTCGGCCGGGCGCGCCCACCCGCTGCTGCTGCGGGCGATGAAGCTGGCGCTGCACCGCGGCGCCCGCACCCTGGCGATCTCCGACGCGACGATGTCGGAGGTCGGCGAGCACGCCGAGCTGACCCTCTACTTCTCCTCCAACAGCCCCAGCTTCACGCGCAGCCACACGGCGCTGATGGCGCTGATCCAAGGTTTGGCGCACGGTCTGTATGCGCGGGACGAAGCCGCGCACAAAGACCGCATCCGGGCGTACAAACTGAAGTAGCGCTCGCTTGCCGGCCGTCGGCACTACCTCCTCACTCGCAACTTGTCGATGTAGACAAAACGGCGGACGCCTCGATGGCTGCTGCTCCTCCCGCGCAAAACGTTCGGAGGCAGTGCCGACGGCCGATCCCGATACGTAAGATGGCGGCATGACCGAGCGCGCGACGTTTCGACTGAAGACCGGCCTCGCCGAGATGCTGAAAGGCGGGGTGATCATGGACGTAGTCACGCCGGAGGAGGCGAAGATCGCCGAGGAGGCGGGGGCCTGTGCGGTGATGGCGCTGGAGCGCGTTCCCGCCGACATCCGCCGCGACGGCGGCGTCGCCCGCATGTCGGACCCGGCGATGATCAAGGGGATCCAGGAGGCGGTCTCGATCCCGGTGATGGCCAAGGCCCGGATCGGCCACTTCGCTGAGGCTCAGGTTTTGGAGTCGCTCGAAGTCGACTACGTCGACGAGTCCGAGGTGCTGACGCCGGCCGACGAGCACAACCACATCGACAAGTTCGCCTTCGAGGTGCCGTTCGTCTGCGGCGCCACCAACCTCGGGGAGGCGCTGCGGCGGATCGGCGAGGGGGCGGCGATGATCCGCTCCAAGGGCGAGGCCGGGACCGGCAACGTGGTCGAGGCGGTGCGGCACATGCGGGAGATCGTCTCCGGGATCAAGCGGCTGGCCCGGCTCGGCCCCGAGGAGCTCTCCGCCGAGGCGAAAGAACTGCAGGCTCCGCTGGAGGTCGTCAAAGTCGTCGCCGAGGCCGGCCGCCTGCCGGTGCCGCTCTTCTGCGCCGGCGGCATCGCCACCCCGGCCGACGCGGCGCTGATGATGCAGCTCGGCGCCGAGGGCAACTTCGTCGGCTCCGGCATCTTCAAGAGCTCCGACCCGCAGCGGCGCGCCCGCGCGATCGTCGAGGCGACCACCCAGTTCAACGACCCCGAGCGGGTGGCGGCGGCCTCGATCGGGCTCGGCGAGGCGATGCCCGGCCTCGAGATCGCCGGCCTCGCCGCCGAGGACGCCCTGCTGCAGAACCGCGGAGCGTAGGTGGCCGGCGCCGCGGCCGGCAACCCTCTCCGAGTCGGGGTCCTCGCCCTCCAGGGCGACTTCGAAGCCCACGCGAAGACCCTGCGCCAGCTCGGCGCCGAGCCGCGCGAGGTGCGGGTCGCGGCGGATCTCGAGGGGCTCGACGCCCTGGTGATCCCGGGTGGGGAGAGCACGACGATCAGCAAGCTGATCGCCTCCGCCGGCCTGGAGCCCGCGCTGCGCGCCCACCACGGTGCCGGCCGGCCGATCCTCGGCACCTGCGCCGGGCTGATCGTCTGCGACGCCGAGCACCTCGGATTCCTCGACGTGACGGCGAGGCGGAACGCCTTCGGCCGCCAGCTGCAGAGCTTCGAGGCCGACCTCGAGGTCGAGGGCGCCGGGGACGAGCCGCTGCGGGCGGTCTTCATCCGCGCCCCCTGGGTCGAGCGCCACGGGCCCGAGGTGGAGGTTCTCGCCTCCTACGAGGGCCGTCCGGTCGCCGTCCGGGAAGGGAGCGTCCTCGCCTGCGCCTTCCATCCCGAGCTGACCGACGACCCGCGCTTCCACGCGATCTTCATGGCGATGACCACGGCCGCCCGCGAACGGACGGGGGAGGAGGTAGGGCGATGAGCGGTGGCGACCCCCGGGTCCAGAACCTGGCGAAGATCCTGGTCGGGTACTCGACCGCGGTGAAGGAGGACGACGTCGTCGCGATCGACGGCGAGAGCGCCGCGGCGCCGCTGCTGCTGGCGGTCTACGAGGAGGTGCTGCAGGCCGGCGGTCACCCGATGCTGAACGTGGCCCTGGAGGGCCAGATCGCTGCCTACTTCAAGCACGCCTCCGACAAGCAGCTGGAATGGATCTCGCCGTTTGCCGAGTGGATGGTCGACAACGCCGACGTGCGGATCGCGATCGGCGCCAGCACCAACACCCGGGAGCTCTCCGGGGTCCCGCCGGAGCGCCAGACCCTGCGCCAGTCGGCGACCGGCGACCTGATGACGCGGGCGATGAAGCGCGCCGCCGAGGGCGAGTTCCGCTGGTGCTACACGCTCTTCCCGACCAGCGCCTACGCCTCCGAGGCGGAGATGAGCCTGGCCGACTACGAAGACTTCTACTACGGCGCCTGCCTGGCGACCGACCCCGAGCCGCTGACGGCCTGGAAGCGGGCCTCGGAGGAGACGACCCGCCTGGCCGAGTGGATCGAGGGGCACGAGGAGGTGCGGGTGACGGCGCCGGGGACCGACATCAAGCTCGGGATCGCCGGCCGCAGGTTCATCCCCTGCATCGGCGACAACAACATGCCCGACGGCGAGTTCTTCACCGGGCCGGTCGAGGACTCGGTCGAGGGCGAAGTCAGCTTCCACCTGCCGGCGGTGATCGGCGGCCGCGAGGTCTCCGGCGTGCGCCTGCGCTTCGAGTCCGGCCGCGTCGTCGACGCCTCCGCCGACCGCGGCGAGGAGTACCTGCTGAAGCTGCTCGACACCGACGAGGGCGCCCGCACGCTCGGCGAGCTGGGGATCGGCACCAACTACGGGATCGGCAAAGGGACCCGCGAGGTCCTGCTCGACGAGAAGATCGGCGGCACCGTCCACATGGCGGTCGGCGGCAGCTATCCCGAGTCAGGCGGCGAGAACGAGTCCGCCGTCCACACGGACCTCGTCTGCGATCTCCGCCTCGGCGGCAAGCTCGAAGTCGATGGTGTCGTGATGCAGGAAGACGGCAAGTTCGTCGTCTGATCAGGTCTGGGTGATGACCGTGGCGATGACGCCGAGGAAGCCGATGATCATGGTGGCGAACATTCCTCCGAAGAGCTGAATCAACATTCTGTTCAGGGCGGCAAACTGAGCCCGCGTTTCCGCGAAGCCGGCGTCCATCCGCTGCTCGATGCGGTCGACTCGCGCGTTGAGGTCGTCGAGCCTCTCGTCGGTCCACGCTTCCCTTGCCATCACCGCCATGTTGCCAGGCTACAGAGAAACATGCAACGTGTTGTGCGCGAAACGTAAAAGTTTCGCAACAACTTAGGCAACGACCTCGTTACTGGTCCGGTAGCGGCGATCCCGCGAGCAAGAAGAACCAGAGGGTGAGCGCCAGGGCGGCGAGCATCACCGAGGCCATCAGCACGGCCTCGACCACCGTCACCGAGCTGGCGACCGGGCTGGTGTCGCGCATGCTCTTCAGCCAGGTCGGCCGGATCGGGCCGATCCGGTTGGTGCCGGTGATGCGGATGTAGAGGTTGTTGAGGCGGCCGATCAGCCAGGCGACGACGACGAAGGTAAGGAGGATCCCGATCACGACCACGGCGTAGGGGCCGCCGGCCGGGAATTGGGTCTGGGAGAGCTTGGAGGCGATGTAGACCCAGCTCAGCGGAATCGCGGTCCAGAGCGAGAACGCCGCCAACAGCATTGCGAGGAAGACGAGCCCCGCGGCGAGGCCGCGCCCTGCTTCGTGGGTTCTGCTTTTGGTGGACATCGGACGAGTTCATAGAATGGCAGGCGATGTCCGGGCATTCCAAGTGGCACTCGATCAAACACAAGAAGGGCGCCGCCGACGCCAAACGCGGCAAGCTCTTCAGCAAGCTCGCGCGCGCGATCACCGTCGCCGCCCGTGACGGCGGCGGCGACCCCAGCGGCAACCCGACCCTGGCGACGGCGGTCCAGAAGGCCAAAGAAGCCTCGATGCCGAAGGACAAAATCCAGAAGGCGATCGACGTCGGCACCGGCGCCGGCGCCGACGGGGCGGCGATCGAAAGGATCGTCTACGAGGGCTACGGCCCGGCCGGCGTCGCCGTCCTGGTCGAGGCGCTGACCGACAACCGCAACCGCGCCAGCGCCGAGATCCGCCACGCCTTCTCCAAGCACGGCGGCAACCTCGGGGAGCCCGGCTCGGTCGCCTGGATCTTCGAGAAAAAGGGCGCGATCGTGGTCGACGGCGAGCGCTACGGCGAGGACGACCTGATCGGGGCGATCGACGCCGGTGCCGAGGACGTCCGCGAGGACGAGGGCAAACTGCGGGTGATCTGCGAGCCGACCGACCTCACCGCCGTCCGCGAAGCGATCGAGGGGGAAGGGATCGAGGTCGAGTCGGCGGGCCTGGCGACCGAGCCGAAAAGCAGCGTCGAGCTGAAAGGCCACGACGCCGAGCGGGTGCTGAAGCTGCTCGAGGCGCTCGACGACCAGGACGACGTCGACGAGGTCTATGCGAACTTCGACATCCCCGCCGACGTGCTGGAGAAATTGGCCGCCTGAAGCGTTTGCCGGAAGGCATCCGGCTCTCATTCCAGAATCACTTCCCATGCAAGTGGTGATGGGAATCGACCCCGGTGCGGCAAATCTCGGGTTTGGCATCGTCCGGATCGAGGGAAATCACATGGTCGCCCTCGACGGCGGGGTGGTGGAGACGACGCCGGAGCAGCCAATGGAGCGGCGTCTGGAGCGGATTCACCGGGCCCTGGCAGAGCTGCTCGAATGGCACGAGCCGAAGGCGGTGGCGATCGAGGAGGTCTACTTCGGCAAGAACGTGCGCTCGGCGATGGCTGTCGGCCAGGCGAGCGGAGTGGCGATGCTGGCCGCCGCCGAACGCGGGGTCGGCTGCTTCACCTACACCCCGCAGGCGATCAAGATGGCGGTCTGCGGCTCCGGCGCCGCCGGCAAGCGCCAGGTCCAGCGGATGGTCGGAACCCTGCTCGGGCTCCCCGACCCGCCGGAACCCGACCACGCCGCCGACGCGCTCGCGGTGGCGATCTGCCACGGCAACGGCAGCGGGCACCGCAGCGCGGTCGACGTCGCCCGCAAGGCCGGGGTCGCAGGATGATCGCCGCCGTTCGCGGCGAGGTGATGGTGCGCCGCCCCGACCACGTCGTCATCGACGCCGGCGGCGTCGGCTACCGGCTGGCGGTCTCCGCGGAGACGCTGAAGGCGGTGCCGGCGACCGGCCGCGACGCCTTCCTCCATGCCGAGCTGATCTCCCGCGACGACTCGCTCGCCCTCTACGGTTTCTCCTCCGAGGAGGAGCGGGACCTCTTCCGGCTCTTGATCACGGTCAGCGGTGTCGGCCCGAAGGTCGCGATCGCGACCCTCTCCGGGGGCAGCGCCCGCGACCTGCTGCGAGCGATCGCCGTCGGCGACGCCAAACGCTTCCAGGCCGTTCCGGGGATCGGCAAACGCACTTCGGAGCGGATCATCGTCGAGCTGCGCGAGAAGGTGGCGGGAGCCTTGGAGGAAGAGGTGGCTCTTGGGGTCGCGGAGGGCGACGACCCCCGCGCGCTCGCCCGCGACGGCCTCGTCAACCTCGGCTACGCGCCGCTGGAGGCCGAGCAGCTGCTCGACGGAGTCGAGGGCGGCGGCGCCGAGGACCTGGTTGCGGCGGCGCTGCGCAAGGCCGCTGCCGCGAGGAACGCGGCATGAGCGGCCCGCCCGAGATCGGCGGCAACAGGATCCGCACCCCGGGGATCGAGAACGAGCCGGTTCCGGTCGACGCCGAGGTCAAGGTCCACGACGCCCGCGCCGAGGCGCCGGACGAGGACCTCGACCGCTCGCTGCGCCCACCGACCCTGACCGACTTCGTCAACCAGACGCAGGTGACCGACCAGCTGGCGATCTTCATCGAGGCCGCGAAGCGGCGGGGGGAGCCGCTCGATCATGTCCTCCTCGCCGGGCCGCCCGGCCTCGGCAAGACCTCGCTCGCGCACATCGTCGCGGCGGAGCTGGGGGTACCGATGGTGCAGACGGCCGGCCCCGCCCTCGAGCGCAAGGCAGACGTCGCCTCCTTCCTCACCGCCCTGGAGCCGGGCAGCGTCTTCTTCATCGACGAGATCCACCGCCTCGGGCGAGCGGTCGAGGAGACGCTCTACCCGGCGATGGAGGACGGCGTGCTGCCGGTGGTGCTGGGGCAGGGGGCCGGAGCGCGGACCGTGACCCTGCCGCTGCCGCCCTTCACCCTGGTCGGCGCGACCACGCGATCGGGCCTGCTGACGACGCCGCTGCGGGACCGCTTCGGCGTCTCCCACCGCCTCGAGTACTACGCGACCGAGCACCTGGCGCTGATCGTCGAGCGCTCGGCCGGGATCCTCGGGGTGGAGATCGACGCCGGCGGCGCGGAGACGATCGCCTCGCGTTCGCGCGGCACGCCCCGGGTCGCCAACCGGCTGCTGAAGCGGGTGCGCGACTTTGCCCAGGTGAAGGGAAGCGGGCGGATCGGCGCCGAGGACGCCAGCGCCGCCCTGGAGATGCTCGAGGTCGACGCCGGCGGCCTCGACCGCAGCGACCGCGCCCTGCTGGAGACGATCGCGACCAAGTTCGGCGGCGGCCCGGTCGGCCTCTCCACCCTGGCGGTCGCGATCGGCGAGGAGCAGGACACGATCGAGGACGTTCTCGAGCCTTATCTCCTCCAGCAGGGCCTGCTGAAGCGGACCCCGCGGGGGAGGGTGCTGAGCCAGCGAGCCTACGAGCATCTGGGGCTTCCGACGCCTGAAGGCGCGGCGAGCCTCTTCTGAGCCGCGCCAGCTAGCCTGTCGAGCATGCCGTTCTTCATCTGTCCGAATTGCGGGCACCGGGAGGTGAGCGGGGAGCGCACCGCGGGGTTCAGCACCCGCCCGAAGGGCTGCTCGAAATGCGGCTTCGGCTTTGTCTTCGAATTACTCGACGATTATTATCCGGCTCCCAATGCTGCCTTTTTCGTCTGTGACAAGCAGGAACGCGTGATCGACGCCGGCAAAGGCAGCTTCGAGCTGACCGGTCTCACCGACGAGGACGTGATCGGACGGCCGGTGCGCGAGGTTCTCGGGCTCGACTGGATCGACAGCGGCGACGGCGGCGTCGAGGCGGACACCGACGGCGACGGCGTCAGCGACCCGATCGAGACCTCGCTGGAGTGGGGCGTGCGCTCGCTCGGCAAGCGGGTCTCGGTGAACGCGGAGGGCGACCTGCCGGCGAAGGCGGTCGCCGACGTGTTCCCCGCCTACGACGACGACGGCGGCCTCCTCCTCGTCCTCACCCCGGAGGGCTGAGCGGATGGGAACGCGGCGCGGCCACATTCTCGTCCTGCTCCTGGTCCTCGGCCTGGTGATCGTCTCCGCGCTCGTCATCGTCAAGAAGGAAACGAAGCTCGGCCTCGACCTCCAGGGTGGGCTCGAGCTCGTCTACCAGGGGCAGCCGACCGAAGCGGGCGCCGAAGTCAGCGGCGAAGACATCGAAGACTCGATCTCGATCATCGAACAGCGGATCAACAAGCTCGGCGTCTCCGAGCCGGAGGTCGCCCGGCTTGGCGCCGACCAGATCACCGTCAGCCTGCCGGGCGTCACCGACGCCAATCGTGCTGCCGAGCAGGTCGGCACCACGGCCCAGCTCTACTACTACGACTGGGAGCCGAACCTGCTCGGGCCGGAGAAAGCGATCGGTGGCAAACCGGGAGCCGAACCGCCGAAAGAAGCGCTCAAAGAATCGGAAAAGCGGTGGGAAGAAGCCGGCCGCAACGTCCACAAAAACGAAGTCAAAAGGCTGATCGCCTCCGGCGCCTACCCGACGGCCTACGACGCGGTGAAACTCGCCTCCGAACAGCCGCCGGTCGAAGACTGTCAGAACTGCTCGATCGCCAGGCCCCGCTACTACCTCTTCGACAAGAACGAACCCGGAGAAGCGCTGGCCGGGCCGGAGCTGGCGAAAAAAGACCTCTACGTCACCCCGACGGGGGAAAAACTCTCCAAAAAGGGGACCGTGCTCGAAGTGCCGCCGGGGACCGTGGTCGTCTCCGAACTGCCGGTCGACGAAGAAGGCCAGACGATCGAAGACGCGGAACCGGGGTGGTTCGCGCTGAAAGACGAACCCGCCCTCAGCGGCGACGAAATAACCAGTCCCGAACAAACTTACGAACCGACCACCAACCAACCGGTCGTCAGCTTCAAATTCACCGACAGCGGGCGCGAAGCATTCCAGGAAGTCACCCGTCAGATCGCCCAGCGGGGCAAGGCGCGGACGATCAGCGCGGTCAGCCCGCAGGAAGCCGAAGCCCTCTCCGGCCACTTCGCGGTCATCCTCGACAACGAAGTCAAAAGCCGGCCGATCATCAACTTCGAAGAAAACCCCGACGGGATCGACGGCCGCACCGGCGCCCAGATATCCGGCGGGTTCAACAGCGTCGGCGAGGCCCAGGAACTGGCGACGACCCTGCAGATCGGCGCCCTGCCGATCAACCTGAAGCTGATCAGCCAGACGCAGGTCTCGGCGACCCTCGGCAGCGAAGCCCTCGACGAGGGCGTCAAAGCCGGCGTCGTCGGGCTGGCACTGGTGATCATCTTCCTGCTCCTCTACTACCGCTTCCTCGGCTTGGTCGCCTCGATCGCCCTCGGCGCCTACGCGGTGATCTTCTTCGCCTTGATCGACCTGATCCCGATCACCCTCACCCTGCCGGGGATCGCCGGCCTGGTGCTGACGATCGGGGTCGCCGCCGACTCCAACATCGTCATCTTCGAGCGAATAAAGGAGGAGGTGCGGGCTGGGCGCTCGATGTCGAGCGCGATCGCCGCTGGCTACAGGCGTGGGATCAGCACGATCATCGACGCCAACGTCGTAACCCTGCTGACCGCCTTCATCCTCTTCGTGCTCGCGACCGCCGGGGTCAAGGGGTTCGCCTTCACCCTCGGGGTCGGCACGATCGTCTCGCTGCTGACCGCCGTCGTCTTCACCCAGGCCCTGCTCGGCAGCATGAGTCGCTCGCGCCTCCTGCGCTCGCCCAGCTTCCTCGGCGCCGCCGGCGAAGGCAGACGCTGGCACTTCGACTTCATGGGCGCGAGCCGCTGGTTCTTCTCGATCTCCGGCGTGATCCTGGTCATCGGCGGCCTCGCCCTGGCGACGAAGCAGCTCAACTTCGGCATCGACTTCGAGTCCGGCACCCGGATCACCGTCGCGGTCGAAGCCAACACGGACGAGGAAGGCGTACGACAGGCGCTCGAGGAAGCCGGGATCAAGGGCGAGGAGATCCAGGCCGTCAACGACAAGGCGTTCCCGGGCAAAGACGTCTTCCAGATCCAGTCCCACCAGCTGGAACCGAGTCAGGTCCGGGAGGCCGAGAACGCGCTGGCCTCCGAATTCGGGATCGTCGAAAACGGGTTCGACAGCACCAGCGTCGGGCCCACCTTCGGGCAGCAGGTGGCGAACAGCGCCCTGAAGGCGTTGATCTTCTCGATGCTGGTGATCGCCGGCTACGTGGCCCTGCGCTTCGACCCCAAGTTCGCGATCCCGGTCCTGATCGCGATCTTCCACGACATCTTGATCACGGCTGGCGTCTACTCCCTGACCGGAAAAGAGGTGAGCAGCGGTACGGTCGCCGCCTTCCTGACGATCTTGGGTTACTCGATCTACGACACGATCATCGTCTTCGACCGGATCCGCGAGAACGTGCCGCGGATGCCGCGAGCCGCCTTCTCGCAGATCGTCAACCGCTCGATGAGCGAGGTCCTTACCCGCTCGCTTGCGACCAGCTTCTCGACCCTGCTCGGGGTTACCTCCCTGCTCGTCTTCGGCGGCGCCACCCTGCAGGACTTCGCCTTCGCGATGCTGGTCGGGATCGCCTCCGGGACCTACTCCTCGATCTTCATCGCCTCGCCGGTCCTGACCGCGTGGAAGGAACGCGAGCCCGGGTTCGTGCGCCGCCGGCTGCGGATCGCCGAAGCCGAGGGCGGCCGCGTCCCGGCCTACGCCGACGAGATCGAGATGGCGAAACTGGGTCGCGACGACGAACTCGAAGGGGAAGCCGCACCGGAGCCGCAGGCGCCGGCGGCGGAAGTTGCCCCTAGCTCGGTCGCGACGGTCGAGCGCGAGAAGGATTCCGGCAACGGCGCCGGCTCGCGCGACAACGGCGACACCGAGGCGGCGGCGAGTGCCGCGGCGGAGCGCCGTCAGCGCAACGCCGAGCGCCGGGCCCGCCGCCAGGCCCGCCGCAAGCACGGGAGGTCCCGCTGATGGCATTGGTCGTCTTCTTCACGATGGGCATCGCCCTCTGGCACTTCACGGTCTTCCTTCCCGACCGCTTTTGGCAGGGGATCGTCGGGGCGTTCCTCGGTGCCGTCCTGGGCTCGATCGTCTTCGGGATGATCGTCCAGGAGATCAGCGGCAAAGCCCTCGGGGACACCGACCTCTCGACGGCGCTGATCGCGATCCCCGGGACCGTGATCGGGCTGGGGATCGTCTACGCGATCGGCATCCGCTCCGAAGAGCGCCTCGGCTGAAGCAGCCCTTTTTGCCGCATCTTCGGGTCCCTCAGGCCCAGGGTTCCGCCGCCGCGCTTCCTAGCCTGGGATGCGTGTCGGAAGCCATCAGCCCCTTCGCCGTCGAGCCGTACTCCTACGCAGAGGCGCACACGCTCGCCGACGAGCTGGGGGTGAGCGAGCCGGTTGCGGTGACGCTGGTGCGGCGCGGTTACCGGACGCCCGCCCAGGCGCGGTCCTTCCTCGCCGCTGACGAGACCCATCCGCCGAGCGCGTTCGCGGGGATGACGGGAGTCACCGAGGCGCTACGCGGCGTGATCGAGGCGGGGCGGCGGATCACGGTCCACGGCGACTTCGACGTCGACGGGGTCTGCGCGACGGCGCTGACGGTTTCGACGCTGCGGGGGCTCGGGGCCGAGGTCGACTGGTTCATCCCGAACCGGATCGAGGACGGCTACGGCCTCTCGGCCGAGAACGTGCGGCGCCTGGCGGAGCGGGGAACGGGGCTGCTGCTGACGGTGGACTGCGGGATCACCTCGGTGGCGGAGGTGGCGCTGGCGCGGGAGCTGGGGATGGAGGTCGTCGTCACCGATCACCACCAGCGGGCGAGCGAGTTGCCCGATTGCCTGATCCTGCATCCGGAGGTCTCGGGTTATCCATTCGAGTCGCTCTGCGGGACCGCTGTGGCCTGGAAACTGAGCTGCGCTCTGGGCGCCGACCCCGAGGCGGACCTGGACTTGGTGGCGCTGGCGACGGTGGCCGACGTGGTGCCGCTGGTCGGCGAGAACCGCTCGCTCGTCAAGCGGGGGCTGGCGGAGATTCGGCGCGGTCGGCGAGCGGGCATGCGGGCTTTGATGGAGGCGGCGAAATGCGAGCCCGAGCGGCTCGAGGAGGGGGACCTCGCCTTCCGGCTGGCGCCGCGGATCAACGCGGCGGGGCGGCTTTATCGGGCCGATGCAGGGGTCGAGCTCTTCCTGACCGAGGACGAGCAGCGGGCCGAGGCGATCGCGATCGAGCTGAGCAAAGCGAATTCGGAGCGGCGGGCGACCGAGCGCGAGGTCGATGCGGCGGCCGAGACGGCGTGGCGGGAGCTGCCGCAGGAGCTGCAGGAGGCGCGCGGGTTCGCCGTCGCCGGCGAGGAGTGGCACCCCGGTGTGGTCGGGATCGTCGCCTCGCGGATGGTCGAGCGCCACCGCCGGCCGGCGGTCGTGATCTCTTTGGATGCAGAGGGGAACGGCCGCGGCTCGGGGCGCAGCATCCCCGGCTTCGACCTGCTCGCCGCGCTGCAGGCCTGCGCCGAGCACCTGGAGGGTTTCGGCGGCCACCGGGCCGCGGCCGGGCTGCAGATCAAGGCCGAGAAGCTGGAAGGGTTTCAAGCGGCCTTCGCCGCCTACGCCAACGAGGTGCTCAGCGAGGAGGACCTGCACCGGACCGAAAAGGTCGACGCGATCGTCGGCGGCGTCGGTCTCGGCCTCGAGCTGGCCGAAGAGCTGAAGCAACTGGCTCCGTTCGGGATGGGGAACCCCGGGGTGCGGCTGCTGGTGCCCTCGGCCCGGGTCAGCGACGTGCGGGCGATGGGCGAGGGCAAGCACGCCCGCTTCAGCCTCCACAGCGGCGCCCACCGGGCGCTCGGGGTCGCCTTCGGCCGCTCCAGCCTCGGGGTCGAGGACGAAGACGTGCTCGACGCCAGCGTCCGCCTCGAGCTCAACCACTGGAACGGCTCGGTCGAGCCGCGGGTCGTCCTCCGCGAGCTCCATCCGCTCAAGGAACCCGAGGCGAAGGGTCCCGAGGCCGAGACTGCGGTGCTCCCTCACGCGTGCACGTGCGACGAAGCCGCCTGGTGGCCCCGCTTCGAAGCCGAGCTTTCGACGGACCCAACCGCCGAGTCCGCGAAAACCCTTGTAGAACAAGGAAAATCGCGGACTCGCGAAGGGGCGCGGCGGTTGGTGGACGGGAACGCGCCGGCGACTGTGGTCGTGGCGGAGCTGGTCTCGAGTGGGGCGGGGGTGCTGGCGGTCTGCGCCGACGCCTCACGGCGAGCGGCGCTGGCGAACGGGGCAACCGGACTCGCCCGCTTCAACGGCGGCGCGGCGCTGATCGCCTGTCATCGCTGTGACGACGGGGAGATCGGGCGGCTCGTGACCCGGGCGGTCTCGGGCCTTGCGCTGACCGACTACGCGGCGCTGGAGCGGCGGCCGGAGCTGGCCGGGGCCTTCGAGCATGTGGTCCTCGTCGATCCGCCGCGCAGCGAGGATGACCAGTTGCGGGCCGGCTCGCCCTGCGCGGAGGGCGGCTTCCTCCACGTCCCCTGGACCGAGGCGGAGGTGGAGTTCGCCGGCCAGGCCCTGGCCGAGCAGTGGGCGACGCGTGAGGGGGTTGCGGCCACCTACCGGGCGCTGCGGCAGACCGGCGACGCCCGCGGCAAGCGGCTGCGGGAGGCGCTCGCGGGCGCCGGCAGCCACCCGCTCTGTCCCGAGGCCTCGGCGCGGCGCTTCCGCGTCCTCCGCGAGCTCGGGCTGCTGCAGGGATCGCCGCAGGGCGGCGCTGGGGTGGTCCGGGTCGTATCCTCCGTGAGGACGGATCTGCAGCGCTCGGCTGCATTCCGTGCCTACAGCGACCAGCTTTCGGAGGCCCAGCGATTTCTCGGAAAAACCAAGCTGCCGTAGCGCACAAGGAGCTCCTCGCCGACCTCTTCGCGGTGGTCGGTGAGTTCGACTCCGCCGCGCCCGGGGTCGAGCACGGGAACGGAAGCGGTGCCGCCGGGCACAGCGCCTCGGCCGGGGGCACCGCGGTGGCGGTGGCGGCGATCGATCGCGACAGGGTCGAGCGTGCCTTCGACTTCGCCTGCGAGCGCCACGCCGACCAGCGCCGCTACTCCGGCGACGAGTTCATCACCCACCCGGTCGGGGTCGCCCAGATCTGCGCCGGGATGCGGCTCGACACCGAGACCCTCTGCGCCGCGCTCCTCCACGACACGGTCGAGGACACGACCGCCAGCCTCGACGAAATCCGGGCCGAGTTCGGCGAGGAGATCGCCCAGCTGGTCGACGGGGTGACGAAGCTGACCGGGATCACCTTCGAGAGCCGCGACGAGCGCCAAGCCGAGAACTACCGCAAGATGATGGTGGCGATGGCCACCGACGTCAGGGTGATCCTGATCAAGCTGGCCGACCGGCTTCACAACATGCGCACGCTCGGCGCCCTGCCGAAGCAGAAACAGACGCTGAAGTCGCACGAGACGCTGGAGATCTACGCGCCGCTGGCTCATCGCCTCGGGATCCACGCGATCAAATGGGAGCTCGAGGACCTCGCCTTCGCGACCCTGCACCCGCGCAAGTACAAAGAAATCAAGCAGCTGGTCGCCCAGCAGCGCGACGAGCGCGAAAACTTCGTCTCCGAGGCGGGCGAGTTCCTTGCCAAGGAGCTGGAGCAGGTCGGGATCGAGGCCGAGATCTCCGGCCGCGCCAAGCACTTCTACTCGATCTACACGAAGATGGCGAAGAAGGGCCGCGAGTTCAACGAGATCTTCGACCTGACCGCAATGCGGGTGATCGTCCACTCGGTCAAAGACTGCTACGGCGCGATCGGGGTCATCCACTCGCTCTGGAAGCCGCTGCCCGGCCGTTTCAAGGACTGGGTCGCGATGCCCAAAGCCAACATGTACCAGGCGCTGCACACGACGGTGATCGGGCCGGAGGGCAAACCGCTGGAGATCCAGATCCGGACCGAGGAGATGCACAAGCTCGCCGAGTACGGGATCGCCGCCCACGTCGCCTACAAAGAGGGCGCCCACGGGGACCCGCAGAAGGAGAAGATGACCTGGCTGCGGCAGCTGGTCGAGGCCGAGGGCGAACAGGACCCGACCGAGTTCCTCGAATCGCTGAAGGTCGACCTGTTCGAGGACGAGGTCTTCGTCTTCACGCCGAAGGGCGAGGTGAAGAACCTCTCCGCCGGCTCGACCCCGCTCGACTTCGCCTACGCGATCCACACCGACGTCGGCCACCGCACCGTGGGCGCCAAGGTCAACGGCAACATCGTGCCGCTGCACTACCAGCTGCGCTCCGGCGACATCGTCGAGGTCCTGACCGCGAAGCAGAAGCGCGGCCCCTCGCTCGACTGGCTGAAACTGGTGCGGACCAGCCGCGCCCGCAACAAGATCCGCGCCTGGTTCAAAGAGGAGCGGCGCGAGGACGCCGAGCGCGATGGCCGCGAGAGCCTCGAGGAAGCGCTGCGCAAGCGC
>Ga0207661_10000200_pt1 | contig 38832 bp, 42 predicted proteins | sample KBSC713LmetaG_FD_184337 | JGI IMG/M metagenome (GOLD analysis project Ga0207661, IMG submission 184337) | Corn rhizosphere microbial communities from Kellogg Biological Station, Michigan, USA - KBS C7.1-3L metaG (SPAdes) (version 2) | ecosystem: Host-associated > Plants > Roots > Rhizosphere ...
TCCTAAACGCTGCCATCGCTCTTGACGTGGTCCCAAGCGCGCTCGCGGCCGACGCCGACTCGGTGTGCTTTGCGCTCAGCAAGGCGCTGGGCGCTCCGGTGGGCTCGCTGCTGGTCGGCTCCCGCCGGTTCGTCACGGCGGCGCGGCGCAACCGCAAGCTGCTCGGCGGCGGCATGCGCCAGGCCGGCGTGGTGGCCGCGGCCGCGATCGTTGGGCTCGAGGACTGGCGGCGACGCCTCGAGGAGGACCACCGCCGCGCGGCTCGGCTGGCGGACATGCTCGAGGCCCTGCCGGGAGTGGTCACGGAGCCGCAGCCGGTGCCGACGAACATCGTGTACTGCCACATCGACAGCAGCGGGCCTCTCGCCCAAGACATAGCGGACAAGCTGCTCGAGCGGGAGATCTTCTGCGCCGCCACCTCGCCGCGCACGCTGAGGTTCGTGACGCACTGTCAGATCGGCGATGACGACCTGCAGCGGCTTGCCACCGCGCTCGGAGAGATCCTGGAGGAGGACGGCAAATGAGTGTCCCAGAGAACGCGCGCGACACGACAAGCCCCCGATCCAGGCGGCCACCGACGCTCTCGGAGGCGGCCCTTCGAGCCCTCCGCGAGGATCTGATCCGCGGGCGCTACCGCCCCGGCGACCGCATCCGCGTTGACCACGTGGCGGCGGAGCTCGGCATCAGTGCGCTGCCGGTGCGGGAGGCGCTTCGGGTTCTGCTGGCCGAAGGCCGCCTCGAGTACGAGGCGCATCGCGGCTATCGCGTCAGCGATCTCACCGCGGACGACGTGAAGGACATCTACCTGATGTGCAGGCTGCTCGAGGCGGAAGCGCTACGTGACGGCGTGCCCGCGCTCGACGACGAGGGGATCGAGCGGATGGAGCGCGCGCTGCGCGTGCTCGAGGCGCCGGCTGAGAACACGTCGCTCTGGGAGATGGTGTCGATTCACCAGGAATTCCACTTCGTGCCCGTCGAGTACGCCGGCCGGCCGCGTATCGAGGCGGAGCTGCGCCGGCTCTGGGATCACACCGACCATTACCGGCCGCTGTACCTGTTCTCCGGCCAGGAGGTGGTGGACCAGATGAACCGCGACCACCGGGCTCTCTTGGCCGCCTGCGCCGCACACGACGCGGATCAGGCAATCACGTTGCTCAACGAGCATCGCGAGCACGCGCTGTCGCAGCTCTTCTCGCAGCCTTCGACCCCAAACGACAAGGAGGAGCACTCCAGATGACCGTCCGGTTCGGCTACAAGGCATCGGCGGAGCAGTTCGGTCCCGCGGAGCTGCTCGAGTTCAGCGTGCTGGCCGAGCGCGTGGGCCTGGACAGCGTCGCGGTGTCCGACCATTTCCAGCCATGGCGCCACTCCACCGGCCATGCGCCGAACTCGATCGCGTGGCTCGGGGCGGCCGCCCAGGCAACCGAGCGCGTCACGCTCGCCACCAGCGTGCTCACGCCGACGCTGCGCTACCACCCTTCGATCGTCGCCCAGGCGTTCGCCACGCTCGGCTGCCTCGCGCCCGGCCGAGTGGTCCTCGGCGTGGGCACCGGCGAGGCGATGAACGAGACGCCCGCCACCGCCGCCGAGTGGCCGGGCGGGAAGGAGCGCCGCCTCCGGCTCGCCGAGTCGATCGCCCTGATCCGCCAGCTCTGGGACGAGGAGCGCGTGAGCTTCGAGGGCAACTACTACAACACCGACCGCGCCACGATCTACGACCGGCCCGAGCAGCAGGTGCCCATCTACGTGGCAGCGTCGGGCCCGCTCGCGGCCAAGCTCGCCGGCCGCGTGGCGGACGGGTTCATCTGCACGAGCGGGAAGGCTCCCGATCTGTACGAAACGCTGCTGCGCGGGGTGAAGGAGGGCGCCGAAGCCGCCGAGCGCGATCCCGCGGGAATCGAGCGGATGATCGAGATCAAGGTCTCGTACGACCGCGACCTCGACCGCGCGCGTGAGAACTGCCACTGGTGGGCGGCGCTCGCGCTCAGCCCAGAGGAGAAGGCCGGCATCGAGGACCCGATCGAGATGGAGCGTCTGGCGGATGCCGCGCTCGATCGAGCTCACACGCGCTTCATCGTCACGGACGACCCCGACGAGTGCGTGGAGCGCATCGGCGACTACCTCGACCTTGGCTTCAACCACCTCGTCTTCCACGGCCCGGGCGCCGACCAGCGCCGCTTCCTCGAGCAGTTTGCCGCCGACCTGCTCCCAGCCCTGCGCGAGCGCGCCGGCTCGGTGGCTGAAGGAGTGCTCCAATGAAAGACCTACTGGGCGCGACCACGGCCGAGCTCTGCACGGAAGCCCGCGCGGTCAGGGAGCTCGCCTTCGGCAATCTCGTCACCTACTCGCCGAAGGTGTTCATCCCGCTCACCACGCTCTGCCGGGACGTGTGCGGCTACTGCACGTTCGCGCAACCAGCGCGTGCGGGCGAGCGCGCGTTCATGCCGATCGAGGAGGTGCTCGAGATCGCCCGCGCCGGGAAGGCCGCCGGCTGCCATGAGGCGCTCTTCACGCTCGGCGACAAGCCAGAGCTGCGCTACCGGATCGCGCGCAATGAGCTATCGGAGAGGGGCATGACCAGCACGCTCCGCTACCTCGAGGAGGCGGCGCGCACCGTGCTCGAGGAGACTGGTCTCCTGCCGCACCTCAACCCGGGCCTCATGCGGCGCGAGGACCTCGTCAGGCTGCGCCGCGCATCGGCATCGATGGGGATCATGCTCGAGACCACCGCCTCCCGGCTCAGCCGCCGCGGCGGTCCGCACTGGGCGGCGCCCGACAAGGATCCGGCACTGCGCCTCGAGACGATCAGGACTGCGGGCGAGCTTGCGATCCCCTTCACGAGCGGCATCCTGATCGGCATCGGCGAGACGCGCGAGGAGCGGCTCGAGGCGCTGCTCGAGCTCCGCGATCTGGCGGACGAGCATGGTCACCTCCAGGAGGTGATCATCCAGAACTTCCGCGCCAAGCCGGGAACGCGCATGGCCGCGCACCCGGAGCCGCGGCTGGAGGAGCAGCTCTGGACCATCGCCGTCGCACGGCTGGTCTTGCCGCCCACCGTTCACCTCCAGGCCCCGCCCAACCTTCGCGAGGACTTCGGCGCGCTGCTCGGCGCGGGCATCGACGACTTCGGCGGCGTGTCGCCCGTCACGCCCGATCACGTGAACCCGGAGGCGCCTTGGCCGGAGATCGAGCGTTTGGAACGGGTCACGCGTGAGCACGGCCTCGAGCTGGTGCCGCGACTGCCGGTCTACCCGAGCTATGTCGCCGAGCTCGATCGCTGGGTGGACGTTGCGGTGGCGCCCGCCGTGCGGCGCGCGGCTGATGCGATGGGACTCGCCCGGGAGGACCGGTGGTCGCCGGGCAAGGGGGGAGTCCCGGAGCGCTTCGGGCAGCCGTTCTCTACGGTCGCCGGCGGCGATCAAGCTGTTCGCCAGGTGCTGGAGGCGGCCGTCGCCGGCCAGCAGCTCGGCGAGAGCGAGGCGTTGACGCTCCTTCGCGCGCGAGGCGAGGACCGCGCCGCGGTGGCCGCCGCCGCCGACGCCGTGCGGCGCGAGGTGTGCGGTGACGAGGTGAGCTACGTCGTCACCCGCAACATCCAGTACACCAACGTCTGCTACTTCCGCTGCGGTTTCTGCGCCTTCTCCAAGGGCAAGCTCGCCGCGGACCTGCGCGGCAAGCCGTACCTGCTGCCCGAGGAGGAGATCGTGCGCCGGGCGCGCGAGGCGTGGGAGCGCGGCGCGACGGAGGTATGTCTGCAGGGCGGCATCCACCCGGCATTCGACGGCGACTACTACGCCTCCGTCGTCGAAGCGATTCGGCGGGAGGTGCCGGAGATCCACGTGCACGCGTTCTCGGCGCTCGAGGTCTGGCAGGGCGCGGCCACGCTCGGCGTGGGGCTCGACGAGTACCTCGAGCGGCTGCGCGACCTCGGCCTCGCATCGCTGCCAGGCACTGCGGCCGAGATCCTCGACGACGAGGTGCGGCGGGTGATCTGCCCGGACAAGATCGACACCGAGCAGTGGCTCGCGGTGCACGACGCGGCCCACCGGGCCGGCCTGCGCTCGAACGTGACGATGATGTTCGGCCACGTGGACGGCCCTCAGCACTGGGCGCGTCACATGGTTCGCGCACGCGAGCAACAGCGCCGCAGTGGCGGCTTCACGGAGTTCGTTCCGCTCCCGTTCGTGCACATGGAGGCGCCGCTCTGGCGGCGCGGGCTCGCCCGCTCCGGCCCGACGTTCGGAGAGACGATTCTCGTCCACGCGGTCGCGCGGCTGGTGCTGCACCCGTGGATCACGAATGTGCAGGCCTCGTGGGTCAAGCTCGGCCCCGACGGTGTGCGGGCGGTGCTCAGAGCCGGCGTGAACGACCTCGGGGGCACGCTCATGAACGAGTCGATCTCGCGCGCCGCGGGCGCGGAGCATGGTCAGGAGCTGCCGCCGCGGCGGATGGAGGCTCTGATCCGCTCCGCCGGCCGGACCCCCCGCCAGCGGACGACGCTGTACGGAGACGCGCCCACGGAGCAGCTGGTGCGCTCGTTTCGCGCGGCGCCGCTGGCCGAGACCGTCAACCCGCCCGCCCGCGAGGCCGGCCTTCGCGCGCCGTCGCGGAAGCTGGTGCGGCCTGGGCTGCCCGGGGACTCGGAACGATGATCGCCGGGCTGCTCGAGCTGCTTGCGGACGCGCGCCGCCGCCGCAGCGGGCTGCTGGGTTTCACCTGCTACGACGCGGAGTCTGCCGCTGGGGTGCTGACCGCGGCCGCCGGCCGGCCGGTGGTGATGCTGATCTCCTCCCAGCTCGTCACCGCGCCGGCCGGAGACCTGATTGTCACGGGGCTGCGGGCGATTGCGGAGCGAGCCAGCTCGCCGGTGTGTCTTCAGCTCGACCACGCTCACGACCTCGACACGATCCGAGCCGGCTGCGAGCTGGGCGTGGGGGCCGTTATGGCCGACGGCTCCCGGCTCCACCTCGAGGCGAACGCCGCGTTCGTGCGCGAGGCGCGTCGCATCGCGGCGCCGCGGGGAGTGGCCGTGGAGGCGCAGCTCGGCGCGATCGAGGGCAACGAGGAGGTGGCGATCGAGGCGTCGAGCGACGACCTCACGGACGCGGAGCTGGCGGTGCGCTTCGTGAGCGAGGCCGAGCCGGATTGCCTGGGCGTGGCCGCGGGGAACGTGCACGGCATCTACCTCGACGAGCCGCGCCTCGACCTGGCACGGATACGCGCGATCACATCGCGCGTGGGGCTCCCGCTCGTGCTGCACGGCGGCTCGGGTCTCGACTCGGCCACCATCCACTCGGCCATAGCGGCGGGCATCGCCAAGGTGAACCTCAACACCGAGCTACGCCAGGCGTACCTCGGACGCACCGAGCGGGAGCTGCCCGTGGCACTCGACGGCGCGCGCCTGCTCGCGCTTCACACGAAGCAGATGAAGGCCGTGGAGTCCGCCGCCGCGGAGCGCTTCGCGATCGTGGAGGCGCCCGTTTGGTCGCGGCTCGAGCGACCGAGCGCGGTCGGCGGCCTGCCGCGGCGCGCGTCAGCAGGTCTATCGAGGGGGGCGGCATGACCAGGGTGGCGAGCGTCCAGCTCGAGGTGCTGACGGACGAGCCCAAGGAGATGCGCGTCGAACGTGTGGCGAGCGTCGTGGAGGAGGAGCGAGCAGCGGACCTGATCGTGCTTCCGGAGATCTGGAACGTCGGCTACTTCAACTTCGGCAGCTACGCGGAAGAGGCCGAGGAGCTCGAGGGGCCGACCATCGAGCGCATGCGGGAGGCGGCGCGTGCCGCGGACTCGTGGCTCCTGGCGGGCTCGTTCGTGGAGCGGGCGGGCGATCGCCTGCACAACACGAGCGTTCTGATCGACCGCGGCGGCGAGCTGGCCGCGACCTATCGCAAGGTGCACCTCTTCGGCTACGGCTCGGAGGAGCGCCGGCTGCTCACGCGCGGCGAAGCCGTGACCGTCGTGGACACGGAACTCGGCCGCCTGGGGCTCGCCACCTGCTACGACCTTCGCTTCCCTGAGCTCTTCCGCGCCATGGTGAGCCAGGACGCCGAGGCGTTCCTCATCACTTCGGCCTGGCCCTACCCGCGCGTGGAGGCATGGACCACGCTCAATCGCGCGCGCGCGATCGAGAACCAGGCGTGGCTCATCTCCGCCAACTGCGCCGCGGGCACACCAGCGTGCTGCGGCCGCAACATGGTCGTCGATCCGTGGGGCACGGTGGTGGCCGCGGGCAGCGACCGGCCGGGAGTCGTGACCGCCGACGTCGACCTGAGCGCTGCCGCGAAGGCCGCCCGCGATGAGTTCCCGGCATTACGTGATCGCGTTCTCGAAACAGGGGGCTTTGAATGAGCATGTTCAGCGAGGCGGACAGCGGGAAGCCGGTCCCGTTCGATCTCCGCGGCGTGGTTCTGGCGGGCTACACCGGCCGCGACCAGGAGAGCGTGAAGCGCCACATCGAGGAGCTGGCCGAGCACGGCGTGCCCGGACCCGAGCGCGTGCCGACCTTCTACAGCGCCACGCCCAACATGGTGGTGGCAGCGGACTCGATCGACGTGCTCGGCTCAGAGAGCTCGGGCGAGGCCGAGTTCATCCTCTTCTACGCGGACGGCGAGCTATACGTGGGCGCGGGCAGCGACCACACCGACCGCGCGCTCGAGCGCGACTCGATCACGCACGCCAAGCAGCTCTGCCCCAAGGTCGTCTCAAGTGAGGTCTGGCGCTACGCCGACGTCAAGCCGCACTGGGACCAGGTCACCCTCCGCTCGTTTGCGGGCGAGGAGCGCACCCTCTACCAGGAGGGGCCCGCGGCCGACATGCTCGATCCCGAGGACATCCTCGCGCGCGTAGCGAAGCGGACCGGGCGCGGGCTCGACGGCGTGCTCGTCTTCTCCGGGACGTTGCCGCTTGCCGGGGAGCTCACGTACGCCGACCGCTTCGAGGTGGAGCTCCGCGACGAGACGAGCGGCGAGAGCCTGAGCCTGCACTACCGCGTAAACGTCACCGAACCACTGGACTAGCCACAGGAGGAGCCAATGCCGAAGCCTGAATACGAGTTCTTCGACCCGCAGGAGAAGTGGGAGTGGACGCCCATCGAGGGCGTGGACGGGCTGCACGAGATCGTCCTATCGAAGGACGAAGACACGGGCGACTACACCCGCATCCTCAGGTTCACGCCGGGGGTCGACACCACGCCGCTCGGGGAGCAGCGACACGACTTCTGGGAGGAGGTGTGGATCGTGTCGGGCGCCATCCATGACCTCGGTCTCAAGGAAACCTTCACCGAGGGCATGTACGCCTGCCGCCCTCCCGGAATGCCGCACGGCCCGTGGACCTCGTCCGAGGGCTGCATGACCTTCGAGCAGCGCTACTACGGCAAGTAGTGAGCGACCGGGCGCCGCTTCGGCGGCGCCCAAGCTTCAGCCCCGCTGGCTGACCCGGCGGCCCAGGAACTCGGAGACGATCCTGATGCGCTGCATCGTCGGCGTGCCGCCGGCCACCAGCCAGCCGTAGCTGTCGCGAAGCATGCGCTCGATCGGGTACTCGGGCGAGTAGCCGTAGCCGCCATGCAGCTCCATTGCGAGCGCCGCCACGTCCCGGGCGGTCTCGTTGGCGTAGCACTTCGCCACCGAGGTCTCGAGCGTGACCGGATAGCCGGTGCCCGCGTTCGAGGCTGCGCGCCAGATCAAAAGACGCGCGGCCTCGGTGCGCATCACCATGTCCGCGAGCGCCAGCTGCACCGCTTGGAAGTCCGCGATCGGGCGCCCGAACTGCTCGCGCTCCCCGACGTAGGCGGCCGAGCGGTCGAGAGCGGCCTGCGCGATCGCGAGGCTCATCGTCGCGTTGCCCAGCCGCTCGATCGAGAAGGCGCTGAAGAGCCGCTTGAAGCCACCGGCCGGGACCACCACATGGTCCGCGGGCACGCGGCAGTCGTCGAAGAAGATGTCGGCGTGGGCGACGCTGCGGAAGCCCATGTGGACCTGCCGAGGCCCGAAGCTGAGACCGGGGCTGCCCTTCTCCACGAGCACGGCACCAATGCCTGAGGAGCCCCGTTCGTCCGAGAGCCTGCAGTACACGAGATACAGCTCCGAGTGGCCGGCGCCCGAGCACCAGCGCTTGCTGCCGTTCAGCACGACCTCGTCGGCGTCCACGCGCGCCTCCGTCTGGAGGTCGGTGGCCGCCGAGCCTGCATCCGGCTCGGAGATCGCCACGGCCATCGTCGCGTCGCCGGCCACCACGGCTGGGAGCCAGCGCTCACGCTGCTCCGGTGTGCCCAGCAGCTCGATCACCCGGGCGGCGCCCACGCACGCCTCGAAGATCGCGAACGCCGCGGCCGGGCAGGCTTTGGCGAATTCCTCGATCACGAGCAGAGCGTGCAATAGCGGGGTGTGCGAGCCGCCGTATTCCTCGGGCAGCGTCAGCCCGAGGTAGCCGAGCTCTCCCAGGCGACGCCGCTGCTCGTCCGGCAGAAGCGTGGCGTCGCGATCCCAGCGCTCGGCCAGCGGAGCGAACTCGGCCTGCGCAAGGTCGCGTGCCGCGCGGCGCAGTTCCTCTTGATCGGAAGCGAGCGTGAAGTCCATTGGGAGTGCTACTTTATCCCGAAGTGAATGCAATTTGTCATGCTATTCACCCCCGCGAGGGTCTGACACCCGCGACAGGGCGCCGGGCCCAGGTGTAGCCGAGTTGGACGGAATCCACGCCCAGAGCAGCAAAGGCGGGGACGCGTCAGCCGGCGTGTGGCCCTCGCTCGACGGGCTCAGCGGGCCTCTGGCGGGGCTGAAGGTGCTGGACCTCTCGCGCGTGCTCGCCGGTCCGTGGGCGACGATGGTACTTGGGGACATGGGGGCGGACGTGATCAAGGTGGAGTCCGCCGCGGGCGATGCGACGCGCGGTTGGGGACCGCCGTTCGTGAACGGCACGGCCGTCTACTACCACACCGCGAATCGGAACAAGCGCTCCGTCGTGCTCGACCTGTCGGATCCGGCGGACCGTGATGTGGCACGCGCACTGGCGGCGCAGGCCGACGTGCTGGTGGAGAACTTCCGGGGCGGCCGTGCGGCTCGCTTCGGCCTCTCGTACGAGCACCTCCAAGAGCTCAATCCCTCCTGCGTGTACTGCTCGATCACCGGCTTCGGCAGCGGTTCGAGTCGCGAGGATGAGCCGGCCTACGACCTGGTGGTGCAGGCCGTCGGCGGGCTGATGGGCGTCACCGGAGTGGATGGCGAGCCGCCGGTGAAGGTGGGCGTGGCCACCGCGGACCTCCTGGCCGGGCTTCACGCGTCCAGCGCGATCCTCGCCGCGCTGTACGAGCGGGACCGCACCGGCGCCGGCCGGCGGCTCGAGGTGGGCCTGCTCGACACCCAGATAGCCGGGCTCGCGAACCAGGCACTCAACTGGCTCGCGGCGGGATACAACCCGCCGCGGCTCGGGAGCGACCATCCAAACGTCGCGCCGTACGGCGCCTTCGCCACCGACACCCGGCACATCGTCGTCGCTGTCGGCAACGACCGCCAGTTCGCCGAACTGGCCGCCGTGGTCGGCTGCCCGCACTGGCTGGGCGACGACCGCTTCTCGTCAAACGCCGACCGCGTGGCCAATCGCGAATCGCTGCGGGCCGAGCTCGAAGAGCACCTGAGGCAAGAGTCGGCCGAGGTCTGGCTCGCCCGTATGCGCGAGCGCGGCGTGCCGTGCGCCCCAGTGCTCGACGTGGCGGAGGTGTTCGAGGACCCCGAAGTGCGCGAGCGGACTGTCACGACGGTCGTTAGCAGCGTTTTTGGCCCCGTGGCACAGGTGCAAAGTCCCATTCGCATCGACGGAGACGCCACCCCCAACATGTACGCTCCTCCCGGGCTCGGCGAGCACACGGCGGACGTGGTTGAGCACGTCAGGCGCCACATCCGCCTTCACAGCGAAGCAGCCGGAGACGGAGGAAGGCGGCTATGACAGAGACGAAGGATGGGAACCGGTCGCTGGGAGCGGTGGCGGCCGTTATCGCCGGCATCCGAGAGATGGTTCGCAGTCGTGAGCTTATGCCGGGTGAGCCGGTGCGGCAGCAGGACATGGCCGCGCGCCTCGGCGTCAGCAGGGTGCCGGTGCGCGAGGCGTTGCACGCGCTCGAGACCGAGGGCCTGCTGCTCCATCGGCCCAATCAGGGCTATTTCGTCGCGAAGTTCAGCGCCGATCAGCTCAACCAGATCTATCTGATGCGCAGGCTGCTCGAGACCGCGCTCGTGGAGCACGTCAGCTGGCCCGACGAGGCGGCGCTGGCGGCGATAACCGGGATCAACGACGAGCTAGCTCGTGCCGCTGAAGAAGGGCAGATCGGCCTGGTCGTTCAGCTCAACCGGCAGTTCCACGAGGCGATCTTCGGCCTGTCACCGCTGGAGACGGTGCACCAGGAGATCTCCCGCCTATGGGACCTGTCCGAGTCCTATCGCGCCTTCTACCTCGCCGGGCCGTCACGGCATCGCACCGCCGCCGAGCATGAGGAGATGATCGAAGCGCTGCGCAAGCAGGACCTCGCCCGGCTTCTCGACGTCATGGACCGGCACCGCCTGGAGGCTCAGGACGAAGTGGGCGCGATGCTCGGCGGCGCGACCCTCACGGGGCTCGGCAGAGTCCCTGCAGAGGAGCGATGACCGAAGCGCCGCTGCCTGACACGGGGTCTGGAGGCGGCGGCGCTCGCATCGGCATCGATATCGGCGGCACCTTCACCGACGTCGTGCTGTACGACGGGGCGTCGGGCTCGGCTCACGTGGTCAAGCTGCTCACGGACCACGTGAACCCTGCGCGTGCGGTGCTCGACGGCTATCGCACCATCCTCGACCACGCGGACGTCGAGTCCCGCGACGTCGAGCAGGTGTGCCACGGCACCACCCTCGTCACGAACGCCGTGCTCGAGCGGCGCGGGGCGCGGACGGCGCTCGTCACGACAAAGGGCTTCCGCGACGTCCTCGAGATCGCCACCGAGGACCGCTACGACATGTACGACCTGAAGCTCGAGAAGCCCACGCACGTGGTGTCGCGCCAGGACGTCCACGAGGTGGACGAGCGGATCGCCGCGGACGGCACGGTCGTGCGCGCCCTGGGCGATGAGGAGCTGGACGCGCTGGCCGTGCGGCTTAACGACCGCGGCTATGAGGCGATCGCCGTGGCCCTGCTGCACAGCTACGCCAATCCCGCCCACGAGATCGCGGTGGCAGAGCACCTCGCCCGCGCGCTGCCCGGCGTGTCCGTGAGCCGCTCGTCGGAGGTAAGCCCGGAGCTCCGCGAGTACCACCGCAGCTCGACCACGGCGCTCAACGCGTACGTGATGCCGACGCTGCGCAGCTACCTGCAGGATGTGGAGGAGGGATTGGCGGAGTCCGGTGTGCCGAACTCGCTCTCGATGATGCTGTCGAACGCCGGGCTCTGCAGCGCGGACGTGGCGATGATGTACCCGGTGCGCCTGATCGAGTCGGGCCCCGCCGCGGGCGCTCTCGCCGCCGCCCAGGTGGCTCGCGGCAGCGGGCTCGAGGGCGTGGTGAGCTTCGACATCGGCGGCACGACCGCCAAGGCCTGCCTGATCGTGGACGGCGAGCCTCTGTTCACCCAGAGCCTCGAGGTGGCGCGCCAGTATCGCTACAAGGCCGGCAGCGGACTGCCACTTCAGGTGCGCTCGGTGGACATCATCGAGATCGGCGCGGGCGGCGGCAGCATCGCGTCGGTGGACGAGCTGGGTCTCGTCCAGGTGGGGCCTGAGAGCGCGGGAAGCGCGCCTGGCCCCGCGTGCTACGGGCTCGGTGGCGCCGCTCCCACGGTCACCGACGCCGACCTCATGCTCGGCTACCTCGATGCCGGCTACTTCCTTGGCGGGACGATGCCGCTCGACCTGGCGGCCGCCGAGGAGGCGATCCGAAACGGCGTGGGGTCGCCGATTGGCCACGACGTGACCGAGGCTGCGCTCTCCATCCGCCGCATCGTGGACGAGTCGATGGCCAGTGCGATCCGCATGTACACGCTCGAGCACGGCCACGACCCGGCTCGTTTCCCGCTAGTGGCGTTCGGCGGGGCGGGGCCCGTGCACGCGGTGAGCGTCGCCCGCATCCTCGGCGTGGAGAAGGTGATCGTGCCGGCCGGCGCGGGCGTGAGCTCCGCGCATGGGCTGCTCGCCGCACCGCTGTCCTTCGACTTCGTGCGATCGTCGCCGTCACTGCTCGACGACGTGGACTGGGAATGGGTGGACGCCCAGATGACGGAGATGGAGCAGGAGGGGCGCGCGATCCTGCGGCGCGCCGGGGTGGAGCCGGGCCGCGTGAGGCTCGACCGGTTGTGCGACATGCGCTTCCACCGCCAGGGGGCGGAGCTCTCGATCGAGGCGCCGGTCGGACGGCTCGACGCTGAGACCGCCAGAACGTTGGCGGACCGCTTCAGCCGGCGCTATTCGACGCTCTACCGCCATGTTCCGGAGGAGGTCCCCCTCGAGGTGATCTCCTGGCGGGTTGTCGCCTCAAGTGACCGCCCTTCGGCGCTGGCGCCGAGCACCAACGGCGCCGGCGGTGCCGAGAAGGGCCGCCGCACCGTGCGCTGGAACGACGGCGAGCTCGAGACACTCGTGCTCGAGCGCGCTCGGCTGTCGCCCGGTGACCGCCTCGACGGGCCGCTGATCGTGGAGGAGAGGGAGTCCACCACGGTGGCGGATGCGAACAGCACTTTGTCCGTGGACGACCAGCTGAACCTTGTGATCGAGCTGCGCTGAGCCATGGATCTGCTGACCGTCGAGATCGTCTGGCACCGCCTCGTGAACGTCGCCACCGAACAGTGGCAGGCGCTGCTGCGAACGGCGTTCAGCACGGTGGTGCGCGAGTCCGAGGACTGCGCCGCCGGGATCTTCGATGCGACCGGGCGGCTGCTCGCGCAGGCCCCCAAGGGCACACCGGGACAGATCAACAGCATGGCCACCTGCATCGCCAACTTTCTCGAGGCCTACCCGGCGCGCGAGCTCGAGCCGGGCGACGTTCTGATCTCGAACGATCCCTGGCGCACCGCCGGGCACCTCAACGACATCACGGTGGTCACGCCCGTGTTCCGCGGCAGCACGCTCGTCGGCTTCATGGGCACATGCGCGCACAGCCTCGACATCGGCGGCCGCGGTTTCTCCTCAGACGGCCAGTCGAATTTCGAGGAGGGCCTCTTCATACCGATCATGAAGCTCGCGGAGCGAGGGAAGCTCAACGACACGCTGCTCGGCCTGATCCGCCACAACGTCCGCTCGCCCGACCTCGTGATCGGCGACATCCTGGCCCAGGCCACCTGCAACGAGGTCGGCGGGGCGCGCATGGTCGCCGTGCTCGACGAGTTCGGCCTGGACGGCTTCGAGCAGGTGGGGCAGGAGATCCTCGCCCGCTCCGAGGGCGTGCTCAGGCGCGCAATCGCGGAGATCCCGGACGGTGACTACGTGGGCGAGGTTGTGAGCGATGGCTTCGCCGAGCCGGTCACGCTCTGCTGCGCCGTGAAGGTGCGCGGCGACGGCCTCGTGGTGGACTTCGCCGGCTCCTCGCGGCAGGTGCCGTGGGGCATCAATGTGCCGCTCTGCTACACGGCCTCCTACACCACCTACGCGCTCAAATGCGCGCTGGCTCCGTCAGTTCCGAACAACGCCGGCACCTTCCGCGCGATCGACGTCACGGCACCGCCGGGGTCGGTCCTCAACGCCACGCGCCCGGCGCCGGTGGCGGGCCGTCACATCATCGGCAACTTCCAGCCACTCGCCGTGTACCAAGCGCTGGCCGCCGCGCTGCCGGACAAGGTGATCGCCGGCTCCTCGGTGCTGTGGATCACCACCGTGCAGGGGCAGAGCGCCGACCGCCGCGAGTTCACCTCCACCTTCTTCGTCTCGGGCGGCATGGGCGCGCGGCCGGACAAGGACGGGCTGTCTGCCACGAGCTTCCCGGGGAACATCGCCATGACGCCCGTGGAGATGCTCGAGTCGGTCACCGGCATCTTCGTCGAGCGAAAGGGTCTGCGCTGCGACTCCGCCGGGGCGGGCCGCTTCCGCGGGGGCCTCGGTCAGGACATGGTGTTCACAGTCGGTGGCGACGAGGGCTACACCGTCAACACGATGAATGACCAGCTCACTAGCCCCCCGTTCGGGCTGGACGGCGGCCGCGCGGGCGGCGAGGCCGCATACCTGGTTGACGGCCGGCGTCCCGAGCGGGCGAAGGCGCGCCTACGCGTTGCCGCGGGCGCCGAGGTGCTGATGCGGCTGCCTGGCGGCGGCGGCTACGGCGACCCGCTCGAGCGTGCCGCCGACGAGGTCGCGCTGGACGTGGGCCGGGGCCTTGTGTCTCCCGCGCGTGCGCGCGAGGACTACGGAGTGGTGGGCGATTTTGTGGACGGGTCGTGGCTGGTGGATGCGGCCGCGACCGACAGCGAACGAAGGGAGCGAAGGAATGCGGCAGGCGTTTGACGGTGGGAAGACGGCGGCGCTCGGTCCGCTGTCGCGCGCCATGGAGATCGACGGCTGGGTGTTCCTGGCGGGCACCGTCGGCACGTTCGAGGACGGCAGCTTGCCGCCGGACGTGGGCGGGCAGACGGCGCAGACGCTCGAGAACATCGCGGCGCACCTCGGCGCGGCCGGCCTCTCGCTCGCGGACGTGGTCAGCACGACGATTTACCTCACGGACCGCTCGCAGTACGGCGAGCTGAATGAGGCCTACAAGCGCTACTTCGAGGAGCCGTATCCCGCGCGCGCGACGGTCGTGTGCGACCTCGTGCACGAGGAGCACCTGGTGGAGATCCAGGCCGTGGCCCGTCGGGGGGCAGCCGGATGAGCGCGCCCAAGGTCGGCATCTTCTTCCCCTCGTTCGTCTGGCCGGACTCCAACTCGATGGAGCCGATCGAGCAGGTCGACGCCTGCCTCGAGCGCTGCGAGCAGCACGGCTTCGACGTGTGGGTGGTGGACCATCTGCTCGTCGCGCCCGGCCTCTACGGGGCCACCTGGCTCGACCCGCTCGTGTTCCTCACCTACGCAGCCGCGCGCACGCGCACCGTGGGCCTCGGCACCGCCATCCTCGTGGCGCCGCTGCGCCAGCCCGTGCTGCTCGCCAAGGAGATCGCCAGCCTGCAGGAGCTCAGCGGCAACCGCTTCCATCTCGGCGTCGGCACCGGGTGGGACGCGAAGGAGTTTGCGTCGGTGGGCGCGCACGTGTCCGAGCGCGGCAAGCGGACCGATGAGCTGCTCGACTCGCTGGAGGCGCTGATGGGCAAAGAGAAGGGCAGTTACTCGGGGCGGTACTACTCATTCGAAGACGTGTCGATCGTGCCGCGCGTGCCGATGCCGCCGGTTTGGGTGGCGGGCGGCTCGCGCATCCCGGACCCCAACGAGCACGACGTGCCGAAGATCGCGGACTCCGTGAAGCGCCGGGTGGTACGCGCCGGCCACTGGCTGTCGCGAGCGTCGGGCAAGCAGGAATGGGTCAAGCGGGATTGGGGCGAGCTCGTTGAGTTCGCCGAGCAAAACGGCGTGGACCCGGCATCCATGACCTTCGGGCACTGCAACTGGTTCCACTTCGTGGACACACACGACGAGGACGCCGCGATCAAGGAGCAGACGCCCGCGTTCCAGCGCGTGATGGGCACGCACCGCTCGGTGGATCACCTGCGCGAGTGCTACCTCATGGGCACGAACGACATGGTGATCGAGCGGCTGCGCGACCTCGTGGAGGCCGGCTGCAACTACCTCTGCGTAGGTCCCACGTCCGCGGACCCGGACCAGATCGACTTCTTCGCAAACAACGTCCTGCCGGAGCTCGCATGACACAGGTAACCGTCTCGGACGCCGTCGTTGAGGCACTCGCCGCAGCGGACGTAGATGTCGTATTCACGCTGTGCGGGAACCACATCCTGCCGCTGCAGGAATCGCTGCGCACGCATGGGCTCCGCTGCGTTGCCACCCGCAGCGAGGCGGCCGCCGTGTTCGCGGCGGACGCCTACGGCCGCGTGCGCCGGCGTGCCGGCGTGGCGCTCGTCACCGGCGGGCCAGGCGTGTCCAATGCCGCTACGGCGCTGCTCACGGCGCGCGGCAACCAGAGCCCGCTCGTGCTGCTCTCTGGCGAGCCGAGCACGGCTGTCGCGGGCCGGGGCGCTCAGCAGGAGGCGGACCACGTCCTCCTCACCGCCGGCGCCACGAAGGCGTCCATGCGCGCGCTGCGTGGCGACCGCGTGCTCGAGCACCTTCAGGAGGCGTTTCGGCTGGCTGAGCACGGGCGTACCGGACCGGTCCACCTGACGATTCCCACCGACGTGCAGCAGCAGCCGCTGTCTGTGCCGGCCGGTGGCGTGGTGCCGGCTCGCCGGGCGGTGCAGATGCCGGTGGCGCCGGCTCCGTTTCTCAGCGACGTGGGCGACCTGCTGCGCGCCGCGGCGCGGCCCGTACTGGTCGCCGGCGCGGGCGTTTGGCAGCACGGCGGAGAGGCGGCCGTGGCAGAGCTCGCGGAGCGTAACGGCATTCCCGTCTTCACGCTTGACAGCGCACGCGGGATCGCACCGGACAGCGCGGCCTGCATCTTCGGCTCGGCGGACGCCGGCCTCAACCGCGCGGCCGATGGCCTCGCCTCGGCGGATTGCGTGATCATTGCCGGCCGCGAGGTGGACTTCCGCCTCGGCTACGGGGCGTTCATCCAGCCGGACGCAACGGTGGTCCACGTGCACGCGGACACGGCGTCGCTGGGACGCAACCTGCCGCAGTCCACGCTGCTATGCAGCGCGGACCCCGCCGCGTTTGTCGCCGACCTCGTGCCCGCGCTGGACGGCTACCGCGCGCCCAGCGCGTGGGCGGAGGAGCTGGCGGCCCTACGCGGGGATTCTGCTCTCGCCGACGCCGGCTCTTCGAACGGCGACGGCTCGGCGCACCCCGCCAGTGTGGCGGAGGCGATCGCGCGCGCCGGCGGTGCCGCCAACGCGATCTTCGCGCTCGACTGTGGCGAGTTCGTGCAGTGGTGTCGCTCGTACATTCCGTCCGAGGCGGCCGGCAGCTGGCTGCGGCTCGGCCTGCAGGCCACGTGCGGGGCGGGGCTGCCGTTCGGGATCGGCGCCCAGGCCGCCGCGCCGGACCGGCCCGTGGTCGTCATCGCCGGCGACGGTGGGATTGGGTACCACGTGGCCGAGCTCGAGACCGCGGTGCGTTGCGGCCTGCCAGTTGTGGTTGTTGTGGGCCAGGACAACGCCTGGGGCGTGGAGCTGCTGCTCCAGACTGGTCTCTACGGTGACGACGCCGCCTTCACCTCCGAGCTGAGCCAGAGCGACTTCGCGATGGTTGCGAAGGGCTTCGGCTGCGGTGCGGTGACCGTGGACGGGCCGGCTGAGGTGGAGGACGCGCTGGCTGATGCGCTGGCGGCCCGGGAGCCGCGCCTGATTCAGGTGGGCATCCGAAACGTCCGCAGCCGGGCCACGGAGCGGATGGTGGCATCCCTGCGGAGCAGCCGGGGCAGTTAGCCGCTTGCGTTGAGGATCGCGCCGACGGTCACGGCGTCCTCCCACGCCATCCCGGTGCTCTTGAATACCCGCGGATGTGCCGGGGCCAGTTTCTGCTCGCCGGATACAAGCGCCGCGAGCGTGATCAGGTCCGTGTCCTGGATGGCGTGCGATTCGAGCGCCAGCACCACGTCGCCAGCCTCCGACAGGGCCGAAGAGGTCGATTCGACCACCACGGTTCCTGCCCGCGCCATCAGGGCGTCATCGACCTCACGAGCATCAGGCTCATGCGCGCCCATGGCGACCACGGTCGCGTGGTCGGACACGAGACCCCCGTCGAAAAGGGGCGAGCGCGCGGTGGTGCAGCAGCAGATCACATCCGCCTGTCCGACGAGTTCGTCTCGGCGCGGATCGTCCCGCCCTAGCACGTCCACCTGCTCGATCTCCGGGAGGACCGCGCAGACAGCCTCCACGTGAGCCAGCGACTGCGGGCCCTTTCCAAAGACGAGCAGCCGGCTGGCGCCCGGCGCAGCCAGATACCTCACAGCAAGGGCCGACACGGCGGATGTCCGAAGGTTTGTGACAGCAATCCCATCGAGCACGGCCGCGGGCTGGAGCGTCCTCGGATCAAACGCAATACAAACCCCCTGAATCCGAGGCTCACCACCAACCGTCAGAACCTTGACGACGGGATGTGAGCCTGCAGCGGAGGGCATGACGAGGAGCTGACCCTGGTCGACGTCAACGCCGACCCTCAGCGCCTCCCCTTCGGGGTCGAGCCCTGCCCAGAGGGCGGATTCGAGGGCGTCCACGGCGCCGACGGGTGAAAGTCTCCGCTGGATCTCAGCGGCGTCGAGGTAGCGGAGGGTCACGCGGCAGGGCGTAGCCTCGGGTCGGCGACCGAGGGCTCGCCGGACAGGAAGCGTCGAGTCAAGCGGATGCAAACGAACTCCACACACGCGGAAAGCGCAGAGAGATCACCCGGGTTCCTCACGTGGTCCAGTATCTCAAGGCGGGGGTGCGTTCAGGACCACCCCCTCTGCCGCCGCGAACGTCCCGCGTCACACCTGCGGCTGGTGATCAGCTAAGCCGCTGCCACCCCTGGAGGTGACCTATCACCGCCAACGGAGTCACCTGGTTCGCGTTCGAATGCAATCGCCAACGCGGGCGGAGGAACTCGCTTAGTGCTTGTACAGGGGTCCTCGTTTTGGGACCTCCTCGGCGTGCTTGCAGCTCACGTTTCGGCGGCGTTGGGGCCCAACCGGGGCCCATTTCCTCACAGGAACCGTGGTCCTCCTGGCCCGAGGATCGGCTGCTGGATGACCTTCGGCCACAACCTCGCCCACTCAGAGCTCGACGCCCACGAGCGTCGGCTCCGGCTCGAGCGTGATTCCGAAAGCGGCTCGCACGCCGTCTCGCACTTCGCGGGCGAGATCGAGCAGCTCGGCGGTCGTGGCGCCGCCACGATTAACGAGCGCGAGCGTGTGCTTGCGCGAGATGCCGACGCGGCCCCGGCCGTACCCGCGCCCGAAGCCGGCGTGCTCGATCAACCGGGCGGCTGAGGTCTTCACCCGCCCCTCCGTCTCCGCCCAGCTCGGCAGATGGATGCCGTCACCGGACCGTTCCTGAACACGCAGCTCGAGCGCGGCAAAGCACCCGGCCGAGAGGATCGGGTTCGTGAAGAACGAGCCGGCGCTGACCGACTCCTGGTCGGCTGGGTCGACAACCATGCCCTTCTCACGGCGCAGCGCCAGCACCGCTTCCCGCAGCTCGGACAGCGGCGCGCGCTCGTTCGCCTCCAGGTCGAGCCTGCCCGCGAGCTCGGCGTAGCGCGGCGGACGACCGGTCGGCGAGCGGCGGAGCTCGAGAGTGACGTTCAGCACGACGTAGCGGTCCGAGCGCTTGAAGACGCTCGAGCGGTACGAGAACTCGCAGTTCTCCGGGCGGAGGTCGACGATCGCGCGTGTGTCGCGGTCGTACGCGCGCACGGAGGCGACCGTATCCGCGAGCTCCTGACCGTAGGCGCCCACGTTCTGGATCGGCGTCGCGCCGATGAGCCCCGGGATTCCCGACAGGCACTCGACGCCCGCCAGGCCGTCGGCGACGCAGCGTGCGACCAGGTCGTCCCACGGCTCGCCCGCGGCAACCGCCATCCGAACGTGCCCCCCGAGCTCTTCGACCGAAACGCCGCGCGAGGCGACCCGTAGCACCGTGCCGTCGAAGCCCGCGTCCGCGACGACCAGGTTTGAGCCGCCGCCGATGACGAGCAACGGCTCGGCGTTCCGGTCCGCAGTGGCCACCGCCGCGACGACCTCGTCGACGCTGTTCGCCTCTACGAGTCGACGCGCTCTGCCGCCCAGACGCAGCGTCGTGAGCGCTGCGAGTGTCACCATCAGCTCAGCTCAGGCGACCCGGAATCTCGACCGAGGGGTCGATCAGGCGCGCGACGCGAGCCGCGTTCACGTGGAAGGCGTGCGCGACCTCGGCAGACGGTGAGCCATAGGTGCGGCATTCGAGCAGCCACTCCTCGTCCGTCTTTCCGGGGAACAGGTACAGCCCCGTGAAATGGTCGAGTCGCGTGACGCCGGCGCCCTGGTTCGCGGATGGGAAGGGCGCTTTTACGTCGAAGGTGAGGAACATGCCGAGCTCTCGGGACAGCAGCGACGTGACGCGCGGCGTCATCCGCGTACGGAACGTGATCCGGAACAGCACCGTGTAGCGCGGAGCGGGCTGATGGCTCGAGAGCGGCTGAGGCGGGAACGGGGTGGTGGTCATGGGCATTCCTGGGATCCGAAGGCGAGCTCGCGCACGCGCGGGAAGAGCAGGTTGTTCTCCTCGTGCACGTGCTGGTGCAGGTCGCCCTCCAGGCGGTGGAGCGCCTGGAGCAGCGCCCGGTGGGTGCCGCAGAGCGCGAGCTTGGGGTCGTAACCGCCGCACAGCTCCCGTAGCGCGGAGAGCGCTTGGCCGGTGAGCTCGTGCGTGTCCGTGCACAGCTCCAGCACGCGCGGGTCGAGCTGCGCCGGGGCGGCGCCAGCCTCGATCGCGCGACAGACCGGGAACAGCAGCTCCTCCTCCAGATCGAAATGTTGCTCCAGATCGTCACGCATGCGGGAGAAGGTCGTCTGGACATCCAGGAGCTCCGCGCGCTGCGCGCCGTGTACCCGCACGACCGTCTCGAGCAGCTCGGAGATGCGCGGTAGCTCCTGCCGCGTCTCCCGGTGGTGCGCCTCGACGATGTGGTCGCACAGCTCGGAGAGCGAGGCGCGGGCGACGTCGTGCGGCTCTGCACCGCCGTCCCCGCCGGAGTCGAGTGCATTGACCATCGCGATCACCGTATGCGGGTCGAGACCTCGCTGGGAGCACGCTTCCTCGAGCGAGCGGCGCCCGCCGCAGCAGTAGTCGAGCTGCAGCCGCTCGAGCATCGGCATGGCCCCGGGGCGGGCGAGCGCAAGATCGCCGAGCGCGGTTGTGGGGGCGATGTCGGTCATGGCCGTCCTTTCATCCTCGCGGCTCATGGGACTCCACGCGTCGTGTCGCAGCTCCGCGAGGTAACCGCGGCACGCCGGGCAGCCATAGTCTGCTTCCGCTCGGGATCCGCTGGGCGTTGGCTGCGGCATTCCGGGGCTCCTTCGGTCGCGCAAGAGATATTTCTCACAGTGTAACTGTGAAAAGGCGCGGCTGACGCAGGCTGCGGGTTTCTACTGATACGGACTGGTGGCAATACCGGATGGCGGCCAGGGGCCGGAGTAGTTAGATCGTGACACGATCTATTCACCCGACCGAGGAGGCTCCCGTGAGTGTCTTGACCGCGGCGCGAAACGTTCTGGACGAGGCGGAGGAGCCCCTCTCCGCCGACGCGATCTACCGGCGGATGGCGGAACGTGGCCTTTGGCGCAACCCGCATCAGCATCCGGAGGCGACGGTGGCGGCGGCGATCTGCTCGGACATCGGCAGGCATGCGGGCGAGTCCGCTTTCCGGATCGGCACGGAGCACACGTTCACGGTTCGCGGACGGGAGCTCTCATGAGCGCGGCGGCGGCTCGTCAGGTCCCGCCGACCCCCGTGATCCGGCGACCCCTCAGCGGGCCCGATGCGGTGCGGCGGGAGTTTCGCCGCTCGCGTCGCGCGGTAGCGCCCGAGCGCTGGAGCGCCCGCCGGCTGCGCGAGCAGCTGCCGCGCGTCGCGCTCGGCGAGGCCCTGGAGATCCTGATCGAGTGGCGTGGCCAATCACGTTTCGAGGCCGGTGCACTCGCGTGGCACTCGCGACTCTGCTGTCATGTGCCCAGCCTCACCTTCGAGGACGCAGAACGGGCGCTCGAGGCGTTGCGGAAGCTCGGCGGGCCATGCCCCGAGCCGGCGGTCTATGCGTTGCGTGCACTGTGCGCGCGGCACCGGCTCGGCGACGCGGCCGCCGTGCTGGACGAGTGGCTCGGGCAGCGCGAGTCCCAGGGTGGGTTCTAGCGATGGCGCCGACCGTTTCGATCGAGCCAAGCGCGGTCCCCGGGCTCGACGAGCTCATGCAGGCCGCCGAGCTGCGCATCCGGTTGCGGCGCTTCGTGCGCGAGAGCGAGCGGATCGCCGCCGAGCACCGACTGACGCCGCGCCGCTACCTGCTGCTGTTGCTGGTCAAGGCGGCGCCTGACGGAAGCGAGCGTTCGACGGTGAGCGAGCTGGCCGAGCGCATGCAGCTCGAGCGGCACACGGTGACGGAGCTGGTCGATCGGGCCGAGCGCGCGGGGCTGGTCGCGCGCGAGCGCTCGAGCGAGGATCGCCGGGTCGTCCATCTGCGTCTGACCGACGAGGGTGAGCGGCGCCTGTTCGCGGCCTTCCGGGACCTTGAGGCCGAGCGCAGGTCGCTGGGGGAGCTCCTGGCGTGATGGCTCCGCGCGTGAGGAGGCCCATTATCCGACTGCGTTGGTAGGATTTAGCCCGATGAACTTCTCGGCCAAGACGGAGTACGGCGTGCGGCTGATGGTCGAGCTCGGACGCCTCTACGACGGTCCTCCAACATCGCTCAAGGCGATCTCGGATGCCGAAGGGCTTCCGCTCTCGTACCTCGAGCATGTGGTCGCCGACCTCAAACGCGCCGGCCTCGTCGAGGCCACCCGGGGAGCGCGCGGCGGCTACCGGCTCAGGCGTGCTCCCGCGAAGATCGCCATGGACGAGGTGGTCACGGCGCTCGAGGGAACGATTGCTCCCATGGAGTGCTTCGTGACGCTGCCGACCAACCGCGTGAGCTGTTCGCATGAGGGTGACCGCGGGCATGCCTGCGCCACCAAGCTGCTTTGGACGCGTGTCCAGGGCGGCGTGGTGCGTGCACTCAAGGCAACGACGCTGGCGGAGCTCGTCGAGTTCTCTGACTCGCACGCCCCCGTGGCGGCCGCCTAGCCATCCGACACACATCTGGAGACGAATGCCTGACCTTGAAATCAAGAATCTGCACGTAAGCGCCGGCGACAAGGAGATCCTCCGCGGGGTGGACCTCGTCGTGAGCAAGGGCGAGATCCACGCCATGATGGGCCCGAACGGCTCGGGCAAGTCCACGCTCGCCAACGCGATCATGGGTCACCCCGGGCTGGAGGTCACCGAGGGCGAGATCCTCTACAAGGGCGAGGACATCACCGAGGCCGAGCCCGATGAACGCGCCCGCATGGGCGTCTTCATGGCCTTCCAGTATCCGATCGCGGTGCCGGGCGTGACGGTCACCAAGTACCTGCGCACGGTGATGAACTCTCATCGCGAGGAGCGCGGCGAGCCGCAGATCCCGCTGAAGGAATTCCGCTCGACGGTCGAGGACGCCATGGGCCTCATGGAGGTGCCGCGCGAGTTCTCCCGCCGGTATCTCAACGAGGGCTTCTCGGGCGGCGAGAAGAAGCGCATGGAAATGCTCCAGCTCGCACTCCAGCGTCCGGAGATCGCGATCCTCGACGAGACGGATTCAGGTCTCGACATCGACGCGCTGCGGATCGTCGCGAACGGCGTCAACACCTTCGCGGGGCCGGACCTGGGTGTGCTCATCATCACCCACTATCAGCGGATCCTCCATCTGATCAAGCCCACCGCCATCCACGTGATGTGGAATGGCCGGATCGTCAAGGAGGGCGGCCCGGAGTTGGTGGGCGAGCTCGAAGACAAGGGCTATGGCTGGATCAAGGAGGAGGTCGAGGCGAGCGCCTGATGGCTGTGGTCACCGCCACAGCGCTTGACTTTCCGATCTTCCGGCAGGAGTTCGGGGAGGGGCCGCTCGTGTATCTCGACAGCGCTGCCACGTCGCAGAAACCCGAGCGGGTGCTCGAGGCAATGGATCGCGCCTACCGCACGCGGCACGCGAGCGTGCATCGCGGTGTGTATCCGCTCGCCGCGCAATCCACCGAGGACTTCGAGGGAGCGCGAGAACGGATTGCGGAATGGATCGGGGCGACCCCCGCCGAGACGATCTTCACGTCGAATGCCACCGCCGCGATCAACCTCGTCGCGCGGAGCTACGTGCAGCCGGGCGACCGCGTGCTCCTCACCGAGATGGAGCACCACTCGAACATCGTGCCGTGGCAGCTGGTGGGCGCCGAGATCGAGTACGTGCCTGTGGACGAGCACGGCGTGCTCGACCTTGGTGCATTCGACGACCTGCTCGAGCGGCAGCGGCCGAAGCTGGTGGCCGTGGCGCACGTATCGAACGTGCTCGGGACACTGAACCCGGTCGCTGAGATAGCCGCGCGCGCGCGTGAAGCGGGCGCGGTCGTGCTGGTGGACGGCGCCCAGGCGGCGCCGCACCTGGCGGTCGACATGGCGCAGGTAGGAGCGGACTTCTACGCCTTCACGGGCCACAAGATGTACGGCCCCACCGGCATCGGTGTGCTCTACGGCCGCCGCGAGCTGCTCGAGGAGATGCCCCCGCTCATCGGCGGCGGCCACATGATCAGCCGCGTGGAGTGGGGGGAGTCGAGTTGGAACGAGCTGCCGTGGAAGTTCGAGGCCGGCACCTCGCCCATCGCCGAGGCGATCGGTCTCGGCGCCGCGGTGGACTGGCTCGCCGAGGTCGGCATGGACGCGATCCACGAGCATGAGGCGGATCTGACCGCGTACGCGCTCGAGCGCCTGCGCGAGCTGCCCCGGATCACTACCTACGGCCCGCCGGCCGAACAGCGGGGGGCGCTCGTCTCGTTCGCGTACGAAGGGGCCCATCCGCACGACGTCGCGGAGATCCTCGGCAGCCGCAACGTCTGCGTTCGGGCGGGGCACCACTGCGCCCAGCCGCTGATGCGCAAGCTGGGGGTACCGGCAACCACTCGCGCGAGCTTCGGTGTCTACAACACGCGCGCGGACGTCGACCGGTTGGTCGAGGGACTCGAGCGGGTAAGCGAACTGCTGAGGCTTGACTGATGGACGACCTCTACAAGGAGCAGATCCTCGAGCACTACAAGCATCCGCAGAACTGGGGGGAGCTCGAAGGTGCCGATCTCGAGTTCGAGGACTCGAACCCCCTGTGCGGTGACGAGCTGAAGGTGCAGATCGCGGTCGACGACGAGGGTCGCGTGAGCGACCTGCGCTTCTCGGGCCACGGCTGCGCGATCAGCCAGGCGTCAGCGTCGATGACCTCCGAGGAGGTAAAGGGGATGCCGGTCGACGACCTGCTCCGGCTCGACAGGTCGTTCATTCTCGAGCTGCTGGGAATCGACATCTCCGCTACCCGGATGAAGTGCGCGCTCCTGTCTCTCAAGGTCCTGAAGAGTGCCGCGCTGGGCCACGCGGCGGGGTGGGAGCAGGACGTCCCCGAGGCGAAGCCGCCAACCGGCGACTCGCTACAATCGCAGTGAATTCCGACTTACAAGCTAGGACTTTGTGAGAAACGAAACCAAAGAGACGATCACGGTCTGCCCGCTCTCCGAGCTTCCGCCGGGCGCGATGCGCCTGGTCCAGTGGGAGGACCTCGAGATCGGGGTCTTCAACTGCAGCGGCACCATCTACGCGATCGAGGATCGCTGCTCCCACGACGATGGCCCGCTAGTCGAGGGCACGCTCGACCAGCGGAACTGCACCATCGAGTGCCCGCGTCACGGGTCCATCTTCGACCTGCGGACGGGCATCCCCAAGACCCTCCCGGCCTATGAGCCGGTTGACACGTTCCCGGTCATCGTCGAGGACGACGCAATCAAGTTGGAGGTCGAGTAGCAATGGCAACCCCAGAGCTGATCCCGCCGAGCAAGATCGAGGAGACGCAGCAGGCGCTCGCCCAGATCAATGCCGATTACGCCGAGCGCTACGGCTTCCACGATCCGGAGAACTACCTCTACAAGGCTCCGAAGGGTCTCAACGAGGAGATCGTCCGCAAGATCTCGGAATTCAAGGACGAACCGCAGTGGATGCGCGAGTTCCGGCTCAAGGCGCTCGAGCACTTCCTCGCCCGCCCGATGCCGAACTGGGGCTCGCCGCTGCTCGCCGAGGTGGACTTCGATGACATCCACTACTTCGTGCGCGCGTCCGAGCGCGCCGGTCGTTCCTGGGACGAGGTTCCGGAGGACGTGAAGAAGACCTTCGACCGTCTTGGCATTCCGGAGGCGGAGCGTAAGTTCCTCGCCGGCGTCGGCGCCCAGTACGAGTCCGAGGTCGTGTACCACCAGGTCCGCGAGGATCTCGAGAAGCAGGGCGTTCTGTTCCTGGACATGGATTCGGGGCTACGTGAGCATGAGGACCTCGTGCGCGAGTACTTCGCGACGGTGATCCCGCCAAACGACAACAAGCTCGCCGCGCTCAACTCGGCAGTGTGGTCCGGCGGCTCTTTCGTCTACGTGCCGCCGGGAGTGCATGTGGAGATGCCGCTACAGGCCTACTTCCGGATCAACACCGAGAACATGGGTCAGTTCGAGCGGACCCTCATCATCGCGGACGAGGATTCGTACGTGCACTACGTGGAGGGCTGCACGGCACCGACGTACTCGTCCAACTCGTTGCACTCCGCCGTGGTCGAGCTGATCGCGAAGCCGGGCGCAAGGATCCGCTACACGACCGTTCAGAACTGGTCGCAGAATGTCTACAACCTCGTCACAAAGCGGGCGATCGCCCGCGAGCGCGCCACCGTCGAGTGGGTGGACTGCAACCTCGGGTCGAAGCTCACCATGAAGTACCCCTCCGTGTATCTCCTCGGCGAGGAGGCGCATGGAGAGGTGCTCTCGATCGCCTTCGCGGGCGCCGGCCAGCACCAGGACGCGGGCGCGAAGATCTTCCACGTCGCGCCGCGCACGACCTCGAACATCTTCGCCAAGTCGATCTCGAAGGACGGCGGTCGCAGCTCCTACCGGGGAATGCTCGAGGTGGCAAAGGGCGCCGTGGAGGCACGATCGAAGGTCGTCTGCGACGCGCTGCTGCTGGACGAGCGCTCGCGCACCGACACCTATCCCACCATCCGCATCTCTGAGGACGACGTGAACGTCGGACACGAGGCCACCGTCTCGAAGGTCGGCGAGGACCAGCTCTACTACCTGCAGGCGCACGGCATCCCCGAGGACGAGGCGGCGAAGATGATCGTGAACGGCTTCATCGAGCCCATCACGAAGGAGCTGCCGATGGAGTACGCCGTGGAGATGAATCGGCTGATCGAGCTTCAGATGGAGGGCTCGGTTGGCTAGCGGGGGCGCGGCTCTCGCTGAGCCAAGCTGGTTGGCGGCGCGCCGGGAACGCGCCGCCGTCTTGAAGGGCGAGCTGCCGCTGCCGACATGGAAGGGCGAGCTGGGCTGGGAGTTCTCGCCGCTGGGCGAATTCGACATCGAGGCTTTCGAGGTCGGAGCGCCGGCCGATCTGCCGCCCGCGGCGGCCCCTTTGCTCGTGGCCCCGTCGACATCAGTTCCCGACGGGGCATTGGTGTTGCCCCTGGCCGAAGCTGCCGTATCGCACGCGGAGATCGTGGAGCGCTGGCTCGGCAGCGTCGCGCCGGGCGACGACGCTTTTGTCGTGCGCAACGATGCGACTTGGGCCGATGGGCGCCTGGTCTATGTTCCGCGAGGCACGCGTCTCGCCGAGCCGATCGTGATCAGCGCCGTCGTCGACGGCGCGACTGCGCTCCACTGGCGCACGCTCGTCGTACTCGAGGAGGACGCGGAGGCGGAGGTGTGGGAGCAGCATCTCTCGTCCGACGAGGAGTCGGCCGGTCTGCTCAACACCGTCGTGGAGCTCGTGGTCGGCCAGGGCTCGACCCTGCGGTACGTCTCGGGGCAGGACGTGAACGAGCGGACGTGGGTCTTCGGAAGCCAGCGCGCCGAGGTGGCGCGGGAAGGCTCGCTCGACTGGGCAGCGCTCGGCTTCGGTGGCCGCGGCGGCAAGGTGCGCATGGAGACGAAGCTCGCCGGGGAGGGCTCGCACGCGAAGGTGACCGGCGCCTATGCGGGCCTCCATCGCCAGCATCTGGACTTCGACACCACGCAGGAGCACGCCGCTCCAAACACCACTTCTGATCTCGCCTTCCGCGGTGTGCTCCAGAACAGGGCGACCGCCGTCTGGCGCGGGATGATCAAGGTGGATCCGGGCGCGCAGCAGACGGATGCCTTCCAGGAGTCGCGCAACCTGCTGCTGTCCAAGCGCTCGCACGCTGACGCCATCCCGGGGCTCGAGATCGAGGCGAATGACGTCCGCTGCACGCACGCGGCGGCCGTGGCCCAGATCGACAAGGAGCAGCTCTATTACCTCATGGCCCATGGGCTCCCGCGCGAACAGGCCAAGCGCCTTGTTATCGAGGGCTTCCTCAGTGAGCTCGTGGAGCGCTTCCACGAGGGGCCGCTCCGCGACCAGGTCGGCGGGGCACTGGAGCGCAGGCTCGCCGAGTTGCTGGGCGACGACTAGCCGCACCGCTGCCGCAGGCTGCCCTCACGCGGGTGCTCCCTGAGACCTGGGACCCCAGCGCCGTCGCCGCCTCTGAGTTCAGCGATTGCTGATGTAGATGGCGGTGTCGATGACGATCGCGAGAGTGATGATTGCGATCGTCGCGCGCAGGATCCGCGCTCGGGCGGCGTGCCGCGTAAGCACGCCGGCGCCCCCCGGGGGCACTGGGTCGCGGTATTGCCTTTCCCGCAGGCGATTGACGCGGCGAGCCTGCGCTACGCCCAGGCCGGTGGCGAGCACCAGCGCTGCCGTGAGAGCTGCCAGGACGGTGAGGCTGCCCGTCCAATCCTGGTCCCGGAGCAGCAGTGCGCCGGTCCCGACGGCGACAACGAGGGCGCCCCCGCCCACGATTCCGTAGCGTCGCCCGAGCGCGCGGAAGAACGCCAACTGCGCGCGCGGCTCCAGCGTGTCGCGCGCCGCCCGAGTAACCACGGTAAGCGCCGCGAGGCTCCCCACCCATACCGCCGCGGCGAGCAAATTCAGCGTTAGGAGCGGCGCGCTCGTAGCGAACGAAGCGCCGATCATGCGGCCGGTGGGAGGTCGCCGCTCGTATCGAGCGGCGGCACCAACAGCCGCAGGACGCGTTCCAGGGCAGCGGCGGGCAGCGCCTTCTCGATGATCGGGAAGAGCTCTCGCTCCTCGAGCCGGACGTGATCGGCTAGCTGCACGCCCAGCTCCTGCAGGGACGAGAGCTCGAGCTCATCGGAGCGGTGAAGCGTGTTCGCCAGCGCTCGGATCTGGACGTGTTCGACCAGGACGCGAGCCACGAGCGCGCGGTGCGGACTCGCGTGCTCCGCGTACGCGGGCAGCAGGATCTCTTCCTCCTCCCGGAAGTGCTGACGACCGTCTCGCTCCCAGTACTCGAGGAACGCGTCCGTTGCGTCCGCGGCCGTTTCCGGCGTGGCGCGGCGGAGGCGCGCCGCCACCACCAGCGCGTGGTGATGGTCGCGCGACAGCGGAGCGAGAGCAGCCGACCGCTTCATTGGGTCATGTCCAGCCGCGCGTCAGCCATGTCGACTCCTTTTCGAGGCCCAACCACGGGGTTCTCACACTCGAACTGTAAGAAATATCACACGGCTGGTGCCCGCGCGGCGACCCAAGTGATATTTTCCCAATCACAGTGTGAAAATGATCTGAGGAGCGCAGCGTGACGTACGTGATCGCAGAGCCCTGCATCGGAGTCAAGGACCACTCGTGCGTCGAGGTGTGCCCGGTGGACTGCATCCACCCGTCGCAGGACGAGCCCGACTTCGACCAGCACGAGCAGCTCTACATCGATCCCGCGGAGTGCATCGACTGCGATGCCTGCGTCGAGGCGTGTCCGGTCGACGCGATATTCGCGGAGGACCAGGTGCCTCCGGAGTGGGAGGGCTACATCGAGATCAACGCCGCCTACTACCGGAACGGTTCGAGATGAGCGGCGGCACGGCTCAAGTACCACTGCGGGACGTCCGTCCACTCGGCTCAATCCGGCGGCCGTTGCCCGGGCGAAAGGACACGCCGGGTGTTGTTCGACTTCCGCTCCCAGAGGCACTCGAGGCATGCCTGGCCCTGCTCGACGAACAGCCCTCGCGCTATGAGCGGGCGGCGCTCGCCTGGCACGCCCGTCTGCTGCGATTCGCGCCCGAGCTCCGGTTCACTGACGCCCGCGCGGGCCTGGACGCCCTGGCTGCCCTTCCCACCCCCGCCGCGCAGCGGGCCGCCGTTCGGCTGGCGCGCGTGTGCGCTCGCGCGGGGCTCGAGGATGTGGTCGCCGTGGTCGATCGCTGGAGGCGCGACCACTCACCGATTGTTGTCCGTCAAGACAGCGGGCCGCGTCCCTGGGCGGTGTGAGCGGAGTGGTCGCTGGCGCACCGGACCGCCTCGGCCAGCGCCGCCGCCGTGAGGAGGCATGTCGCGCCTGGGACGGCTTGGCCATCCTGCTTGTTGCGGTGCTCGTCGAGATGGTCGCGGCGCCGCGGGCCCGGGCGGGGGTGCTGACACCCGAGTCGGGCGGGTCGCCAAATGCGGACCGGATCCACTCGCTCTACACGGTTGTGCTGGCGATTGGGCTGGTGATCTTCTTCGGGGTGGCGGGCACGCTCGTGGTCTTCCTCTGGCGCTACCGAGGACGCAGAGGTCGCGAAGGGGCGCAGATTCGTGGGAACACGCGACTCGAGATCGGCTGGACGGTGGCGGCCGCGCTGATCCTGGTGGTTCTGGCAGGACTGACGTTCGCCCAGCTGCACGGGATCGTCACGCCGGCGGCGAGCGCGGAAGACATCGCCGCAGAGCAGTCGGGCGCGCTGTATGCGACTGTCGATCAGCCCGCGCCGCCGGGAGGCAAGGCGCTGCGCGTAACCGTCACGGGGCGACAGTACGTGTGGCGGTTCGACTATCCGAACGGGGCCTACTCCTACGAGGAACTCGTGGTGCCGGTCGGGGCCACGGTTGTACTGCGTTTGCGCTCAGCGGACGTTGCTCACTCGTGGTGGATCCCAAAGTTGGGCGGCAAGGCAGACGCGATCCCCGGCTATACCAACCGCACCTGGTTCAAGGTCAGCCGGGCCGGGGTGTTCACGGGTCAGTGCGCCGAGCTGTGTGGGCGTAACCACGCCGACATGATCGCCACCGTGCGCGCGGTCGCGCCCTTCGAGTACGAGGCTTGGGTCGCGCGGCAGAAGCGCGAGATCCAGCAGGCGGAGCGCAGCGTGCCGGCGTTGCGCGAGCGACTGAAGCGCGACGGTGAGCTATGAGCGTGCACGCGGGCACCGCGCGCCGAGCCGCCCCGGAGATTCTGCTTCGGCCCCGGCGCGTAGCCGAGGAGCCATCGGGTTGGCTCGGCTGGCTGACGACCACCGACCACAAGCGGATCGGGATCCTCTACATCACCACGAGCATCGTCTTCTTCCTGCTCGGTGGGGTCGAGGCGCTGCTGATGCGCACCCAGCTGGCGACCCCGGACAACTCGCTGATCGCGCCGCAGGCCTACAACCAGATCCTGACGATGCACGGCACCACGATGGTGTTCCTGTTCGTTGTGCCGATCTGGGCGGGGTTTGCCAACTACCTGGTGCCGCTGCAGATCGGAGCGCGCGACATGGCCTTCCCGCGTCTGAATGCGCTCTCTTACTGGCTCTTCCTGTTCGGCGGCGTCGTGTTCTACGTCTCGATGTTCTTCGCGCCGCCGGAGGCGGGCTGGTTCTCGTACACGCCGCTCTCCAACCGCGTGTATTCACCGACGGGCGGGCAAGACGCGTGGATCTTCCTGATCCACCTGACAGGAATCGCCTCGATCCTCGGCGCGATCAACCTGGTGGTGACGATCGCCAACATGCGGGCGCCGGGGATGGGCTGGGGGCGGCTGCCGCTGTTCTGCTGGTCGGCCTTCACTCAGGCGATCATGCTGATAGTCGCGTTGCCGGCGATCGCGGCGGCGGTGACGATGCTGCTCACCGATCGCCACTTCGGTACCTGCTACTTCGACCCGACTTGCGGCGGCTCGCCGCTCCTGTGGCAGCACCTGTTCTGGTTCTTCGGTCACCCCGAGGTCTACATCATGATCCTGCCCGGATTCGGGGTGATCTCGGAGGTGCTGCCGGTCTTCGCCCGCAAGCCGATCTTCGGCTACAAAGCGATCGCCGCCTCCACGATCGGCATCGCGTTCCTGTCGATGCTCGTGTGGGCGCACCACATGTTCACGGCGCCGATCGCGACCGTGGTGCTGGCGTTCTTCATGCTGTCTTCGATGACGATCGCGATCCCGACGGGGGTCAAGGTCCTGAACTGGGTCGCGACGCTCTGGCGCGGGTCGATCAACTTCAAGACGCCGCTCTATTTCGCCTGCGGCTTCCTCGTGCTGTTCACGCTCGGTGGCATCACCGGCGTGATGCTGGCGATCTTCCCGATCGACTGGCAGGTGCACGGCAGTTACTTCGTCGTCGCGCACTTCCACTTCGTGCTGGTCGCGGGCGCGGTCTCGGCGATCATGGCCGGCCTCTACTACTGGTTCCCGAAGATGACCGGCCGGATGTTGTCCGAGCGGCTCGGCAAGGCCTCGTTCTGGTTCCAGTTCGTCGGCTTCGTCATGACGTTCCTGATCCAGCATGCGCTCGGCCTCTCGGGCATGCCGCGGCGGGTCTACACATACTCCGCCTCGTCCGGCTGGGGCACCGACAACCTGATCTCGACGATCGGCTCCTACATCCTCGCCATCGGCGTGCTGCTGACCGTGCTCAATGTCGTGCTCAGCCTGAAGAACGGCCGCCGCGCGGGCAACGATCCGTGGAAGGGGAACACGCTCGAGTGGTTCACCCCGTCGCCACCGCCGCCGCACAACTTCGACGTGATCCCCGTCGTACGCTCGGTGGAGCCGATGCGCGATATCCGCGCTGATCTGCGGCGCGAGCGAGTCGGCACCACGGCGCTGCAATCCGCCACCGCGAGGGGGGCCGATGCTCGCTGAGCCGACGCCGGGCTGGGGCTCCTGGGGCGCGCACCCGCTGACGATCGGCTGGCTCGTGCTCGTCACGGTCGTCTACATCCGCTGCTACCGGAGGGCCGGGCGTTATTCGAGCCGGAGCCTGACGCCCCACCTGGTTGCCTTTTTCCTCGGGCTCATAGCCGTGGCTGTCGCCCTGCTCTCTCCCCTCGATCCAGTGGGCGACCGCTGGCTGCTCTCGGCGCACGTCCTTCAGCACGTGCTGCTGGCCGACATCGCACCTGCCCTGATCGTGCTCGGCTGGCGCGCGCCCGTGCTGCCGCTCGGGCTGTCGCCACGCATCCTGCGGGTTGTGGCTCCGGGTGGGCAGCTCGGCCGGCGACTGGCCTGGCTCAGAAACGGCTGGCTCGCGGCCACGATCTGGGCCGCGGTGCAGCTGGCCTGGGGCGTTCCCGTCTTGTTCGACGCGGCGGCCGCGTCGGCACCGCTCCATGTCTTCGAGCATCTGACCCTGCTGGGCAGCGGTCTGCTGCTGTGGTGGGCGGTTATCGACCCCCTCCCGGGGGAGCGTCGGCGCCCAGCGTGGAGCCGCCTCGGCTACCTCGGCCTCTCGCGGGCGGCGGCGGCTGCCATCTGTTTGCCGCTCACCTGGCTGGGGAGCGCCCTCTACCCGCGGTACGCCGAGGCGCCACGCGCCTACGGGATCTCCGCTCTGCGCGATCAGCAGATCGCGGGCGCCTCCATGTGCCTGATCGAGCTGCTTGTCTTCGGTGTCGCCTTCATGGTCGTGTTCCTCGACCTGCTCTCCCGCGAGGAGCGCGCCACGGCAGTCGCCGAGCGCGCGGCGTCGGCTCCGCTCCGAAAGGTGGCGTCATCCGACTGATCCTGATCTTCGGCGGCATGCACCTGTGCGTCATGGCGCTCGGGGCGGGCATGGTGTTCCTGTTCCTGCGAGAGGACCGGCTCCGGTCCTCGGGCGACGACGAGGACGGGCCGCCAGGGGGCGGGCCTCCGAAGGAACCGCCGCCACGGCCGTCCAATCCCCGGCCGGGGCCCGGCGGGCTCAGCCTGCCGCTCGACACGGTGGCACCAGCCGCAGTGCGCCGGCGGGCGGCGGCTCCAGCGGGCGACCGCTGGCCGCGCCCGGAACGGCGACGCCGGCCGGATCACCCGCGCCGCCCGTCGCGCACCCCCACGAATCCGCCGCCATGAGAACGTTCGCGGAAGAGCTGCTCACGCCGACGCGGGTGGAGGCCTCTTCCCCGCGCCGCTCTCCGTCCCCCGCCATCGCCGCGGCGGCGTTCGCCGTCGCTTCCATCGTGGTTGCGCTGGTCAGGACGGCCGTGCCCTTCGCGCACGGCTGGTGGCTGGTTGCCTACCTCCTGTTGGTCGGCGGCGTCGCGCAGGTGTTACTCGCCTATGGCGCCTCCCCGGCGGGACATGGTCGGAGCTCACGCTCCAGCTTCTGGCTGTGGAATGCCGGAACGCTGGCCGTCGCGATCTCCGATCTGCTTGGCGCTCCCGCCGGGGTGCTCGCCGGAAGCCTCGCGCTCCTCGCGGCCCTGGCCCTGTTCGCTGCCCGCGCACGGCGCCGGGCCCCTTATCTGTTGTTGATCCTCTTCCTGGCCGGCAGCGTGCTCGTCGGCTGCTTTCTCGGGCGTGCCTTCCCCTGGCAGTAGCACCCGTCCGCGACCGTCGCGGTCCGCCGACGACACCCGAGCTGCGGTCACGCTGATGGCCATCTTCACCGTGGCGATCCTGTTGGTCGTGGGCGCCGTTTGGGCGCTCGCTGCGGTCGGCGGCTGGTGGATGCTCGCGGCGGCGATGGCCGTGCATTTCTCTGTCTCGGCCTTCGTCATGATCGAGGTGGCGCGTGTCATCGCCGGTCGCAAGCCGAACTGACGATCGTTTTCATAGCGGGATTGTGCAAAACTGCTGTTTCGTGGATCTGACGTTTCCAGCCGGGGGAGACGAGGTGCTGGCGCAGCCCACGCGAGCCCGCCTGTTCGCACTCCTCTTGGAGCTCAAGCGCCCGGCTGGGACGGTGGAGCTCGCGGAGCAGCTCGGCCTGCACCCGAACGGGGTGCGCCTGCACCTCGAGCGATTGCGCGATGCGGGCCTCGTGCAGCGTTCGCGCCCCCGCCGCGCGGTCGGCCGGCCCCCAGATGCTTGGACGATCGCCCCCGACGCTCGACCCGGTGGGCAGCCGCCGAGTGCCTACGCGGACCTGGGTCGCTGGCTCGCGCGCGCGATCCCGACCGGTCCTCGCCGGCTTCGCGACATCGAGGCGGCGGGGCGCGAGATCGGGCGCGAGCTGGCCCCGGCCCCGGGGGCGTCACCCGAGGAGACGTTCGAGACGACGCTCTCGGCGCTCGGCTTCCAGCCGCGCGCCGAAACCGAGCACACCGGTGATGTGACGTTCTGCCTGGACAACTGCCCTTATCGCGACGCCGTGCGAGAGAACCAGGAGGTCGTCTGCACACTCCACCGCGGCCTCACGCGCGGGCTGCTGGACGTGCTCCAGCCGGGAGCCAAGCTGACCGGCTTCGTGCCGCGCGACCCGGATGAAGCTGGGTGCCTCATCGAGCTGAGCGGCCTTGCGATGAATCGCGGTCAGACCGGGGCGGCCTGAGGACGATCACGCGGCGGGCTGGACCTCGCGGCGCGCGCCCGCCACTTCTCTCGCCCGCTCGTCGATAACGGCTGTGGGTCGCATCCCAAGGCGGTCAAGGTCCGCCACGAGCTCGTGCACGAGCAGCTCCCAGGCGTCCGTCTCCTCCGGTCGCGCCGCGACGCGCATAAGCCAGATCGGGTCGCCTCCGCGCGGGCGCAGCTCGCGCACCGATACTTCTGCGACCGCTTCGTCGTCGCTCAGGAGCTCCGCGCGACGTTCCAGCCACCCGGCTGCGTGCTCGGGTGTCATGGACCGGGGTGTCGCACAGGTGATGAACGCTGCCGGCATGGAGGCATTCTCGACCGCGGTGGCGTGTCCAACAATGGGGTCCACCGCCCATTCACGGGGATGGCAGACCTCATTCACCGCGGTGGTCGCGCCCTTGAGATGCGGTGTTTTGCCCATGGCCGCGGGCGCAGGTCGTTGCGATGCTCGTCTTTCTCATTCGTAAGCGACGAAAGGAGTTCGCGATGTCTGTCATGGCGTCCACGCAGCGGCGGGAGCGGGCCGAGACCGCCACGCCCACCGAGGATCAGATCGTCCGCCGGCTTACCGACGCGTATCTGATGGAGATCGAGACGGTGATGAATTACCTCGCCGCGTCGACCAATCTCGACGGCCTGCGCGGCAGGCAGGTGGCGGAGCTGTTGTCCGCTGACGTTGCCGACGAGCTGCAGCACGCCGAGCGGTTCGCACAGCGCATCAGGGAGCTGGGCGGCACGGTGCCGGGCTCGGATGCGTTCGTGAGCCAGCAGCCGTCGCTGCAGCCGCCCGCGTCGAGCAGTGATGTGGATGCGGTGATCAGCGGCGTGATCGAGGCAGAGCGCACGGCGATCGCCGCGTACAGCGAGCTGGCCCGCCTGGCCGACGGGAACGACTACGTGACGCACGACCTCGCCGTCTCCGTCCTCGCCGATGAGGAAGGCCACCGGCGTCTGTTCGAGGGGCTGCTCAGCTAGCGCTTGCCGCTGGTGAGACCCTTTTCGGTATGAACGACCAACGACAGGACGCAGACGTCAGGCCGCGGAACCGACCGACCCTCGACGAGATAGGCGAGGCCTCGTTCCCCGCAAGCGATCCTCCACAGTCTTGGACGTGGGAGGTCGGTGCCGCGCCGGCCAGTCCGCTCGGAGCCGCCGAGGAAGAGCCGGCCCCTAAGCGCTTCTTGGCGCGTCAGCACACGGAGGCCGTCGCGCCATCTTGATCTGGCCTTATTGACGTATCGGCGAGCCTCGCAGAGGGTGGCTGCGGGGCCGAGTCTCTGAACGCTCGAAAAGAGCAACCCGGCCCTGGCTCGCAACACCAACGAGGAGGTAGGGATGCGACGCGCAATCTTTGCGCTCACGATCGTCGCTGCGCTGGCAGTGGCGGCTCCATCGCTTGCCGACAGCGGCAAGCTCAAGGTCAACCCGTTCGTCTACGACCCGGGCAACACCGGGATCATCGTGTCCGCCTGGCAGGCCAAGGCCGGACTGGCGGATGCCGGTGGATCCAACCACGGGCTCGTGCTGCAGAAGAACGGGCTCACGGCCACCGATGCGGCCGCAGGCGCGACCGTGACGGGCGCCGAGGGACAGACACTGTCGGAGATCGGCTTTGACGTAACCGGCCACTGCGGCGCCGGTTCGCCGCGCTTCAACGTGACGGACGAGAACAACGTCACGCACTTCTTCGGCTGCTTCTACGGAACCCACACGCCGATCGCGGGAGCTCCCGGATGGGAGCGGGTCCGCCAGACGGGCGCGGATGCGTTCCCGCCCATGGCCCCGACCGACACCATCGCCTCGATCGAGATCGTCGCCGACGAGGGCACCGATCAGGGCACGGGCCAGAGCGTCGTCGACAACGTCGACGTGAACGGCACGCTGGTCGGCAAGCCCGGCAACAGCAAGTAGCTCTCCTGCCCGTTCAGGCGGCCTGAGCTGCCGCCGGCTCGAACATCGCGTCGAGCCGGCGGCTCAGGTCGTTCGCGATAGCGATCCCGTTCATCGCCCGCATAACCTCGTGCTCGACGAGCACCGCCACGTCGTCCAGGCGGTCTGACGCGACCCAGTGCGGGTAGGGCAGGCGCTCGATGTCCTTGCCCTGGATGTTGCGCGTGTGGTTCACGGCCTCCTTGAGGAGCCGCGTGGCGAGTGAGCTCTGCAGCCAGCCGAGCACCGCGAACAGCTCGCGCCGCGCAACGCCTTCGCGCAGGAACGCGCAGGGCGCGCCGCTGTCGAGAATGAAGCCCGGCGGCAGGTAGCGCGCGTTGATGCGCGGGGCCACGAGCTGCCACGTGATCCCCTCGCGGCCGAAGTAGGGCTGGCCGCCCACGCCGTGCAGGTACCACGGACCGTCGCGCTTGAAGGTGAGCGCGGCGTCGCCGTCGTCGCGCCAGAAGACCACGTGGCTCGGCTTCGCGTACACGCGCGCGGGTCGCGCCTTGTTGTACGGGCGGTAGTGCGGGTGGGGGAGCTTGATCCGAAGCGGCTCGGCGCGCTTCCGCACGCGCACGGCGCGGCGGGTCTCGCCCCTGCGCTCCCGCTCGGCGACCCGCTCGCGCACCTTCGGCGACATCCGGTTCAGCCTCGCGCGCGCGAGTTCGCCCTCGACGGTTATCGGGCGGTCGAAGAACTCGAACTCGTAGGGCTCCTCGATCGTGCCGTCGGCGGCAATCGGGCGAACGAACCATTCGTTCCTGCCGATTGTCATCCCGCCCGTGGCGACCACGAACTCGCCGAGCGTGGGGCCGGCGAAGTACGGCGCGTGCTCGGGACGCAGGCCGAAGGACAGGTTGGCCGTCTGCTCCATCGCGGCGCGCGGAAGCGACGCGCCGCGGATGAGCGCGTAATCGGCGGGCGGCCCCTGTTCGAGGTCCAGCAGGACCATCGGCTGCTTCGTCTCCTCGAACTCGCCGGGCAGCTCGCTCACCCGCACCGACCCCGAGTCGAGCAGCAGCTCGCGCAGCCCGCGCATCGTGTTGATGGTGAGAAACGTGTCGCTGCAGATGACGCGCAGGCGACCGCCGCGCGCCAGCTCATCGAGCGCCTTCGCGACGAAGAAGGAGTACGTCTCCTTTTTGAGCTTGTGCCCGCGGTAGCGGCCGAAGCGCCGGTCGAGCGCGTCCTCGATCGCGGCGTCGAAGGTGCCGCCGAACGGCGGGTTGCCCACGATCAGGTCGAAAGGCCGCTCCGGCTCCACCCGGAAGTAGTCGGCGCACGTGAGGTTGTGCCCGTCGGGCAGCGGTCCCCAGCGCGCCTCGATGGAGGCGACCGCGCGCGAGTACAGAACGGGGTCGAGCTCGACGCCCCAAACGTGCTCGCGCAGCGCGCGCTCGTAGCCGAAGAGGCCGGCGAGCCGTTCGATCAGCGGCAGCAGGAACGAGCCCTCGCCGAACGAAGGCTCGAGCACCCGCCCGCCGGGCGCCAGTGGCAGCTCC